>Ga0070665_100001584_pt1 | contig 26229 bp, 23 predicted proteins | sample KBSS13metaG_FD_65862 | JGI IMG/M metagenome (GOLD analysis project Ga0070665, IMG submission 65862) | Switchgrass rhizosphere microbial communities from Kellogg Biological Station, Michigan, USA - KBS S1-3 metaG | ecosystem: Host-associated > Plants > Roots > Rhizosphere > Soil ... | reverse complement strand
CGGTCTTCACGGCGGCCATTTCCGCCGTCCTCGGACTGTCGTTCGGCGGCGTCGTGGCGCTCCATGGGCCCGGCGGCGGGCTCGTCGACGTGCTGAAAGCGTCGGGCCGCACGATCTCCGGGTCGAACGGCCGCGCGCGCGCCGCCCTCGTGATTGCGCAGGTCGCGCTGGCCGTGGTCCTGCTCTCGGCGGCCGGACTGATGCTGAACAGCGTCGTCAAACTCTCACGCGTGCGTCCAGGCTTCGACGCCGACCACCTGCTGACGTTCAAGGTGGCGCTGACCGGATCGAACTACGATGCGGCGCCCTCACGCGTCGCGCTGGTGTCCGGTCTGATGACCCGGATCGCCGCGATCCCCGGCGTGCGCCATGCGGCGGTCAGCACCGTGGTGCCGTTCGGAGGCGGCCGCGAGGCCAATTCGTTCACAATCGAAGGCCGGCCGCGGAAGCCGGGCGAACTGCAGATTGCGGATCAGCGGCACGTGTCTCCCAACTATTTCCAGACGATGAACATGCCGATGGTCAAAGGCCGGCCGTTTCAGGCGACCGACGACGGCCGTGGCGAGCCTGTCGTCATCATCAACCGCACGATGGCAAAGCAGTATTGGCCGAACGAGGATCCGATCGACCGCCGGGTGCGCGTCGGGCTCGACCCAAACCCCTGGCTGCGCATCGTCGGCGTGGTGGAAGACGTGCGGCACGTGTCGCTGACCCGCGATGCCGTCACAGAGATGTACCGGCCGATCGCGCAGACGGCGACGCCGCTCTTGACGCTGGCGATCCGCACCGACGGCGATCCCGCGTCGCTCGCGGCGTCGGCGCGGGCCGCCGTGCAGGCGCTCGATCCAAACCTGCCGATCTACGACGTGCGCACCATGGAAGATCGGATTGCGGGATCGTTCGCGCAGACCCGCGGCACGATGCTGCTGCTGCTCGTCACCGCGGTGCTGGCAGCGGCGCTCTCGGGGGTCGCGATCTACGGTTCGATCTGGTACGCGGTCAGCCAGCGCATCCCGGAGATCGGCCTGCGCCTGGCGCTGGGCGCGAGCCGGGCGTCGGTGTTCGGCGACGTGCTGCGACGGGCCTTGACGCTGACCGGGATCGGCGTGCTGATCGGCGTCGGCGGAACGCTCGCGGGCGGACGGTTGATCGCCGGCCTGCTGTTCGACACTCGCGCCGCGGATCCGGCCACGCTGACGGCGGTCGTCGCGGCGACGATGAGCCTGGCCGTCGCCGCCGGCATCGTCCCCGCGCGGCGCGCGATGAGCGTCGATCCGATGATCGCACTGCGGAACGAGTAGGGGCCGAGCCCCTACGTTTTCACCAACAGATACGCACCCTTGCGCGCTTCACGATCGAGAAAGAACTCCACCGCCCGATAGCCGCGCCCGAAATAGCTGGTGAAGGCTCCGCGGGTCGCCATGCGCCATTCCATCGCGAGATCCGGCGACTCCGACAGCATCCGGCTGAACCCGGTGGGGATCGTGACGCTGACGCGCCGTGCTTCCAGCGCGAGATCGATCGCCGCCGGCTCGAGCCATTCGCCGGCCGGCCGCGCCTGGATTGCCGGTTCGACCGTCAGGACCGGCGCCAGCGGCCCGGCGCCGTGCAGCCGTTGCTGAACCCGGTCGTCGCCGATGCGCCACTCCGCGACGAACCGGTCCGTGGGGTTGCCCTTGTGCAGCGGGCTGGTCGACTCCCCGTAGACGTTGATCTCGTACTCCTCGGCAATCACGCCGAGCTTCGCGAAGTTGAGGTGCGCGTTCATCGCCTGCATCGGGTCGTAGGTCCACTCGATCAACCCGAGGGCCATGGCGAGCGCCCGTTCGCGCTGGAGGACCTTCAGCTGAAAGCCGACGCCATCGCTCCGGTACTCTTCGAGCACGCCCGCCATGTGCGACCACTGCATCGGCCTGCCGTGCTTGATGCCCGGGAGCGAGTACACGAAACCCACCATCCGCGGCGCTGAGCCTGTCGAAGCATCGTCGACGAACGCGCCGATGAGGATCCCGCCGCGCATCACGGTGACGGCCAGGATCGGCACCGGCACGACCTCGTCGTAGCCGGGCCCCCAGATCTCGCGCTCGAGCTCGACGACGACGGCGAAGTCTTCGAGGGTGGTCAGATCGCGGTAGGTAATGACGGGCATCGGGTAGCCGGTATCGGGTAATCGGGTGATTGGGTAATCGGGTAATTGATTGGAGATCGACCGCCAATCCAATCAATTACCAGATTACCCGATTATCCAATTACCCAATCCAAGGAGCGGCGGCAGTTCCCGCAGCGAGTGAATCACCGGCGCCCCGTGATCCGCCGCGACCCGCGGCGCCGCGCTGTCGCCGCGATTGAGCAGGACGGCGCGCATTCCGACGCCGAGGGCCCCTTCGACGTCGTGCCTCAGGCTGTCGCCGACCATCAACGCATCGGCCGCCGGCACGTCGAGGAGCTGCAGCGCGGCGGTGAAGATACTCGGATGGGGCTTCATCCGCCCATGATCGGACGAGGAGATCGTCGCGCTGATCAGCCCCTGAAGCTCGAAGTGCGACTGGAACGATGACAGGCAGCGGTGGGTGTTCGAGATCAGGCCGACGCGAAGGCCGGCATCGGCCAGCTGACGCAGGACCGCCGGCACATCGTCGTACAGCTCGAAGTGCTGGCAGGCGGCCCACTCGTCGTAAATCTCGCGCGAGCACTCGTCTACCCGCGGCCCCGTGCCACCCATCCGCTCGATGATGTGGCTGGTGTAGGCGATGAAGATTTCCGGATCGTAGACATCGTCCGGGCTGTTGAGCACCGGCGCGGCGCTGGCGACCCCCGCTTCGAACTTCGACGCGTCGATGTCCATGCCGTAGCGGGCGGCAAACGCGCGGTACCCTTCAGCCCGAAACATCGGGCCGGGATAAATCAGCGTGAAGTCGACGTCGAAGAGGACGGCCTTCAATGACACTGGAATCGGGTAATCGGGTGATTGGGTAATTGGGTAATTGATTGGAGATTGTTCTGCCAATTGTAACAATCAATTACCCAATCACCAGATTACCCGATTACCCGATCCTCGTATGGCCCCGCGATGACGACCGTCGCGCGATCGGGATCCAGCACGCGGCGCGCCGCGGCGTTGGCATCGTCCAGCGTGACCGCCTTCAGGAGATCGGGCAGGCGCGCGTCGTAGTCGAGGCCGAGGCCGAAGAACTCCTCGACCTGGAGGAAGTTCGCGATCGCCGCGTTGGTCTCGAGCGAACGCGGAATCGAGCCGATCAGGTAGCGGCGCGATTCGTCGAGCTCCTTTGGAGTCAGCCCGTCGCGCGTCAGCCGCGACACCTCTTCGTCGATCGAGGCAATCGCGCGGTCGACGTTGGCGGGGCTGACGCCGGCGCGGATGCTCAACGGTCCCGGCGCGACGTTCGCGTCGAGCGAGCTCGACACGTAGTACGCCATGCCCTGCCGCTCGCGGATGCTGTCGCCGAGGCGGCCGCCAATCGCATACTGGCCGAACGCGACGTTCATCAGCCAGAACGCATAGTAGGCCGGATCGTTGCGCGAGATGGCGGTGAACCCGTAGGCGACGTCGGCCTGCGCCTTGTTCATCATCGGGATCACGACCCGCTGGCGCGCGGCGGCGGGAACGACCGGCGGCACCGGCAACGCGGCCGCCGCCGGGTTCTTCCAACCGCCGAACACGCGCGCGGTCACGTCGCCGGCGCGCACCGGATCGACGTCGCCGACGATGACGGCGGTCAGCTCGCTCGGCGCGAAACGCCTGGCGTGGAGCCGCGCGAGCTGGTCGCGCGTCATCTGCTCGACGACGCCAATCGAGCCCTTGGTGCGGCGCCCGTAGGGATGGCCGGCGGGGTAGAGCAGCGCCATCAGCGTCTCGGTGGCGCGGATCGCCGGGTTGTCGTCATCCTGCCGGATCGACGTAATCACTTCGCCCTTGCGGGTCGCGATCTCCTCCTCCGGCAGCGACGGCGACATCACGATGTCGGCGAGGAGCGCGAGGACCGGCTCGAAGTCGTCGGCGAGACACCGGCAGCCGAGCGAAAACGCGTGGCGCGTGACGATGACCGTCAGGGTGATGCCGCGGCTGTCCAGTTCCTCCGCGATGTCGGCGGCCGATCGGGTGTCGGTGCCACGATCGATCACGCGAGACAGCAGCCACGTCATGCCCGGCAGCCCCGCCGGGTCGGCAATCGAGCCCGCGCGCAGCGACAGGCTGATCGCCACCGCCGGCGTGGTCGTCGTCTGCTTGACGAGGAGAGACGCGCCGTTGTCCAACCGGGTGCGAACGGGATTCAGCGGCATTTAACCGACCGGGAGCGGGTCAAACCAGCCAATAGTGCGGTTCGCGGACGGGAACACCGCCCGCGCGGCAGTGGCGGCCTCTTCGAGGGTGACCGCGGCGATCCGCGCGGGAGCGCTGGTAAAGAGATCGACGCTCGCAATCGTGTCGTAGTAGCCGAGCTGATGCGCGATGTTGGTGACGCTGTCGCTGTCGAAGACCAGGCGCGCGCGCAGTTGCGCCTTCGCTTTGACCAGCTCGGCGTCGGTAATCCCGTGGAGCGCCACGTTGGCCATCACTTCGAGCAGCGCCGCTTCGACCGACGCGAGCGGCGTCCCTTCGTTGGCGGTCGCCGACACGGTATAGAGGAAGGGATCCTCGGTCGGCATCAATCCCCCGGACACCGAGGACGCGAGCCCGCGCTCGACCAGGGCGCGATAGAGACGCGCGCTGCGCTGAGGCGGCGGCGTGCGGAAACTGGACCACAGGTTCAGCCCCTTGGCGCCGGTGAGCACGGCATCGAGAATCAGCAGCGGGAAGAAGTCGCGTTCGGTCGCGGACGGCGCATGGTAGCCGACCTTCAGGTACGCGGTGGTGCCTCCCTGCCGGATCGTCAGCCGCCGCTCGCCGGTCTGGTCGGGCTCGAGGGTGCGCAGGCGCTCGATCGCGGCCCCCGGCTGGATGGCGCCGAAGTAGTGCTCCGCGCGGCGCAGCGCCGCCTCGGTGTCGACGTCGCCGACAATCACCAGGGTCGCGTTGTTCGGCACGTAGAAGCGGCGGTAGTAGCCGTAGAGGTCCTCGCGCGTCATCGTCTGCAGATCCGGGAGCCAGCCGATCGTCGGGTGGCGGTAGGGATGCGCCTTGAACGCCGTCGCGGTCAGCTCCTGATCGAGCAGCTGATCCGGATCGTTCTCTCCTCCCTGCAGCTCCGAGATGATGACCGTACGCTCAGACTCGCAGTCGTCGGGATGATAGAGGCAGCTTGCCATGCGCTCGGCCTCGATGAACAGCATGCGGTCGAGCGCGTCGCTGGTCGCGGTCTCGAGATAGGTGGTCTGGTCGATCCAGGTGTAGCCGTTCCAGCTGCCGCCGTACTGCTCGATGATGCCCTTCACCTGATCGCGGGGGATGTTGGTGGTCCCCTTGAAGTTCATGTGCTCGCACCAGTGGGAGACGCCGGTCAGCCCGGGGCGCTCGTCCTTGGAGCCGACCTTGTACCAGCACCAGACCGAGGCCAGCGGCGCCGTATGTTCTTCCTGGATGAGGACTTTCAAGCCGTTGTCCAGCCGCGTGGCACGCATCGGATCATTATAGAATCGGTAGATACCCATGCCTGAGTGGAAAGACACCGTCAACCTGCCGCGGACCGACTTCCCGATGAAGGCGAATCTGCCGACCAGCGAGCCCCAGACGCTCGCCCGGTGGGCAGCGATGGACCTTTACGGGAAAATTCGTGAGCGCCGGGCGGGCGCGCCGAAGTTCGTGCTGCACGACGGTCCGCCCTACGCCAACGGCAACATCCACATGGGCACGGCGCTCAACAAGATTCTCAAGGAGCTGGTGGTCAAATCGCGCTCGATGGCCGGTTTCGACGCACCGTACGTCGTGGGCTTCGACTGCCATGGCCTGCCGATCGAGCTGCAGGTCGATCGGGAGCTGGGGCCGAAGAAGCGCGAGCTGTCGGTCGCCGATTTCTGCCGCGCCTGCCGATCGTACGCCGAGCGCTACGTCGGCACGATGACCGAGCAGTTCCAGCGCCTCGGCATCCTGGCCACCTGGGACGCACCGTACCTGACGATGAACTTCAGGTACCAGGCGGCGATCGCGCGGGCGTTCGGCCGGTTCGTCGAGCAGGACCTGGTCTACAAGGGCAAGAAGCCGGTGCACTGGTGCATCCACTGCCGCACCGCGCTGGCCGAGGCGGAGGTGGAGTACGAGGATCACACCTCGCCGTCGATCTACGTCGAGTTCGCGCTGGCGCCGGAGAGCGGATCGGAGTTCGCCAAGCGCGTGCCGCAGCTGACCGGCCGCGACGTCTCCGTCCTCATCTGGACGACGACGCCATGGACGATCCCGTCGAACCTGGCGATCGCCTTTCACCCGGACTTCGACTACGCCGCCTACGACGTGGACGGCCGGGCCGTGATCGTCGCGGAGGCGCTCGCGCCAAAGGTGGCGGCGGCCGGGGGCCGGGTGTTCGGCGAGCCGCTCGCGCGCATGAAGGGCGCCGAACTGGAGCACATCCGCTTCCAGCACCCGCTTTACGCCCGCACCTCGCTCGGCGTGCTCGCCGAGTACGTGACGCTCGAGGCCGGCACCGGCGCCGTCCACACCGCGCCCGGCCACGGCGCCGACGACTTCAACACCGGGATGAAGTACGGCCTGGACATCTACGCGCCGATCGGGCCGGCGGGACATTTTCTCGACACCGTGGAACTGTTCGGCGGCCAGCGGGTGTTCGACGCGAACCCGAACGTGGAAGCCGCGCTCAAGGAGCGCGGCAAGCTGTGGCACCGCCAGGCGTTCCAGCACCCCTACCCGCACTGCTGGCGCTGCCACAACCCGGTGATCTTCCTGGCGACGTCGCAGTGGTTCATTGCGCTCGATGGGGTCCGGCTAAAGCCGGACACTACAGGCGAGGGAGGCGGTGATCTCGGCTCCGGAAATGTCCGGCTTCAGCCGGACCGTGACACCGGTAGTGTCCGCCTTCAGGCGGACCCTGGCCTCACGCTTCGCGAAGCCGCGATCGACGCGATCGACCACAAGGTGCGCTGGATCCCGTCGTGGGGCCACGACCGGATGTACAACATGGTCGCCCACCGCCCCGACTGGTGCATCTCGCGCCAGCGCGTGTGGGGTGTGCCGATCCCGGCCGTCGATTGCACGAAGTGCGGCGAGGCGATCACGTCACCAGCGCTGGTCGAGAAGACCGCGAGCGTCTTCGACCAGTATGGCGCCGACGCCTGGTACGAGCGGCCGACCGAGGAGTTCATCCCCGACGGGATGACGTGCCCGAAGTGCGGCGGCACCGGCTTCGAACGCGAGATGAACATCCTCGACGTGTGGTTCGATTCCGGATCGAGCCACGAGGCGGTGCTCTCGGCGTGGCCGGAGCTGACCTGGCCGGCGGACATCTACCTCGAGGGCAGCGACCAGCATCGCGGCTGGTTCCAGAGCTCGCTCCTGGTCGGCCTCGGCACGCGAGGGCGGCCGCCGTTCAAGCAGGTCGTCACCAACGGCTTCGTCGTCGACGAGAAGGGCAAGAAGATGTCGAAGTCGCTCGGCAACTCGATGGAGCCGGGCGACATCATCAAGCAGAGCGGCGCGGACATCCTGCGGTTGTGGGTGGCGACGGGCGACTACACCCAGGACATCAGGATCAGCAACGAGATCCTGACGCGCGCATCCGAGGCGTACCGCAAGCTGCGCAACACGCTGCGCTACCTGCTCGGCAACCTCTACGACTTCGATCCGGAGAAGAACCTCGTGCCGCTGGCACAGATGGCGGAAGTCGATCGCTACATCCTCGCGCGCTACGCCGAGATGGCGACGAAGGTCCTGCGCCACTACGAGGAGTACGAGTACGGCGCGATCTCCCAGGCGCTGATCCAGTTCGTCACCGTCGACCTGAGCTCGTTCTACAACGACATCTCGAAGGACGGCCTCTACACCCTGGCGGCCGGCTCGAAGGAGCGGCGCTCGGCGCAGACGGCGCTTTACGTCATGGCCGACGGCCTCACCCGTCTGCTGGCGCCGATCCTGTCGTTCACCGCCGACGAAATATGGCGTCAGCTGCCTGGCGGGCGCGAGGAATCAGTGCACCTGGCACTCTTTCCCACGCAGGCGCAGCTCGATGGGTTGCTGGATCACGCCCTGGTCGAGAGCTGGCAGGTCCTGGTCGGGCTGCGCGAGCGCGTGCTCGCCAAGATTGAGCCACTGCGGAAGAACAAAGAGATCGGCAGCTCATTGCAAGCGAAAGTGGTGATTTCGGAGAGCCGGCAGATCTTGCCCCAGCTCGAGCGGTATGCCAGGCATCTCCCGATGTTGTTCATCGTCTCCGAGGTCGAGTTACGGCTCGGCGACAACCCGGACATCGCAATCGAGCGCGCGGCCGGAGTGAAGTGCGAGCGCTGCTGGCGGATCGTGCCGGCGGTGTCGAACGAGCCGGCATGGGCCGGGATCTGCGACCGATGCCAGGACGCCCTGGCCGAGACGGTCCATGGATAACACGCTCGAGGAGATCGTCGCCAGCGAAGAGGCGGCGGCGCCGCCGCCGCAGCGGCTGATCGAATTTCTGCTGCCGGTGGTGATCGTCGGCGTCGATCAGGCGACCAAGGCGATGGTCCGCGCCTCGGTCCCGGTGCACGACAGCGTGACCTCATCCCCGGGTTGCTCGACATCACCCATGCGCTGAACAGCGGCGCGGCGTTCGGCATCCTCAACGGCGCCGATTTCCCGTACAAGACGGTGATCATCGCGGTCATCGCCACCGCGGCCCTGATCGGGGTCGGCATGTACGCGGCCAGCCTGTCGCACCACCAGCTGGTGGCGCGGATCGGCCTCGCGCTGATCATCGGCGGCGCGGCCGGCAACCTGATCGACCGCGTACTGACCGGATCGGTCGTCGACTTCGTCGACGTCTACTGGAACACGCATCACTTCTGGGCGTTCAACGTCGCCGACTCGGCCATTTCCGTCGGCGTCACGATGCTGATTCTCGATATGCTCACGACAGGCACGCATGTATCCAAGACTGTTTGAGCTCGGCCCGGTCACCGTCTACACCTACGGGGTGCTGCTGGCGGCCGCGTATCTGCTGGGGCTCAAGCTCGCGATGGTACGGGCCAAAGCGCGCGGGCTCGACGCCAACCGGGTCCTCGACCTCGGCATCTACATCATCATCAGCGCGCTCATCGGCGCGAAGCTACTGCTCCTGATCACGGACTTCAGGACGTTCACCACCAACCCACGCGAGCTGCTGACGCTCGCCCGCTCCGGCGGAGTGTTCTACGGCGGGCTGATTCTCGCGGTCGTCGTCGCGCTCGGCTACATCCGGAAGGTCGGGCTGCCGCTGTGGACGACGACCGATGTCTTCGCCCCCGGCATCGCCCTTGGCCACGTCGTCGGCCGCTTCGGATGCCTGTTTGCCGGCTGCTGCTACGGGAAGCCGACGACGCTGCCGTGGGGCATTACCTTCCGCGACCCGTTCGCGGCCGCCAACGTCGGGACGCCGCTCGGCGTTCCGCTGCACCCGACGCAGCTCTACGAGGCGGGCGCGGAGCTGCTGATCCTTGTTCTGCTGTTGTGGACGGAGCGCAAGGGAAAGCCGTTCGCGGGCCGGACCTTCTGGCTGTACATGCTGCTCTACGCCATCTCGCGGTTCATCATCGAGTTCTACCGCGGCGACGAGCGCGGCACGGTCGGCATGTTCTCGACCTCGCAGTTCATTTCGATCGTGCTCGCGCCGCTGGCGATCGCCATGCTGGTCTATCTCTCGCGCGCCAAGACACCCGAGCCCAAGCGTGCCAGGAAGGCCGCCTAGTCTGCCCATCCAAACCCTCACCGTTCCGGTCGACGCCGACGATCTCCGGCTCGATCGATTTCTCGCCTCGACGCTCGCGCTGTCGCGCTCACAGCTTCAGCGGCTGATCAAAGAGGGCGCCGTGCTGGTCGCCGGACGCGCGGCGAAGGCGAACCAAGCGGTCAAGCCCGGGCAGGAGGTCTCGATCGACGTTCCCGAGCCGATCGAGGCGGCGCCCGCGCCCGAGGATCTGCCGCTCCCGATCGTCTACCAGGACAAGGATTTGATCGTCGTCGACAAGCCGGCTGGCATGGTGGTCCACCCCGCGGCGGGCCACGAGAGCGGCACCCTGGTCAACGCCCTGTTGCACCACGTCGACGATCTCAGCGGCATCGGCGGCGAGAAGCGGCCCGGCATCGTGCACCGGCTGGACAAGGGGACATCGGGGCTGATGGTGGTCGCGAAGCACGACCGATCGCACGAAGAGCTCGCGCGGCAGTTCGCCGAACGTGAGGTGGAGAAGGAGTATCTCGCGCTCGCGTGGGGCGAAGTGATGGCCGGCCGCCGGATCGACGCGCCGATCGGCCGCGATCCGTCGAACCGCAAGAAGATGGCGTCCGAATCGGCGCGGGTGCGCCGCACCCGGGCGGCGGTGACGCGCATCGTCCGCGCCGAGCACTTCGGCCGCGTGCTGACGCTGGTGCAGGTGGCGATTCACACCGGCCGCACGCACCAGATCCGCGTCCACCTCAGCGCGATTGGCCATCCCATCGTCGGAGATGCGCTGTACGGCGGCGTTCACCGGCGCGTGCCGGGCGACATCCGCGCGGTCGCACACCTGGATCGCCCCTTTCTCCACTCTGCGCGCCTCGCGTTTGCGCACCCCGAAGACGGCAGGCGGATGGAGTTCCTGAGCGCGATGCCGGCCGACCTCCAGAAAGTGCTCGACGACCTGCGCGAGAGCTTCAACCCGGTCATGCACGAACCATGAACACCATCTACAAAGGTCGCGTGTTCTCCGTCGAAACCGGACGAAGGCGGTTTCCCAACGGCACGGAGCACGATGTGGCGATCGTCCGGCATGCGCCATCGGTCGTGTTGATCCCGATCGACGGCGACGGTCGGGTGGTCATCATCAAGCAGTATCGCGCGCCGCTGGATCGGGAAATCTGGGAGTTTCCGGCGGGCCGGCTGGACGAAGGTGAATCGGCGGAAGACGCGGCGCGGCGGGAGTGCGAGGAGGAGATCGGCCTCGTGCCGCAGCGTCTTGAACGCCTCGGCGGCTTCTACCCGGCGCCCGGCTTCTGCGATGAGGAACTGATCTTCTTCCGCGTGTCGGATCTCCGCCAGCCGCCACCAGATTCGCCCAACAAGCCGGATGAGGATGAAGACATCACGACCAGGGCGGTACCCGTCGCCGAGGTTCGGGCCATGCTGGCGCGCGGCGAGATCGTGGATTTGAAGACCGCCTACGCGCTGACGCTGATCTAGAACCGATGTCTGAGTTCGCCGTTCAATCTCTCCTGGACACGCCGACGATCGCGATCCACGACGTGTGCTGCCAAGGCAGCTGCCGGCATCAGAGCGCGGAAGAATGCACGGCCGCCACGCAAGTCGTGTTTCCGTATCGCGGCGTCTACGTGCGACATCTCGGGCAGGACCAGGCCGTCGCCGAGGCGAACCAGGTGCTATTTTTCAACACCGCCGAAGGCTACCGGGTGAGCCACCCCGTGCCTGGCGGCGATGCCAGCCTCACGCTCGTCATCGGCGAGACGCAACTGCGTGAGCTGGCGCCGCCTGCTCTTCTGCGCAACGGCGGGGCGCTGGCATTTCGACAGCAGCGCCTGCGGATCGATGCGCGGGCGCAGGTGCTCGTCGCCTTGCTGCGGCACAGTTTGCGCGAGCAAATCGCCGAGCCTCTGGAAGCGGAGGGCCTGGCGCTGACGCTCATCCAGCGGGCGTTGGGCCCGCGCACCACGCACGCCGCAGGGGCCACCGTCGGACGGCAACGACTGGTGGATCGGGTCAAGCTGGTGCTCGCAAGCGATCTGGCGCGACGATGGACGTTGGCCGAGATCGCCGCCGAAGTGCGCGGCTCCCCGGTGTATCTCACGCAGGTCTTCCAACAGGTGGAAGGCCTGCCGCTGTATCGCTACCAGTTACGGCTACGGCTCGCGCGAGCGTTGGACCTGATCGCGCAGTATGACGATCTGACCGCCCTCAGCCTGGATCTCGGGTTCTCCAGCCACAGTCACTTCAGCGCTTCGTTCCGCCAGATGTACGGTCGTTCGCCCTCGGAATTCAGGCAATCAGCGCTGCGCCGATAGGGCCTGCTCGAGCAAGTCGCTAAAGATCCTGATAGCGACCGTTTCTTCGCGCGTGGCCTACTGGTCGGCGTGAGACAACACGCTCCCATCACCGTTTTTGGGGCCTACGGCCACACCGGGCGCTTCGTGGTTTCCGAGCTGCTTCGACGTGGGTGGACGCCGATCCTTTCGGGACGCGATCCCGCCAGGCTGAACGCTCTCGGAGACGAGCATCCCGGACTCGAGTTGAGGCCTGCATGCGTCGATGACGCGGCATCACTGGATCGCGCGCTGGTCGGGGCCGCATCGGTCATCAATTGCGCCGGACCGTTTGCCAGAACCTCAGCAGCGCTGATCGAAGCTGCGTTGCGCGCCAGGATTCCCTACCTGGACGTCGCCGCTGAGGTCGAAGCCAACGCCGACACGTTCGAGCAATACAGTGGTCGAGCGCGCGAGGCGGGTATCGTGATTGTGCCGGCGATGGCTTTTTACGGCGGCCTGGGCGATCTGCTTGCGACTGCGGCCATGGGAGACTGGAAGGCCGCAGATGAAATCTGCATCGCGTATGCCCTCAGCAGCTGGAAGCCAACTCTGGGAACGAGGGCGTCGACCGAGGTGTCAAGGCAGCGGAGGGGCGGCCGGCGTATCGTCTTCTCGAACCATCGATTGACACTGCGCACAGACGAGGCGCCGATCCTGCATTGGCGTTTCCCGGCTCCCATCGGCACGCAAACGGTCGTCGGAGAGTTCACCACCGCCGACAGCGTGACGATTCCCCGTCACATCGACACGCCGTCGATCCGCACCTGCATGACCCTCGCGCCGCTCGAGGACCTGGACGATCCAGACCTGTCGCCGCCGCCAGCGGCCGATGAGAGCGGCCGTTCAGCCCAAACGTTCCTCGTCGAAGTGGTCGTGCGCTCTGGACACGCGGAACGTCGTGCGGTGGCGCGAGGGCGAGATATCTACGCGGTCACCGCGCCCATTGTCGTGGAGGCGACTCAACGCGTCGTCACCGGCCACGCTGGGAGGGCGGGGGTCTTCGCGGGCGGCGATATCTTCGACGCGCAGGATTTTCTGACGTCGCTGTGCCCGACCCATCTCTCGGTTGAGATTCACCGATAACACTCTATTCATGGAGGTCGATGTCATGGTTGCAAAGACGTGTGCGGCGTGCGATTGCCAGCTCGATGCCAGCGCCATCAAAGTCACGATCGGCGGCAAGACGGTTGAGGTGTGCTGCGACGAGTGCGCGCACAAGTTGAAGGAAGCCGATTCTTCGTCGAGGAAGTCCTGATCAATGGGTGCGAACACTTCATCGCCAACCCGGCATCGCGTGGCAACCGCGTCGGGCCGTATCAGCTACACGGAGCAGGGCACCGGGCCGGTCGCGTTGTTCGTGCACGGCGTGCTGCTGAATGGGCATCTGTGGCGTCATCAGCTGGCGGAGTTGTCCGACATCCGGCGCTCGATCGCGGTGGACCTGCTGGCGCATGGCGACACCGACATCGCGGCGGATCAGGACGTATCGGTCACCGCCAATGCGACGATGCTCGCAGAATTTCTCGATGCCCTGAAGATCGACCGCGTGGATCTCGTGGGCAACGACAGCGGCGGCGGGATCGCCCAGATTTTCGCCGCGTTGCATCCAGAGCGCGTGCGCACCCTCACGCTCACCGACTGCGACACCCACGACAACTGGCCGCCCGAGGCCTTCAAGCCGTTCCTGGCGATGGCGGCCGGCGGCGGCTTGCGTGGAACGCTCGACGCCATGCTGTCGGACAAGCGCGTCTATCGATCACCGCAGGCCCTGGGACCCGCGTACGAGCACCCGGAGCGGGTGAGTGACGACAGCATCGAGACCTACCTGCGTCCGCTGGTCCGGACCGAGCAGCGGACGCGGGATCTGCAACGCTTCCTCGCCGCGTTCGACAATCAGCACACGCTCGCCATCGAAGGGCGTCTCAAGGCGCTGAACGCGCCAACGCTGATCGTCTGGGGAACCGACGACGTGTATTTCGACGTGAAATGGTCACGCTGGCTCGCCGACACGATCCCGGGCACCCGGCGCCGCGTCGAATTCAAGGGCGCCAGAATCTTCTTTCCCGAGGAGCGATGGGCGGACTTCAACACGGAACTACGTAGACACTGGCTGGCGACCGCATAGGGGGGTGGAGAAACGCATGATCGAACAGACCCGCAGGGCCGAGCAGTTCCGGGCGTTGCATATCCCCGGACGGCCGCTCGTCCTCTTCAACATCTGGGATGCAGGCAGCGCCAGGGCCGTCGCCGCGGCCGGTGTCAAAGCGGTCGCGACAGGCAGCTGGTCGGTTGCCAACGCACACGGCTTCGCCGACGGCGAGCGGATGCCGCGCGCCCTGGCGATCGACAATCTGGGACGGATCGTCGCCGCTACAGACCTGCCGGTGACGATCGATCTGGAAAGCGGGTATGGCAACACGTCGAACGAAGTCGGCGAGACCATCGGTCTGGCAATCGACGCGGGGGCGGTGGGGTGCAACCTGGAGGACAGCTTCCCTGCGAATGGAACACTCCGCGAGACCGTCGATCAAGGCGATCGCATCCGGCACGCACGCCGGACGGCCGACGCCGCCGGCATTCACTTTTTCATCAACGCCCGGACGGACGTCTTTTTCCAGCGACCGCCCGAACAGCATGACGAGGCGATGGTGGTCGAGGCGCTCACGCGAGCACGAGCCTATGCGGAAGCGGGCGCAGACGGGCTGTTCGCGCCGGGCCTGGCGGATATCACGCTGATCGCGCGTCTCGCTGAAGCGTCGCCACTCCCGCTCAACATCATGGTCGGTGACGCCACTCCCCCGCTGCGGGTACTGGCACAGCATGGGGTCGCCAGGGTGAGCCACGGCCCGCGCCCGTATCTCCTGGCGATGAAGGCGCTGGAAGAAGGGGCGGTGCTCTTCGCGTCTTCGTGGTGATGTCAGCGGCACGCTTCTTCGATGGTCGCGGCGTGGATCGCGACGGTGTCCTCGATTCGCCTGGCGTAGCCGCCTGCCAGCGTGATGACGAGCGGCACGCCGGCGCCGCGGACCGCGTCGATCACCAGGCGATCGCGCCGGCGCAAGCCGTCCTTGGTCAGCCGCAGCCCGCCCAGCTGATCGTCCTCGTAGGGATCGGCGCCCGCCAGATAGAAGACGCATTGCGGCCGATGCGCCATGACCGCGGGCAGCGCGCGCTCGAGCTCCCGCAGAAACGTTTCGTCGTGCGCGCCGTCCGGGAGGCCGACGTCCATCGAGCCGCGCGGCTTCCACAACGGATAGTTGTGCTGCTGGTGCATCGAGAAGGTGAAGACGCGCGGGTCCGATTCGAACGTAAAGGCGGTGCCGTTGCCGTGGTGGACGTCGAGATCGACGATCGCAATCCGCTCGAGCCCGCGCGCCTGCACGACGCGCGCGGCGATCGCCACGTCGTTGAACGGGCAGAAGCCCTCGCCGTGGCTCGGGAAGGCATGATGCAACCCTCCACCGATATGAATTCCCAATTCCAAATTCCGAATTGCTAATTCATCCAGGCCGCAGGCGATCCTCGCGGCCCGGATCGTGCCACCTGTCATGAGCCGGAACCCGTCGACCATCTCGGCTGACCAGGGCAGCTCGAGCTGATCGACGTCTTCCTCCGACATCGTGCCGTCGCGCATCTTCGCGAGATATTCAGCGGTGTGGACGAGCGCAAGGTCGCTCCAGCTGGCGGGCTCGGGCTCGATGCAGTCGGCGGGTCCGATCACGCCCTTCTCCAGGAGGCGGGCGTGGATCAGGGAGTACTTCCGGGTCGGAAAGACGTGCGCCCCGATATCAATCTGATATCGGGGGGAGTAGACAACGATCAACGCAGAGCTCGCTGAACCCGCAGCACACCGGTTGCTCTGCGTATTCCGCGGTCTCTGCGTTGAACGTCGTGTCCCGTATCAATTCCCCGACGCGGCAACCTGTCCGACCGCGCGGGCGGGCTTTCTGGCGGGGCGGACATCCGAGGCCACCGGCTGGAGCGCCAGCGCGAGCACCTCGTCGATCGTCGACACCAGGTGGACGGTCAGTCCCTCGCGCAGTTCCGGCGTCAGGTCCTCGTTGATGTTCTTGGCGTTCTGCTTCGGCACGATCACTTCGTGGATGCCGAGCCGGCGCGCGGCCAGCACCTTCTCCTTGACGCCGCCGATCGGCAACACCCGGCCGGACAAGGTAATCTCGCCCGTCATCGCGATGTCGCCGCGCACCGGACGCCCGGTGAGGGCCGACGCCATCGCCGTGGCCATCGTCACGCCGGCCGACGGACCGTCCTTGGGAATCGCCCCGGCCGGCACGTGCACGTGCATCTCCGCCTTCGTGAAGAAGTCGGGATCGATGCCGTAGGTCTTCGCGTGGGCGCGGAGCCACGAAAGGGCGGCCCGCGCCGACTCCTTCATCACGTCGCCCAGCTGGCCGGTCAGCGTCAACGATCCACCGCCCGCCATTTTCGAGGCCTCGATGAACAACACTTCGCCGCCGGCCGCGGTCCACGCCAGGCCGATCGCGACGCCCGGATCCTTGGTGCGCTCCTCCATCTCCTCGTCGAGGAACCTCGGCGCACCGAGCAGCTCGACGACGACGTCGGGAGTGATCTCGATCGGGGTCTCGTTGCCTTCCGCGCGTCGCCGCGCGACCTTGCGGCAAAGCGATCCGATCTCGCGCTCGAGATTGCGCACCCCGGCCTCACGGGTGTAGCCGCGAATCACCTGGCGCAGGGCAGCAGCCGTGAATTGGATGTACTCGGCGGTCAGGCCGTGGTTCTTCACCTGCTTCTCGACCAGGTGATCGACCGCGATCTTCAGCTTCTCTTCCTCGGTGTAGCCGGCGATCTCGAGGACCTCCATGCGGTCGCGGAGCGCCGCCGGGATCGGGTCGAGCACGTTCGCCGTGGTGATGAACAGCACCTCGGACAGATCGAACGGTACGTCGAGGTAATGGTCGCGGAAGGTGTTGTTCTGTTCCGGGTCGAGCACCTCCAGCAGCGCCGACGAGGGATCGCCGCGGAAGTCGGAGCCGAGCTTGTCGATCTCGTCGAGGATGAACACCGGGTTCTTCGATTCGGCGCGGCGCAACCCCTGGATGATCTGTCCGGGCAGCGCGCCGATGTAGGTCCGCCGGTGACCGCGAATCTCGGCCTCGTCGCGCATGCCGCCAAGTGACACCCGAACGAACTTGCGTCCGAGCGACTCCGCGATCGAGCGCGCCAGCGAGGTCTTGCCGACGCCCGGGGGGCCGACGAAGCAGAGGATCGGGCCTTTCACGTCGGGGTTCAGCTTCCGCACCGCCAGGTATTCGATGATGCGATCCTTCGCCTTCTCGAGACCCGAGTGATCGGCGTCGAGCACCTGCAGGGTCTTCTTCAGGTCGATGACCTCGTCGGTGCGCTTCGCCCACGGCAGCATCACCAGCCAGTCCAGGTAGGTGCGCGACACGGTGTACTCGGCGGCGGCCACCGGCATCTTCGACAGGCGATCGAGCTCGCGCAACGCCTCTTTCTTCACGAGCTCGGGCATGCCCGCGGCCTCGATCTTCTCGGCGATCTCCTCGATCTCCTTGGTCTGATCGTCGCCTTCGCCGAGTTCCTTCTGGATCGCCTTCATCTGCTCGCGGAGGAAGTACTCGCGCTGGTTCTTGCCGACCTCCGACTGCACCTGCGACTGGATCTTCGATCCGAGCTCGAGCACCTCGAGCTCCTTGATCAGGATCCGGTTCAGGTTGTCCATGCGGGCGCGGATGTCGAGGGTCTCGAGGACCTCCTGCTTCACGCCGGTGCTGATCGTCGAGAGCGAGGAGGCGATGAAGTCGGCCAGCCGGCCCGGCTCGGTGATGTTCATCGCCAGGGTCTGCAGATCGTCCGACAACAGCGGCGAGAGCGAGACGACCTGCTGGAAGTTGGTCTTGATGTTGCGCGCGAGCGCGTCGATTTCGAGGCGGTCGTCGTCGTTGGTGTCCTCGGTGGCCGCGCTCACGCGGGCGCGAAGGTACGGCTGCGACGACACGACCTCTTCGAGCGTGAGCCGGGCGAGCCCCTGGACGATGAGGCGCAGGCTGCCGTCGGGCAGCTTGAACATCTTGTGGATATGGGTCGCCGTGCCCACCGGGTACAGATCGGCCTGGATCGGTTCCTCGATCGTCGCGTCGCGCTGGGTGAACACCGCGATCAGCTTGCCGTTCGCGATCGCATCGTCGATCAGGCGAACGGAGCTCTCGCGCGCCACCGCAAGCGGCATGAACGAATTCGGAAAGAGGACGGTATCTCGGAGCGGCAGGATGGGCAGCTCGGACGGGATGTTGAGCGGCCGATCGCCGATCGAGACGTCCTCGGCCTTGAGGTTCTCGAGTTGATCGCTCATCGCGACCTCACTTTATCTGGTTATCCGGTTGTCGGGTATCTGGTTATTGGACGCCGACCGGCGGCAGCCAGGTAACTCAACGACGAGATCGACCAGCTCTTGAAAATGGGGGGCCGGTGGGGAGGAGATGGGCTCCGCCACCGGCGGAGCCCCGAATCTTGGGACGCCGGACTCTTACATGTCCATGAAGAGCGAGCTCGTGCCGCGCCGGGCGGTGAGCTGACGCTCGCGCTGTTCGGCGGTCTCCCTGGCCTCTTCGCAATCCTTGCAGCGGACTGCGAAGGGCAAAGCCCGGAGGCGCTTCTCGGCGATTTCGTCGCCACAATCGAAGCAGTTGCCGTAGTTGCCCTGCTCGAGGCGCACCAAGGCGTCGTTCACCTTGTTGAGCGTCTCCGACTTCATCTGGACCAGGGCGAACTCCAGGTCCTCCTGAATGTCGGCTTCGGCGCTCTCGACCGCGTCGAGCACTTCATTCAGCTTGCCGCCCCACGAGCCTTCTTCGCGCACGCCGCGCATCTTGCCCTGGACTTCAGCCTGCAGCTCACGACGCCGATCGTCGAGCATCTGTTTCAGTTCTGAATAACGGGACCCGGTGTCTACCGGCGCCGCTACCTTCTTCTGTGTGTTCTTCATGACCGCCGCTCCTTCCGTCCCGGGCCAGCCGGGTCGCCAACGCTTAAGAGTGCCGTGTGCCTATGCAAATGAAGCGCCAAGACTATACTGAACTAGAGTCCTATTGCAAGCTTGATCAGACGACGAACCGGCCGACGCGTCGATCGACAATCCCGAGCCAGAAATCTGACACGCTGAACCGAAATGCCTTACGGATGAGGCTACAAAGCATTGCTTCCGAACCAGTTGTGCCGTCGAAGTCATCCGTTTAAACCAGCCGTTCAAATACGATGATCCCTTAGACGCCCGACTGCCGCTGACGGTTCTACCCGTTTGACTACAACTCTTGTCCGCGTAAGGAGACGCACTGTTGTCGCAGAATTGCAGAGGCGTGGCGGTATAGCGTCGCGAATTCTGCTCACACCCGTGTAGACTGCCGCATTGTGGTGTGTCCCTTGTGCGGCACCCGGCGCGCCCGGCGACGCTGTCCGGCGCTCGATAAGCAGATCTGTGCGGTTTGCTGCGGCACCAAACGGCTGGTCCAAATCAGCTGCCCGAGCGACTGCACCTGGCTGCTGAGCGCCCGGGAGCACCCGCCGGCGACCGTCGTGCGTCAGCAGCAGCGCGATGTCGGCCTCCTCGTTCGCTTCATGCGCGATTTCAGCGAGCGCCAATCCCAGCTCTTTTTCATGATCGCGGCGTTTCTGGCCCGGTACGAGGCACCTGAGCTCCAGGCGCCGCTCGACGACGACGTCGCCGAGGCCATGGGTTCGCTGGCCGCCACGTTCGAGACCGCCTCCCGCGGAGTGATCTACGACCATCGGCCGGCGTCGGTTTTGGCCGAGCGGTTGACGGCGGCTCTCAAGCCGGTCCTCGCGGAGGCTGGTCAGGGCGCCGGATCGGCATTCGAACGAGACGCCGCGGCGGTGCTGCGACGGCTCCAGGAGGCGGTCGCCGACGTCCGCGAGACGGATCAGGCCAACAGGCGCGCGTTTCTGGACCTGTTGGGGCGCGTGATCACGACGCCGGACGCCGCCGCCAAGGACCCACCGGACCGCTCACGCTTGATCGTCTCGTAGAGGGACAGCTATACTTGGCGTTTGTCCTTTAGAGCTTTCGGCTTACAGCCGAAGGCCGGTCATGAAAGCTGAGAGCTGTTCTTATGGCGAAGCGATGTGAATTGTGCGGAAAAGGTCCGGTTGTGGGCCGGCAACATAGCCACGCGAACAATGTGAGCGCGCGGCGGTTCGAGCCGAACCTGCAGTCCGTGAAGGCGGTCATCAACGGCGGCAACAAGCGAATCCGCGTCTGCACCCGCTGCCTGCGCTCGAAGAAGGTTGTGAAGGCCGGACCCGGCAAGGCGGCATGAAAGAAGCCGTCTCCAGCCCCGGCGCGCCGAAGGCGATTGGTCCCTATTCGCAGGCGGTTCGCGCGGGGCAGTTGTTGTTCGTATCGGGCCAGGTGCCGCTCGATCCAGCCACCGGGCAGATGGTCGAGGGCGACATCGCGGCGCAAACGCGCCGCGTGTTCGACAACCTCGCCGCGGTACTGAAAGCCGGCGGCCGCTCGTTCGCCGATGTCGTCCGCACCACTGTCTTTCTGGCGGACATGAACGATTTCGCGACCGTGAATGAGGTGTACGGAACCTACTTCACGGAGCCGTACCCGGCCCGCGCAACCGTCCAGGTCGCGCGACTGCCCAAGGACGCCCGCGTCGAGATCGACGTCATCGCCAGCTTCGACTAACGACTGAAGACCAACGACTAGCGACTCCCGACCAGCGACTATGTTGCAGTCGCCCGCCCCGCCCGCTCCACCCCAATCACCCCTTCGACGCCGCGCAGGGATTTGATCACCTTCTCGAGATGCTTCAGATCGCTGATCTCGATCGTCACGTCGATCCGGGCGTTCTGCGCATCGCCGGTGCGCGCTTCCATGTTCTTGATGTTCGTGTTGATGCCCGCGATCTTGGCGCTGACCGCCGCCAGTAGCCCCTTCCGGTCCTCCACCTCCATCGTCAGCTTGACCGTATAGCGGGCCACCGCGTCGCTCTTGTCCCACTCCACGTCGATCCGGCGCTCGGGGTCGTACAGCAGATTGACGACGTTGGGACAGGTGGCGGAATGGACCGAGACGCCCTTGCCGCGCGTGACGTAGCCGACGATCTTCTCGCCGCGAATCGGGCTGCAGCAGCGCGCCCGGAACACCATCAGGTCGTCGAAACCCTTGACCTTGATCTTCTCGTCGCCCGAGCCGAGCACGCGGCGCACGACCGACGCCACCGCGCCCTCCGGCGCCTTCTCGCGCAGCGAATCGGCCGGCACCAGCCGCACGAGCACCTGCTTGGGCTGAATCTTGCCGTAGCCGATCGCCGCAAACAGATCGTCGGCTTTGCCGACCGCGAAGTCGGTCAGCACCGTCGCGAACGCCTCGCCGTCGACGATCGTCTTCGGGTTCAGGTCGTAGCGGCGCGCTTCCTTGTCGAACAGCTTGCGCCCGAGCTCCACCGCGCGCGTCTTCTCCTCGGCGTGAATCAGGTGCTTGATCTTGCCGCGCGCGCGCGACGTGGCGACGAAGTTCAGCCAGTCGCGGCTCGGACGATGGCCCGCCTGCCGCACGATCTCGACGATGTCGCCGTTCTTGAGGCGGGTCCGGAGCGGGACCATCTTGCCGTTGACGCGCGCGCCGACGCACTGGTGGCCCAGATCGGTGTGGATCGAATACGCGAAGTCGACCGGCGTCGCGCCGCGCGGCAGCGCCTTGACCAGCCCCTTCGGCGTGAAGATGTAGACCTCTTCCGGATAGAGCTCGACCTTGAGGTTCTGGATGAACTCCTGCGGGTCGTGGACCTCCTGCTGCGACTCGAGCAGCTGCCGCATCCACTGGAAGTAGCGGTCGTCTCGATGATCGCCGACCCGCCCTTCCTTGTATTTCCAGTGCGCGGCGATCCCTTCTTCCGCGCGCCGGTGCTGCTCCATCGTCCTGATCTGCACCTCGAACGGCATCCCGTGCTCGCTGATCACCGAGGTGTGCAGCGACTGGTAGTCGTTGGGCCGCGGCATCGCGATGAAGTCCTTGATCCGCCCCGGCACCGGCGACCACGTCTGGTGGATGATGCCGAGCGTCGCGTAGCAGTCCTTCACGTCGTTGGTGATGATGCGGAGGGCGATGAAGTCGTAGACCTGCCCGAGATCGATCTTCTGCCGTTCGAGCTTCTGGTGGATGCTCCACAGGCGCTTGATGCGCCCGTCGATCTCGACCACTGGGACCTGCGCTTCCGCCAGCTTGGCCGCGATCGTCTTTTTCAGCTCGCCGATCAGCCCCTCGGTGGCGCGGCGCTTCAGGTCGACCTCGGTGCGCAGCGCTTCGTAGGCCTGCGGCTCGAGGTAGCGGAACGAGAGCTCCTCGAGCTCGTTCTTCACCTTGCTCATGCCGAGGCGGTTGGCGATCGGCGCGTAGATGTCGCGCGTCTCCTGGGCGATCTTGACGCGGCGCTCCTCGGGCAGGTGGCCGAGCGTCCGCATATTGTGAAGCCGGTCCGCGAGCTTCACCAGGATGACCCGGATGTCATCCACCATCGCGAGCAGCATTTTGCGGAAGTTCTCGGCCTGCCGCTCCTCGCTCGACGAGGAGGACAGCGGGATCGCGCTGATTTTCGTCACCCCTTCGACGACGTGGGCGACCTCGGGTCCGAACAGCTCCTGGATGCGCTCGATCGTCGTGAGGGTGTCCTCGACGACATCGTGGAGGAGCCCGGCGGCGATGGCGACGGCGTCCAGTTTCATGTCCGCCAGGAAGTCGGCGACGGCGAGGGGGTGGATCAGGTAAGGCTCCCCGGAATGGCGGACCTGTCCCCTGTGCTCGAAGGCCGAGAAGACGTAGGCCTTCCGGAGCAGCTCAACATCGGCATCCGGGCTGTAGGCCCGGACTTTTTCGAGGAGATCCTCGAAGCGAATCATGATTTTTGGTGTCTAACTCAGTGTCGGACGGTTCGATGGTTAGCTTGACGTACGTTTTTTTGCTTCACTATACTGGCCCGGTTTCGGCTTCACCAATTTTCTCTGTTTAGGGGGGCTCATGCGTTCTTTGTCGGGAGCATCGCTGGGTTGTGTCGCGGTGCTGGCCCTGGGGTCATTCACGTCGACTGTGGGATGCGCCAAGGTCGGCGAGATTAAGTCCAAAAAGGCGTTCAAAGCCGCCAACGCCGCGTATCAGCAGCAGGATTACAAGAAGGCGACCGATTTCTACGAAGAGACCATCGCGGCGGCGCCAGACACCCCAACTGCCCACCAGGCCTACTTTTTCCTCGGCAACAGCCTCGACAACCAGTACAAGCCCAGCAAGAAGGGGGACGCCACCAACGACGCCTTCCTGACCCGGGCTGTCGATAATTACCAGAAGGCCGCCGAGGCGCTGGCTGCCTCGCCCGATCCCGCCGACAAGAAGCTGGGCAAGCTGTCGCTGGAATACCTGGTGGCCTCCTACGGAGCCGACAAGCTGAACGACCCGGCCAAGGCCGAGCCGGTGGTGCAGAAGATGATTCAGCTCGAACCGGGCGAGCCGACCAACTACTTCCAGCTCGCGAAGATCTACGAGGACGCCGGCGCCTATGACGAAGCCGAGAAAACACTGGTGCAGGCCAAGACGGCCAAGCCGAGCGACCCGGCGGTCTACATGACGCTGGCCGGCTACTACAACCGCCAGGGCCACTTCGACAAGACCATCGAAGCGCTCGAGGAACGCGCGGCAAAAGAGCCGAACAACCCCGAGGCGTTCTACACCATCGCCACCTACTACTGGGACGAGGCCTACCGCGACTTCAAGTTGAAGGACAACGAGAAGAGGGACTTCGTCGCCAAGGGGATGACGGCCATCGATCACTCGCTGCAGCTCAAACCGGACTACATCGAGGCGATCGTCTACAAAGGTCTCCTCCTGCGGCTCCAGGCGAATCTCGAAAAGGATCCCGCCAAGCAGCAGCAGCTCCTGAAGGACGCGACCGCCCTCAGCGAGAAGGCGAACGCCATGCGCAAGGCAAAGACCGCCGGTACGGCGCCTTAAACACACGCAAATGTAGGGAAATCGACCCTACAACCGATTGGATCGAGAGGCCGTCAGGAGACCCTGACGGCCTTCTTTTTTGCACAGTCGTCACAACCCTCGCGGTAAAATCTTCCCGTCTTTCGTACCCCAATCCATTTCAGAAGCAATGGCGGCCGCGCATGACGGTCCGCCATGGAGAACACATGAGTCGCACTACCTTCTTTCGATTTCTGACTCTTCTTGTCTGTTGCGTCCTGCTGTGGCCGGTCGGCCGCGCGGACGCGCAAGGCGTCACCACAGGCGCGATGAGCGGCGTCGTCAAGGACGCGCAGGGTGCCGTGATTCCGGGCGCCACCGTGCTCGCTGTGCACCAGGCGTCGGGCAGCACATATGAGGCGGTGACCCAGGCCGACGGACGCTTCGTCATGCCCGGCATGCGCGTCGGCGGACCGTACTCGATCACGGCGTCGCTGCCCGGCTTCACCTCGGAAGTGAAGAACAACATCACCGTGAGCCTGGGCGTCACCCAGGATCTGGACTTCAGCCTCAAGATCGCCAACGTCGCGGAAACCATTACCGTGGTCGGCACGAGCGATCCGGTGTTCAGCTCGGGACGCACCGGCGCCGCCACCGCCGTGATGCGCGAGGACCTCGCGTCGCTGCCGACGATTTCCGGCCGCATCACCGACATCACGCGTCTGACGCCGCAGTATGGCGGCAACGGCTCGCTCGCCGGCCAGGACAACCGCGCCAACAACATGACGGTGGACGGGTCCTACTTCAACAACTCCTTCGGCCTCGGCACGACCACTGGCGGCATCGGCGACCGCACCGGCGTCGCGCCGATTTCGTTGGAAGCGATTGAGCAGGTGCAGGTGAGCGTCGCGCCGTACGACGTGCGCCAGGGCAACTTCACCGGCGCCGGCATCAACACCGTCACGCGCAGCGGCACCAACAACATCACCGCCTCGGTCTATCGCCGTCAGCGCAACGAGTCGTACGTCGGCACCGAAGCGGCCGGGCTGACCGTCAATCCGGGCACCTTCACCACCCACGTGACCGGCACGTGGGCCGGCGGGCCGATCGTCAAGAACAAGCTGTTTGCGTTCGGCGCCTTCGAGAAGCAGGAGGAAACGCGTCCGCTGACGACCTTCACGTCGAATCCCGGCGGCGCGCCTGCGACCGGCAACACCACGCGCGTCAACGCGTCTGATCTCAACGGGCTCAGCAACTTCTTGAGTACGAACTTCAAGTACGACACGGGCCCGTTCGACAATATCTCGAAGAAGACGCCCGGCAAGCCGTGGATGCTCAAGGGCGACTACAACCTGAACAACGCCAACAAAATCACGTTCCGCTACAACCAGCTCGACTCGAGCAGCGACGTGCCGCAGAACGGGTCGGCGGCGCTCGGCACGAGCCGGCAGACCAACACGAATCAGTTCCTGAGCTACGCCAACTCGAACTACTCGATTCTCGAGAACCTCAAATCGGGCGTCGGCGAGTGGAACTCGGTGTTCGGCGCGATGACGAACAACCTGCTGGTCGGCTACACCAAGCAGGACGAAAGCCGAGCCCAGATCAATCTCTTTCCGTTCGTCGTCATCGGCGCCGGCGACGGCAGCGCGTTGACTTCGTTCGGATCCGAGCCGTTCACGCCGTTCAACCTGCTCTTCTACCACACGTTCCAGGTGCAGGACAGCGTGACGATGTTCAAGAAGAACCACTCGATCACCTTCGGCGGCAACCTCGAGAAGTTCCACTCCGACAACTCGTTCTACTTCGGCATCCAGAGCGCCTACTCGTACAACACGCTCGCCGATTTCTACGCCGACGCCAACAGCTACCTCGCGAACCCGAACCGCACGGTGTCGCCGGTGCAGCTGAGCATCTTCCAGGTGAAATACCTGCTCCAGCCCGGCCAGACGACGCCGCCGCTGCAGCCGCTCGACGTCACCTACGGCGGCGCCTACATTCAGGACGAGTGGCGGCCGAAGGCGAACCTGACGGTGACGGCCGGCCTGCGGGTCGACATGCCGAAGTTCGGCAACACGGCGTTCGACAACCCGGCGGC
>Ga0070665_100001583_pt1 | contig 26236 bp, 28 predicted proteins | sample KBSS13metaG_FD_65862 | JGI IMG/M metagenome (GOLD analysis project Ga0070665, IMG submission 65862) | Switchgrass rhizosphere microbial communities from Kellogg Biological Station, Michigan, USA - KBS S1-3 metaG | ecosystem: Host-associated > Plants > Roots > Rhizosphere > Soil ... | reverse complement strand
GCATCGCCGGGTTCTCGACCGGTTCGCGCGTCGCCTCATTGACGATTTTGAAGACCATCTCCAGTGGCTGATCCATCGCGTCGCGTTCTCGCCAGCCCGTCAAACGCTGCGCCACATCGTTCAATAACGTAATCCGTCCGTATTGATCGGTCGCGATCACGCCGTCGCCAATGCTGATCAACATGGCGCGCAACACTTCGCGTTGATCGTAAAGTGCATCGGCCGATTGTCGGACAACCCGCACGTGCCGCTGTAGTAGCCCCCACAACCCGGCTAGCGCAACCAGCCCCACAAGCGTTGCCAGTATGATATTGGCACGCGCGGATTGATACGTCGCATCGTTCGTTGCTTTTCGTTCGGTAAGCAGGTCGTGTTCGACGGTCTTCATGGCCGCGGTCAGTTCGCGGATCTCGGCCATTTTTTCATTGCCGCGGAACGAATCCTGGCGCTTTTGCACCGCGTCGAGGCCGCCTTCGTTGTCATAAACCTGGAGCACCGCTGCGAAGATAGCGATCCGTTCGTCAATCAAGTTGTCGAGTTGAGCGATCCGCTGCTGCTGCTCGTCGTTGTCGACGGTCAGATCGCGAAGACGCTTGACGATGGCTGGGCGCCTGGCGATCGCGTCGCGGTAGCCTTGTAGAAGCTCCGGCTTGCCCGAAACTAATCGCCCGCGCAGGGCCGTCTCGGCGTCGGTCACCATCGACTGCACGGATTCGATGGCAGTCAGCACTTCATGCGTGTGCGCAACCATGTCCGAATTTTCGTACAGGTTACGAGTTTCGCGATAGACGATACTCCCGGTCGCGATCAGCAAGGCCGCAAACAGGCCGATTGCGAGAGCGATCCAATTACGGGTTTCCGGACGCATGCGCGCGGCCTCGGGTCGTGCGAATTTAACGAGGGGGCTTTTACGGCTTCGCGAATCTTGGGCGGCATCCCGGTTTAAAAATCGGCTGCAATTCCCTTGGCGCCACCCTCTCTCTGAGAGAGTAAATGAAGGCGCGGCGCCGGGCAAGGGCCGCCCAGCGCCAGGGACCTGGCGCCGTGAACAGCGCGAACGTGTCCACCGCAATGCCAGAGATCCAAATATGCAAAACGCTACTCAGCGCCAACGTTGGCGGGCAGTTCGCGAATGCGGTCTGGATGTCGAATGTAGACACTTCGTCTACCAACGGGTCGCTGTGTGCGCGACGTATTCTTGCGGACGCTCGTCGAATTTCTGTTTGCACTCGGCGGAGCAAAAGTAGTAGGTTTCGCCCAAATAGACCGACTCTCCAGCGCTTTCCTCAGGATCGATGTCCATTCCGCAGACCAGGTCGTGGGCCATGGGTACTGCCTCCGCGATATGAAAAGTTGCGAGTTCGAACACGGTTCGTAGTTGTCGGAATTGCTGGGTCACTGTGATGACGTGGGCTGATCGCCGGTCGATCGCGAGTCAATCTGGCCGATATTTGACCAGTCAGGCGCGTCGGTCAAAAGGTGGCGTAGTTGTTCCGCGGCGTCCTCCCGCAGTATGACTTTCTCAAGGTCCTTGTCATCGCCAGCGGATTCGTGCAGTTGACGGTAAAGCCGACTGTCCATGATTGCACACACGACTATGTTTTCGTGGTTCTAGCGCGAAGCACGTAAACCAGGAAGCAAATGTTGCGCCTCGCGCACGAATGGCGTCCTGTCGTTCCCGTAATGCTCGCCACTCCCGCTTTGACGCGGCATGCCGTATGCTTCTGGCTTCATTGGCGCCTCCCAGGAGGAGGTCAAGCGATCGAGTGACGCGCGCCGCGTCGCCGGCCGCGTAAATTGTTGCGTTAACCACGAGCGAAGGAACGAAACAGTATGGCAGCCGATCAACAAAAAGCGGGACGAGAGGAACTGATCAAGGCGCTTAACGAAGATCTGTCGCGCGAGTATCAGGCGATCATCGCGTACGTGAATTACAGTCAGGTGCTGAAGGGCGCCGCCTACATGAACATCGCCAAAGAGCTGGAGAAGCACGCCGGCGAAGAATTGGCCCACGCGCTCTCCATCGCCGGACAAATCGACTACCTGGGCGGAATGCCAACCGTGACACCAAAAACGGTGAAGACATCGGAAAAGGCCGAGGAGATGTTGCGTTTTGACTTACAAAACGAGTTGGACACAATCGCCAACTATCGGGTGCGAATTCGCCAGGCCGACGCGCTGCAGGAATACGCGCTTTGCGAAGTGTTGCGCGGGATCCTGGTCCAAGAACAGGAACATGCTGTGGATCTGGCGACTGCCCTCGGAATCGACGTCCCGCCGATTCCAGAGCTTTAAGCGGTAGCGTTTGCGGTAATTGACGCCAGCTTAAGCCATAAGAAAGAGATGAAATTCGCGGCCTCGGCGAGCAGGATGCCGAGCGCCGCGCTTGGGACTGTGATCAAGCCCGCTGCTAGCCAGTCGCCGATCTGACGAGTTCGCGAGACATGGCCTACTCGAGCAATGCCCTAACGGTCGGCGGCTCGCAATTAGGCTTCTAGTCGCACTCCTCCTAGATCCGGCACATTGACCACTGGCGCCGACCAGTGAGCCTGCTTATAGCTCGAACGCTTTTCGCGCTCGTTCGTGTTCCAGCCTTTCTGAATCCGGTCGCACATGATGCGCACTTCTTCCTGGCTTGGCAGGTAGCTGTTGGCGTCTGGCATTTGCGTCTGGCGTCGGCGTCGTCGCGAATTGTTCATGGAAATCGTCTCCGTGGCGTTACCGCCCGTCCGCTACGAAGGACAGGCGTAAATCGATCGCGCAGCATTGCACTTTTCGTGCCCTTTCTCGGATGGCGCAAACTTTTCGACGGTACCGTTGAGTCGACATTTTCGGGGCATGTAATTTGCGACCGCCCTATGCCGCGGGGAGTACCCTAGCAACCGTTCCGCGACTAACTAAGTCTTTGCCAAGGCAGTGAAATCATGAGTCCACAAACCGTTCGTTCTCGACCGATTCGGGTCGCGGTTTTTCCGTCAATTCTGCAGGCAGATCAAGCCGTTGAGGGCCTGCTGAAACTCGGGTTCGACAGTAGCCAGATCACAGTGATCTGTTCCGATGAGAACACATCGCGGCACTTCGAAGCTTTTCGCCATCAGGACCAGGCCGGAAGTCACTCGGGCGCAGCGGCTGCTGTTGGTGGCGCCATAGGAGCCACGTTGGGCGGTTTAGCGGCAGTGGTTGGCACCGTCGCCACCGGAGGCATCGGCCTGCTTGCGGCGGGTGGTGTTGCCGCTTGGGCCGGTGGCGCCGTGGGAGGTCTGATGGGCGCAATGATGACCCGCGGTATCGAAAAAGAACTGGCGAATTACTACGACCAGGCCGTGGTGCGCGGAAAAATTCTCGTCGCAGTCGATGGACCGGAAGCGGATTCGACTGAGTTGGCCGCTGCCGTTCGAATATTCGAACAGGCGGGCGCTGAGCCTGTCGCATTGCCAGAGGGCTAAAGGCCGCGCTGGATAGCCGGCAATTTTTGAACATGTGAACATCTTGGTAACGGAACGATTCGATGAAGAACGGACATCACAAAGCAAACGATCGCGTTCGGTACGCCGTCGTCGGTCTAGGACATATCGCTCAAGCCGCCGTGCTCCCTGCCTTCAAGCACGCGAAAGAAAACTCCGTCCTCACGGCGCTCGTGTCGGACGATCCCGTAAAGCGTCAAGAGCTTGGCAAGAAGTACGGCGTGCCGCGAACATACTCCTACGATCAGTTCGAGCAATGCGTCAACAGCGACGAGGTGGACGCGGTTTACATTGCGCTACCAAATCATCTCCATTGTGAATTTGCACTGCGGACGTTCGACGCCGGACGGCACGTGCTGTGCGAAAAGCCGATGGCGGTCACCGAAACCGACTGTCGCCGGATGATTGCCGCCGCGGCTGACCGCCACGCGCGTTTGATGATTGCCTATCGGCTCCACTTCGAAGAGGCCAACCTAGAAGCCATTGCAATCGGCCGCTCCGGACAGTTGGGTGAGTTGCGCTACTTTTCGTCCGACTTTTCGATGCAGGTCAAGCCGGGTGACATTCGCGTGAAGTCCGAACTCGGCGGCGGCACGCTGTATGATATTGGCGTCTATTGCATCAACGCTGCGCGATGCTTGTTTCACGCTGAACCGGTTGAAGTGTTCGCCCAGGCCCGCAGTGGTTCGGACTCCCGGTTTCACGACGTCGAGGAAATGGTGGCCGCGACGTTACGTTTTCCGGGTGAACGTCTGGCAAGCTTCACGTGTAGTTTCGGCGCGGCCGATGTCTCGAGCTATCGACTGGTCGGAACGAAAGGTGACCTTGCGCTCGATCCGGCGTACGGGTATGCCGGCAAATTGGCGAGGTCGCTGACGATTGATGGCAAGACTGTCAAGAAGGTGTTTAGTAAGCGCGATCAGTTTGCCGCCGAACTGATCCACTTCTCCGACTGCGTGTTGAACGGTCGCTCGCCTGAGCCTGGGGGATTGGAAGGACTGGCCGATGTGCGAGTAATCGAAGCGCTGTATCGCTCAGCAGCGGAAAATCGTCCCGTCGTGATTGAGCCCGTTAGCGGGCTGACCCGGCCATCGCTCGCGCAGCAGATTCACAAGCCTCCGGTGAAGCAGCCAGAGCTCGTGCATGCCGCGTCGCCGCACGCAGATCACCCCGATGGACAATAACGGAGGCAGAGAGAACCGCGAGATTTGTCAAAGCGAGAGACGCGCGAGACAGCTTCAGGCGTTTCAGTCAGCGTTGTCCGCCCGTATGCGAACTAGCATATGGCGTCAAACCCCCACTCGATATACAAAATGGTGAACGGCATGCAAAGCCAACCTCAGCTTGATTTGTCCCCTGCAGAGTCTCCAATGTCGCCTCTTAGAATTCTGGTTGTCGACGACGACCGGAGCCACCGTCAGATTGTGGGCAGGATCCTCGGCACTCGCGGCTACCAGGTCGACACCGCCGAAGACGGCACCGACGCCCTTAAGCTGCTGTCGAGCGGCAACTTCGACCTGGCCATCATCGACTACATGATGCCCGGCATGAATGGCGTGGAGACGTTCCGCGCAGCGCGCAAAATCCGGCCGGCGCTGCTGGGAGTTTTTTTGACGGCCCACGCCAACATCAACACCATCTTTCCGGCCGTAGACGCAGGCATCGAACGCGTGCTGGCCAAGCCGGCGAACGCCGACGAGCTGCTGGCCGTCGTGGAAGAGCTACTGGTGGCGAAGAACTCGTCCTAGCGCAATTAGCAATTAGTGGCGCAGGATGGGAGCGTGTTAACGCTCACACCGCGCTTACTGCGGGCGCGGCCCTTCCGTCGCGGGTTCCGGCTGCGCACGAACTTCACGGTCGCATGGCAGCGCCTTCAAAATCTCGAGCAATTGGGCTCGAGAGATCGGCTTGACAACATGCAGGTCAAAGCCGGCTTGCAGCGAGCGCTGCCTCGCCTCGTTTTCTGCGTGTCCCGTGACGGCAACCATCAGCGCGTGGCAGGCTTCTTGGTGCGCTCGTAGTTCACCAACCACGTCGTAGCCTGACATCCCGCCCGGCAAGTCGATGTCGCAGAGAACAATATCCGGTTTGACATCAATCGCCAGCGCTACTCCGGTGGGACCCTCTTCGGCCACGTAGGCTTCGTGACCGGATAGCTCGAGCATGCGCTTGAGCGTGAAGGACGAATCTCGCCGATCGTCAATGACGACAACTCGGCAGCGACCTCGATGGGTATAAAATTCTTCGGTCTCGGCCTCCCCATGACTCGGCGCCGGGGCGGCCAGCGGTAGCGTAACAACGAACGTCGAACCTTTGCCGACGCCGGCGCTGTGGGCCGCGATCGCGCCGCCGTGCAATTCGACGAGTCCTTTGGCGAGCGCCAGGCCCAGCCCCAGGCCGGCGCGGCGCTCGGTAGCGCCATCTCCCTGTGCGTAGAGCTCAAACACATTCTGCAGCGTCTCGCGCGACATGCCGAATCCCTGGTCGACGACCGAGATCACGGCCTGCCGGTGGTTAGTCGCTCGCAATTGAACGCGGACGACATCGCCCTGGTCTGAGAACTTGACCGCGTTTTGGAGCAGGTTGCCCACCACCTGGCTGATACGAGTTGCGTCCCCTTCGATCCAGATTTCATCGTTGTCAACGTCCAACTCAAGCATTACGCCGGTTCGCACGACGGCGCTGCGGACGTCAGTCACCGTGCGCTCGACCACGTCGACTAGGTTGAGCCGCGTCTTGCGAATCTCAATCTTGCCGTGCGAGATGCGAGCCACATCGAGCAGCTCATCGACCAGCCGGCTCATCACCGTGGTTTGGCGCTCAATAATCTGCCGCATTTCGTCTACGGTGTCCGGCAGTCCGCCGACGAGATCGAGGACGTCGATCGCATTTCGAACGGCAGCCAGCGGATTGCGGAGCTCATGCCCGAGCATCGCCAGAAACTGATTTTTGTTTTGATTCGCCGCTTCGAGGTGCTGCGCCAACTGCTGGCGGGCGGCAATTTGCCGCTGCATGAAATAAAACCCCAGCGCAATGACACCGGCGCCGACGACGGTTGAAACCAGCAGAGATCCTACGGCGTGTCCGACTTTGGCGTCGAACTCGCCAACCAAATCCTGTCGGCGATGCAATTCGGATTTTTGGATGTCCGACACGATGTCTCGGACCTTGTCCATGGCGACTTTGCCGTCATGGGTTTTGACGATGCTCGCCGCCGCTTCGGGGCTCTGGTTCTTATAGGCCTCGAGCGAGACGGATAGTTCGGCCAGCTTGGCGTCAATCGCCTGATCGAGCTCCGGGAGGCGCTCGGCCAAGTAGGACGAGCTGGGCGCCTTTTCGCGCAAGCTTGCGCGGGCTTCTCCGAGCTTTCCGAGAGCTTGCTCGTAGGGCGCTAGATAGGCCTGGTCGCTAGTGAGCAGTAGCCCGCGCTGCCCCGTCTCGGCGTCCTGGAGATAGGAGAACAGGCTTTGCAGATTGATCAGCGTTTCGCCGGTTTGCGCGACGGCCCGTTGGCCATCAATGACCAACTGCAAATTGCGATAGGCGATGATCGAATTCAGCAACAAGAAGAGCAGCAGGGCCGTCATGCTGACAGCGACAACGCCAGAAAGTCCCCGTCCTGGCTTTACGCGGCCCTGTTGAGCCTGGCCGGCCAGCGCGCGCTCTACCAGGGCCGAATTGCCTACCTGGGCCCCCTGCGATGGCGCTGGTTTGGGTCTCGGATCGCCCACGATAGTCCTTCATTCTTCCTGCTGCGGTCCCAGCGAGGCACGGACCGGTTACTTTAAAGCCGATTTCCGGCGCTTAGTTTGAATCGTACCCGAGCGCCTAGCCTTGGCAAGCGAATTGCACCGATTCGCGCTGGCAGTTCCGCGCTCAGTGCGGTCTGGGGCCGACCGGTTGACGTGGGATATATGCCTCAATTCGATGATTCGGCGTCAACCAGACTGGATTGCAACAACTCGGCACGCGGGTTGCTAATTCGTTAGCATCCGTCACACTAAAATCCTGGCGCCGAGAGGTTAGGCAGTTATGGCCCTTTCTCCAGCAGTCTCGCCGTATGTAGCACCTTCGAGCGCCGCCATAGCCGAGCGAAAAGCACCCCGTATGCCAACACTTCTCGTTGTCGATGACGATCGCGCAATTCGGCACCTGGTTCGCGAAGCTTTTGCGGGCTCAGATGTCGAAGTCCTGGAAGCGGCCAACGCCGAAGATGGCATTGAAATTGTACGTCAGCGCCAGCCTGACACGGTGCTACTCGATATTCTGCTACCAGAGATCTCGGGCCTCGAGGCCTTCCGAGCGTTTCAGGCGCTCGATCCCAAGTTGCCGGTGATCTTTATTACCGCGCTCGATTCCAGCGACACGGCCATCCAGGCGATGTCGCTCGGGGCCTACAACTTCGTGATGAAGCCGCTCGATCTGGCGATCCTGCAAAAACTTGTCGGCCAGGCGCTGGATATCCGTCGTTTAATGAATGTGCCGGTCTCTGTTCCGGGCACAAAGACCACCGACGATACCGCTGATCGGCTGGTCGGTCGCAGCCCGACGATGCAAGAGGTCTACAAGGCGATCGGCCGGGTAGCATCGCAAAATGTCACGGTCCTCATTCGTGGCGAAAGCGGCACCGGCAAGGAGCTGGTTGCGCGGGCAATCTACCAGCACAGCCAAAGGTCGGATCGGCCGTTCCTGGCCGTCAATTGCGCCGCGATCCCGGATTCGCTGCTGGAAAGCGAACTATTCGGACACGAAAAAGGCGCCTTCACCGGCGCTGATCAACGCCGCATTGGCAAGTTTGAGCAATGCAACGGCGGCACGCTGTTTCTGGACGAGGTCGGCGATATGTCGCTCCTCTTGCAGGCCAAGATGCTGCGCGTTTTGCAGCAGCAGAAATTCGAGCGTGTTGGCGGTAATCAGACGATCTCTACCGACGTGCGGCTGATTACAGCCACGAACCGCGACCTGGAAAAAATGGCCGAGGCCCGCGAGTTTCGCGCGGATCTCTACTACCGGCTCAGCGGCTTCATGATCCATTTGCCGCCGCTGCGTGAGCGGTCGACTGACGTGCCCCTGCTGTTGGATTACTTTCTGCGGCGTTTCGCCACGGCCCTCTCGAAAGATGTCCAAGGCATCTCGCCCGAAGCGCTCGATATGCTGCTGAAGTATCAGTGGCCTGGTAATATCCGCGAGTTGGAGAACGTCGTCCGACAAGGCTTGTTGAGCACCGTTGGCCCGGTGCTCTTGCCGGAGTTTTTGCCGCCGTCGATTCACGCCACTCCTGGCGGCCATGATGACGTGCTGGGCGAGCGCCACGACCTGACGCAGTCCATCGACCGGATCCTCGCTGATGGCGGTGAGAACGTCTACGCAGAATCTGTCGCATCGCTCGAGCGCTATGTGCTGACGCACGTCCTGCGGAAGACGCAAGGCAATATCTCGCACTCAGCCAAAACGCTCGGCATCACCCGCGGCAGCCTGCGCAACAAGATCAAGGCGCTGGGGCTATCGATCGATCGCCAGATCAATATCGATTCTGGTGAAGGGGACGAGGACGATGGCGGCCCGCAGGGGTGATTCGTCGACCGGCATCGCCGCGGCGAGGATGCGATTTATCGATTGAATCGCCGGTTCGCGGGGGCGACAGCATTCAGCGCTTGCTTTACTAAAACGTGGAGGCAAACCTGCTGCACAGCTCAGCGGGAACGTCGCCCTCCGGAAACGCGTTCTTCTAGGTATCAAGGAGAGGTGAGCCAGTGCGCGGGCGGCTCCTAAGCCGCTTCTTCCGTGTCGAGCGATCCGTATTCATTCGCCAGGGCGGTGAGCAGGCGAATGATCTCCCCATCGGCGACCCGCATCAGTTTGGCCGTGGTTTCGGGGCTTTTTAGAGTACAACTTGTCTCGACCGCCTGGAGCGCTTGCACGGCGGGTTCGGCCGTGAAGTTAGCCGCCAGTCCCTTCAGACTGTGGGCGCCCCGTTGCACTTTGGCCCAATCATCATTCACGAGCCCGGTGCGGACCGCGCGCACTAGTGCGGGAAAGTCCTCTAGGAAGAATTTGATCAGCTCCCGCAGTAGCTTCTTGTCGCCTCCCAAGCGACGGAGCGACGCCGCGAAATCGATGATGGGCCCGACAGTCGAAACGCGGCCATCTGACGCCATGGCGACCGGTGGATGCCCTTGCGACAGTCGTGCCTGGCCACACAGGTCATCAATCAATCGCGGAATCTGCTGGGTGTCGAATGGCTTGGGAACAAACTCATCGGCGCCAGCCGCCAGGCAGCGATCACGATAGCCATCGGCGTGTTCGGCCGTCACGACGATAATTGGAACCTTAGGCGGATTCGTTTCAAAGGCTCGCAACACCGCCGTAGTTTGCAATCCATCCAGGATGGGCATCTGCACATCCATGAGGATCACGTCCGGTCGACGTTCAAAGTACTGCGGGATCGCGGCCAAGCCGTTGGCCGCTACACGCACCCGATGCCCAGCCGACTCTAGAACCGTCTGGAGCAGTCTCTGTGTTGCGGGCGTGTCCTCGACGACCATCACGTCCCAGCCAGTCGACGTCCCGTCCCCTGAGTCTGCAAGCATCGCACGATTACCTGATTCAGTCCCGATTTTGGTCATGGCCGCCGTCCGTAAAGCAAGACGCATTCATCACCAACTACTCCGCTAGACCAGATTGCGCTCAATCTCATGCGGAGGCAGATGGGCGAGTAAAAGCTTTGTTCCATGCATATGTAGGGCGTGCGACGCAGGCACGATTATGGCTCGAAGGCCTTGGTCTAAATCTGGAATGAAGGTGTTCTATCGGGCGCCAGCACTCTGGGATGGGCGGCGTAGTGCCTTGCGAGAACCGGACCTCGCCCGCGCGGCAATACTTCTAAGCAATTCTTATGCCCTCGGGGGCTGCAGCATAGACGGCGACAGGCGGGCCACGTCATACCGCCATGGCAACGATCAGGCGACGCCCGTTATACGCTAGTATCCCCAAACAGGGGACCGGAAGCATACGCCTGTTCGCGCTAGCACATCGCACCAGTGGCGTGGGACGACTCAGCCTGTCCTAGGAACGTACAGGAGAGTATTGATCCGTCCGGCCGGGCGACCGCCCGTGAAGCCGCTGTAACAATGCACTGGGTTGTATGCTGATAGCGGGGCAAAGACACATGTTCGCGTGGCACAAAAAGAAGGCGCACGGACGCCGGAGCCTCGGTCGAAGGACGTGACGTCGTCCAAGGCATCGGCTGTCCGGCGCCATCGTGCGGACATATGCAGTCAAGTGCTGAGAGCCGTAACGTGGCTCGCGGCCTTGGCAAATTTCGTCACGGTGTAGGAGGGAGGACCGGGGCAAGGTTCCGTTCCTCTCGCCGCTCGCGAATCCGTTCCACGAGCGGTTTGCCGTCAACGTCAACTTCGACCTTACCGTTGCCAACGTCGACTTTTACGTCTCGATGCGGCGCTACCGGCGAGGCAGAGCCGTCTACAGTCACGCGACCGGCTGGAGTATTCACGTCCACGTCAACGCCGGGGGTAGCAGGGGTAACCACCGGCGCAGGTTCGACGTAACGACGATCTTCACAGCCAGCCGTGAAGGTAAGTCCGACTCCGATCATGACGGCTCCTGCCGCAATCAAGTTTCTTGAAACAAGAACCATCGGATCGCTCTCCAAAACTTAGGGTCATTTCCATCCAGCTTGTGTTTCGCGCGGTCAGATAGGCGTGCGGCGATTGAGCCCGCCGGCTACCAGGCTGATCACAAACAGCACGAGGAACACATAGAACAGGATTTGCGCAATGCCGGCAGCGGCTGCATAAATCCCCGTAAACCCTAGCATTCCGGCGACCAACGCGACGACCAGAAATACGAGCGACCAATACAACATGACTTTCTCCTCTTTAAATGGTTGATTTCCCTAGGTTTGAAAAGCGAAGTGCTTTCGTTTAGTAGCAATGCATCTGCCGTGCCAAACGGGTGAGGTATGCTTTTATTTGGCGGACGCTCATCTCAGTTAGCGCTAAAAAAAACCGCCTCGAGAGCGACACTCTCACCGAGGCGGCAGTAAATATAAAAACTCCGTCTCCGCGCGCGAGCGACGCGCGGAGACGGCATCGTGCCGGGCTTCTGATGATTGCACGCATCAGCAGCTTCGGCAGAACTCTTCGATGTCTTTTTCCGCGTGCTCCTTGGCGTAGCCATAGCGAGACTGCAGCCGGCCTGACAGTTCTTCGCGCTTGCCGTTCACAATGTCGAGATCATCGTCGGTCAGTTTTCCCCACTTTTGTTGAATCTGCCCGCGGAATGTCTTCCAATTTCCTTGAATTTGATCCCAGTTCATAATCGCTCTCGTTTCAGAAGAGAATTGAGACGCACGACGATCGATTCGACGGGAGATGCAACGGACGTGCCAACCGGGTGTTTGTTTGCATCAGCCCTATAACCGCCGCAGGACGGCTGGTTCCCAACCGATCACCATGGCTGTAAGGCAGTCGATCCAAACGCCATCGGCGACATCTCACGTCCCAAGGATCAAGGCGCCAGCGGCCTTGCTCGCAGCAGAACGTAATGTCCGGCTGAATCTCTCGTCACAATCGGCGCCATCTCGTCTAGCCGCGGGCTGTGGCATGGGATGTGCAATTCTTCACAACCGAAGGAATTCGCCCTCGCTAGTCTCTAGACATTGCGAATTCACCACGCCAGCCGCCGGCCGGCTGGTTCGTTTGTTACCAGGTTTTCTACTCGCGAAGGAGCAATGATGATCAACGCACAAACTCTCCAAGGTCATTGGAACGAAATCAAGGGTTCGCTGAAGGAGCAATGGGGCACACTAACCGCAGACGATCTACGAACCTTCAATGGCAACGTTGATCAACTGGTCGGCCTGATCCAGCGCAAGACTGGCGAATCGCGTGAATCTGTCCAGAAGTTTTTGGAGGAGGCCACCGCTGAAGGCTCGTCGTTCATCGCGGCTGCCGCGCAAACGGCTCGCGACTACGCAAACCGCGCCACGGAATCTGCCGCTGACACGTACGAGAATGTGACGGACCAGGTACGTAACTCGTACGCAGACGCCGAAGGCATGGTCCGCAGTCGCCCAGGTCAATCCGTCGCAGTTGCGTTTGGCGTCGGCATGATCGCCGGCTTGCTGGTGGGACTAACGTTGCGTTCGCGGTAGAAGTTCCCGGACGTCGAGCTAACGCCTAAAACGCCCAGCAAGGATTGTCCTGAAAATGAACGCTGAAGGAGAAGACCTCCGACTGCAAATGGCTGCTTTGCGTGGCACTCTGGGTAGCGATCTGGAGCATACCGTGGCAGGCCTGCGGGAGATGGCCGACTGGCGTCAGCTAGTTCGGCGTCACCCGTGGGCATGCCTGGGCGCGGCGGCCCTTGCGGGTTTCACGGTGATTCCATCGAAAACGACGTTTGTGGTGAAAGCTGACTCCGGTTCGGTTGCGGATCTTGCACGGGGGCGGGGCGTGCAGGTGGAAGGGGCGGGCGCAAGTCCCGGCGCTGTCGGCGCGATTGCTCGTATTGCTGGTCAAATGGCGGTTCGCGCCGCAACAGCCTACATCACGCGGCGCATCACGGCATCGCTGACCGGTGGCGTGATGCATGAGGAAAGGGAACAAACGTCATGAAAAATCGGTTGGAAGACTATCCGTCAGCGTTGTCGGGGCGACCCCAGTCGGCTGATCACGATACGAATCAGACGACACCCGAGCGGGTCGTGCGGATGTTCACAGAATGTGTTGCCGATCATCCGACGGCCAGTCTACTCGTCATGGCATCATTAGGAGCATTCGTCGGATGGTTTCTCAAACGGCGGTAAAAAATGGCCACGCTCGCTCAGCGCCAGCAGCTGCGAAAAGCGGGATTGCCTCGCTTGGTCGCGACTGCTGGCGACTAATCGAACTGCAAGCTCGACTGGCGGAAGTCGATCTGCGAGCCTTCGCCGCGCGGGCCGTCGTTCCGATGGCGGCCATGATTGCCATGTCGATCGTAAGTTTAGCCGCGCTGACGGTCGGTCTAGCCGGTCTCGGTCAACTGCTGGCGGAGTATACGGAACTTAGCGTCGGCGGAGCGCTGGTTGCTGTGGCGGGCGTTGCGTTCCTGTTGACTGGTACTGCCATGTTCGTGGCCTTGCAAAAGCTGCGAACAGCGACGAAACCGCTGGAACGATCGAAAGCGGAACTGGTCGCTAACGTCCGAAGCATCGCCGCGGCGCTGCACCGGACGGTAGAAAACGATTGAGCTTTGAAGTTATTCACTAGAATTTGCCCACAGTAAGGAGAAAGACCATGCCAAATAAAACCCAAGCGACTGAAAACAGCAAGAACCGTGTTGCCGATCGGCCTGCTGGCGCTCAGGCCATTCAGCCGACGGCTGACCTGGTCGAATACATGCAGGACTACGCCCGCGAGCGTCCCGAAGTTGTCGCCCTCTGGTGTTTTGGAGTCGGCTTCGTCCTCGGTTGGAAGCTAAAATTCTGGTAAATCGCGAGATCGCCAGAGCACAATATCTACAGAAACGTTGTGACTATCCGCCAACCCGATGTGCCAGCGACGGGCTTCCCGTTGCCGACGCACCGGGTTGGCTTGCAATTGGACGTGAGCTTGTGGCCGTCGACGCTCCTAGCGAACCGGCACAAGTGAGGATGCAATGCCGACCGACGCCCACAACCCAGTCATTTCGAAAAGTCGGTCCACGTTTACCGAGTTCTTCCGTCGCTTTGCCCGCAGCGCGTCGGATCGATTGGGGTCGACGTGGTCGTTCATGGCTGCGCTAGCGGTTGTTATCGCTTGGGCCGTCACGGGGCCGATTTTCGACTATTCGAACACCTGGCAACTGGTCATCAATACCGGCACGACGATTGTGACGTTTCTGATGGTCTTCTTGATTCAGAACGCCCAAAATCGCGATGCCGTGGCAATCCACCTCAAACTAGACGAACTGATCCGGGCACTCGACCAAGCGCGAAACAACATGGTCGATTTGGAAGATCGCTCGGACGAAGAAATTCGCGAGGTGCGTGCCGAGTTCGCTGACCTCTCAAACAACAGCGGTGGCGCCCGCGAGTCACGCCCGAGATCGGCCGATCGCCGCTCGGCGCCGCCAGTTGGTAACGCCACCGACGCCCGATCCGGCGCCGACGCTTTTCCGACCGCGGCCGACGTCAGCAAGGTTCGCTCAGTCGGCTGATGTGCAATTCTCGCTGTCTATTTGCGCGGCGATCCTCTGCGCGCCCGCAATGCACGTCGTCGCCTCAATCATTTCGGCGAGTGGAGCAGATGTAGCTAAAACCCGAGGATTCTTAGTGTGGCGCCTATCTCGGGGGGTGTGGCACGCCGATTGCTGGTTTCCCTCCAACCACGCTGCGCCGAATAGCGCCAATCGCACCCCCATCCCGTCAAATCCTGCCCGAGCATGAGTAGCGAATTATCGCATGACATCACGGACAACACCGAGATCTTAGGCCTCCCTGGCCGCCAGGTTCTCGATATTGCCATCGTCCGCTCGTTGAGCCAGCGGAGCGATGTTCGCGGCATGCTGCGGATCGCCGGCCATTTCGCCGCAATGCTCGCCACTGGCTGCCTGATTTGGTTCGCGATGCCCAGTTGGGCGCTGCTGATTCCAGCGATGCTGGTGCATGGCTTTACGATCGTCACGATGTTCGCCCCCATGCACGAATGCGTCCACAAGACTGCGTTCAAGAGCCCTTGGCTGAACGACACGATCGGTTGGATCGCGGGCGCGTTATGCTTTTACAACTTCACCTATTACCGACGCTACCACACCTGGCATCACCGCTACACGCAAGATGAAGAACGCGACCCCGAGCTTGCCGATCCCAGGCCAGTAGGGCTGCTGGGTTACGTTACCAACATCAGCGGCCTGTGGTTTTGGATCAACAAGCCGCGCGAACTGCTGCAGCTGTCATTCGGCGGCGCAGCGCGGTACGCGTTCATACCGTCGCAATCTCGGAACCTCGTAGCGTGGAGCGCCCGAGCACAACTCGCGCTCTATTTGTCGCTCGCGATTGCCTCGGTCGCTACTCGATCGACGGTTGTCCTCTGGTATTGGTTCGTCCCGGCGCTGTTGGCGCAGCCACTGTTGCGGGCGCTGCTGATCGTCGAGCACACCGGCTGCAGCATGGACAGCAACGGTTTGACCAATACGCGGACGACCCTGGCCAGTTGGCCGGTCCGATTTTTGATGTGGAACATGCCGTTTCACGCGGAGCATCATCTTTACCCGTCGATTCCGTTTCATTGCCTGCCGCGGGCCCACCGCGAATTGAAACAGAATCTGACGCACATCGCTCCTAGCTATCCAGCAGCCAATCGCCAGGTGATCCAAACCTTGCGTGAGACGGTCGTGGCCGATTGAAGGGACTCGATGTCGTCGCATGAAATCTTCGAGATCGCCGATTTCGACCTCCAGCGAGGCGTGACGCTGCCCTGCGCGCAATTGGCGTACAAGACCTATGGCAATCTCAACGCCGATCGCTCCAACGCCATCCTCTATCCCACGTCGTACGCGGCGACGCATGGGGACATCGACTGGTTGATCGGTCCCGGCCGAATTCTCGACCCGACGCGGTACTTCATCGTGATCACAAACATGTTCGGCAACGGCGTGTCGAGCTCGCCGAGCAACCTGCCCGCGCCGTTCGATCGTCTGGACCTGTTCACGCATGTCGACAACATCCGCGCGCAGCGAAAGATGCTTGCCGAACGATTTGGCGTCGAGCGGCTGGCGCTCATCTATGGCTGGTCGATGGGCGCTCAGCAAGCGCTCCATTGGGGCGCCCTATACCCGGACTGCGTCGAACGGATTGCCGCGGTTTGCGGATCGGCCAAAACGTCGAACCACAATTGGATCTTTTTAGAAGGGCTCCGCGGCGCTCTGACCGCCGATCCCGCCTGGAATGGCGAACGCTTCACCGCGAAGCCGGAGCGAGGGCTGAGGGCCTTTGCCCGCGTCTACGCCGGCTGGGCATTGTCGCAAACGTTTTATCGGCACTTTGTCTACCGCTCACTGGGTTACGAGACGCTAGAGGATTTTCTGGTCCGCGACTGGGAGGCCAGCTTCCTGCGTCGCGACGCTGCGAACTTGATCTCAATGATCAACACCTGGCAGCGATCGGATATCAGTGACAACGATACATACCGTGGAGATCTGGACCGCGCGCTGGGCGCAATTACCGCGGCCGCGCTGATCATGCCAGGCGCCACGGACTTGTACTTTACGCCCGAGGATAGCGAAGCCGAGGCCGCGCGAATCGCGCGCGCACGCTACCTGCCGATTCCGTCTGTCTGGGGACATCGCGCCGGCAACCCGGCCAAGAACCCCGACGATGAACGATTCATCCGCGTCGCCATTGAGGAGCTACTAAGCGCATGAACCGCCCCGTAGGTCACGCGCTCCGTGCGTGACAGATTTTGCTGCTGGACTAGCCAGCAGTGGCACACAGTTGAAGAGCATCAGAAGCCGGCCTAAAAACGCAAAGTGATTCTATGAAAGTCATGACGAGCGAACTTGAGCGGATCGCGCAACAGCGCGGGATCAAGTATTTTTTGGTGTCGTTCAGTGACCTGTTGGGCGGAGTGCGGGCCAAGCTCGTTCCGGCCGCCGCAATTGCCGACGCCTGCACAGCCGGCGCCGGGTTCGCCGGCTTTGCCACCTGGCTCGACATGACCCCGGCCGATCCCGACATGTTCGCCATCCCAGATGAAATCAGCCTGACGCAGCTGCCCTGGAAACCCGAAGTTGCTTGGGTCGCCAGCGACCTGTGGATGGGGGATCAACTCCTGCCGCAGTCGCCTCGCCAGGTGCTGAAGTCCGCGATTGCCGACGCCCGCGCGCTCGGCTACGAACTGAAGACCGGCGTCGAGTGCGAATTCTTTGTGTTATCGCCCGATGGCAGTGCTCTGGCTGACGGCCGCGATCGCCAGTTGAAGCCCTGCTACGACCAGCAGGCATTGATGCGGCGCTACGATCTGATCGCCGAGATCTCGGAAGCGATGGAGCAACTCGGCTGGCATCCGTACCAGACCGATCATGAAGACGCCAACGGCCAGTTCGAAATGAATTGGCAATTTGCCGACGCCCTGACCACGGCCGATCGACACACATTTTTCAAGTACATGGTCAAAACATTGGCTGAGCGGCACGGCCTGCGAGCGACGTTCATGCCAAAACCATTTGGCAACCTGACAGGCAACGGCTGCCATATCCATTTGTCGCTCTGGGATCCGCACACGCTACAGAATTTGTTTTACGATCCGGCAGGCGAACTTGGGCTGTCGAAGCTGGCGTACTCATTCCTTGGCGGGATCATGCATTCGGCCCCGGCCCTGTGCGCGTTCACAAACCCCGCGGTGAACTCCTACCGCAGGATCAATGCGCCAACGACCGTCTCCGGCGCTACGTGGTCGCCCAACACAGTGAGCTACGCCGGCAACAATCGCACGCACATGATCCGGATCCCTGCCGCGGGGCGAGTGGAGCTGCGCTTGCCCGATGGCGCCGCCAATCCGTATTTGCTGGCCGCCGCGGTCTTGCGAGCAGGGTTGGACGGAATCCAAAGCGACCGCAATCCAGGCCAACGGCTCGACAACAACATGTACACCAGCAACGGCTGCGCTGATGGTCCGCAGGCGCTGCCCGATAATCTTTACGAGGCGCTGCGGGCCCTGGAGGCCTCAGCGACGTTGTCATCCGCGCTCGGCGATCGCTTCGTTGCAGCTTACCTGCGGCTGAAGCAAACCGAATGGCGCCAGTACAGCAGCCAGGTTTCTGCCTGGGAAGTAGAACAGACGCTGGATTGTTGAGAGAAGGCTTGGTGCTTGGAGCAAGAGGATGCACGCCCGTCGTTCGGCCTGCAACCTTAGGCCTTCCACACCCGATGCGCGTGGCTCGCGCAGCGGTTGTACCAAGAATCTTTGCGGAACGGCCGCACGTGGATGCCACAGGGGATCGCCTGGCCATCTTCGTCCTTCACGCCAGAGCCATGGCTGTCGAGGATCAACGGCAGATCATCCGGCGAGCGTCCGACCGTGCCAACCCATAGCACCACATGTGTGATCGGGCCATCTTCGCGTCCGCGAATGTAAAGCAGGTCGCCGGTGTGCAAGACCTGTTGCCGTTGGGCGTAATCATGCGGTATCGCGATCCGCTCCAGCGGCACGCTCTCGTCGCCCCGCGTGGCGTGCTTCAGTTCCGACTGCCGCACGATGGCGCTCGACATATGCAGCCCGAAGCCTTGGTTGTAGACGAAGCTGGTGAAGTTGCTGCAGTCGACCCCTTTGCCGTTGTGGCCAACGCACGTCGTCTTCCATGGCCAACGGACCGGCGGATCCCAATCCGGAATGTGGTGATGCTGGTAGCCATAGCCCAAAAAGCGGGCGGCCACGGCGATGACTCGTTCGCGCTTCCAGGCATGCGTGCGTTCGGCCAGACCCGCCGGCGCAGGATACTTGCGCGGCCGTGGTCCCCACGCGCCCATAGTTTTGCGCATGCGCTCCGAGTACCACTCGCGATGCGGCGTGATCGATTCCAACCTGGGATCGCCACGTTCGGAATGCAATAGATCGCCGATTAGATCTTCGTGCCTGTGCTCGTATGCCAGGCGATACATCGAGCCGGGAGCATGGCCAGATTGCCGTGCCGCCTCAGCAGGCGCCTGAGCGAAAGCGCGCGTGACCGCCGGAGAGATCGCTCCGGCAAACATTGCTGTTAGCGCTTCGCGCCTTGAGACCTTCACCGGCATCACCAAAGCTCCCCTTCTTTTTCGCGATCGTGCTAATGCATAGCCTCAACGGTTATGAAGTTTACACCGCGATTTACCGCTGATCCGCGGGCCGATATTCCCGCACCAAATCTCGCTTAATTTCCTCATTGGTAAACGCCGCCGTTTTCATCTTGTTGGCCGAGAACAGCGGCGCCTGATCAGCAAAGTTGGGAGACTTTGGCGAGTCGCTTTCGCTGTAGGCGACCACGGTAAACGCCTTGACCGGCTGGCTGAACTCAACGGCGAAAACCCAACTATCGCCACTGTTGGCCGAGAGTTTATTGTCAGCGCCTTTGCGAAATTCGAGGACGCGGAAGCAGCCCATCAAGCCCGATCCGCCACTAACCGGCAGATCGACCGCGCCTTTGCGAATGCGGTGGACTTCGCCCCAGGCCACGTCTGGCCCGCCGTAGAGCTTGGTGACTTCGGCCAGTGCCGCGTGGAATGCTTTCACCGCGCGCTCCTTGTCGGCCAGCCCACAGGGCGTGGTCATTGGCTCGTTGGCGCTCCAGGGCACGGCGTATTTGTCTTGCAGGTTATTGCTGTAGCGATCCCACCAGTTAGCAAACAACGTCCCGCCACGACTTCCGGCCGCCACCGAATTATCCCATGCTTCAAGCGTTTCGATTGCTGCCGTCAGTTCCGGTGTTGGCGTTTCCTTGCGCAGCGCCTCGAGCAAGTCTCCTTTGACGCGATCGGCCAGAATCATCTTCGGGCTGTGTTTCAACACGCAGACCTCTTCGAGTGTGAGTTTACGGTCGTTGTGAATCAACTGCAGGCTGTGCTGCGTCCGCAAGCTCAGGTCGTTCGCGCCGAAATAGCCTGGGTACCTGGCCGGATCGAGCAGGGCCGACAAGTTGGTCAGATATGGCGGCGAATTGCAGTTTTGCACATAGCCGCCCGGCGGATTGAACAACTGCGGCAAATCCTCCGTCTTGTGAATCTCAGTCCAAAGATCAGCCGAACGCGTGGCGTGGACCGCCTCGGCCTTGTGCGCCGCGTGCGGCAGCTTGGGAACCGTGCCATTCCAGAGAAAGAAGATATTGCCAGCGCGATCGGCGTAGCAAATGTTGAACATCGGCACGGCGTTTTGCTCGACCGCCTGCCGAAACTCCGCGTAGTTCTTCGCTTGCGTCATCTTCAGCCACTGCGAATACGCGGCGTGGTTGTCGTAGCAGGCGTTGCGGAGCACGTAGATCTTGTCCGCCGAGCGATGGATGACTGGTCCCAATGGCGAATGCCAAAACGTTCGTTTTTCGAGGCGAGATTTGCCCCCCTCGGGCGCGGCGACCTGCAATTCGACGTCATCACGCACCAGCGCCACCGTACCGCCATCGAACAAATAACAGTCCGGCCGCTTGGGGTCGAGATCGAGCTCGTAGATCTCCTCCAGGTCGGGATCGTTGACCGTGTGCGACCAGCCGAGATGTTCGTTCCAACCACTGGTCAAGATCGGCCGGCCAATAAACGTCGAACCATAAAAGTTCAGCTTGCCGGGCACAATCATGTGCGCTTCGTAGTAGGTCGAAACCGGCGCCCACGGCTGGTGTGGGTTGCCCATCAACAGGGCATTGCCCGACTGGCTGCGGCTGGGGGCGAAGGCCCACATGTTCGAGCCAAGCGTGGCGTCGTCCGGTTCATCACGATCGGCCCGCGCGACTGCTACGCCTTTCGACTGCAAAAAGTCTTTCAAGATATTTTTGCGATTGAAGGCAAAGCGCATTACGCCGGCGACACCGTAGGCAGCCACGTCATGCGCCGTGACCGTTGGCGCCCAGTCTGGGGCGACGGTTGGGTTTTGCTTCAAATAATAATTCAGCCCAGCGGCAAACCCTGCGCATGAGTCGCGGTAATCCGCGTCGAGCTTGTGATAGCTCTCAACGGCCCGCGAGTAGATCCTGAACTGCCGCGCGAACAAGTCGGCCGTGATGTTCTTGTCATCCTCGCCTGGCCCAAAATGTTCGGCCAGTTCCCCACGGGCGCCCAGGATGCCGCGCAGCACGTTCTCCAGATGATCTTCCGCCTGACAATAGGCGAAGCCAAACGACGCGGCCTCGAACGTCGGTCCTTCAATATGCGGCACGCCATAGTGGGTGCGACGGATTTTGACCTGCCCGGCCAGGTCCGCGCTTTCCGCAGCGGGCGACAATTCGACCAGGCAGGCAATCAGCGCCAGCGCCACACAACTGTGCCGCAACAACCAGTGCAAACGCGTCAGCGGGCAAGGCATGTTCATGTCGATATTGCGTTCAAAAGGAAATGGGAAGGCGCAGCCGCGAGCAAAAAGTCGCGTTCTACGATGCAACCATAGCCGCGCAGGCAGCGGGATTCAAGAAATGGTTCGCCTCGTGCTACCTATGATGAAAGTCGTAGCATGCGCTCCAGAAACCTTCAGCCCTGTCGCGCCGCGGCGTCCAGAGTAGAATAGCCGTGCGACGGCGCCATCGGCGTTGTGCACTCCGCGTCGAACGAGGCCCAGTGTATGGCTACGGCACTACTCTTGATTGATCTTCAGAACGACTATTTTGCTGGCGGCAAGCTGCCGCTCGCAGGGATCGACGAGGCGAGCGCGAACGCCGCGTCGCTGTTAAAGCAGTTCCGCGATTCCGGCCACCCACTGGTCCACGTGCGGCACGTCTTCGAAAACGCAGCCGCGCCGTTCTTTCAGCCGAACACGCCTGGGGCCGAAACACACGCCAGCGTGGCGCCGCTATCTGGCGAAACCGTGATTACCAAGCACGCGGTCAATTCGTTTCAAAACACGGCGCTCAAGTCGATCCTCGACCGCTGGAAAGTCGACTCGCTGGTAATCTGCGGCGCGATGAGCCAGATGTGCGTTGAAGGGACGACGCGGGCCGCCGCTGACCTCGGCTACCGCTGCCAGGTGATCCACGACGCCTGCGCCACCTGTGATCAAACGTTCGCCGGCCGCACGATTCCGGCGGCGGATGTTCATGGCACGGCGATGTCGGCCCTGGGCTTCGCCTATGCAGAAGTCCTGTCAATCGCAGGCTGGCGCGACGCTCAGGACAAAGGAATCCAGTCGTGAATTGTTGTCGGAGATCAAAGTTTGCAGTTGTCATCGCGGTGCTGGCCACCGGCATCGGTCTAGGCGCGTATGCGATCCAGCATCAGGTCCATGCCGAGCCGCCGACGACTGCGACAACACATAAGGCGTCCGTCGCCAGTGAGAAATCCAGCGGCTTCAAGAAAATCGTCCTGACGCCCCAGTATTACTGCGATGGCATCCACACCGGCGACTTCAATCATGATGGTCGGCCGGACATTGTCGCTGGTCCCTTCTGGTACGAAGGGCCCGACTTCAAACGATCGCACGAGTTCTATCCAGCCGTCGCGCTGCCGCCGGAGAAAGAGCCGTCGAACAGCATGTATTCGTTTCCGTATGATTTCAACGGCGATGGCTGGGACGACATTCTCGTCCTTGGACGCGTCCATCTGCATCCGGCCTATTGGTACGAGAATCCCCAGCAGCCCGGCAAACCGTGGGCGAAGCACTTCGCCTTCGAACGCGTGCAAGGTGAATCACCAACGCTGGTCGATCTCGACGGCGACGGACATCCGCAAATCATCTGCCATTGGCAAGGTCGCTGGGGCTGGATCGAACCCAATTGGGCAAAGCCGACCGAACCGTGGCGATTTCAGCCAATCAGCGAAGTAGGCGAGTGGAAAGAGTTTTATCACGGCGAAGGAGTCGGCGACGTCAACGGTGATAAACGCCTGGATCTGGTCATCAACGATGGCTGGTTCGAGCAGCCCGAGAATCTAAAAGGCCCCTGGCGGTGGCATCCGCAGCGATTTTCGGCAGGGAAGGGGGGCGCGCAGATGTTGGTCTACGACGTCGATGGCGATGGCGACGCCGACGTGATCACGGCGCTCGACGCGCATGGCTGGGGCCTTGCCTGGTTTGAGCAGTATTCAGAAAACGACGAAATCAAGTTTCGTCCTCACCCGATCATGGGCATGCGCGATGAGATAAGACGCTATGGCGTGGCCTTCACGCAACCGCACGCGCTGGATCTCGGGGACATCAACGGCGATGGGCTGCCGGACCTGGTCGTCGGTAAACGGATGTGGGCCCACGGGCCGAAGGGAGACATCGAACCGTCGGAGACGCCAGTCCTCTACTGGTTCGAGCTCAAGCGACCCAAGTCAACGCAGGCTGCAGAAGCAAGCGCAGTGCAATTCGTGCCGCACCTGGTCGACGACCACTCCGGCGTCGGGCTGCAGGTCACCATTGCCGACGTCAACGGCGACGGCAAGAATGACATTCTCACGGCGTCGAAGCTGGGCAGTTTTGTGTTTTTGAACGAGCGAGAGTGAAGTCGACGTTCACGCCTGCTTTGTCTCCTTGAACGTCGTGAACAGCACGACAAACGCCAGAACTGCCACGGCGGAGAGAAACACAAATCCGGCCGAGTAGCCAGCGGCGTCGACGATTTTACCAATCCACGCGCCAACAAACGTCTGGCTCAGCACCGTGCCGATCAGCATCGCCGACATGGCGTAGCCAGCGTCGGTCGCCGTCCAATGCCGGCTGGTGGTGAGATAGATCACCCGGAATGGCCCCAGGCCATCGGCGACGTCAGCCAGGCAAAACGTGGTGGCGTCGAGCGCTCGCTCGCTCCGCCACGTTGGCAAAGGCTCGCCGATCAGAACGCCCAGCGGTTTGGCTGCGGCAATCGTTTCGCTCATGGCAGCCTCGCACGCGGTCTACGACCGAAAAATAAAATAGACGGCCCCGCACATGCACAGACCTGCCCAGGCGAAGTTCCAACTGATCGGACGTTGCATATAAAAGATCGAAAAGGGCACAAAGACGCCGAGCGTGACGACTTCCTGCAAGATCTTGAGTTGCCCAAGGTTCAACTGGTGCGCGTCGCCGTAGCGATTCGTGGGGACTTGCACCAGGTACTCAAAAAAGGCGATCGCCCAACTCACGATCACGGCAATAAACCAAGGTTTTCCGGCCAGGTCTTTCAAATGGCCATACCAGGCGAACGTCATGAAGATGTTCGAAATCGTCAATCCTAGGACAACAACAAGCGCGGCTGGCATCGTGGGCTCCGGAGTGGTTCTCGGCGGTCGTCGGTTAGATCGCCTCATTGGAAGGTTTCGGTTGAATGATCGGTTCTAGCGGAAGCTCCACAGTAAACGTCGTCCCCTGCTCGCTTGTCGAGACCACTTCGACCGTTCCGCCGTGGCCGGCGATAATCTCAGCCACAATGCTCAACCCCAGACCGGCGCCTTGTCCCGCGCGATGCGTCCGCGCTTTGTCTGCTCGATAGAATCGTTCGAAGATTCGCGACTGGTCGTCTGGCGGTATGCCGATGCCGGTGTCCGCCACGGTCAACACCGCTTTCTGCTGGCGCGTGTGTACCGAGACGAAGACTTCGCCGCCGGCGCGGTTGTACTCGATGGCGTTGGTCACCAGGTTCGTGACCACCTGCGCGATCTGCGTCGCGTCCGCGCGAATCAGAGTCGTTTGCAACTGAGATGCAACTCGGACCTGTTTTTCGGTCGCCAGCGGCTCCAGCCAGACGAGCGCCGCGCGCGTGACTTCGGCCAGATCGCACGGCTCGGGCTGCATCTCCAGTCTGCCCGCGTCCGCGCGCGCGAGGATTAATAGCTCGTCGACCAGACGTTTCATTCGCCGGGCCGCGTGAATACAGGTTTCGAGCGCGCCGCGGTATTCTTCGCTTTCGCGCGGGCGGGCCAGCGAATGCTCGGCCTGCGTCAGGATCACCGCTACGGGGGTCCGCAATTCGTGCGAGGCGTCGGCCGTGAAACGCACCTGCTGGGCGAATGATCCCTGCAATCGCTCCAGCATGCTATTGAACACCGCCGCCAGCCGTGTCAGTTCGGCCGAAGTTGGTTCGAGCTGCAAGCGTTGATCGAGCCGGCGGGCCGAGATCTGTTCGGCCGTAGCGGTTAGTCGCTCCAGCGGCTGCACAATCCGCCGCGCGAGCCACCAGGCCGCCGCGCCGCCGAGCAGCAACGCGAGTGCCCCTACGCCTAAGAGCGAGAGCAGCACGCGCCGCAGCCGGTCTCGCTCTTTTGCCAGAGGGCGACCAATCAGGATCTGCTCATCGCGTGGTCCACGCACGATCACTTCCAGGTCTTCACCAAAGGCGCGCACAACGAACGGACGCGGACCTTCGGCCGGAGGGGGGCGATCGAGCGGATGAGCGTGCGGCGGCAAAGGATCGCTCCCGCCCAGACGCTCGCCGCGCGCGTCCCAAATCGCAAGATAGGCGTGGTCTCGCGGCGCAGGGCCGAACCGATGCCGATAGGTGCGGGCGATCTGCATACTGTCGGTCGGTTCGCCACTGCTAAGATCTTGCGCGATCAATTGCGCGGCCCCCAACAGGTCGGCCTCCGCTTCGCGGTAGACTCCCTGCCGCACCAAGGCGTACATAGCGCCGCCAAATCCTAAGACTACAAGAGCCAGCACCGCCATTTGCGCGGCCAGCAATTCTGTGCGCAACGAGCGTGGAGGGGCAACCAGCGACTGCCAGTAGCTTTGTTTCGCGACGGGCTTCGTTTCCGCCGGCGGTAAAACTCCGGTGTCGTCGCTCGGCGGCAGGTTGCTATTCGGGGATGACATAGCCTTGTCCTCGTCGCGTCTCGATCACTTCATGGCCGAGCTTTTTACGGAGATTCGATACATGCACGTCCAACAAGTTCGATAGCGTGTCGTCGGTTTCGTCGAACAGGTGGTCGTACAGTTCCGTGCGGCTGATCACGCGGCCCCGATGCAGCGCCAGATATTCGAGCAACGCGTATTCGCGAGAAGTTAACGCAATCGTTTCGCTGGCGATCGTCACGTGTCGCGCTCGCAGATCGATCGAGACGTCGCCAATTTCCAGACACGCCACGGCTTGGCCGGCCGAACGTCGGATCAAGGCTCGCAATCTGGCCAATAGCTCCGATCGCTCGAACGGTTTGATCAGATAATCGT
>Ga0070665_100001581_pt1 | contig 26245 bp, 22 predicted proteins | sample KBSS13metaG_FD_65862 | JGI IMG/M metagenome (GOLD analysis project Ga0070665, IMG submission 65862) | Switchgrass rhizosphere microbial communities from Kellogg Biological Station, Michigan, USA - KBS S1-3 metaG | ecosystem: Host-associated > Plants > Roots > Rhizosphere > Soil ... | reverse complement strand
GCGGGCGCCTGGATGCCTGACGCCTCGGCCGGCACCGCGATACCGAGTTCGCGGCGTGCGGCCATCCGGTCGATCTCCAGGGGAATCTGGTCCGCGAGCGGATGGCCGACGAAAACCGCCGGGACGCCGTGCTCCTCGAAGAACTGCGTCTCGAAGGGCAACAGGCACAGCACGAGGTCGCAAGCGCGCCCGATCCCTTTGACCCGGCCCTGGCGCCACGCCCAGACCTGTGGCGCCACATACTGAACCGTCTTGCATTCGGCGCTGCGCAATTTCCTGGCCAGGCCGAGATTGAAGGCTGGGGAATCGATGCCGACAAACACGTGGGGGCGGGCTTGCTTGAGCTTCGCGACCAGGGATGAGCGCAGTCGCAGGATTCGGGGCAAGTGCGGGAGCACCTCGGCGAAACCCATGACGGCGATCTCTTCCGAGGCCGCCCAGGCTTCGCAGCCGGCCGCGATCATCTTCGGGCCGGCCATGCCGAAGAACTGTACGTCGGGCACCCTGGCCCGCAGGGCTGTGATGAGCGCGGCCCCTAGCTGATCGCCCGAGGACTCCCCCGCGACGATCGCGACACGCAACGGCTCACCCTGAGCGCGCGCCAACTCCGCTCACCGCACGATGCTGCGCGTGGAAGCCGCGACGAAGTCCGCGAACATTTTGATGTTGGGATCGGAAGCGCCCATCGCGCGCATCTTCTCCATTGCGTCCGCGAGCTTCAGATCGAGGCGATAGAGGATGCGGTAGGACTCGCGAATGTTGCGGATCTGCTCTTCCGTGAAGCCGCGACGTTTGAGGCCCTCGGAATTTACCGCGTGGGGAATCGCGGGATTGCCGGCAACCATGACGAAAGGCGGGACATCGCGCTGCACGATGGTGCCGCCGGCCAGGAAAGCATGCGCGCCGATCTTGCAGAACTGGTGGACGGCGGTCAGGCCGCCAAGCGTCACCCAGTCGCCGATCTCGACATGCCCCGCGAGCGAGGCGCAGTTGGCAAACACGGTCTTGTTGCCAACATGACAATCATGCGCGACGTGCGAGTACGCCATGAACAGGTTGTCGCTGCCGATGCGCGTAACGCTGTGGCCCTGGGTGGTGCCGCGGTTCATCGTGCAGCTCTCGCGGAAGATGTTGCGGTCGCCGATCTCCAGCCGCGTCGGCTCGCCCTTGTACTTCTTATCCTGCGGCGCATCGCCGATCGAGGCGAACTGGTAGATGTGATTGTCGGCGCCGATCGTCGTGTGACCGGTGATGACGGCATGCGGTCCCACCACCGTGCCAGGGCCAATCTGCACATTCGGGCCGATGATGGAAAACGGCCCTACGGTCACATCGGAGGCTAACTGCGCTGTCGGCGAGACGATCGCCCGTGGGTCGATCACTTGCCGGTCTCCGGCGCCACCATCATCTCGGCATGGGCCACCTCGGTGTCTCCGACGATGGCCATGGTCTCGAATTTCCAGATCCCCTTGAGCGCGCGCTGCACCGTGGCTTTGAGGATCAACTGGTCGCCGGGGATGACGGGCTTGCGGAAGCGAGCTTTGTCGATGCCAACGAAGTAGAAACGGGTCTCCTCGGTTGGAATCACGTTCGAGCTGGTGAACGCCAGGATGCCCGTGGTCTGCGCGAGCGCCTCGATGATCATGACCCCCGGCATCACGGGCCGACCGGGAAAGTGGCCAGGGAAGAACGGCTCGTTGTACGTCACGTTCTTGAGCGCGGTGATCGATTCGCCGGCGTGGATTTCCAGCACGCGATCGACGAGCAGGAAGGGATAGCGGTGCGGGAGGTACCGCAGGATCTCGGCAATGTCGAAACGAATCGGTTCAGTCATCATCCTCTTCCTGATTCTGGGGCGCCGGCGCGGTGTCGCCTTCGAGTTTCTTGATACGGGCTTCGAGCCGGTCGAGGCGCTTGAAGCGTGCGACCATGCGGCGCCAGACCGTCGCCTTCTCGAGCGGAATACCGCTGGAGTATACGCCGGGCTCGGTGATCGAATGACTCACCATGGTGGTGCCGAGAAAGACGACGTCGTCGCAGATGGTGAGATGGCCGCCAATCGCGACTTCGCCCGCGATCTGGCAGCGCTTGCCGATGGTGGTGCTGCCCGAAATACCCGTCAGCGCGGCAATGGCTGTGTGGGCACCAACGCGGACGTTGTGGGCGATCATGATGAGGTTGTCGAGCTTGACACCCTCCTCGATGATCGTGTCTTCCACGGCGCCACGGTCGATGGTGGTGTTGGAACCGATCTCGACGTCGGGACCGATCCGCACCGTGCCGACCTGGGGCACTTTCACCCAGCGGCGCTGCTCGGAGGCGAATCCGAAGCCATCGCCCCCAACAACCGCCCCCGGCTGCATGATCGTGCGAGCCCCAACCTGGACTGCGCGGCACAACGTAACTCGCGCCGCCAGATAAATGTCCTCCGCGAGCGTGACCTCGTCTTCGAGGACGCAGTGCGGACCAACGTACGTACGAGGGCCTATGACGACGCGCTCACCGATCACGCAGGAAGGACCAATGTGAGCAGTCGGGTCGATTCGTGCGCTCTCCGCGACGACCGCAGAGGCGTGCACGCCCGCAGGCCCATGAGGCCGCGGATGCAGCACAGCAGCAATACGAGCGTAGGTCGCGTGAGGGTTCTGACAGATCAGTGCGGCAGTGGGACATTCCGCTGCGGAGGCCTTGTCCAATACGACCGCACCGGCAGCCGTCTGCGCCAACTGAGACTTGTAGCGCGGGTTGGCCAGAAACGATAACGCGCGGGCGTCAGCACCTGCGAGCGTCGCGACGTGGTCAACGCACGTGTCAGGGTCGCCGCGCAGTTCGCAGCCGAACTGAACGGCGAGTTCCCCAATCGAAATCGCCATGAGAGTGAGCGGCGGGGCTTGACGAAACGGCCCCTCCTCTCACTTCCCCTGTGGCTTCGGAGCCGGCGCGGACGTCTTCGCAGAGCCCGCGTGAGACTGCAGGGCAGCCAGGATTTGCGGCGTTATGTCGAGTGACGTGTTCGAGTAGATCACGCCGTCAGCAATGACGAGGTCGAAGTTCTGCGCCTTCGCATAAACACGCACCTCCTCGATCAACGTACGTTGCAGGCGGGACATCTCCTCATTGCGACGCGCGTTGAAATCGTCCTGCACTTCCTGCTGCTTGCGGGAAAGATCGCGGTAGCTGTCACGCAGCTCTTTCTCAGTGCGCTGCCGCTGATCCTCGGTCATGGTCGCCCCATCTTTCTGGAGCTTGTCTTCCTTGGCCTTCAGCGCCTGCTGCTGGTTCTGCAGGTCGCGCTGGCGCGGGGTGAATTCCGTCCGGATGGCCTCGACGACGGTCTTTGCCTGCGGCGATTCTTCCATGAGCTTGCCATAGTCGACGACGCCGATCTTGAGCTCGGCCGACCACGCCGGCAGTACGGCAAACGTGCCCGCCACGGCGACTATCCAGGCCAACGAACGGATGCTGATCAAGCGCTTCACGGCAATACCTACCTCAAATAGCTTTTGGTTTGGGCCGCCCGCAACCGTGGACCCTCTTCAGTGGACCCCCGGGGTGAGCGGTGGGCGGGCGGTTAGTGACTCTCGAACCCCGTATTATGCGCTAGAGCGAGCTGCAACGCCCGACCGTAGCGCGTTTCGCGCGCTGCTACCGCTCCTGGGCGCGCCACCGCGCGCGCTTCGGAGCCTGGACCGAAGCGCCTTAGAAGGCCTGTCCGATCGAGAACTGGAAGACCTCGGTTTCATCGCCCCAGCGGGTGTTGTAGCCCGGGCTGTATTGGTTATTGTCCGCCTTGTGCGAATTGAGCGGGATGCCCAGGCTGAACCGGAAGAGGCCCAGGGGGGCCAGCCACTGGACCGCGATACCGACCGAGCGGCGGATATCGCTCCAGTTCTCGAGCTGGAAGGACTGGGGCGTGAACCCGTCCGGGCCATAGAACCTCAGCTTGGTCCCGGTCTGGTAGACACCGCCCATGTCGAAGAAGGCGCTCACCCGGGCGCTGCTGCGCCACTTGGCCGGCATGGGGAAGATGAGCTCGTTCTGGCTCGTGATACGCATATTGCCGCCGTAGGGGTTGCCGAACTGATCCTTAGGGCCCAGGCGGCTCTCGCGGTAACCGCGGACGTTGTCCGGGCCGCCGCCGAAGAACTGTCGGTACGGGGGAATCGCGGTGGTCTTGCCGAACGGCTCGCCGTAATCGACGCCCGCGTTCGCTGCGAAGGAGAATCCCAAGGGGAGCGGGAAATAGTGCAAGGCCACGGCATCGGCGATGTAGTACTCGACGTCCGCCCCGGGAGTCGTGGACGAGATCGACAGGGACACGCGTGAGCCGCGATCCGCGAACAGAGTGCGGTTGCGCGTATCGAAATCCCAACCGGCCACGAGCTGGATGTCCTTGAAGTTCGTGCCGTAAAACAGGTACTCGTTGTTCGTCGCGTCGTCGTGGCCGAGACGCGAATAGGGGTGACCATTGTTGGTAACCCACTGCACCGCCTGCAAGGCGCTGCTGCCGGAGCTCGTGAGCAGCTGCGCGCTCTCGAGGACGGCGCCGAAACGGACGTACTGGTACTCGGTAACCGGATACGCCCACGTCGGCCCGAAGCTCAGGGTCTTCGACGAGAAGTTCGACGAGGAGGACACGAACTGCGTGACGTCGCGATAGGTCAGCGAGATCGTGCGCTGCAGGTTGTCGACCGTCGTGTAGGGATTCGTGTGCTGGATGCTGTAGACCTTGCTGAACGCACCGCCGTTCAACTCGACCGCCAGGCGCTGGCCGGTGCCCAGGAAGTTGGCGTCCGAGTAGCTCGCGTTGAGCTGGAACTTGTAGGTCTCGGAGTAGCCGATACCGCCGCCCAACTGGGCGCTCGGGCCCTCCTCGATCTTGTAGTTCACATCGACGAGGTCCGGCGCGCCGGTCACCGGGGTCGTCTCGAACTCGACGTTCTTCACGTACGGCAGGCGTTGGATACGCTGCTTGGAGCGCTCCAGCGAGGTGTTGGACAACCAACCGCCCTCGAGCTGGCGCATCTCGCGACGCAACACCTCATCGTTGATCTTGCTCGTGTTGGAGAAGGTGATGTTGCGGACGTAAACGCGGTTACCCGGATCGATGAAGAAAGTGAGCTGCACGGTGTGCGTGGCGTTGTCCGGGGTGGGTACCGGCTCGACCTTCGCGAACGCATAGCCGTCGCGCCCCAGGCGGTTCTGGATGAGCTCCTGGGTGGCCGTGATGAGCTTACGGTCGAAGATCTCGCCCGTGTGGATCAGCACGAGCCCTTCCAGCTCCTTCTTCGGCACCACGAACGTACCGGCAAGCTTGATGTCGCCGATCTTGAAGACATCGCCTTCCTGCACGTTCACCGTGATGAAGATGTCTTCCTTCTCGGGCGCGATCGCCACCTGCGTGGACGCGATGTTGAAATTCGCGTAGCCGCGGTCCATGTAGTAGTTACGCACCTTCTCGAGGTCGCCCTCGAGGGTCTCGCGCGAATAGCGGTCGTCCTGCTTGTACCAGGAAAGCCAGTTCGGCGTTTTCAACTCGAGCGTGTCGCGGATGTCCTTCTGCTTGAACTTCGTGTCGCCTACGATGTTGATCTCGCGGATCCTGGCGCGCTTGCCTTCCTTGATGTCGATCTTGATCTTGACGCGGTTGCCGGTTTCCTCGTCGACCTTCGTGTCGACGCGTACGCCGTACTTACCGCGGCTGAAGTACTGGTCCGTGAGGTACTGCGTGACCTCTTCCAGCACCGAGCGGTCGAAGGTCTTGCCGGTGGCGAGTCCGACGTTGCGCAGCGACTTCTGCAGGTCTTCGGTCTTGATGTCCTTGTTACCCGTGATCTCGAAGCTCTCGATGGAGGGCCGCTCGAGCACGACGACGACCAGGGTGTTGCCTTCGCGGCGCATCTGCACGTCGCGAAAGAAGTTGGTGGCATACAGGGCGCGGATCGCTTCGCGAACGCGCTGGGGGGTGAGATGGTCGCCGATGTTGACGGGCAGGTAGTTGTAGACCGTACCTTCGGAGACGCGCTGCAGTCCCTCGACCTTGATGTCACCGACCGTGAAGTTCGCCTCGCTTGCCCCGGCAGTCGCAGTCTGTGCGAGGGCGGACTGCGAGACAGACAGCGCGGAGTGCACAAACAGTGCGACCGAGACCGCGGCGAGGCGACGCTTCATGCTGCGAACCACTTGTGTCTTGCTTTGCAATGTTCTTTACAACTTTTGTTTATACGAGACCACCGGACTGCCGCGAGGGGTCAGTTCGGGGGGCTCGGATCCCCTAGAGCACAACTAACTGAACTGGCGCGCGATATCGTTGAAGAGCGCCACACCCATCAGGAGGATGAGCAACGCGATGCCGACCTGCTGGCCAAAGGCCTGCGCGCGTTCGGACAACGGGCTGCCCTTCAGCCACTCGACGGCCTGAAAGACGATCTGCCCGCCGTCGAGAATAGGAATGGGCAGCATGTTCAAGAATCCCAGTGACAATGAGATTAGGACCAGAAACTCCAGGAAGGATTCCGTCCCGGCCTCGGCCGACTCCCCCGCGTACTCGGCAATGGACAGCGGGCCACTCAAGTTTTTTACCGACACGTGGCCGGTCACCATGCGCGCGACCAGGCGTCCCTGCATCATCGTCATGTTCCAGGCTTCCGAGGAAGCACGCTCGAGCGCGCCCCAGAGCGTAAAGTCGGTGTGCAGCAGGACTCTGTCGGGAAGTGTAACGGGCGGCTGCATGACCTTGATGCGGCCGATGCGCTTGCCGTCCTCGGCCGGCTCGCTCGCCACGGTGACCGAGGCGGTGTGATCGGACCCGCCGCGACGATAGGTGATCTCGAGGGTCTCACCGGGCCGCGAGCCGATCTGAGTGACAATATCCCGGAAATCCTTTACCGGGGTGCCCTGGATGGCGACGATCCGGTCCCCCGACTTCAGGCCCGCGTGATCGGCGGGCCCCTGGGGAATGACGTTGCCCAGGATGGCCGGCGCCGGCGGTAACCAGAACTCGAAGCCGAGGCCACGGAAGAGCTCCGAGGGCTCCGTCAGCTTCACCCGCTGCGCACCGTCGGGCACCTCTAAGGTTGCGTCGCGCAAGCTACCGTTACGGCTTACGGATAAACGGGCAACGCCTCCCGAGCTCATTGCGTCCAGCAGATCGAACACGACATCACGTTGGCCCACGACGGGCGCGCCGTTGACCGATTCGATCTCGTCGCCAGAGCGCAGGCCTGCTTTCGCGGCCACCGAGCCGAGTGTGACGTCGCCCACGATCGGCTTCGTCTCGCTCGCCCCCTCCCACCAGAACATGCCCCACAGCACGACGATGGCGAACAGGATGTTGAATGCAGGTCCGGCCAGCAGCACGAGAATGCGCTGCCACGGCGGCTTACGGGTAAAGGAACGAGCGAGATCCGCGGAAGGTACCGGCCCTTCGCGCTCATCCAGCATCTTCACGTAGCCGCCCAAGGGAATGGAGGCCACGACGTATTCCGTGCGATCCGGGCCCGCGACCTTGCTGAAAATGGGCTTGCCGAATCCGACCGAGAACCGCAGCACTTTGAAGCCGAGGCGCCGCGCGACCCAGTAGTGGCCGAACTCGTGCACCGTGACGAGCAGGCTCACCGCGACGATGAACCACAGCGCGTACCAGATCACACTCATGAGCGCGCGCCCCTCATTGCCTCACCTGTTGGGGTGCCCCCGCTGGATATGAAAAAGGGCGCGAGCCGTAAATCCGCTCGCGGGCCCGTTGTCGGCTTTCCGCATCAGCAGCGAGAACATCCTCTAGTGAGCCCACGCCCCCGCCGCCACTTCGCGCGACTACGGCTTCAATGACTGTCGCAATCTCGAGAAAGTTCAATTGGCGGTCCAGGAACGCCTGCACGGCAACCTCGTTGGCGGCATTGAGTACGGCCGGCGTCAACCCGCCGGCCCGTGCCGCCGCCTGCGCCAGCGCGAGGCAACGGAACTTGTCGGGATCGGGTGCCCGGAAATCCAGGCGCGCCGTCCGCACCAAGTCGAGGAATTCTACACCGGAGGCGATTCGCTCGGGCCACGCGAGCGCGTAGGCGATGGGCGTGCGCATATCGGGCGAGCCCAGCTGCGCCAGCACAGAACCGTCCAGGTACTCCACGGCCGAGTGCACGATGCTCTGCGGGTGAACCACGACGTCGACCTGCTGCGGGGGCAAGCCGAACAGCAGACAGGCTTCGATGAGCTCCAGCCCCTTGTTCATCAGCGTGGCGGAATCGACCGAGATCTTGCGACCCATCACCCAGTTGGGATGGGCCACGGCCTGCTCCGGCGTGGCGGTGGCAATCGCCTCGCGGGTCCAGTCCCGAAACGGGCCGCCAGAGGCTGTCAGCAAAACGCGACGCACCCCGGGAGGAGCCGTTCCGACACGCATGTTGTGCGGCATGCACTGGAAGATCGCGTTGTGCTCGCTGTCGATCGGCAGCAACGTCGCGCCACCGGCGCGGACCGCCTCCATGAGCAGCGGGCCGGCCATCACCAGCGATTCTTTGTTAGCGAGCAGCAGACGCTTGCCGGCGCGCGCGGCAGCCAGCGTAGAACGCAAACCCGCCCCACCGACGATGGCGGCCATCACCGCGTCAACTTCCGACAATGCCGCGATCTCAGTCAGCGCCTCAGCGCCAGCGAGCAAGCGTGTGTGAGGGGACGCAGCACCGTTAGTGCTGTGACTCAGCAGCTGACGCAGCTCGCCGGCCGCGGCCTCGTCCGCGAGTGCCGCGTATGCGGGTCGGTAGCGTGCGATCTGCTCGGCGAGCTTCTTTACATTGCGGTTGGCACCGATCGCAACGAGCCGGTAGCGATCGGGGTGGCGCGCGACCACATCGAGTGTGCTCTCGCCGATAGAGCCGGTTGAACCGAGTATGGCGACGCCGATCACGCGATCACCCCCAACACAGTGAGCCCAAAAAACAGCACCGGAGCGGCGCCCGTCACGCTGTCGATACGATCCATTACGCCCCCATGACCCGGAAACAGGGTACCGCTGTCTTTGACCCCCGCGAAGCGTTTCAGCAGGCTTTCGGTGAGGTCGCCGACAATCGAGAAAGCCACGGCCGCAAAACACAACGGCACGAAGCTATACAGCGGTAGCGCGAACCATGCGCTTCCCGCGACCGCCACGACGGCGCTCAGGGCAATCCCGCCCAGCACGCCTTCCCACGTTTTACCGGGCGAAACCTCGGGAGCCAGACGGATGCGTCCGAAGCGATGACCCGCGAAGTACGCGCCGATGTCGGCGCTCCAGACGAGCAACAAGGTAAACAATACCCACTGGGCACCGTGCGGCAATCCCAGCAAACGCACGAGCGCCAGCCACGCGGGAACGAGCGCGAGCACTCCAGCCAAGCCCGCGGACCAGGGAGCGACACTGTGCGGCGCGAAGATGATCCAGGCCAACGCGATGAACCACCAGATCAGCGCAGCCACCAGAACAACGTGTAGCGCATCCGGAACCGCAGTCGCGAACCAGACGGCCGGCAGCAGCAATCCAACGAGAATCACATACGCAGCGCGCACATAAGCGCGGCTCGTGCGCAGGAACGCCGACCATTCCCACGCCCCCGCAAGCACGAGCGCGGTCAGGACGACCACCGTTGCTGTCTGCGGGAGATAGAACAACACCCCTAGGAACAACACCACGACGATGACCGCCGTGATGATTCTCTTGCGCAGGGATTCGGTCACGATGTGCGCGCGGCGGGCGCCACTTGCTCACCCGTGAGACCGAAGCGTCGCTGCCGGCCGCTGAAGAACGTGAAAGCCGCATCGAGGTCGGATACCGCGAATTCCGGCCACAGACGCTCGCTGAAGAACAGCTCCGCGTAGGCCGCGTTCCAGAGCAGGAAGTTGCTGATGCGTTGCTCACCGCCCGTACGAATGAGGAGCTCCGCGTCGGGCAGGCCGGCCAGCTGCAAGTGGCTGGCGAAGCGCTGCTCATCGATGTCCTGCGGTCTTAAGGCACCACTTGCAGATTCCCTCGCAAGCTTCTGAGCTGCCTGGACAATATCCCATCGCCCTCCATAGCTCATGGCGATCTGCAGGCGCAATCCCTCGTTGGCTGCGGTCTTGTGCTCCGCCGCCATGATCTGGCTTTGCAGGCGCACGGATAGCGTCTGTCGATCCCCGATGAAACGGATGCGCACGCCGTTGGCGTGCAGCTCGGCGATCTCACGGTCGAGGGCCTCGACGAACAGCCCCATGAGGCTGGCGACCTCTTCCACCGGCCGGCGCCAGTTCTCGCTCGAGAAGGCGAACAGAGTGAGCGCCGTTACCTTGCGGCGCGTGCACTCCTGGATGCACATGCGAACGGGATCGAGGCCGGCCTTGTGGCCTGCCGAGCGCGCGAGTCCACGCGCAGCAGCCCAGCGTCCGTTGCCATCCATGGTGATCGCGACATGCCGGGGCACGATGTTGGGCACTGCGCTCACCATCAGACCTGCATGACCTCCTTCTCTTTCGCCTGCAGGGCCTGCTCGATGTCCGCGATGTGTTTGTCGGTCAGCTTCTGGATCTCGGCCTCGGCCCGCTTCTCATCGTCCTGCGAGATCTGCTTCCCTTTCTGCAGCTCTTTGATGGCGGCCATCACGTCCCGGCGGACATTACGAACGGCAACCCGAGCCCCCTCGGCATCCTGCCGCAGGACCTTGGTGATATCCCGGCGTCGCTCCTCGGTCAGGGCGGGCATAGGGATGCGGATGACGGTGCCGGCCGTCATGGGATTCAACCCGAGATCGGACTTGTGGATGGCCTTCTCGATGGGCTGGACCATGGTCTTTTCCCACGGCGACACGACGAGGGTGCGACCATCCTCGACCGCGATGTTGGCCACCTGGTTGAGCGGCGTGTCGTTACCGTAGTAATCGACCTTGAGGTGCTCGATCAGGCTCGGATGAGCCCGGCCCGTGCGCAGCTTCTTCATATCGGACTGGAAGGTCTGCACACACTTGGTCATGCGCTCCCGCGCGTCTTTCTTGATGTCGTCCAGCATACGTACCACTCCCGGCGTGCGCCGCGCCTTACTCGAAGGTGACTGTCGTACCCACATCCTCTCCGCGGACGATGCGGGTCAGGTCACCCGGATTGTTGAGATTGAAGACCCGCAAGGGCAAGCGGTTGTCGCGGCACATGACGATGGCAGTCGCATCCATCACGTTCAGCTTATCCGTGAGCACCTTGTCGAAGGTCAAATGGGAATAACGCGTGGCGGCGGGATTACGCACCGGATCGTCCGAATAAACGCCGTTCACCTTCGTGGCTTTCAGAAGGATGTCGGCGTTTATCTCGATCGCGCGCAGCGACGCCGCCGTATCAGTGGTGAAGAACGGGTTGCCGGTACCGGCCGCAAAAATCACGACGCGCCCCTTCTCGAGGTGCCTTACCGCGCGGCGGCGGATGTAGTCCTCGCACACCTCGTTTATGCGAATCGCCGACATGACACGCGCGTACATCCCGAGGCCTTCCAGCGCGTCCTGCAAGGCGAGCGAGTTCATGACGGTCGCCAACATGCCCATATGATCCGCGGCCACGCGATCCATACCGGCTCGCGCCAGTCCCGCTCCACGGAAGATGTTACCGCCACCAATGACGACGGCGACCTGGACGCCCATCTCGACGATTTCCTGCAGCTCGCCGGCGATGCGTTTCAACACCGCGGGGTCGATACCGTATTCGGTGTTACCGAGGAGAGCCTCGCCGGACAGCTTTACGAGAATCCGTTGGAATCTGGAGTTGGCGCTCATTGGTTAACCGATATCTGTGTGACTTAGATGGAAAAAACCCCGCGCTTTGGCGGGGTTTTCTCTTTTGAACCGTAGAACCCGTCAGTGCTTCGCCGGTGTCGCGCTCGACACCTGCGCCATCACCTCCGCCACGAAGTCCTCCTGCTTCTTTTCAATTCCCGCGCCGACCTCGAAGCGCTCGTAGGCGGTGACTTCTGCCGGGGGCGCCCCAGCCTTCGCGCCTTTCAACAGCTTCTCGATGGTCACATCGGGATCCTTGACGAATGCCTGGCCCGCGAGGGTGATCTCCCCCAGGGACTTCCGCAAGCGTCCTTCGACCATCTTCGCGACGATCTCCGGCGGCTTGCCCTCACCCTGCGCCTGCTCCGTCAGGATGCTGCGTTCTTTCGCCACGACATCCGCCGGGATCTGCGCCTGGTTGAGGTACTTCGGGTTGCTGGCAGCAACGTGCATCGCGATGTCGTGCGCGAGAGCGGCATCGCCGCCCTTCACCGCGACCAACGCGCCAATACGGGTGCCGTGCACATACGCGCCCAGGTGGTCCGGGGAACTCAATACAGTGAAGCGACGGACGCTGATGTTCTCGCCGATCTTCGCGACCAGCGCGCGCCGCTTCTCTTCGACGGTCTCACCGGACGGGAGCTTGGCTTCGAGCAGCGCCTCCAGCGAGGCCGGCTTGCCGGCCAGGGCGAGGGCCGCTACGGCCTGTGCGAAGGCGCGGAAGTCCTGCTCCCGAGCCACGAAATCGGTCTCGCAATTGATCTCGACCAGCGCGGCGGTCTTTGCGTCCGCCGACTTCTCGACTACGACGACGCCTTCCGCGGCCACGCGGGAAGCCTTCTTGTCGGCCTTCGCCAGACCCTGCTTGCGCATGAGGTCCGCTGCGGCGTCAAGGTCGCCTTTTGTCTCTACCAGTGCTTTCTTGCACTCCATCATGCCCGCGCCGGTGCGCTCGCGGAGCTGCTTGACTGCGTCTGCTGTGATGTTCATTGGCAAAAGATCCTGAATCTTGGGCTGAGCACTCCGGCCCGGCACGCCTTTTATGAGGCGCGCGGGCCGGACAGGTTCAGCCAATAACGTTACTCGCGGCTCCCGCCGCCGCCACCGCCGCCTCGGCGACGACCACCACCGCCGGTGCTACGGCGCGGAGGGGTGACCTGGGTCGGAGCCGGTCCGACCGAAGCTGCTGCCGCAGCTGCGACTGCCTCGGCCTCCAGATCGTCGTCGTCCACAACGGGTCCGACGCCTTCGACAGCAGGCGCGGCGGCGACCGCGGCAGGCCGGCGACGTCCGGCACCCGCCTTCTTACGCACCGCAGCCGCAGGACGCGGACGGCTCCGCGCGGACTTCTTCCGCGGGTTGCCGGCTTCGTCCAGCTCCACGAACTCGTCTTCTCCGACCGCGACGGCCGGGACGGACTCCTTGCCTTCCAGGACAGCGTCCGCAATGCCCGTGGTGTACAGGCGGATGGCGCGCATGGCGTCATCGTTCCCGGGGATCACGTAGTCGATGCCGTCAGGGGAGCAATTCGTGTCGACAATGGCGACCACGGGGATGCCGAGTTTCGCGGCTTCATGGATCGCGATCTTCTCGTGGCCGACATCGATGACGAACAGGGCGTCGGGGAGCGATTCCATGTTCTTGATGCCACCCAGGCTCCTCTCGAGCTTGTCCATCTCGCGGCGCAGCTGCGTCGCTTCCTTCTTGCCGCGCTTATCGAGCGCGCCGGAAGCCGCCAGCTCCGTGATCTCACCGAGGCGCTTGATCGACTGACGGATGGTCTTGAAGTTCGTGAGCATCCCACCGAGCCAGCGCTGGTTGACGAACGGCTGGCCGGAGCGCGTGGCTTCAGCCTGCACGGATTCGCGCGCGGAACGCTTCGTGCCCACGAAGAGCACGGTGCCACCGTCGGCGATGACGCTCTTAACGAAGGCAGCGGCCTCTGTGTACAGGGGCTGCGTCTTCTCGAGGTTGATAATGTGAATTCGGTTGCGTTCGCCGAAGATGTATTGGGCCATCTTCGGGTTCCAGAAGCGGGTCTGATGTCCGAAATGGACACCCGCCTCCAGCATCTGTCGCATGGACACGCTGGGCATAAAAATCTCCTGCTTGGGTTGAGCCTCCGCGCATCCCTCGTGGCCACCCTTGAATTCAATTCAGAGGGCACCCAGCCACTGGAGGTCTAGTCTCAAAGAGACCAGCGATACGCGTGTGGGGTTAGTGAATACAGTGCGTTGCCAAAAAAGGCCGCGCTTTATACCATGAAGACCTCGTCCGAACAACGTCTTACGCAGATTGCGGGAGACTTCCTGAAGCCACTATGCACGTTACGATCAAGACTCCCGAAGAACAGGAAAAGATGCGCGTCGCCGGCCGGCTGGCCGCCGAAGTGCTCGACATGATCGAAGAGCATGTCGTCCCCGGTGTGACTACGGAGGAGCTGGATAAGCTTTGCCACGACTACATCGTGGAAGTGCAGCGCTCGATTCCAGCGAACCTCAACTACCGTGGTTTTCCCAAGACGATCTGCACGTCGGTCAACCACGTGGTCTGCCACGGGATTCCGAATGACAAGCGGTTGAAGGCTGGCGACTTCGTGAATATCGATGTCACCGTCATCCGGGATGGCTTCCACGGCGATACCAGCCGGATGTATTTCGTGGGGAAACCGCCTCCGCATGCGCAGCGGTTAGCCGAGACGTGCTTCGAGGCTATGTGGCGCGGCATTGAGACCGTGCGCCCGGGTACGCACCTGGGCGACATCGGGCACGCCATCCAGCAGTTCGTGGAGGAACGGGATTACACGGTCGTGCGTGAGTACTGTGGCCATGGCATCGGGCGCATTTACCACGAGGATCCGCAGGTCCTTCATTATGGTGAGCCGGGAACGGGCCTCGAGCTGCGGCCCGGCATGACGTTCACTATCGAGCCGATGGTGAACGCGGGCAAACGCCACGTGCGTTTGTTGCCGGATGGATGGACCGTGGTGACCAAGGACCACTCGCTGTCTGCGCAGTGGGAGCACACGATATTGGTCACGGACACGGGGTACGAGGTTCTTACGGCTGGCGCGCGCGGCCGGCGCCACTGATACTTGGGAATGGGTATCAGTGACACGGAGCTTATAGAAGAAGCACTTCCGGCGGCGAGCTGGAGTGCGCCGTGGCCACTTTTAAGCCGGCTTCCCGTTCTCTTAGCCGAAGCGCAGGGCTCGCCCGGCGCTTACCGCGAGCTGCTCCGGCATGCGCATGAAGAGCTGAAGGCCCGCTTTCTCGCGGAGGAGCCTGTCGAGGGACTCGTCCACGCGCGCGCGGCTCTTGTGGACGTCGTTCTTCGCGAGGTGTGGCGGGCGCAATCGATTCCGGACACTGCCGCGTGGGCGCTGGTTGCCGTGGGTGGCTACGGGCGCGGTGAGCTGCATCCGTGCTCCGACATCGACATTTTGTTGTTGGTCCCTGAGGCCCCCTCGCCCGCTGGTCGCGGGATGGTCGAGCGCCTCGTCACTTTCTTATGGGACATCGGGCTCGAAGTCGGGCATAGCGTGCGCACCGTCGAGGAATGCGCGCAAGAAAGCGCGGCCGACGTCAGCGTGATGACGACGCTGATAGAAGCGCGCCTGCTGTCAGGCAATGACGAGTTGGTGCAGGCGATGCGCGTAGCGCTGGGCCCCGATCGCGTCTGGCCTGTGAAGGAATTCTTCGAGGCCAAAGTCCGCGAGCAGGCCGAGCGTCATTTGAAGGCGCACGACACCGCTTACAATCTCGAACCCAACGTGAAGACGGGACCGGGAGGCTTACGCGACATCCAGACGATTGCGTGGGTGGCAAAGCGGCATTTTGGCTCGGATACGTTGGATGGCCTGGTGACGCGCGGCTTCCTGACGGGAGCCGAGCTGCGACGCTTGAAGCAGGCGCAGGCAGTATTGTGGAAGGTGCGGTTCGGGCTGCACATCGTGACGGGACGGCGCGAGGATCGCCTGCTCTTCGATCACCAGATCAAGCTCGCGCAAACGTTCGGTTACGAAGACGCTTCCTACACGTTGGCGGTCGAGCAGTTCATGCAGCGGTATTACCGGACTGTCATGGACGTGAGCTTGCTGAATGAGCTGTTGCTGCAACTTTTCCGCGAGGCGATTCTCGATGAGAGGGAGCCGCCGCGACCGCTGAATCCGCGCTTCCAGATGCGCAATGGGTCGCTCGAGGCTGTCAGTGACGATGTGTTCGTTCGGACGCCGTCGACGCTGCTCGAGCTGTTCGTGTTGCTACAACAGAATCCCGACATCAAGGGTGTGCGGGCTTCGACGATGCGCGCCGTTGCGCGATGTCTGTGGCTCATCGATGAGGAGTTCCGGCAGAACCCGCGACACCACCGGCTGTTCCTGGAGATTCTGCGCTCGCCAGTGGGTGTGACACACGAGTTGCGCCGTATGAATACGTACGGGGTGCTCGGGCGTTACATTCCGGCGTTCGGACGCATCGTCGGGCGCATGCAGTATGACCTCTTCCATGCGTATACCGTCGATGCGCATACGCTGTTTGTCGTTAGTAATCTGCGGCGGTTCGCGATTCCGCGGTATGACCACGAGGTGCCGGAGGCGTCACGGGTCATGCAGCAGTTGCCGAAGCCGGAGATTGCTTATCTCGCGGCGCTGTTTCATGACATCGCGAAGGGACGCGGCGGGGATCACTCGGAGCTGGGTGGGGTGGACGCGGAGGCGTTCTGTCTCGAGCAGGGGCTGTCACCTTACGACGCGCGGCTGGTTGCGTGGTTGGTGCGTAGTCACCTCGAGCTGTCGATCACTTCCCAGAAGCAGGACATCGGCGACCCGCAAGTGATCAACGCTTTTGCGCGGCGCGTTGGGGATGAGAACCATCTCGACTATCTGTATGTGTTGACCTGCGCGGATGTGCGGGGGACGAATCCGAAGCTATGGAATTCGTGGAAGGACACGCTCTTCTACGATTTTTATGATCGGGTGAAGCGCGCGTTGCGGCGTGGGTTGGAGAGTCCGATCGACCAGGAGCAGCTCGTGCGGGAGACGCAGGATGCGGCTCGGCGGCTGTTGGTTGAGCGGGGGGTCGCTGAAACCGACGTGGCGCGGACGTGGGCACGGTTTTCGGCAGCTTACTTTTTGCAGTACACGCCTGAAGAAGTTGCTTGGCATGCGCGGTTGTTGGCGGAGCGGGATCCGGGGTCGGATGAGCCGCTGGTCGCTTTGGATCCTCGCAGCGTGCGGGGGACTACTGCGGTGTTGATCTTTTCGCGACCGCGGCGGTATGGGTTTGCGCGGACTACGGCTGTTTTGGATCAGCTCGGTTTGAACATCGTGGATGCGCGGATTACGCCTACTGGCGATGGGTTCAGCCTGGACCTGTACCACGTGCTCGAGGATGACGGGGCGCCGATTACGGATCGGGATCGGCAGAGTGAGATCGAGCGGGCGTTGTGGCGGTCGATTCAGCGGTCGGATGATTCGCCGTTTGAGGTTTCGCGGCGGGCACCGCGGCAGGCTCGCATGTTCAACACGCCTACGCAGATTGCGTTGAATATTGATGAGAGGAATCGTCGCTCAGTGCTGGAGCTCGTGGCGGGGGACCGGCCGGGGTTGCTTTGCGATGTCGGCAAGGTGCTGATGGAGCAAGGGATTGAGCTTCATGCGGCGAAGATTATGACCGTCGGCGAGCGGGCTGAGGACGTGTTTTATGTCACGGACCTGGAGAATCGGGCGCTGGATGCGGGGGCCGCTCAGACGCTCAAAGACCGGATGAAAGAGGCGTTGGATCGGAGACAGGCCCTTTAGACTAGGTCGTTGGCAGTTTCGCGGCTGTAGGCGCAGCCCCGCTCGAAAGAGGCTCTTTCCGGGGGACGGCGTGAATACGTCCCTGTAGCCTCTGGCGCGGCTCCCTGCCGCGCATTGGGGGGCGTCCGCCCCCCATTCTTGAAAGAGCCTCTTTCGAGCGTGTCTGCGCGGGCTGCCTCGCGGCTTCGCGCAAGCGGGCGCGCGCGATTTAGCGGGCAGTGGCGCGGGGTGGCGGCTAGAATCGGGGTATGAATCCACGACTTGAGTTGTTGCACGCGTATCCGTTTGAGCGGTTGGCGCGGTTGAAGGCTGGTGCTACGCCGCCGGCGGGGTTGGCGCACATCGGGATGTCGATTGGGGAGCCGCAGCACGCGGCGCCTCCGTTTGTGCTTGAGACGTTGAGGGCTAGTCTCGATCAGCTTGGAAGCTACCCGGCTACGGCCGGTTTGCCCGAGTTCCGGGAGGCTTGTGCGCGTTGGTTGGAGCGGCGCTTCAGGTTGCGGCCCGGGAGCGTCGACGCGGAGACGATGGTGTTGCCCGTCAACGGGACGCGCGAGGCGTTGTTTGCGTTTGTGCAGGCGGTCATTGATGAGCGGCGGGAGCCATTGGTGGCGATGCCAAACCCCTTCTATCAGATCTATGAAGGGGCGGCGTTGTTGGCGGGGGCGGGGCCGTACCTGATCGATACCACGGCGGCTACTGCCTACACGCCTGACCTGGATGCCGTGCCGGAGGCGGTGTGGCGGCGGTGTCAGGTGTTGTTTCTGTGCAGCCCGGGGAATCCGACCGGGACGGTGTTGTCGCTCGAGTATCTCAAGCGGGCGCTCGCACTCGCTGAACGGTATGACTTTGTGATTGCGGCGGACGAGTGTTACACGGAGCTTTACCTGGATGATCGCGCGCCCCCACCGGGGTTGCTGCAGGCGGCGCTGGCTGTGGGGAATGATCGGTTCAAGCGCTGCGTGGTGTTCCATAGCTTGTCGAAACGCTCTAGCGTGCCGGGGTTGAGGTCGGGGTTTGTCGCCGGCGACCCGGAAATCATGAAGCGGTTTCTGCTGTACCGGACGTATCATGGGAGCGCGATGGCAGTGCCGACGCAGCTGGCGAGCATTGCGGCGTGGCAGGATGACAGGCATGCCGCTGAGAACCGGCGGTTGTACCAGGAGAAGTTCGAGCGGGTGTTGCCGATCCTGGCGCCCGTGATGAAGGTTGAGAAGCCGGCAGGGGCCTTTTATTTGTGGCCCGATGTCGGGGGCGATGATGAGGTGTTTACTCGGGAGTTGTTCGGGAGGAAAAACCTCACGGTGTTGCCCGGGAGTTATTTGGCGCGTGCCAGCCGCGGAGCGGTGAATCCGGGCGCCGGGCGGGTAAGGATCTCGCTCGTCGCGCCAGTCAACCGGTGTGTCGAGGCGGCAGAGCGGATAAGAGATTTTGTACAGGAGAGCCGCTGAGCGGCGGGCGCCGGTGGCGCGGCGTTAGAACGAATACCAGATTTTGTACGGGGACAATACTCAATGACGACGGGCGATCTGCAGACTCTTCGGGGCATTATCGATGGGGCGTTCGAGCGGCGGGCGGAGCTCACTCCTAAAAGCATCCCGGCTGATGTGAATGCCGCTGTTGAAGAGAGCATCGCCCTCCTCGACTCCGGCAAGGCGCGCGTCGCTGAGAAGGTTGACGGGAAGTGGATCGTCAATGAGTGGCTGAAGAAGGCGGTACTGCTCTATTTCCGCGCGCATGACAACGTCGTCATGGACGCGGGCTTCACGCGCTTTTATGACAAGGTGCCGATGAAGTATGCAGACGCCACCGAGGCCGACTTGCGCGCGGGCGGCACGCGCGTTGTGCCGCACGCGGTTGTGCGCAAGGGCGCATACGTTGCTCCCAACGTCGTGTTGATGCCCAGCTATGTGAACATCGGTGCCAACGTAGGGTCTGGCACGATGGTCGACACGTGGGCCACCGTGGGCTCGTGCGCGCAGATTGGGCGCAACGTGCATTTGTCGGGGGGTGTCGGCATCGGGGGTGTGCTCGAGCCGCTCCAGGCCAGCCCGACGATCATTGAGGACGATTGCTTCATCGGCGCTCGCTCCGAGGTTGTTGAGGGCGTGGTTGTTGAGGCGGGGTCCGTCATCTCCATGGGCGTGTTTATTGGGCAAAGCACCCGGATCTACGATCGGACCACTGACACCATCATCCAGGGTCGTGTTCCCGCGGGCTCCGTCGTGGTTCCCGGTACGCTGCCCTCCTCCAATGGCAAGTACGGCCTGTACTGCGCCGTGATTGTAAAGCGCGTGGACGCGCAGACGCGGGCGAAGACATCGATCAACGAGTTGTTACGCGCGGCGGACTGACTTTACCGAGGCTTCGCTCGGCTCGAGGTATCGTCACTGTCGGGATGATATTTACACAGGAATCGTGTATTTTTCGCCTGCTACTTTTGTGAATGAGCCGGCAGATGAAGAACATCACCATCACCCTGGATGAAAAAACGGCTGCCTGGGTACGCATTTACGCGGCTCGGCAGAGCAAAAGCGTTTCGCGCCTGCTGGGGGAAATACTCCAGCAGCGCATGCACGAACTACGCGGCTACGACGACGCAATGCGGCGCTATCTCGCCAAGAAGCCAATCTGCTTCGAGTGGGACAAGGGTCAGCGGCCGACGCGCGAGGAGCTTCATGACCGGGCCGATCTTCGTTGACACCAACGTACTCGTCTACGCGAAGCAGGCCAACGAACCCCTGAAACAGCCCGTGGCTGCCCAGTGGATGGAACGGTTGTGGCAGGAGCAATTGGGTCGGCTGAGCACGCAGGTGCTCAGTGAGTACTACGTTACGGTAACCCGAAAGATCAAGCCGAGTCGATCGACTGCAGACGCTTGGGACGACGTGCGGGACTTGCTCAGTTGGAATCCGCAAACAGTGGATCAGGAACTGATGCATGGCGCGCAGGAAATAGAGCAGCGTCACAAGTTGAGTTGGTGGGACAGTCTGATCGTTGCGGCGGCGCGGCTACAAAACTGCGGATTGCTCTTGACAGAAGACCTGCAGCACGGCGCCACATATGGAAATGTCAGAGTACAAAACCCGTTTGTGACAGCAGTTTCGGAGGACGCGGCGGTCTACACCGTAACTCGTGTCAGCGCGGGCGACCATCCAAAACGGGGAAGGCCTAGACGGAGCAAGGCAACGAAGGCGTGACATTCACATCGCGGGCAATGGAGGCCACAGATGAATCATGGCAGCAGGATCCCGTTGTTGCTTACCGTCGCGTGCTTGGGCGTCGCGGCGCAGGCAGTGGCACAGCAGCAGGCACCGGATTTCAGCACGGTTGAAATCAAGGCGACGCGGCTGGCGGCGGACGTCTATACGCTCGAGGGTCGGGGTGGCACAGTCAGTGTGCTGACCGGGCCGGATGGGGTATTGCTGGTCGACTCCCAGTTTGCGCCGCTCACCGACAAATTGGTGGCGGCTATCCGCAAGATCTCGGATAAGCCGATCCGCTTTCTCGTCGATACGCATCTGCATGGGGATCATACCGGCGGGAATGAGAATTTCGCGAAGCTGGGGGTGCTCGTCTTCGGGAGGGATCAGTTGCGCGCGCGGCTGGAGCATCCGAATCCTGCGCCGGACGGGACACCCAGGAAGCCTGCCGCGGCGATGGCACTCCCTGTTGTGACTTACGATGGGCCGGTGTCGATTCATGTGAACGGCGAGGACGTGCGGTTGATTCCGGTGCGCAACGCGCATACCGATGGGGACACACTCGTCAGTTTTCCGCAGCACGACATCATCGCGACCGGCGATTGCTATCGTGGGGTCGGTTACCTGTACGTCGATCTCACCAATGGTGGCAGCCTCGCGGGAGAGCTCGATGCGCTCGGGGCTATCATCGGCCTGGCGGGGCCGCACACCAGGATTATTCCGGGGCATGGGCCGATCACGGACCGCAATGGAGTTATTGCGGAGCGGGATATGCTCCTCGCGGTGCGGGACAAGGTCGCTGCGCTCATCGAGCAGGGTAAGACGCTGGACGAAATCATTGCCGCCAAGCCAACGGCCGAGTTCGATGCGCGAGTGCCTCAGGGAGCGCAGAGCGCTGACGAGATCGTGAAGTGGGTGTACGCGGCGCTCAAGACTCGCTGAGCTTCCGCAAGCAACAGGCTCGCCATCGCCCTGACCGGTGTGTCACAACTCGCTCGACGCAGGGAGTTTGCTCCGTCCCCGCGACGTCGAGCAGACTCGTAGCTTTTTCGTAAGCACGCAATCTCTCTCTCGATTGGATCACCGGCTAATTGCGCTTCGGACGGGTGATGGACAACCCTATTGCCGTCCGCGAAGACACCCGCAATAACACAATCAGGGAGATTGACACATGATCGCGAGAAAGAAGGCGAATCCGCATCGATCTTTCGAGACTGGCCGGAGCGAGGCAAGCTGTCGGGTTGGATCAGTGCCGGCCCTCATCGCAGCGGCGCTGATGGGCGCTCCACTCGTCGCCGCCGCAGGCACGTGGCAAACACTGAAGAATCCCCCGCCAATCCCTGAAATCATCGACCCTTCCGGAACCGATTTCGGGCCCGGCGGCGCCACGGGACCCTTGCTGCTGACGGATGGCGGTGTGTTGATCCAGAACGCCGGGCCCTTCGGCGAGGATGGGAAGGTCTTCAAGCTGACTCCCGACATCCACGGTAGCTACGTGAATGGAACCTGGACCGAGCTTGCTACAAAGCCATTCATCAGCTACGCGGGAGCACAGGCCGTGTTGGCCGACGGCCGGGTGATCATCGAGGGCGGCGAGTATTCCAACTACGAATACGACTTCCTGCTGACGAACCAGGGAGCGATTTACGATCCGGTCACCAACACCTGGACGTCGGTACCGCCGCCCCTGTTCTTCGAGGACCTCTATCCACCCAGGGCCACGTTCGCTCCGCACCCGATCGGCGACTCCGCCAGTGTCGTGTTGCCGGACGGAACTTTCATGCTGGCTGACAAGATGAGCCGCCAGGCGGCGCTGCTGAATCTGAAGACGCTGACGTGGACCGAAACCGGCACCAGTACGAAGAGCGACCTGAATGACGAGGAAGGTTGGACACTGCTGCCCGACGGCAACGTTCTGACCGTGGACTGTTATACCGATTTCGCCTTCGGGCTCATCCCGACTTACCCGGCCCACCCCACCAACTCGGAAATTTACGATACGGTGACCCACCAGTGGTCCAGTGCCGGCAGTACCCTCAACTCGCTGACGGATCCGATCTTGTTCGAGATCGGCCCTGCCCTGTTGCGACCGGACGGCACCGTCTTTGCCTTGGGCAGCTCGGGAAACTCGGCCATCTACGATACTCGCCGCCATCACTGGTCTGCCGGGCCGACGCTGCCCATCAGTCCGCAGGGTTTTCAGTACACCGCGCAAGATGCGCCGGGTGCGCTCCTGCCGAACGGCCATGTGCTGGTCGCCGCGAGCGGTGGCGCCCCCGACGGCGGTTTCTCGAACCCGCCGCTCGCGTTCTTCGAATTCGACGGCCACCGGTTCATCCCGGAGCCCACGATTCCGAACGGCCCCAACGACGTGTCCGGCTCGGTCAGCCTCCTCTTGCTGCCCACCGGGCAGGTGCTCTCGGTGGACGGGACCCTCGATGTCGAAATCTACACCCCGGACTCGGTCCACGAAGACTCCGAAACGGAGCACAACCGCGAGTGGGAGCCGGTCATCACCGCGGCGCCAAAGCTTGTGAAGCCCGGGGAGTCCTATCGGCTGGAGGGCATTCGTCTGAACGGCATGTCACAGGCCAGCGCGTACGGGGATGAGGATCAGGACGCAACCAACTACCCGCTCGTACGTCTCACCAATTTCGCCACGCATCACGTGTTCTACAGTCGTACTCACGATCACAGCAGCATGGCGGTGGCTTCGGATCGGGTTTCATCGACCCATTTCGACGTGCCCGCCAACGTGGAGCACGGCCTCAGTCGTCTCGAGGTGGTCGCGAATGGAATCGCTTCTGAACCAGCGATTGTCTATGTGAAGTGACACGCGCTGCCGGCACCACGCACCGCTGTACGGTGCGTGGTGCCGTGCAGGGCGCGCTGTGAACGGATTCGGTTGGTCACAAGCTTATAACCAAATAGTAGGCGAATGAGGCGTGTGGGGCTCCGGAATTGGGGTACGCGCTGCCGCGCCGGCGGTTTATAACCGGGTCGTTACGTCCATAACCGCCTTGTCACCGGCCTCCGACTGACTCTGTAACCCTTCGGTAACTAGAGTGCTCATGCACTTTCAGCGCGTGCCGGGCGCCCAGGTGAGTGTTTTCGACGCCGGCTAACGACGCGCACAACTAGAACACCGAAGGAAGATCCATGTCCCCAAGTACGCGGCTCGCTGCACTCGCGGTCCTTGCGCTGCCGTTGAGCAACGCATTGGCGCAAACCAGTCCAACGCCGGATACGGCTACCCTGTTGAAGAAGATCGAGGAGCAGGACCGGCGCATCGAGGCGCTCGAGCACAAGCTCGAAGTGTTGGAGAACCAACAGGCGGCGGCGACCGGGGCCGCTGGGGCGAATGGCGCGGCGGCAGCTTCGGCGGCGACGCCGGCAGTTGGACCTGCCCCGGGCGCCAGCAGCGCAACAGTGGCCCAACAACGGGGTCGGCAAGCGACGAGCGCGCCGCCGGTGCCGCAGACGACGGGCGCACTGCCCGGCTCACCGTCCACCGCTGTTCAGGGGTCGACCGCAGCCGTTTCACAGAGAGCGGCTACGGCGAGTGAAGCGCCCGGGCTGGTGACCGCTGGCAGTGTGAAAGCCGGAGCGACGGGCTTTTCCTTCGCGAGCGAGGACTCCGCGAACGTCATTCGCTTCCGCGGCAATTTCGCGTTCGATGGACGTTGGTTCCCGGATCGGGTCGATCCGGTGTCGGCGGATACTTTCCTGTTCCGCAAGGTTCGGCCGATCATCGAAGGCACCATCGACAATGACTACGATTTCCGCTTCATGCCGGAATTCGGGGGCGGCAAGTCGATCATTCTCGATGCCTTCCTGACAGCGCGTATCGCGCCGGCGCTCGCGGTGCAGGCCGGTAAGTTCAAGGGTCCGGTCGGGCTCGAGCGCCTGCAGCCGGATCAGTACAACCGTTTCATGGAGCTGGGCTTGCCTTCCGACCTGGTTCCGAACCGCGACCTGGGTGTTGAAATCGGTGGTGATTTCCTGGGAGGGACGTTCGGTTACGCCCTCGGTGAGTTCGTGGGCGTCGCGGATGGCACGAGCAGTGACGCCAACGCGAACCCGGATGCCGATAGCAACAACGGCAAGAAAGATACCGAGGCGCGCCTGTTCACCCAACCGTTCGTGAACGCGGGCATCCCCGCACTACGAGGGCTGGGTTTCGGTATCGCAGGTACGCACGTGAGGACGGAAGGAAGCCCGACAAACACTCTGCTCACGAGTTACAAGACCACGGGGCAGAACACGTTCTTCTCCTACCGATCGGGAACTACGGGCACTTACGCGGACGGCAACCGTACTCGCTGGACGCCGCAGGCTTACTACTTCGTGGGTCCGTTTGGAGCACTCGCCGAGTATGTTGAGTCGGAGCAGGATGTGAGCCGTCAGCTCTCGACGACTTCCAAGCGATCCGGAAAGGTTGATAACAGTGCGTACCAGCTGTTGCTGTCCTATTTCCTGACCGGGGAGAACTCGACCTATAACAGCTTCACTCCGAAATCGACGTTCCACTTCGGCTCGCCAGGCTGGGGGGCGTGGGAGCTCGTCGCGCGCTATAGCGAGTTGCGGATCGACGATGCCGCTTTTGACGGCGGCGCCCAATCATTCGCTGATCCGAACGCCTCGGCGCGCAGGGCTCGCGCGGCGGGAGTGGGAATCAACTGGTGGCTCAATGCCAACGTGAAGTGGGTGCTCGACTACGAGGTCACCCGGTTTGACGGCGGCGCAGCCAACGGGGCGAACCGACCGGATGAACGGGCGCTGACGACTCGGTTTGCCCTCACATTCTGAGGACGCGGAACTTCCTGGAATGGGCGAGGTTCTGACTCGCGCAGCTCGCCCGACACCGCGCGCGCAACGCCGGTAGTCGTCAAAACCGACGGCGGTCGCCATGGCTTTGGCGACCGCCCGTCCAGGCTCTGTAATCGATTGATTTCATTCAATGATATGGCGCTGGCCTCCTTGGCTTGGGGGCCGGCCTTACCGTCAAATCGGACACGAACGCCCCGTTACATTGTTTTCGCGAGGACGGTGATAGAGTGCTTCTGGAGCGCCCAGGCATTCCTGTGGGAACGCCCCAGGATGCTGGCGCGGCAGTACTCGAAGGACCTTGTGGAGACGCCAAAATGAGCGCACGTGTATCGATCGTCAGGGCTTGGGTTATCGCGGGTGCCGCGGCCGTGGGCCTCGCGGCGGCGGACGGTGCGCTAGCCGCCGGCCCCGGTGGTGGGGGCGGACATGCGATGGGCGGTGGTGGCCATGCTGTCGCGGGTGGCGGGTTCCACGGGGGCGGCGTGGCACGAGGTGGCTTCTACGGCGGATACCGCGGTGGGTACCGTGGCGGTTACTACGGTGGCTATCGCGGCGGTTACTACGGTGGCTATCGCGGTGCCTGGGCGGGTCGCCCCTACTACGGATGGCACGGCTATTATGGGTACGGCTGGCGAGGCGGTTGGGGC
>Ga0070665_100001580_pt1 | contig 26247 bp, 27 predicted proteins | sample KBSS13metaG_FD_65862 | JGI IMG/M metagenome (GOLD analysis project Ga0070665, IMG submission 65862) | Switchgrass rhizosphere microbial communities from Kellogg Biological Station, Michigan, USA - KBS S1-3 metaG | ecosystem: Host-associated > Plants > Roots > Rhizosphere > Soil ... | reverse complement strand
ACATGCAGGAGAGCTAGAAGGATGTTACCTGCCAGCGCGAATATAAGCAGGAGGGCGCTTGCGACTATGATCGCGCGGACGGCCAAGCTGGCCCGGTGAGTTCTATGGATTCCGTTTGTGAGGCTGGCGAAAACCGCCGCTGTCTCAATGGGCCCAACCGTCACCAACAGCGTGACGAACGCCGACCAGATCTGAAGCGGTCCGTGCATAGCAATTCCTAAGCAAGGTCACGTCCTGGTGCGATCTGCATGCCACTGATTTGGCACTGATCGGGTGATCCCATCGGTCTCATTGTCGAGGGCCTGCAGTGCCCGCAGGATGTGATCGAACAAAATTGGTCCCGGCGTTCCGGGCATCCACCGAAATCCAGGGCGGGATTCAACAGCACAGGCATCCGAAGCCCAAAGAGACAGGATGGCCCGCTTTTTATCCGCGGATAGGCTTTTATTGAATAACACCTCGCAAGGGTGGACAAAATCTGGAACCAGCAAGGACTGATCGAGCAACTGCTCATTCATGTTCATCTCCATGAATAAGGCAGCGGGCGTGGCAAGCGGCCTGATCGCCCGCTGCGTGGATCCGATTCCCTTTAAGCGGCTTTACGTGCCTCCGAGGGGCTATTGATTTCACTGCCAATGGCTATCCGACGCGGCTTCATGGCCTCGGGGATTTGGTGTTCCAGTTCAATAACCAGAAGGCCATCGGACAGTTTGGCTTCCTTGACCACGACATGTTCAGCAAGGCTGAACTGGCGGACAAAGGAACGGCTGGTGATACCCCGGTACAGCATATCTCTCGATTTTTCGGTTTCCGCGTGTTTCCCGCTCACGGTCAGGACATTGCCTTCCGCTGTAACGGCTAGGTCTGATTCTTGGAAACCGGCGACCGCAAGCGCTATGCGATAGCGATCTTCGCCAGCTTTTTCGATGTTGTATGGGGGATAGCCGTCTGCTGCATCCATCTGGCTGAGAGAGCCTAGCTGGTCGAGCAGGCGTTCAAAGCCAATGCTGGAACGGGTAAATGGTGTCATATCAAACGTGTGCCTCATAACCACATCCTCCTTTTGAGCAACACGGGTACGAGGGCTCAAAGCCCGGCCAAGCCATAAGCGCTTGGCAGCATTGACCTAAATTTGGGCTCCAAAATTTCAAGGGCACCTGCAATTTTTTTTGCAGCCCTCCCTTGGCTTCTTGGGCTCTGCCGCCCGGGGCGCCTCGCCCCTCGTTGGTTATGCTAGGCCTAGTCAACCGCCGAAAGGCTATCCCAACTCCGGAAGGCGAAGGCCAATTCACCCCCGCCACCGCCGACCCTCCGGTGCGATAGATGCGGGATGGACGGCCAGGATCACTGGAGGCCGGACGGCACATTCCTCCGGCTGTTCTCAATCCCCAACGAGAAGGGCTGGGGTAGACCAAGGATTTATTGCGAAGGCTGCTTGGAGCGGATGGCAGGGATGACCCCCAATGTCTTTCCGTGATCCAGGCGGCCAGCGAACCGAATGTTGCGAGACGTGGAACTCGGGCCGGAGTTCCACCGTATCAAATCAGACAATTAATCAGACAAACGCAATTTGTAGGCGTAAGGTTAGACGTCGCCGTTCCCGGGCGCTTGAGAGACATAGGCTCGGCAACTTAACGCCGTCAGTGCTCCCCATCACCACGGAGGGAGCAGCAACCAATGCGCTGTTATTTTTATCGAGGCGGTCACATCACCGCTGTCGTTGAGCTTAATAAAGCGGATGGCGACGATGGCTGTATTCGCTGCGCCCAAAACCTTTTTGAAGCTCACGCTGACGGCTTGCCGCCCGAAGGATTCGAGGTTTGGGATGAAGCGCGGCTCGTATTTCAGTTTCCGCTGGAAGCGCAGGCAGCTCAATGAATATTCAGCCACTAGGATTGAGACATAAGCTCACCGCGCCTGTCGCGTGCCGCTGCGGTCAACAGGGTGTGGCCATCTGGGAAGAGAATGTCTTGAAGACTACGCGCGGCCACCAATCCGAATTGTTGGAGGTGTCCAGTGGCTTCTACATCCGCATCAATAAGAAGGATGGAAGCACGGCGGAAATCGGCTGTGACCGCTGCGAGCGAACGGTGGGCATTAGCCGTTGGCGCGTCCGTTCAGAGATAGCACCGGCCTTGGCAGAGGTGTGCGCACGGAACGAACATTGAATGTGCGGTTTAAGGGTCTGAAGCATTCTAAAAGGAATACGCCATGCCCAATCAAATTGAACGTGCCGACAAGCAAGACGAAACCCAAAAGGGTGGCGGCCCGGCCTCGCAAGGTGCGGGCGATACCAAAGGCCAGCAAGGCAGCCCGGACGGTGGGAAAGGCGGCAAAGAGGGAAGTCAGGTGGGGTCTGTCGGCTCTACATCAATGGATGATGCCGGCAACAGCCGTGATTCAAATAAACCCGACAACAAGACCGCAAAGATAAACGAAGCAGGTGGCAGCAAATAATTCAAAGACAAAGCCCAGCGAGCAGGGTGAGTCAGGAAGCCCGCTGGGCAATGCTTCGCAGGTATCGGATGAACCTGCGCAACCTTTAACGCTGGGATGGACCTTTAGTCTCATCAGAGCACTATTCAGAATGAATAAGTGCTCATTCGCAGTATTCATTCGGTAATTTCAGCGAATGGTACGTGTTCGCACTCAGAGAAATTTTTTTCGCGGAGGAACAGGCAATCCGCGCTGGGCTTACCCATACGAAGGGCTGCAGCACACAAGGATTATCATTATGACGAACAATCAAAGCGGCCAGGGTCAAGGCTCTGGACAGCAGGGTGGCCAACAAGGCGGACAGCAGGGCGGCCAGCAGGGTTCTGACCAGAACGATAAGCAGGGCCAAAAGGGCGAACAGGGCGGCGAAGGTGGCACCACCAGCGGTCAGAAGCGCAGCGGTGGAATGGACGAAAAGAGCGGTCAGGAGAGCGGCACTCAGAAGTCCCGCTAATCACTGACGAAAGATTGAGGCCGGACCGCCTATGTTGGTTCGGTCTTTTTCTTTTTAAGCCAATCGCTTTTGCACTGGGACTTTCACTCGCCCGACGATATTGCCTGCATCGTCTGTGATTTCGATTGCGCAGGCAGAGACATTCGATCCATCTCTGATGGCTGCAAGTGAAAGGTCATCAGCACTGGCATACGCTTCGGTTCGCGCAGCATCGAAATTCGGCAACTCCATTCCCTCTTCGTCAGGAATGACGTTCCATCCATCGCGAATATTGAAATGATAGCGACTCAAGCAAACACCCTGTCCAGCCGAGGCATTCGTACCATATGGGACGGACCGCAAAAATCAGCCAAAGGCTGCAAGTGAGTAAGTGGCTCAACTCGATTTTTGCCGGAAAGCAAGCAAAGGTCTGAAGCTGCGGAAAGTTTATTTGCGCCGATGGCTAGCTGATTTACGTATTTTTGGACTCGCCCGGGTATCGAGTTGAAGTTAGTGATTTGGGAATGCGTCAGACCGAGGCGCGACCTGTCGGGCGATCAGACTGCTTCTCGCGGCCCAACAAGCTGGCTCGTTGAGGCTGGATTATGCGCGTGCCTTATTGAAACCTTGGTGCCCGGATTTTCACCCGTGACACTAATGGTGGCTCCTAATTGCTTGGCTAGTGACTGGACAATACTGGTGCCCAATCCCGCCTTGCTGGTCGGTTGCTTTGACATACCCACTCCATCGTCCGCCACTGACAAAGTCCAATTCGCCGCTTGAGATTCATAATCAACCAATATCTTACCCTTCCGGTCATCAGGGAAGGCATGTTTTAGCGCATTGATCACCAATTCGGTGACAATCAGTCCTAGACTGACGGATGTATCGGCGGTTGTGACGCCATCATCCGATCGGACTTTGAGTAAAAGTTGATCGTGGTTCCGGATCATTGACGCGCCGATACTGTCACACAGTGTGGTAAAATATGGTCGCAGCTGGACGTCACCCACTGAAGATGCCGCCAATTGCTGCTGAAGTGATGCTACCGACATAACCCGCTGATGGGCGTCGTATAGATGTGTGCGGGTTTCCTCTGACTGTACTTTCCGTGCACTTTGCATGAGAACGCTGGCTATAATCTGAAGACTGTTCGCGACCCGATGGTGAAGCTCCTGGAGCAGCACTTCCTTGTCTTTGATAAGGTCTTCTTTGATTTTCTCGGCAATCCTAGCTTCGGTTGTGTCGGATACCGTCAGGATCAGCCTGACATCAGCGTCTTCGGAATAATCAAGTCTAGCGGCGTTAAGGACTAGACACCGAGGGCCACGGCCCGGGCGTACAAGTTCCATCTCGTAGCCTTCAACTTCGGCGAAACCTGATGCAGTTGCTCTAAGCAGGGCTGCGAGTTGAGGCATATCCCACTCCCCGTCCCCCAGACCGACCAGAGAGCGGCCTGCAACTTGCCCAGGTTCAATCTGAAATGCTCTACAAAATGACTTACTCGCCGCGATCACGATGAGATTGCCATCTAGCAATAGGAGCGGCGCATTAGAGGATGCGACAAGTGCTAGGGCCAGATTTTTCGCAACCGAAGTTGGTAAGGGCGTGGGAGCCACTGGCTACCGCTTTCTGAAAAACCGGAGGCTTTCAAACCGAACGCCGTGTCCCGGAAACAAGCATAATAAATTTGAGGGCCTGAATTGAGATCGTATCTCGATTAAGCGGCCTTCTTAGCTTGAGTAAGTGGATCCGCCGGTGGCAGTTGGCCTAAAAGCTCGCGAAGAGCCTCAATGACATGCTCTGGGTCGTAAGGCTTGCGGATAAATTTCCCACCTGGCGGCAAATCGTCATCGTTTGGGGAGATTAGCCCTGACGTAACAATGATGTGGATGGGCGGCCATCGACCCCTTACCATTCGGGCTAACCTCATGCCGTCCATTGTCCCGGGCATATTAACATCTGTGAAAATGGCGACGATATCGCTGCGATTTTCCAGAACGGACACGGCGTCATGGGCGTTGCTGGCCTCTATAACCGTAAATCCCGCTTCTTCAAGTAACTGGACCGCCCCCATACGAATGATGATCTCGTCCTCGACCACCAAAATCACTGCGCTTTGAGCCATTTATTCCGTGCCTTATCAATCGCTGGCGCGGAACGGTTGAATTATGAGAGGAGTTCGCCGTTGATGAAACGCCCGAGATTCACATTCGGGCGCAGGAATGAAAAGGTATTCACGTCTTTAGAATATATTCGTGCAGTTCTGTTTTATATCGCGTCGCAGAGGCGTGATCGTGGTGGCGCCCTCTGAGGCTGATCAGAGGCCTGACTTCGCCGGTCGGCTGCCAGTGACCTAGCGTGCCCGGGCAAACATCATGCAGATCATGCCGTCCGAACTTGGGGCCCAGCCATCGGCTATGCGCTCGATCAGCTTTAGGCTAGCAAGTCGTGCCAATAGAGGTTCGGAAACAAGGCGCCGGTTAAGGACGTCGTGCAGAGCCTTCAGCTCCGGGGCGGTGAGGCCCGAAGTCGAGGGTGGTGGCCGCCGGGTTCCGGTTGGCATGGCAAGCTCCATTTTCCGCTTGGTTGGAACGAGCGAAAACTGCATCCGATCCAGCCAGTCGTCAGTCCGTGCCGCTGCCAATAGAGCGGCGCAACTGCACCAGGAAGCGCCTCCGGGTTCCGAATGCCCACAAGCAGGCAATGGTTGCAAGGCAAGCGGAAAGCCAAAACAACAAGATTGTAGCGTTAGCGATTGGCACCAGCCAGCTTGGAGAGGGAAGCGGACTTCGGTCGAATAGAGCCTCTATCGCCACAAATAAGACCGCTGACAGCCAGAAGACGACGGAGAAAAATGCAGCGACGCCCAGCGCGGCGCCCTCACGAAACTGCATTGCTATCGCCATATGCCCGTCTAACAAGCTGCGACCGTTAGCTTAGCAGCCCGGCAGCGGCGGATTATGACGAAAGATTGGACCCCGAAGAAAACTTCGGTGCGGTACTGAACCGCGCCAAAGGGAACTTATCAAGAGTGCGGCTCCCAAACCTGTTCGGCGCGGGCCCCCGTATGAGGAAGAGCATACTTTGTAGCGTTTCTTTGGAAGTAAGTTTGCTATTGCACCACCTCCGCGCCGTCGCGGCGCAGAGTTTTCACGTTGAGAGACTCAACGAGTGAAGGGCTGGAAATTTCGGAATCGCTCTCACGGATAAAGTGACTATAAGGAGGAGGGGCCAAGCCTTCCCTGGTACATCGACGCCCGAGGCACTTATGACGAATAATTTTCATTTTGGGCCTAATTCTCCCCACCGACAACGCTTCCTTGAGGCGGTTCTCGAAAGTGCCACTGATTATGCGATCATCGCGATGGATCTCGATGGCCTCGTAACCATGTGGAATAGCGGTGCAGAAAAGATATTGGGGTGGAGTGAAAAAGAAATCTGCGGGCAACCGGCCAGTGTATTTTTTACCCTAGAAGATCGCCAACGGGGCATTCCTCAAGCGGAAATGCGCGCCGCCCTGACTAAAGGTTTTGGCAGCGATGAACGTTGGCACCTAAAAAAAGACGGCTCATGTTTTTGGGCCAGCGGCGAGATGATGCCGTTGAAAGATGAGGAAGGAACCGTTCGTGGTCTTATTAAAATTCTACGGGATCGGACCGAACACCGCCAAGCTGAGGAGCGCCAATTTCTGCTCAATCAAGAACTGGCGCATCGAGTAAAAAATACTCTGGCAGTTGTTCAGGCTATATCTGCCCAGACTTTTCGGGGCGAGGGATCGTTTGCCGCAGCGCGGACCTCCTTCAATGACCGCCTTATAGCGTTGGCGCGCGCCCATGATGTCTTGATGAACGGAAGCTGGACCGCCGCAAGCCTCAGGGCTTTGGTCGATGGAATTGCGGTCGTACGCGGGCAAGGCGACGAAAAACAGATCCAGGTGAGTGGGCAGGATGTTACATTGGGCCCCCGAGCGGCACTATCATTCGCGCTTGTGCTTCATGAGATGGCTACAAACGCCGTTAAATATGGTGCGCTTTCAGCGTCGGCTGGTACAGTTCAAATTCGCTGGGCGCTTATTGGAGAGTCGGAGGAAGCTCGTTTATGGTTTGAATGGCGAGAGCAAGGCGGTCCTACTGTGAAAGCGCCGGAGCGCAAAGGATTTGGTTCGCGTCTTATCGAAAGCAGCTTCCACAAAGGGCCCGGCGACGAGATTACCTTTTCGTATTTGCCGGATGGCGTGAAATTGACGCTGGGTTTCAATCTGAAGAAACTTCAGGGCGCTGAGAATTTCCCGACCCATACGGTCAACAAGGCATCCAATTTGCCGTAGCAATCTGGGTGGCTCCATTAGCAGCACCGACCCTTGGAACAATTTGGCGAAATGGCCCTGCGTCTAAGTCGCGGGAACTCGACGTTCATGTTGGATGGCGAAGTTAGCCGGGCGTGGCGGGCCGCTGAGCAGACTGTACTTCCCTTTCCTCTCCATTGGCGAGCGGTGTACCCTCGACACGGTTGGGAAGATTTAGGGAAGGAGATCCTGGCTGGCCGCCCCCGGTGCCGCCTTGTTGCCCCTGAGGGTCAATAGGGCCTTTTCCCGAACTGTTTCCGACTTGGTTGGGACCGGGGCGTTGCTGCGTCCGATCATGTGGCCCTGTCATTGGCGCTGGTATAGCAAACTCCCCCTCGGGATTCTTGGTGTCGCCCTCGGAAATTTGTTGAAGAGGAATCCGGGGTCCTGCCATGGCGTTGGCGAGGTCTGCTTCAGCCTTTTCCCGCACCGCTTCATAAGCTGTGTCAAGGCCCACCGCCGTTGAGGCCGGTTGCACTGCGATTTTATCCTTTAATTCGCTGGTCATGGCCCGGTTACGTGCGAATAGGCGCTAAGTTGCACGCTGAGTTCGTAGGGCTTCTTGACGATATGGAATCTCGCGTGGTCGCAGCCCGCATACCTTCCTCAGAAACAATAGAATCTGGGTTATGGCGGCCTTCAACCCGGGTTGAGAGGGCGAAGCTCAAATATATATCCGCTGGCTGAGAGAAGAGGCCGGAACAGGCCTCGCGCTCATTCGTTCCTTTGGTCCAAAGGAGCTCTCCATGAGACTATCCACTGCGCTATTGTCATGCGTCGCAATCGCAACCGCCGTTATGGGATCTAATCAGGCCTTTGCGGACAGCCCCAGGCACTTTTTGCAGAGCGCCCTTCAAGGGGACAATTCCGAAATGATGCTAGGCCGTTTAGCAGCTGATCGCGCAAGAAATCCCCGCGTTCGGGATTATGGCAGGATGCTCTCTTCCGATCATCACAACGCTCGCGAAGAGATATTGCAGATCGGTGCCCGAATGGGGATCAGACGTAATCGCGATTTGACCCCTGAAGCGGCGGAGGAGCGTGACAAGCTTCAAAACATGGAGGGCCGTGAATTCGATCGCGAATTTATTCGCTATATGATCGACGATCACAGAAAAGATATTGCGGACTTCAGAGACGAAGCCAGAGAAAATCATGGGCCAGTCAGTGAATTGGCCGCGCGTCAACTTCCGACCCTCGAAAAGCACCTCGACATGGCGATGGAATTGGGTCGGCCGCGCGATCGTGGACCTATGGACCCCAATTCTCGCGACGAAATGCGAGGCGCCCCTCCTTATCGGAGTTTCGATCGCAATCCAGGTCCAAATGATCGAGAGATGAATCAGCAAGGCGGGTATGGAGCTGACCGCAATGGTGTCAACCGCTAACGATCGCCGGCACGACATCATCTTGGTGGCCGCGCAATTCACTCCTAGTGGCTGAGCCGGGCGGCCCCCCAACAATACAATGATGCCGCAAAGGGTTCAGTTGTCTGTCAGCGCGAACTCCACATTCACTCCGCGCATCAGTGCGTGGTGAAAATTGCGGGCGCACAAAATTCGCCGCTCACCATTTTTATAGTGCTGAAACCCGATCGCTCGCCGGGTGCAAACGCATTGGTCTGGTAACATGTCCGCCAATTCCTGCCACCGAGTTGCTATGATAAGCCATCTCCGCCGGAGTTCTGGATTATCTGCCTCCAGCGCGAATTCCATGGATCGGTGCGCATAGTCTTCGCATAGCAGCTTCTTGGCGCGCTCCCCGATTATGGACGAACAACTTTGGAGCATGCCTCACAGACGATCTCGCTGCGGTTCAAATCCTTCTTGTGAACGCGGGCGTAAAATCCACCCTTGATGCTAAGGAGTTCGCGCTTGGTGCCCCCAAGAAACTTCTGCTCATTGCACGGTCCCGACCTTGCCGCGCCGGCAACGAAACGGGAGAATGAATGTGTTGCAGTTCTTCGCGGTGTATCGGAAAACCTGTTGATCAGCGGACATGCGCCCCCCTGGTCAAGATTCGGGAGCGCGGATGGCGTTCAAAAACCGTCCCAAATGTCTCTCAAGCGCCAGAACGCTAGCGACACATCCCCAACGATCTGAAAGACTGTTTGTATCCAATCAGACACCGAATGTTTGTATTCATTCGGACCCAAAAGGCTCTCGAGGCCAGAGTCGGGCGCGGTTTTTGGGTGGCCTAGCCGATACCCAGCCATAATTGTCGAACCGATCTCGCCGCTGCGGGTTCGAGTCCTGGCTGACTCACTAAACTGGATTGCGGCCTACTAAAGCACGTGCGGCCTGAAGACAACTCTGCCATCAAAGGGGACATGGACACAATTACCAATAAGTCCCGGGCGTGTCGCTGTTGTAGCCGAAAGTCGCCCAGGGCCAACCACTCCGCAAATGCGCTGTTCGACAAGTTACATCTGGTCTATCGCTTTTAATCCGCTATCGCGCTGCGACGCGGTCAGATGGCGGTGGAAGATAGGCGATGCCGCCGGCTGCAATTTGGGCGGCTTCGAAAGACAGCGCAGTGAGCGCGGCCAGGCAATTATCCCTACCAGGCGCCACCACCAGTAGAGCGAACCGCGCCGCCACCAGCGGGCTGGCATAAGATGTGCCGCTCGCCAGGCAATAGCCGCTGGGTAGTGCTGCCGAGCGCACATTCACGCCAAGTGCCGCAAAACGCGCCGCACTGCGGTTGGCATCAAGCGCCAAATGATGCGCTGTGTCGGCAGCGGTCACGCCGATAACGCCCGGATAGGCGGCAGGAAAGTTGGGCGGCGCCGCCGGTCCGTCATTACCGGTCGCGGCCACCAACACATGGCCACTACCGACGAACGACTTCACTGCCGCATCGAGCAACGCGTTGGGCGGTCCCGCCAGACTGATATTGACGACTGCGACATTGTTTTCTGCAAGCCAGTTCAAGGCCAGGGCGATCTCGGCGGCGCTACCGCCGCTGGGCTCACCACTGAACACATCGGCTACATAAACGGTGGCACCGGGCGCATAACCAGAAAAACCTTTATCAGTGCCCGCCAGTAGCGAGGCGATGGCGGTACCATGCGCTGATGCCGGTGCGCTGCCGCTGCCGGCGAAATTGCGGCTGATAATGCGTATGGTGGCCAAGGAACTGTGACGTGTTTCGACGCCGCCATCGATCATGCCGATGCGAAGCGCCTGCGTGGCGGTTGGCGGCATAAGCAGGTCGGAAGCGTTATTGCCGCTCGCGGATTGGACACCAGTAGGTGCACCACCGGTCGGATTGTAGATGTTGGCATAATCATACGTGCCCGCTGGATCTGCCTGGCGCAGCGCTGAAAGGGCTTGGACTGCATCCATGCCGTCCGGCGCGGCGAGAACGGCGCTGGAAAGACCGAGGGCGCCCAATTGATCTTGCCGCACGATGCGAAAATTCAGGCGTCGTGCCACGGCCAGGCTTTCCAGCGTGGGCGACACCGCCAACACCTCGCCTGCCACGATGGGCAGGCCACGCTCATCGCGGCCGAGAAGCGCCTGGCCCAGCGGCCGTCCGACAATGTCGCGCCCCGCGGTGGCGGCGAGAACGCGCAAATCCTGGGTAAGGCCGTTTGCTTCATTGCTGACCGCGCCGGTCACAACCGGCGTCACCGTGGATAGGGGGGGACTCGCGGGATTGGAGAGGACCGGCGCTGGCGCAGAAACCGACGGCGCCGCTATGCGCCCCGGAACAGTGGTGACGGGGACATTGGAGGGAAGCCCGCCGATACCGCCCGGACTTAAACCGCCGGCACCAAGCCCCCCGACGCCACGGCCGCCAAGAAGCTGGGCGTGCGCGCCCGCCCCGGTCGCCGCCAGGATCGTCAGGGCCAAAACAAGCTTGCGTAGAGCCATTTTTCCGTCTCTCTGGCGCTAGTATCTTGTGTCAACGCTTAAGCTTGGCTTTCAACTCTGACGAAATTTTGTCTCCTCATGGAAGAAACCGGCGCAACCGTCGTTAAACATCCGGACATGAACAGGTCCGCCGAAGATATCCGCGGCCAGATGGTGCAGCTGCTGCCAAGGCTGCGCCGCTTCGCGGCCGCGTTGACTGGTTCGGTCGCCGATGGCGACGATCTGGTGCAGGATACTGTCGAACGGGCCTTGAAGAATTTGCATCAATGGGAACCCGGCACGCGCCTGGACAATTGGATGTTTCGTATCGCCAAGAACCGCTTCATCGACACAAGGCGCAGCTACAAGCGTAGCGGCGTGGTCGCCGTGGAAGTGCCGGAAGATGCGCTCTCGGTCACCGGCGATGGCGCGCGAGCGGCGAATGCGCGGCTGATGCTGGCCGATACCCTGAGTGCGCTGCAGAAACTGCCGCTGGAGCAGCGCGAGGCGCTTGTGCTGGTGACGGTCGAAGGCCTGTCCTACCGCGACGCCGCCGATATTCTTCAGATTCCGATTGGCACGCTGACCAGCCGGATTGCGCGCGCCCGCGAGGCGCTGGCGCCCTTGGCACCGGAGGGTTGAATGCAAACCGAACCCACGCATGAAACATTGAACGCCTTCATCGACGGTGAATTGCCGCCCAAGGAGATGGAGCGCATTGCCATGCTTCTAGCCGAACACCCGGACCTCGATGCCTGGGTGCACCGCCAGGAAGCCTTGCGCGCCGGCATTAAGAGTACGTTCTCCGAACTGGTGACCGTGCCACCGCCCGCGCGCCTGGTGCAAGCGGTGAAGGATGCGCCCGTCTCATGGCGCTGGCGTCTGCAGCAATTCGCGGCGCCGCGCATATGGGCGCCTATGGGCGCCGCACTGGCGTTGGGTCTGGTGATCGGCATCGCGCTACGGCCCGACAGCTATTTCACGAACCGCGACGGTCAAATGATGGCGCGAGGCGCGCTCGCCACCGCGCTGAACGACGAACTGGCGTCGGATCGCTATACGGGCTCCGGCCCGCGCATCGGCATCAGCTTCCGAAATCGCAACGGGCATTATTGCCGGACCTTCAGTGCCGACACACAAAGCGGATTGGCGTGTCATGGCGACAAGGGCTGGGCGATCGCGTTGCTGGCTGCATATCCGCGGACGGAATCCAGCGGCACCTATCGCATGGTGGGCTCGGAAATGCCCGACACGATCCGCGCCGCCGTCAGCGCGGACATCGAGGGCGAGCCCTTCGATGCGATCGCCGAAAAAGCCGCCCGCGACCGGCGCTGGAAATAAGAAAAAGTTCTCCGACGCGGGAAGAAACCTAGCTCCGTGCCGTTGATGGGGTGGAAGGGCCGCGTGGTCCGATGGAACCCAGGAGGATTTTTATCATGAAAATCAAGTTTCACATTGCAATGGCGGCAGCTTTTCTGTCGGGAACTGTGGCCTTGTCCACGCCGGCTTCGGCCCAGCTTCTGGGCGGGGGTGGCGGGCTGGGTGGTCGTGGCATGGCCGGGCCGATCGGCGGCAGCGGTGGCTTTGGCGGCATGGGGAACTTTGGCGCCAGCGGCGTTAGCGGTATGGCGCATGGCGGGGGGGCGCTTAATACCACCACGCCCAACCTGTCGCGTGTGCCTGCCACAACCGGTGCCGCAGAGAACCGCGTCAACCACGCCGCCATGTCGGGCGAGGCGATGGGGCAGAGCGCTATCAGCAATGCACCTTCGACGTCGGCCTCTGGCAGTCTCGGTGGCAATGTCGGCGCGCCGGGCGTGACGGGCAATGGGGCGCTGGGCGGCAGCGTTGACAGTTCGACGGCAACCACTACCGCCTCGAGCGCCACATCGCGCGCCACGGGCGCGGCCAACAATGTCGCCGGCCGTGCGGAAGCGGTGGGTAACAATGCGGCGGGCACTGCTGCGAACGCGGCCTCCAACGCCAATGTCGGTGTAAGCGGTGGTGCCTCCGGCGGCGCGAGCGTCAATCAATAGGTTCTTGTTGCACATGATGACTTGGCCCCGCCGGAACGAACCGGCGGGGCCGTTTCATGGTCAATTATTGAGCCGGGTGCGCTTTGAGAATTAGGCGAGGCTCCGCAGCGAACTCGGCAGGGGGCGTGGTCTCAGCAACTGAGGTGGCGGCGTCCGCTCTGGGGCAGTTTTCACAACAAAGCAGACATCGGACCGATGTTGCACTGCGACATCGATATCGCCACGGCGGGGACTCCATTGCACCGAGAGTTAGGTCGACCCGAACGACTTCGGAAATCATTCGTAACGCAATGCATGGATGGGGCTTGCCCTCGCAACGCGGCTGGCGTGCGCGAATACAGTAGACCAAGCGATCATTAAGGCGGCAGCCCCCGCTGCTAAGAAATAAGTCGGGCTAAGGCCAATTCGGTATGCGTAGCCATCCAGCCAGGTCCGTAGATAATAATAGGCAAGCGGCCAAGCGATTAGGTTGGCAATCAGGACCGGTATGGAGAACTGCCAAAGCAGTAGCCAAACAATGTCTCGACTACGAGCGCCAAACACTTTGCGAAGGCCTATCTCGCGCGTGCGTCTATCGGCAGCAAAGGAGGCGAGACCGAATAGACCAAGGCAAGCAATGGAGATTGCTATACCCACGAACAAAGCAAACATGGTTCCTTGTCTATCAACGGCCTCAAACTGCTTCTCAAAATCGTCACTTAGGAAATAACGCCGGATGACTAGCGACGGCGCGAACGCATGCCAGGTGCGATCAATGAAGGCCAGAGTATCGGGCAGTGATCCACCTTTAACACGGATTGATAGCCATCCTGAGAAAATCGGAAGGTGGTTATAAATCATTGCCGCCACTGGCTTGTCCGCGCCATCGATACGGCTGTCCCCGATTACGCCGACGATTGTAGACGTCGTGGTATGAACGATCAGCTTTTGCCCCACCGCTTTTTCTGGGGTAAAGCCCAGTCGGCGCGCCGCTGAAGCATTGATTAGAATATTATAAGGCGTGTGATCGACGCCGGCACCGGGTACGCCCAGCTGGGCAAGGGAAGGCTTGTCACTACTGCGATCGTCCGACAAAAGCCTGCCCGCTAACAGAGGTATTCCATAAACTTTGGGGAAGTCGGGGCTGATGTTGGAAGTCCTGAATCCTTCACCACTGGCCTGTCCGGGTAAATGAACGTCAACATTGTTAGTACTATTTGCAAAGGGAATTGCGCCCGGACTGGAGAGGCTGGTTGCCACAATGTTGGGATTCGCCGCGAGCGCGTGCATAAAGCTTAGGCGCGCTTCCGGCGCGAGGTCACCAGCGCTTACTACGACGATGCCGTCTTTTTGGAAGCCCAATTCGATATGCCGAGCGAAGGAAATTTGGGCAAAGACCACAAGCGCGGCGATGCCTAAACCGATAGAGACAGCGAATTGAAGCACTACCAACACGGTTCGGAGAAGGCCGGACCCTGTCGCCTTGGAGCTATTTGTGCGCAATGCGGTCGCCGGCCGAAATGCTGAAAGGATTATCGCTGGGTAGAGGCCGCTTAGCATTCCAGCTGCTATCGCCATCGCTACGACCAGGCAGGAGATCGGCCAATCTCTGAGGTAGCGGAATTCGATCGGAGTACCTAGAAAACGATCGAATAGAGGGAGCAACATTTCAGTGGCCGAAAGCGCAAATGGAAGCGAAATTATTGCTGTTAAAAGTGACTCACCTAAGAACTGGGCAATAAGTTGGCGTCGCGTGGCGCCCATGACTTTCCGTAAGGAGATTTCTCGAGCACGCAGAGTGGCGCGTGCCGTCGCTAGGTTGGTGAAGTTGAAACAAGCGACCAGAAGTATGAGTGTTCCAATGGCGGCAAAGCCATAAACGGTGGTCCAGCTTCCCGCGGGTGTCATGCCACCATATTGATCGGTCGTCAGATGAGTATCGACAAATGGTGTAAGCCGGGTCGTTTGTATATCGCTTACGCGCAGATGGAGGGTCATGAGCCGTCCGAGATCTACCGAACGGTCCATCCACGCTTCAAATTCTTTCGTCACCAGCCGAGGGTCTGCACCGTCCGCCAATTGCACATAGCCCCAACCTTCAGTGTGAAACCAATTGCTCTTGGCATCCGGCTCGGTTGGGTCCGCGACGGATTTATTCGACATAACGAGATTAATCGACAAATGTGTGTTGTGCGGCAAATCGCGCATAATTCCCGTCACGACGAGGTTATGCTGTAAGGTGTGACAATCGCGATTGAGTTCGTCGCAGTATTGCGCGCTAAGCGTGATGGTTTTTCCGAGAGCTGGCGCGTGTCCAAAATATTTGCGCGCGCTCGACTCGGACAGCACCAGCGATTCTGGTTGTGCTAGCACCGCCCCGGGGGCGCCAACGGTCAGAGGAAGTTGCACCAACTGAAAAAAGTTGGGGTCAACCACGTGAATTTCTTCTAGGAATTGGCGATTGCCAATTTGGATAGTCACGCGGCTTGGCATAATTCGCGTCCGGGCTTTTACCCCCGGCACGTGCTCCAGCATTGCTTGGGGCACGAGAATTGGTGTCCTCGCAATCGGCTGCGGTTGCTGACCCGGCAAGGACAGGGTGTGTTCGACCCGATAGAGGTTTTCCGTTCCAGGTATCCACTTATCGTAGGAAAGCTGGTCGCGAACGAACAGAATAATAAAAATGGCGCAGGTTAGACCCACGGTCAGGCCCGCGATGTTGATGAAGCTATACAGTTTGTGTCGGGAAAAGTTACGCAGGGCCGTGACCAGATAATTGCGGAACATGGCAGACCTCAAAGGATTTGGCGGATACTTTCCGTCACGACGGCGCCGTCCAGAAGATTGACAACGCGATGCGCGTATTCGGCATGGGAGTGGGAATGGGTCACCATCACGATCGTGGTGCCCTCATCGTTAAGCTCAGTCAGGAGCTGCATCACCTCTTCGCCATTCGCGGTATCGAGATTGCCGGTGGGTTCGTCCGCCAGGATCAGCTTCGGCCGCTTGACCACGGCCCGGGCGATCGCGACGCGCTGCTGCTGGCCGCCCGATAGCTGCGAAGGCATGTGGCGCGCGCGATGGGAAATCTTCATGCGCTCCAGCGCTTGGTGGGTTCGGGCGCGACGCTCCTGGGAGGAGACGCCATCATGGTAGAGTAGGGACAGTTCGACATTCTCCGCGACGTTTAGTTCATCGATCAGGTTGAAGCTTTGGAAGACGAACCCGATCGCTTGCTTGCGCAAGACCGAAAGCTGCGCTTCGGAATATCCAGCGATATCGGTGTCACCGAACCAATATTCGCCACTTGTGGGCGCGTCCAGCATCCCCACCACATTCAGAAGCGTGGACTTGCCGCATCCAGAGGGCCCCATGATGGCGAGGAATTCGCCTTGATGAACCTGAAGGTTCATGTCTCGAATGGCGGTGGTTTCGACCTCGTCGGTTCGATAGATCTTTGCCAGGTCTTTCAATTTTATCATGCGGTCACCCATTTGAATTGCCTGCAGTCGGCTTTTCGAATTCGACTCGGTCCACTTTCAGAAAGGCCTCGTAGCCCGAGACGATCACTTTTTCGTTGGCGCTGAGGCCATCGACGATCTCTACGAATTGCGGATTGCGCCGGCCCAGACGGACGCTGCGTTTGTGGGCGGAATGCCCGTCCGGAGCTACCACGAACACCCAATTGCCACCGCTGTCCTGATAGAAGGGGCCATTGGGAAGCATTAGGACGTTGCTGGTGCCACCCAGCTCGATTTTGAGGTCCATGGCCTGGCCGACACGGATTTCGGCGGGTGCCGAACCGTTGAAGTAGAAATCGGCCTTGAAGGTGCCGTTCTTCACTTGCGGATAGACCTTGGCGATCCGTGCATCGCGGGACGTGCCGCCCACCTCATAGAGGGTCTGTTGCCCCGGATTGACTTTGCCGAGATAGAATTCGTCCACCTGCGCCGTGAGCTTGAAGCGATCGGCGGAATTAACTTGGCCCAGAACCGCCCCTTGCGGCTTGGCCTGGCCGACTTCGGCGTCCAGTGCGCCGAGCTGGCCGTCCATCGGCGCGCGAATGGTCAGGGCATCCACTCCGGCACTGGCAATGGCGCCGCCGCTTTCCCCATTTCCGCCCAAAAGCTGGGTGGTTCGCACCTTTTGTTCGACATCGCGTGAGGCGATCAGCGCGGCCCGCAGGCGCATGTTATAGGCATAGTCATTCTCTTCCTGGTGATAGACGCTGGGTGCTATCGCTTGGCCGTCGAGCAGGCGTTTGTCGCGCTCCAGATTGTTTTTGATCCGGCTGATCTCGTGATCGATGTCGAGAAGATCGTGCTCGTATTTAAACCGAGTCTGTTCGAAAGCGAGTTGCTGGGCGGCGACTTGGAGCTGCAGCGCCGGATTGGAGAGCAAGATTAGCGCTTGCCCCTTGTGCACCATCGCGCCGTCCTCGACCAGGATCTGTTTCACCGTTCCGCCTTGCTCGGTGGTGAGATAGCTGGTGATAAGGGGGGCGACGGATCCGCGAACGGCGATGAAATCTTCGAACGGGCCGCGCGTCACGGTTGCGATCGTCAGCTGGTTGATCGGCACGCGGTAAACGCTGCCGCGCGGCGACGCCAGGACCCACACGCCGATACCCGCTACGAGCGCCGCGAGCGTGATCAGCAGAGTGAAGCGCTTCCATGGTGAGCGCCGGGTGATGGCACGGTCCATCCCGGCGCCCGCCGGCGCATCAGTTGCGGGATTTTTTGGACGGGCTTTCGACCCCGGAATGGCAAAGGAAAACCGCATGACCTTTACTTGGAGCAAAGGTCGTGCCAGAAAATATATGTGCTATATCAATGTGTTATGAAGGACTTCACGAAGCCTCGTCCGCGAGCGTACACTTAAGCGTACACCTGTCCGGAAACGTACATGGCCGACTCTCTGGAATCTGCGCGCATTCTGGTAGCGGACGATAACGAGGATATCCTTCACGCCGCGCGCCTTCTGTTGAAGCGGCATTTTTCGTCCGTCGAAACCCTCAGCGATCCCAGCCGGCTTCCCGATCTAGCGGAGGGAGCGGCCTTCGACATTCTTCTTCTGGACATGAATTTCGCGCCGGGCGCGGATGACGGAGCAGAGGGCCTGGCCTGGCTTTCCAGAATCCTGAAGGCCGATCCGCAAGCTACCGTCATTCCCCTGACGGGGCACAGCGATCTGGACTTGGCCGTAGAAGCGATGAAGCGGGGCGCCGCGGATTTCATCACCAAACCCTGGGAGAATGAGCGGTTACTGGCGACCCTGCGCTCGGCGCTCAATCTGCGCCGCAGCCGCCAGGAGACGGCCGAACTGCGTCAGCGCAATCGCGGCCTGATCGCGGCCACGCATGGCGGCCCGGAAATGATCGGCACATCGCCGGCCATGCTGAAGGTCTTCAGCGCCATCGCCCGCGCGGCGCCGACCGACGCCAATGTCTTGATCCTGGGTGAGAACGGCACCGGCAAGGAACTGGTGGCGAGGGAAATTCACCGGAGATCGCGCCGCAGCGGCGAAGTCTTCATCAATGTCGATCTCGGCGCACTTTCCTCGCAACTGTTCGAAAGCGAGCTGTTCGGGCATAAGCGGGGCGCTTTCACCGACGCCAAGCAGAGCAGGGTGGGATTCCTGCGAACTGCCACAAGCGGCACGCTGTTCCTGGATGAAATCGGCAATGTGCCGCTTCACCAGCAGAGCAAGCTGCTGACGGCGCTGGAACGCCGCGAAGTAACGCCGGTCGGCTCGGAGAAGGCCGAACCGATCGATGTGCGGCTGATCTGCGCCACCAACCTGCCGCGTGAAAAGCTCGCGGACGAAAACATATTCCGGCAGGATCTGCTCTATCGCGTCAATACGGTCGAAATCGCATTACCACCCCTACGCGAGCGGCGCGAAGACATTCCGCTTCTGCTGGAGCACTACGCCCGTCTCTATGCTCAGAAATACAATCTGCAGCCCCGGCGCTTCAGCAGCCCATTGCTTGACAGCCTGAGAAGCTACAATTGGCCCGGCAATGTGCGCGCTTTGCGGCATGCGGTGGAAAGGGCCATGATCCTGGGCGAAGGCCCGCTTCTGCGCGAAGCGGACTTTCCCTTGTCGGATGAGCGGTCTTTCACTCCGGCATCAGGGGACGTGACCCGCCTGGATGCGGTCGAGAAGACAACCATCGACCAGGCCCTAAAACGTCACGACGGCAATGTGAGCCGGGCGGCGCGGGACCTGGGCTTGACGCGTACGTCCCTGTATCGGCGGATGGACAAACATGGGCTTTGACCGTTTCCGGTTCGGCGTGATCCTTCGGGTCGGTTTCCTGCTGATCACGCTGGCCATCACGGCCTGGATGCTGGCCCGGACCAACTGGTATCTCAGCGCCACGCTTCTCTGCGCCATGGCCCTCGGCCAGGCCCTACTCCTGGTGCATTTCGCCACGCGCTGGTCGCGCGAAGCGGCGCGGTTCCTGGAAGCCATATCCTTCGGCGACAATTCCGCAAATTTTTCGGGCCTGGCACGGGATCGCAGTTTTGGTGATCTCGGCGTTGCAATGAATCAGGTGATGGAACGGCTCCGTACCAGCCGGGCCGAGCGCGAAGAACAAGCGCAATATCTCCAGGCGCTCATCAACCACATTCCGGTCGCGTTGATCACGGTCGAAGAAAATACATCCGTGCAGTTGATGAATTTCGCCGCGCGCAGGCTGTTTGAAGCGGCTTGCACCACATGCGAGGAATTCACACGCTATGGCGCCGAATTCGCGACCGGGCTGGAAAATCTTGGTCCGGGCGAAGGGATTATCCTGCGCATGGAGCGCAGAAATGGTCCGTTGCAATTGAAAGCCGCCGCGACCGACCTGTTCATGGGCGGTAAGCGCCGGCGCCTGATTTCCCTTCAAAATATCGAAAGCGAACTCACAGCTCAGGAACTATTTGCCTGGCAGACAGTCATCCGCGTCATGGCACATGAAGTGATGAACTCACTAGCGCCAATGACATCATTGGCCGGAACGGCGCATGAGCTGGTGCATGGCGTGCTTTCGCAATTGCCGGAGAGCGACGCCCACAAGGCTGTGTTGGCCGATGCCGACGATGCGCTGGAGACGATGAAGCGCCGCAGTGAAGGGCTGCTCCATTTCGTCCAAAGTCACCGGCGCCTGACCAAGCGCATCGTCGCCAAGCGCGAGACCGTGCCGGTACGGCGGCTGTTCGCGCGCCTGGAGCGGCTTCTGGCGGGAGAATTGGAAACGCGCGGGGTCCGATTGACCACCTCTGTCAAACCGCTGGAGTTAGAAGTGCAGGCCGATATCGAACTCCTCGATCAGGCCCTCATCAATCTGGTCCGCAACAGCATCGAGGCCTTGGGAGAGCGAAGCGACGGCACCATCGGTCTCATCGCATTTTCGGACAGCGACGGCCGGGTGGTCCTTTGCGTGGAAGACAATGGACCGGGCATTCCGGCAAGCCACCGCGAAAAAGTCTTTGTGCCTTTCTTCACCACCAAGCGGCTCGGAAGCGGCGTGGGGCTCACGCTGGTGCGTCAGATCGCATCTGTCCATGGCGGGCAGGTCGTTGTTTCAGAGCGAGAGGGTGGGGGAGCAACAATCAGTCTGAAAATCTGAATATCTTCAAATATTGGAGGATGTTCGGCGAGCAGCTGAAAGTGAGCATGGTGATGACGCTCCAGGCACTAACGAAGTCGACCCCACAGGAAAGGGCGTCTGCCGTCATCACAAAGCTGACATTGGGTCTATGTCGCGGCTATGACAGCTAAGAAGTAAAAGCTGACACAATGGCCGATGTCGCAGTGCGACAACAAAGAGCTAACAGCCGACCTCCCCCAGATGTCACAGAGCGACAGCCATTGTTGCAAAGCGGAAAGTTATTAAATCTCCCTTGAGTTTTAGCGGGAACTTCACCCCGGGGCGGCCGTTGGCTTTGCATGGCTTCGCCTCCCGAAAGTCCTATTCATCCCGACGAAGATCGCCCCCTGCGAGTGCTGCCGATCGCCGGTTCTGCCCGGCGGCTGCATTCATGTCCTGGCATGGACTCCAAAGCGCGCGCCCTAATGCATCGCATTGCCGCGATGATGCCGGCGGGCTGGCAGACAGACACCGAAGATATCGGCAATGAACATGGCAAGCCCAAGATTCAAGGCTGCAATGCCTGTGTCAGTTCTTCGATGGCGCTGTGCGTCCGGCCTTGCAATTGCTATGGCCCCAAAAGCGAGAACCAGCCCGACTTGATGTGGGACCTGGACTTGTATGGGAGGCTGGCGCGGGCTGACGCCTGGGCCATGATCGGGCCGGTCAACTGGTATGGCCCCACCTCGAATTTCAAGCTCATGTTTGACCGGTTGGTTTGCATGAATGGCGGTAACCCCCGGCCCGACCTCATCGACAAGAAGGACACGCTCAAGGCTCAGGCGCTGGAGCGCTCTCCGCTTTGGCAAGAGATTAGCCGCAATCACTTGTCGGGCCGCACCGCTGCCTTCTTTTGTTACGGTGATGACGGCGGTAATGAAGAAGATGGCAAGGGGATGCCAAAAAAGTTGGAACATCGCGAATGGTTCGACGCCAAGCATCATCCCATGCGGGGTAAGGACGAGCGGTTGGCCTATCAAGGCTTGGTCTGGCAATGCCGCTACAGCGACATCGAAGTGCCGGACAATTTATGGAAATGCACGACCTTCGGGGCCGGCAAACCCTTCGCGGACGATCAGGCCGACGACATGGTGAAGGAGAAGGGTGGGATGGATGCTTTTGATTCCTGGGTGCGCGCCTTCATCACCCATGTGGAGAAGAAGGGGCCAATGCCGGATGTGAAGGAAGCGGAACGGTCCGCCACAACCACCACCAATCAGGACAAGAAGAAGATTTGAAATAATGGGGCGCGCCATACGGCGCACCCCATCGATTGTTTATTTCGAAGCGGTTTTGACCGCGGCTTCTGTCTTCTTGACCATTGCCAGATGTTCGCTGACGGCTTTGGACGTGTCAGCGGCGAACTTTTTTACCTCTGGATTGTCGCCATCCTTGGCGTAGCCACGCATCAGGATCAGGGCTTCTTCATGCGCCGCCTGCTGCTGCGTCACATAGCGGTGGTCGAAATCCACCGCTTTGGCGCCGCGTAGATTGTCGATCATGCCTTGGCGGCGCGCATCCAAATGGGCAGGCGGTGTGGCGTTAACATTGTTGCTTGCCAGGATGGATTTCAGCTTGTCCGTGGTCTCGGTATGAGCCTTGACCATATGACTGGCCAGATCCTTGACGGCACTGTTGGACGAACGTTCCGCGGCAATCTTGCCGGCCTCGACTTCATACATGTCGCTGGTGGCGGCGGCGGTGACAAAGCCTTGTGTCGTGGTGGTCATTTCTGCGGATACCTTTCCTACCATTCCGGCGGTGCTGTCTTCGACGGCACTTGCGGTTTCTGAATTGGTCCCGGGGGCAGGGCTGACATGGCCCGGCTTATCGGCGGGCGCTGCGCCTGCCGTTCCAGCCAGGAGCAGGACCGCGGTCGCGCCCAGATAAAGTGATTTCATGATGTGAACTCCTGAAGCTAGCCCCTTTGCGTGAAAACGCAGCGTGACCCAAGCCGTTCATTCCAGCCGGTCACATATTGGGTGCGAAAACGTGCTGAACGGGCGTGATTTTCAGGGATGGGACCGCATTGCCAACGGCACCAAAGAGTTTCATCAAGCGTTACTGAGCCGCCACCCACGGAGATGCGGTCATGGACAAGGAACTCACTCGAGCAGACCGCTCTGCTGGCCCGGAACTCGAAGATCCTCGTGGCAAATATCCCAAGCCGCCTTTCAAGAAACAAAGCCAATCTTGGCCGGGTCTGGCCGCCCGGATGGACCCACCACCGGATCATGGCGAGACGAGCTATCGGGGTTCCGGTCGCTTACTGGGACGCAAAGCGCTGATTACGGGTGGTGATTCCGGAATGGGGCGTGCAGCGGCCATCGCCTATGCCCGGGAAGGCGCCGATGTCGCGATTAATTATTTCCCCAGCGAAGAGGAGGACGCCCGCGACGTGATTGCGCTGATCCAAGAAGTGGGCCGCAAAGGCGTTGCGCTTCCCGGGGATCTTCGAGATGAGGCCTTTTGCCGGGATCTGGTCGAAAAGGCTGTGCACGCCCTGGGCGGGTTAGACATTGTGGTCAGCAACGCAGCGCGCCAGCAGAGCCACCAATCCATTCTCGATATCAGCTCGGAAGATTTCGATTCAACCATTAAGACCAATATTTATGCTCCCTTCTGGATCCTGAAGGCCGCCATTCCGCATCTGAAACCCGGTTCTGTAATCATCGGTACCGCTTCGGAACAGGCTTATGATCCTTCGCCGGAGCTTTACGATTACGCGCAAACCAAGGCTGCGACGATGAATTACGTGAAGTCGCTCGCTAAGCAGCTCGGGCCCAAGGGGATCCGCGTTAATGGCGTCGCGCCAGGCCCGATTTGGACGCCGCTGCAAGTTTCAGGCGGCGCCAGCATGGCTAAGCTGGAGAAATTCGGCGGGCACACTCCCATGGGACGGCCGGGCCAGCCGGCAGAGTTAGCGTCGATCTATGTTCAACTGGCCGCCGCCGACGCCAGTTTCGCCACGGGGCAGATCTATGGCGCCGCAGGCGGAGATGGGCAGCCTTGAATGGAGTTTGAATGGATGCCTTGACCGCAATTTTCGGCGTTCAACAGCACGTCAATCTGGCTCAACAATGCGCCCGGGCAGTTCTTTTATTTGTCTATGGCCTAATACTTTTACGATTGAGCGGCCGGCGTACCTTTGGCCACTGGTCGGCGCTGGATGTAATTTTGTCCGTCATTGTCGGTTCCGCATTGGGACGTGCTTTGACGGGAAGCGCACCCCTTGCAGGGACAATGGCGGCTGCGGCCGTTCTAGCGGGCCTGCACGTTTTGCTTGGAAAAGCCGTCACATACAGCGCGACGCTCGCACGCATTGTTGAAGGCAATCCGGTCCTTCTAGCCAGCAGCGGAAAAATCGACCAGCACGCATGCATCGCGCACATGATTTCAAAGGCGGATCTGGCCGAGGCGTTGAGGCACGAGGGGCTCGATCCCGACTGCGGTTTGGATAACATCAGGCTTGTTGTGCTTGAGCCGAGCGGAAAGATCAGCGTCATTAAGCGAGACCCTTGCCACGCGATTCTTTGACTACCCCGGCAAATGAAGTGCTGCGCTCCTATTGAAAATGGAAAACGCAGCAGCCTCTATAGCCCGCTTTGACGAAACGAAATGCGCGACCGCTCGGAAAGCCATGTTGCCGCGAAAAGGCTGCTGCGAACGACAGTTCCGGCGCGTTCGAAAAGATGATTAACAATCTGAATGCCAATCGCCTGTTTACCGGCGGGCAACTTGATAGAACGAGATTGAGCCCCGCGGGTTTCCCCGCGTGGCCCAAATCGAAAATGCTAGTTACCGATACGGATTGTTGGGACGTCTATCCCGATAATTCGGAATGCCGTCATTATCCCTATCGCGGTCGAAGCGATCCGGAACGCCGTCCCGGTCGCGGTCATGGCGATAGGCGCGATACTGATGGCGGTAATTCGCTCTGTACCAATCGCGCTCCCGATTATGCTGCCAACGGTGCCAGCGATGCGAACGGTCATAATAACCATCGTCATAAGCAACACCGATGTCGCCAAAGCGGAATGAGAAGCTCGAAGGTTGAGCATTTACTGGCGCTGTGGATGCCATACCCGCACCACACAACATTCCTGCCGCAAGCAGGACTTTCAGCGAGATTTTCATGAACACCCTTTCGCAGATGGCTAGGCCTGCAGGGCCCAGCATTACATTCCTGTAACTCCTAGGGGCATTATTCCGTTCCGGGCAACACCCCGGGGCAAGGGACCAAACACAGCGTGAGCCGCGAAACGACAACGCCATGCGGCGAGTTTCCTGGTTGAAAGATAAGGGGACGATTCCATGGTCGAAAAATTTGAGCTTCGCGAGGCCGGCATCGCACAGTCCAAAACGTTCAGTTGCCGGATGACGAGTTAAAGTTCACGCTTACCGAAGCGGACCAAATTGACGGCGAGAACGGCGATTGGGGTTTCTCGATCCTCGCGGACAAAGACGTGTTTATAGCCACCATCTCCTACGCCTCTCAGGCCGATGCAATCCGGGGCCGGGTGGCGATGGGCCAAGCTCTCAAAGAAGCGATATTCATCGCTACATCGGAAACTTGATCAGCGGTGAATTTTCGTAACAAGCCGCACGTGGTTGAGTATCGAGAAGCGTGGGACGAGACGCGGGGTCGGCTCGACAAATATTGAAACAAGGCCGCACCGCACTCTTTTCAAGACAGTAAAGTGCCGGGAGGCGGTGCAAGCCGGATAGAGATCATCATCATCTCTATCCGCCACGAGAAGCGAATCTTGCAATGGGATCGAACTGGGACGTGCGGACGATCAACGCCCCTAGTTCTTCTTAGGAATGGTTGGCGTCACAAGATCGGGCGGAAACCGGAAGACGAAGCGGGGGCCATGCCAGACCTCGAACCCGTCCGCCACGGACCGTCCGCCTTCGAAGAAAAATTTCTTCCTGGCCTGTTCTATAAGGCCATCGTCGGAATCTTCCTCCAGTATGTGGACAGCCTTGATGTGGCCATCTCTCAGGAAAAAACAGCGCATCCGAAGTCCCCCCGGCCATTCTGGTCCGTGGGATGCCGCCACCGACCTCTTCCAAGGCAATCTCAACAAATTTTTGTCAGCTGGGAAAGTAAAAAATGCGTGCTTACTAAATCTCGATGTGTGGCGGCTACAGCTGCTAGAAGCGATCATTAGCGGTGGCAGTCTGTAATCTGCACTCCCGCACCGAAGGCCCAAAAGCGATCCGCGACATTGCGAACGGGGCGGATAGATACAAGATCAGCAATGATTCGAAGGGCGTGTGGGTGCTAACCCCGATGTCGAGAGAAAAGGCACAAATGAATTTCGAGCTGAATAAGCGTGCGAAATTCTTTCGCGGCTTCCACCCGTCTACCCGTGATGGAAACAGCGCCTCGCGCACCACCAACGGATCGAACGGGGTCACGAGGTGCGCACCGCCAACCGGTCCACTGGCGG
>Ga0070665_100001574_pt1 | contig 26325 bp, 38 predicted proteins | sample KBSS13metaG_FD_65862 | JGI IMG/M metagenome (GOLD analysis project Ga0070665, IMG submission 65862) | Switchgrass rhizosphere microbial communities from Kellogg Biological Station, Michigan, USA - KBS S1-3 metaG | ecosystem: Host-associated > Plants > Roots > Rhizosphere > Soil ... | reverse complement strand
CCCGGTATGCCCTAGGGGGGAGTGGGGGGAGTAGGGGGAGTGGGGGAGTACCCTACGCGAGTCACTTTTTAATACTAGTCTACTAGTAGGATATATAATTCATCTACGTATGGGTGGCTACAACTCCCCCCACTCCCGTCACTCCCCCCGACTCAGCGCGTCTCCACCCGCCAGGTCTGGATCCGATGCACCAAGGCGTCCGCACGAAGCACGTAGGCCTGCCCGTCCGAGCCCGTGACCCAGCGCCCGATCCGGAACCTGAGCCACTTCCCGAACGCTTGCTTGCCCCGGGCCTCCCCGTTGCGCGAGAGCTTGTCCAGCACGGGACCAGGCAGCCAGTCCCGGTCCGCTTCCATCCACTCGTCCCCGTCCGGCTCCAAGGCCTGAGCCACGGTCCACGGCGCGTCACCCCGGCGCTCGTACATGCGCTCCAGCACGCTCGCCAACCCGTCATCGTCCCCACCGGCGGACGCGCGCTTCCCGCTCTCGGCGTCGAAGCGCCCACCGATCCCCGCCGCCGCCAGGATGCCGCCCACCGCGCTCTCCCATGTGGCGAAGCCGTCGGACTGGGCGCGCGCCTCCATCACCATGCCCTGGGCCACCCAGTACCGCACGAGCACCAGAAGGGCATGAATCAGGCGATTGCGGTTGATCTTGACCCAGGCCGGCAGATCCTTGATCTTGAAATTCGTCCGGGTCTCGGGGTTGGCCATGTCCGGGTCGATCAGGATGGTGATGGTCCGTCGGACCATGTCCCCGCCCAAGGACAGGTTGTTGCCCGTCACCACCCACACCCGATCGTTGGTGGTGGTGATCATGCGGGAGCTACCCAGCTCCCGATCCTGGATCTCGCCGGACGAGGTGAGCAGACCGGCCAGCACGCTGGAGCGCAGGATCCCCGTCAGGTTGTCCATCACCACCACCGGGGCCGAGGTGGTGGCCAGCAGGCTCATGGTCAGCTTGGACCACTCGGCCTCCTCCACCGGCACCTCCGATCGGGTGACCGCGCCATGGATGGTGGCCGCGATGTGCGCCAGCAGGCTCTTGCCCGAGCCAGGCTGGTGCGCCCCGATCCCGAACAGCTTGTAGCTCGGCGGCGTGACCAGCCGCAGCAACGGGGTCAGCAACAGACCCAGGTAGTTGGCCCGGTCATCCTGACTGGCGAACGGGAAGCCCTCCACCATCTCCAACAACAGGTCCCGGGCCGCGCGCACCTCGGCCAAGGTCGGATGCTCGGGCACCGTCGGCACATCCACCCCCGGCCCCGGAACGAACAGGAAGCCGGATGCCTTGTCGTACCCTGGCTCAGCCAGGATCGTGCCGTCCGCGCGGACCATCGGGGTGAGCGTGATGCCCTTCAGCGGGCGCAGGCCGGTGGCCGCCTCGGGCGCGTTCACCACAGCCTCGGCCGCCGAGATCGGGAACATGGCCGGGACCTCCATGTCGTCCTGGCCCTTGACCTTCTGGATCTTGTAGCACGAGTACAGAAACTGGATCTTGCTGGCCATCATCCGGCCCGAGACCGGCCGGATCTCCACCGGCCCGTTGTCCCCATCCGGCGCGGGCACGTAGCCCAGCTCGGTCACGCGCGGCGTGTGCACCACCTGGCCGCCCTGGAGGAAGAACCCGGACAGCCGCTCCCGCCCCGCCTCCTGGGCCAGCCAGTAGGCCATGGTGGCCGGGGACTCCACCAGCAAGCGCGGATAGCCCGCGTCCACCCGGACCGAGGTGTCCACCTCCAGCGCGGGCGCGGTCACCTCGTCCACCGTCCACGGCTCGGCGCGGCCCGCGTCCAGCCCCCGCTGGATCACGCTGGCCGCCGTCCAGTCCTTCCGGTTGGCCATGTTCCAGTCGTCCGAGTGCACGCCCCCGGCCTCCAGCGCGGCCATCAGACTGGCCACCGCCTCCTCCTCGGCCAGCCAGCCCCCGGCCACGAACCGGCCGAGCACCCTGGCTGCCCCGCCAAGCGCGGAGTTGACCTCACCCGGGCGTGCCGCCCGGACGGCCTCCAGTTGCCCCTCTACGGCCTTCTGGGCCGCCGGGGTGGTCCAGTCCCCCACCAGGTCCCAGTCGTCGCTGTGCGACGTGCTGGCGGGCCGGGGTGAGGTCAGGCGGGCAACCGGCCGACTGGCAGTCAGGATCTCGTGCAGCCGTTCCAGGCCCTCGTCCAGGTGCGTGCCCGGGACGAACTTGGGCACCCGATCCCACTCGTACGGCACGGCCTTGCCCATCCACGCGCCGAACTTGGCCACCCGGACCGTGGGGGCGATGTAGACGAACCCTCGGCCGTTGCCGTTGTCCTCCCCGGCCTGGAGATCGATCCCCTCGGCAGGCTTGCCCTTGGCCAGGTGGGTGCGAGCGATGAACAGGTGCCGTCCCTCGGACGGGGTGAACGCCTCCCCGTAGATGTCGGGCACGGCTCCTGCCTTGGACAGCTCCCCCCATCCGTTGTTGCCCCCGTTGCGGGGGTCCACGTCGATCACATCGAAGACCACGCCGGTGACGGCGCACAGTGCCCAGCCCGGCCGCCAGCGGTCCACGGCCGAGTGGTTGGGCCGCCACTGGGGCCAGGCGTTGGGGAAGTGGAACTCGGGGCCCGGTCCGTTGTTCGGTGCCGCCGGGAAGACGGGAACACCCAGGTCAACAAGATCATGTGCGATGCGCAGTGCCTCTTGCTGGTCGTGCGAGAGGTCCGTCATTGGTGCTAACCTCCTGGTTGGTCTGTCTGGTTGTGCCGACAACAGAAGGCCCCGGTGTTGGTGGTCCCGGGGCCTTCTGTCTGTCTCGGGGCAGAGTTACCGGCGCGCCACGGTCACGTGATCAACCGCGCGGGTTACCGCAGTGTAGAGCCACCGTCGGCCCTGTTCCAGAGACGCGCGCGGGCCCGATTCCCGGGCCGCCATGGCCACCACCCCGGCGCTCTGATCGACCACGTAGACCGAGGGCCACTCCGAGCCCTGGGCCTTGTGCACGGTGATGGCGTTGGCGAAGGTGAAGGCTCCCCGGTCTCCCTTGTGAGCACCGAACGAGCGCTTCATGTTCAGCTCGGCCGTCTGGCTCAGGAAGCCCTCGTTGTAGGCCTTGATCCAGCGGGCCGAACTCTCGGGCGCGTCCACCTCGACCACCAGCAGACGCGGGCCGATCTGTCCGGGCTCCACCTCCAACACGTCGTATTGGGTGCCGTTCAGGATGCCCAGGGAGGCATTGTTGGTCAGGCACATGATCCGGTCGCCAGGGACCGGCCGGCCGCCTGGCCTGCCCAAACGCTCTCGGATGGACCGCGTGAGCGACCATCTGGTGGAGTTCTTCCAGACCAGGATCTGGTCCGCTTCCATGGCCTCGTCCAGGCTCACCTTGCTGAGGTCGGCCTCGGTCAGACCGAAGTCGCGCCCGCCGGTCCTGATTCGGGTGGCCAGGTCCAGTACGGGCGAGTCGGCCTTCTGGCGCTGCACCTCGGTCAGCATGGCGTCCGGCTCGGCGTTGGTGTAGTAGCCGCCCCCCTCGATCGGGGGGAGCTGGGCCGGGTCGCCGAGTACGAGCACGGGCCGCCCGAAGGTCTCGATGTCCTGGCCCACCTTGGCGTTCACCATGGAGACCTCGTCCAGGATGATCAGGTCAGCCCGGCCCCACTCGGACTCAAGATTGAGCTGGAAGCCGACCGTACGTACCTCGCGCTCCAGGTTGGCCACCTCGGTCTCCAGCTCGGCCACCATCTGATTCTGGGTGCTTTCCGACAGCATCTCGTCATGCGTCACGTCATAAAGATCTTGGCGAGCCTGCTCCAGCTTGCGCTTGGTCTCCGCCGTACCCATCGGCCGGTAGATGGCGGAGTGAATGGTGGAGGCGTCCACCCCCTTGGTCCGTAGCACCTTGGCCGCCTTGCCCGTGTAGGCCCCGAAAACGGGAGTCACGCCGAGGGCATCGCTCACTCTGGCGGCCAGGGTGGTCTTGCCGGTTCCGGCATAGCCGAACAGGCGAAAGGGCTCGCTGGCCCAGTCCTGTTGCTCCTCGTACCACTTCTGGATCTTGGCCAGCGCTTCGCTCTGCTGGCCATTGAGAATATGGGTCATGCGTCTACAATAGCAGACAGTTGGACCTTGACAGAGGTGGGCTCAAGGTCTGCTATAGTAGAGTGAGCGCAACCAACAGAGGAGAGCGCATGTACATCAAAGAGGCCGTCACCGTCGGCCCGTCCATGGCCCGTTCGTGGCTGGACAAGAACCACCCCAACAACCGCAACCCAAAGCCCCGGAAGGTCGAGTCGTACTCCCGGGACATGGCCGAAGGCCTCTGGATCTACCCCACCGGCGAACTGATCAAGTTCGATGAGGAGGGCCTCATGGTCGATGGCCAGAACCGGATGTTGGCAGTCATCAAGGCCGAGACCTCCGTCCAGTTCGATGTGGCGTACGACGTGCCCTCCAAGGCCAAGTACGTGCTGGACTCCGGAGCTGGCCGATCGTACGCGGACGCGCTGGCCTTCCAGGGCCTCAAGAACCGCAACAACGTGGGTGCGGTGGTCCGCTGGATCATCGCGTGGGAAATGGGCATGCCGCGTATCAGCGGTGGCTCGGTCCAGCCCACCCACGGTGAGATGGAGCTGCGTCGTCAGGAGGAACCCCTCCAGTTCGAGGCGTCCACGTCACGTGGCCTGGACGTGTCCCGGCAGGGGATCTGCAATGCCGCCGCCGCCGGTACGGCCCACTTCCTGTTCACGCACCTGGACAAGGAGGCGGCCGAGCTGTTCTTCGACCGCCTCGTGTCCGGCTCGGACATGGACCGCACCAACCCCATCCTGGCGCTACGTAACCGCCTCATCCGAGGCAGGCACGGCCGGGAACGGGACAGTCGCCAGGACCAGTTGGCGCTGATCATCCGAGGCTGGAACGCGTGGCGTGAGGGCCGCACGCTCGGCAACGTTGTTGTCTCGCGTGACGGCACGCTCACCAACGAGAACTTCCCGAAGCCCCGATGAACAACCTGGAGCGGGCCGTCATCACGGCGGCCCGCCGCTGGGCCAACGGCATTCCGTCCAGTGGCCACGGCCAGGAGTTGATCCAGGCCGTTAAGCGATACGAGGCCAGCCTGACCCCCGGAGAGCAGGAGATCGGCTGGCACGAGTTGGCCGAGGGGGACCAGTTGAAGTCCCGCAAGAACGGCCGGTTCTACCCCGTCACTCACGTTCTCAAGGTCACCAAGGGCTATGAGATCACGCTGGCCGGGCTGGAGAGAAGGATCATGCGACCGACCAAGGAAGAGCCATCGGCGATCGTCAAGCGCGGCCAGGCAGGACAGGCCGTTGACACTCTCGTCCACGTCTTCAGCTCAGGGGGCGACCGATGAACCCTCCAAGCAGAGCCCAGAAGGGCAATCGCGCCTACGCCAGTTCGAGTGGCAAGCTCCGCTACCGCTGCCCTATCTGTGACGCAGATCCAGGACACAAGTGCGTCCTCTGGAAAGTAGCCAGGGGCGAGCGGATGTATGTCATCCGTTCCATGATCAAGCCACATCCGGAACGGGGGCGGCCATGAGTTTCACCGGTGGTGGGTTTGGCCGCCGGGGCGCATGCACCACCAAGGGGGCTTACGCCTCTCGGCAGTTTGCCGAGAAGGTGGCCGACCGGATGGCCGAGCGATACGGCTACTACCGGCCAGGCCTTGAAGTGGTCGAGTGCCGATATAAGGGCTGCGGCAAGTTCCACATCAAGCACAAGCTGGGCAAGGACAGGAAAGGGAGGCGATGGAAGTGACCGAGACAGACCCGCCGGCCACCCCTGAGCAGGGAAAACTCGTCCGGGCGTACGCCCTGGGCGGACCGCTGAAGCGGCGGATGATCGAAGCTCCGGTGCCGTGGCATCGAAGGCTGGTGGTGGCCACTGGGCCGACCGGCAACACGTCCTACTACTACCGGGCATTCAAGGGCGGCGGCTGGCGCGTGGCCATCCCGATGTGGGTGCATGAGTCGCTGATCAACAAGGACGGCCAGGTGATCTCTCCCGCCTTCTACCTTCCGCCGTACATGGCGGCCCCGATGGAGTCCTGTCTGCTGCTCCCGAGGGTGCGCAAGTGATCCAACTACGTGACTACCAACGCGATGGGCTGGCTTCCGAGCTGGCCCATCGGGCTGAGAACCTCCAGGAGACGCGGCTGGCCATCGTCATGGCCACCGGCCTCGGCAAGACGATCATGATGGCTGAGCGGGCCGTCCGGCACCTCCTGTTCTTCCCGGAGATCAATACCAAGGACCGCGTGTTGATCTTGGTCCACACGGACGAGTTGGCTCAGCAGGCAGAGGAGAAGGTGCGCCTGGTGGCCGAGGGCTCCCGGCTCTCGGTGGGCGTGGTGAAGGCCGAGCGGAACGAGACCGAAGCGGACATCGTGATCGGCTCGGTACAGACCTTGGTCAATCCCTACCGCATGCGCCAGCTTCATGACGTGTCCCTGGTGATCGTGGACGAGTGCCATCACGCCACGGCCAGCAGCTATCAGGCCATCATGCGGTACTTCGGGTGCTATGGCCTCGGCAACTACGTAGGCCAGGGCTGGAGCTGGCGAGCCTCGCTCCCGATGGACCCCATCGTCAGGCCCACCCCGGCAGTCGGCTTCACCGCCACGCTGGAGCGCGGAGACGGCCAGTCCCTTGGTGGTGTCTGGCAGGACGTGGCCTTCACGCGAGGGACCTCCTGGGCGGTCCGGAAGGGCTGGCTGGTTCAGCCCGTCGGCTACCGGCTGGAGATACCCGACATGCGCCTCCCGGCCAGGGGGGCGGACTACCGAGCCGAGACCCTTGACGCGGCCCTGGTTCAATCCCTGGCCCATGAACGCATCGTGGCCGAGTGGAAGCGGCTCGCCGAGGGGCGGCCCACCGTCGCCTTCATGCCGCTGGTCCGCTCGGCTTACGCACTCTCCGAAGCATTCGTGGACGCGGGGATCAGGGCCGAGGTCATTCACGGGGGCATGGCGCGACACGTCCGGCGTGAGCGCCTGGCCGCCTACGAGCGTGGCGACATCCAGGTGTTGGTCAACGCCATGGTGCTCACCGAGGGCTGGGACTCTCCCCGCACCAAGTGCGTGATCGTCGGCCGCCCCACGAAGTCCCGGCCGCTGTTCGTTCAGATGGCGGGACGAGGCCTGCGCCCCGAGCCGGGCATCCCCGTGGAGGACCAGAGCTGTCTCCTGCTGGTGGTGGCCGACTCCACCACGGACATGTGTACGGTGGCCGACCTGTCGGATCGCCCGATAGACCGGAAGGTCCAGGGCGCACTGACGGTCATGGAGGATCAGTGGGATCTGGGCGCAGGCCTGGAGGATCCCGAGCACGTCTGGACCGGTCAGGTTGACGCCACGGAGTTCGATCCTCTGGTGAAGCGGTCCAGCAAGGTGTGGCGGGCCACCGATCACGGGACCCCGTTCCTGCCGATCGGTGAGCGCGGGTACGTCTTCATCGTCGGCGGCCAGGTGTGGGTGTCCGTGATCGAACCCACCAGCTCTCGGCGGCACACCTTCAAGACTGCCGAGTTGCCGGACCTGGAGCTGGCCATGACGGCGGCCGAGGTGGAGGCGGAGGACCGGGGCGGGGACCTCGGCCGCCTCCTTGCTGACCGAACCAGGGCATGGCGTAGGGGCAAGCCTCGCGAGGCCATGTTGGACCGCGCGGCTCAGCTCGGGCTCCAGGCGAAGGTGGACAAGATCATGTCGGCCAGGGCCGGGAACAAGGCCGGAAAAGTGTCAGACCTGATCTCTAAGGTGGTGGCCACGCGAACGCTGGAGCCGATCGTGGAGAGGATCACGAGTGACCGAGTTGCTGTATGACGAGGCCCCGGCCGAGCCCAAGTACGGCCTGACGCCGGATGAGCAGTACTACCGCTTTCCGCCGCCGCCCGGTGTTGAGGTGCCCAAAGGCTGGCGCGGCTGGACGCGCGCCACCAACCTGGTGGGGGCCTTCAGTGATCAGCGCAAGCTCCAGCTCTGGATGGAACGCATGACCCTGCTCGGCCTGCTGGAGAACGAGGGCACCATCTTCGATGAGTTGGCTGCCATGGCCGAGGATGACCTCAGTGAGTCGGTCCTGAGCTTCATGGCCGAGAAGGCTCGCAACGCCGTGGGGGCCGACTCTGGCTCCCGGCGCGGAACGGCTCGCCACACCATGCTGGAGGGCTATCTCTACACCGGCCGGGTCAACGGCCACCGGCGGATGAAGCTCCAGATGGAGAGCCTCCTGGAAGCCATGGAGGACAACGAGTTGGACTTCCTCCCCGGGTGGTCCGAGCGTCGGATTTGGCACCCCGCCGGCCAGGGCACAATGGGCACAATGGACACAAGGGTCATGTGCCGCAAGACAGGCCAGGTGGGCATCATGGACCTGAAGACGCAGGCTCGGTTCTGGACCTATCAGGAGATCTGCGGCCAGCAGGAGCTGTACGACTCGGCCCCCTGGGTCTGGGAAGGTCCGCCGGATGACAGTGGCCGATGGGTGGCCAACGCCCCCAACAACCTGATGGGTCACCCGGACGGCTGGCTGGCGGGCAAGCGCGTGGCCCTGCTGGCGCACATGCCGCAGTCGCTGGACCCGGCCGTCCAGCTCCCCGTCCAGATCCATGAGGTGGATCTGGAGTACGGCCGGGAGGTGGTGGCCATGGCCGCCGGTATCCGAGAGCTGCGGTCCCGGGGCAAGTCCGTGGCCAAGGGCCGCGCGGTCGGCAGGGTGCGTCCCCCCTCCGTTGTACCTGAACAATTGCAGGGGTAAGATTGGCAGTGCTCGGAACTGTATGCCGGGTCAGTACTGCGGAAGACTGATCCAACCCCCGGGGGATCTGACCTTGGATGGTCTGTTGCCCCCGGGGGGCTGAAGAAGAAGATCAAGAAGACACAGGAGCAGAAGTGGCAGACGAACAGGTCCAGGAGTATTACGACGATGCCAATGAGGAGTTCCCCGGCAAGGAAGACCTCAAGGACCGTCTGGTGGCCATCTGGGTCACCGGCAAGAAGGGCACCCGGCGCAACGCGGACGGCGGCACCTACCCCTGGGTGGAGACGATCACGCTGGTGATGGATGACGGCCCGGACGGGACGTTCTCCACCCCGCTGGTTGGCCCGGCCCCCGAGCGGCTGGACAAGTTCCAGTACTCCCAGGGTGGCCTCGTCTCCCGGCTGGAGCCCCGGATCAGCAAGAAGGACGGGGACGGCAACCTGATCTTCCGTCCGATGATCGGGCGCATCAACAGCCGCAAGAACAAGATCAAGGGCCGGTCCGATTCGTGGTCCATCGCGGCCCCGAACGAGGATGACAAGGCCATGATCGATTCGGAGTTCGCCGAGCTGATCAAGGAGATCACGGCCGAGGTCCGAGAGCTTCGTACGGCGGCCGACGACTCGGACGAGAACCAGGCTTTCGACTGATCCACCACAACTGAATACCGAGGCCCGGCCCTACCACGGGGGACCGGGCCTCGGCCTTTTCGGAGTGATTGAAACGTGTCAGATGACAATAACGATCATGGAGGAAGCGGTGGATGCCTACGTGCAGTTCTGGAACGGCTTGTCCTGGGTCGAGTGGCTGTTGCTGGGCGGGGTGGTGGCGGCCCTGCTGCTGGTGACCTTTGCCGCCGCCGCATGGGGCAACCCGACGCGCGTGAACCTTGCCCGCCGTCCGGTCCCTCTGCCGGACAAAAGGCCTGGTTGGGCGGCCGGCCAGATCCCATCAAGATCATCCGCGCCGTACGCCGGACGGCATCGGACAGATGACCAGGAAGAGAAGACGATCAATCTCTGGGACCAGCGCCGAGACCTCGCGCAGTATCTGAACAAGCGGGCTGACTGATCGACTCTACGTCTGCTATAGTAGACGTATGGAGATCCTACTGATCGTCGTTCCGCTCACCATCCTCTTCTCACTGATCAACCTGACCTTGATCGCCACCCGGCGCGCCAACGAGGCCAAGGACCGCTTGGAAGCCGAGCGGCAGGCAGTGATCCAACTGGATGAAATCCGCTGGTAAGAATCTTGGCCCGGGGTCTTCCCCGGGCCTTCTTACGTCTGCTATAGTAGACCTATAAGCAAGCGGCCAGCGAGCAAGGAGAACCAAGTGGAGATCCTCTTCAGCACTCCGGACGCCATCCGGTACCCCGCCCAGAAGTCCCCCGAGGCCCTGGCCTTCATCGCCACCGCCGAGAGCCTCCAGCTCTGCGACTGTGAGCTGGACTTCCTCTCCCTCCGCATGATCGCCAACGGCAATTTGGATGCAGCTCAGACCATCTACCTGAACGAACTCGCGAACTTCTAAGGAGAAGGATCATGGCCGCCGTCATCGTCATCGGAGCCTTGTTCGCATCACTGATCTTGGCCGCCGTCATCTCCGTTGTGGTTGATGGCTAGGTAAAAAATCTTGGCCCGGGGTCTTCCCCGGGCCACCTTACCTCTGCTATAGTAGACGTATCAGCAAGCGAGGAGGACATCATGAGCCCCGACACCGTATGGACTCTTCAAGTTATTGCCGCCGCCGTTGGCGGAGGAGCCGCATTCGCCCTGATCCTCGGAGCGATCGTCTGGATGGAGAACCACCTGTGAACACCAACAAGATCACCCAGAGCATCTCGGCCGAGTACCGCAACCAGGCCCAGACCGTCGAGAACGCACTGTTCGAGCTGGCGCAGGACGACGATGACAGCCTGTTGGGGACCCTGAAGTGGGCGTGGGAAGAGATCAAGGACTCCATCGTCTACGCCATCAAGGGAGATGACTGATCATGATCAACCGCCTCGCGTGGTACCTCCCGATCATCGCCGTCGCGGCGGGCGCGCTCCTGGCCCTCCTGAGCTGAAGGACCACCCGAAGAAAGGCCCCGTAAGGGGCCTTTTTCGTGTCCGCGCGACAGGAACCAAGATCCGGCCGGCCAGTGTGACGTGCGCCACAAAATCATTAGAGCTTGACATATATGAGCCTACCTCTGCTATAGTAGACCTATAAGCGGGGGAGGCCCCCCGAGCCAAACTCCACAGTGAAAGGTGAACCAGATGTTCGAGATGATCGCCACCGCGTTCGAGACCCCCGAGCTGGCCAGCACCAACCTGCTGAGCATCCTGACTCTGTTCCTCTCGATCACCACCGCCGCCGATGCCCACCTGTGGCGTCGGACGCGGGAAGCGGCCAAGCGAGTCACCGTCACCGTCATCACTCGCGCAGTCCGGCAAGGTGACCGGACCTCGATCATTCAGACCGAGACCATCAGAGAGACCACCCCCGCCGCCCGTCGGCTTCACCGCAACGCCTCGATCCACAGGTACTGATCCAGATGGGCCGCCCCTCCGGGGGCGGCCCAAGATCCAGGAGGAAACCCCATGCAACTGCTGATGATCACTGGTCTCACGGCCCTGGCCATCCCCATGGTGTTGGGGGCCTGGCACATCGGCCGTGGGGTCCTGGACGGCATCAAGGAGCATCGCCGGACACACCGGGGTTGACAGCCCCGGTACGTCTGCTATAGTAGATATAGTGGGAGAGATGTCTCCCCTCAGAAGGGAAGCCCTGCCATGATCGTCAAGTCTCGGGACTACAACGTCTCTGTGGACCTCTCAGCGGGCCGTGTGTTCATCGCCGGTGGTCGTTTCGGCGGCGGAGTGATCGAGGAGGCGCAGCGATGAACACCCCCAAGCTGCCCGATGTCCACGTTCAGCTCACTGGCCAGGACGGCAATGCGTTCGCCATCCTCGGTCGCGTGGCCGTGGCGATGCGACGCGCGGGCTATGGAGCCCAGGTCAACACCTTCATGAACGAGGCCATGGCCGGGGACTATGACCACCTCCTGAGGACCGTCACGGCGTGGGTGGAGGTGAGCTAGATGGCTCAGATCTTCATGGCGGGCAAGGTGGCCACCGTAGAGCTGAAGGCCGACGAGGAGGGCCAGGTGGTGGCCACGTGCGTGACGCACGATTCCGATGGCCACCCATGCCCCTGGGTCCAGACGTACGACACCTGGAACGACGCGGCTGAGTACGCCACGGACCACGCGGATGAGGGGAGGGTTTGGTGACGTACCGCCGGGCCCACATCTGGGCCATGGGAATGATCATCGGCGGACTGGCCATGTCGTTGGCGGGCAACTTCCAGGCAATCAACCTGGGGTCTGCCCGCCCCGGCATCGGGGCCTACGTCTCCGCCTTCATCTGGCCCAGCTTCCTGTTCGGCGTCATCGAGGTCATGCTCCACACCCCGTGGTTGGCCTCCTGGCGCGACCGCCTCACCAAGGGAGCCTCGCTGATCCTGGTGGCGTTCGTGGCCGCCTGGATCTCCTACTGGCACCTGGCGCACGTGATGGACGCCTACGGCTACGACAAGGTGGCCAGCCACACGGGGCCACTGGCCGTGGACATCGGCATGGTGCTGGCCACACTGGCCCTGGACCGCGTCCGCAAAGCTGGCCAGGAACGGCCGGCTAGTCACGCGTCAAGTGCCGATGGCCAGGAGGCGGATGGCCAATTGGCCAACGAGTTGGACGAGATGGACAGAGGCGTGGACATGGCCATCGGCCAGGCTGGCCGGGAGTTGGCCAGCGAGGCGGAGCGGTTCTTGGCCACCGGCCATCCTGGCCACTCTGTCCCGATCAACCCGGGTGGCCCAGTGGCCAGATCTCGGCGAGTGGCCAGGGCCACCGGTGAGATGGTCATACCGGCCACGGCCATCGTGGCCATCCAGGAGTGGTTGGCCAATCCCAACGGGGTGGCCAAGGGGGAGCTGGATAGGCGTGTGGCCAGTGTCCATGACGTAAGCCCCCGCCAGGCACGGCGCTGGCGGGTATCGGTGACCGGACCGGATCGGCCGGTATCGGCACCACCGGAACAGACCGAAGAGGAGAGCGAATGAGCGCCAAGTACCCCACCCGAGCCGAGCTGAAGAACGCGCAGGCCCAGGCTCGGGCTCGGGACATCAAGTCCAAGGGCGGCAACCCCGTCCGGGTCTCGGACCTCCGCCAGCGCAACGGCGTCGGCAACCAGCCCGGCAAGCCGTTCCTGACCACCCTGCTCCGCCGGGGGAGGGGCTGATGGCCAAGGTGGTGCCCTGCCAGACCTGTCACGGCCGAGGCGAGATCTACAAGGAGGTCAAGCCTGGCAAGTGGGAGTGGGTGAAGTGCCCCGCCGGGTGTAACAACGGCAAGATCACCATTCCCACCATCTGACTGCCGGCCCAATTTGGGGGTGCCTGTCATAAGACAGGCACCCCTTGTTTTCCCTGGTCAGAAGAATCTTGGTGAATCGGGATTGACGATCGGCATACGTCTGTTATAGTAGACGTAACACCAACCAGGAGGGCCCGAGATGAACACCCAGACCGTAGACACCACCCAGATGGACCCGATCGTCTTCGCGAACACCTGGAATGACCTGGTTGCCAAGGGCCAGCAGGTCGGCCTCTCGCTCCAGGAACGCAACGGGGGCTTCCAGTTCAGCAACGCCACCGTCGTGCACGAGCACTTCACCAGCCTCCTGGACGCCAAGATCTGGCTGGACGGCTACCGCGCGGCCCGCTCTGCTACCAACGCCCCCGCCGTCACCTCTCGGCAGGCATTCGACCTCGGCCCGGCCTGGGCCTGATCCATCCGGCCGCCCCTCCGGGGGCGGCCATCCCAGCCCCGAGTGGATCTGTGTCAGCCGTGCTCAGGCTGGCGGGCCGGTTCGAATCCGGCACGGGGCACCGAGGGCCTGAGCTGCTGGAAGCATCTCAACTGAGAAGAGTGGGTTCAACTCCCGCCAGGTCCACGTAACGCAAGCGGCCAGCTAGCAGGGAGAACAGACCGATGATCAACCACAGCTACTCCAACTCCGCGTTCAAGGACCCCGAGACGATCGTCCAAGACGCCAAGGCGGAGATGCGATCGATCAAGTACGACACGATGATCGGGACCGGCCTGTCCGGCGCGCTGGTGGTGCCGATCCTGGCCCGCGCCCTGGGCAAAAAGTGGGCCATCATCCGCAAGGACAACGACGGTAGCCACACCAACGCCCTGTTCGAGGGAGAGATCGGCTCCCGCTGGGTGTTCATGGACGACTTCATGGCCTCCGGTGCGACCAAGCGGCGCGTGGAGCGGGCCGTCCGGCAGATCTCCCAGATGTACGGCGAGCCCACTACGTACGTCGGAACGTTCGAGTACGAGAAGGGCATCTTCACCACCTGGTGAACCCCAGACAGGCGAAAGGCCCCGGAGTGATCCGGGGCCTTTCATGTGGGACCCATCGCGGCCAGCGAGTAGGTTCGCTGGCCATCCTACCTCTGCCGATTGGCCAGCACACCCTCACGCCAGTGGACAAGCGCCCCCATGTCGTAGAGCTTGGCCTCGGTCTGGCCATACGACTGGCCATCCGCTTTGGCCAACGGCTCGGGGAACGTCGCGTCCCGATGGGCCGCCTGGCGCAGCGTGGCCAACGTGATGGCCATCGGACCGGATTGGCCAGGAAGGTTGGCCAACGCGTCGGCCAGAGTCACGCCGTGGCCAATGGCCATCTGGTCGCTCTGGCCATCCACCACCCGGTGGCCATCCTGGCGGCCAAGGACCGGCCCGGCCACGGCCACCGATTGGCCATTGATCATCTGAGTGGCCACGGCCTCGGACAGGAAAGGCACCCGGAAGATCAAGAAGTCTTCCCCCTTGGCCAACCCCCAGATCCCACGCGGGCCAGTAGGGCAGGCCACGTAGGCGATCGTGTCCACCAACATCTTCCAGAGCTTCCGGTCCCACCGCGCGATGAGCCGACCACCCTGAAAGCTCTCCCGGATGTCCCCGCCGTTGCCGCCGAACACCGAGGCGGACAGCCGCTGGGCGGCCACCACCGCATGCATCCGCAACTCCCGGCCCATGCCCACCAACTCCTGCATGGCCACGATGGCCGGGGACTGGAGCGGGGGATCCAGGTCACCCAGGTCGATGTCCGCCGTCGGATCGTCGGCCAGGGCCAGCTTGGCCTCAGCGATGATCCGTTTCCGCTCGGCCTTCCAGTGCCGGGTGAGCCGCTTGGTCTGGACGTTGATCTCCTCCACCACCACGAACACCCGGCGCTCGCTGGCCAACTCCTCTTCGTCCAACTCCATCCGCCTGGCCATCTCCTCGGCCACCTCCAGCCAGGCCGCGTGGAGATCCTCCGTGCGCCAGGCGTAGCGGACGCGGTTGCGGTCCACCTTTCCGTCCCCGGCCCAGCGCCAGTGACTGAACCGCTTGGGGTCCATGATCAGAACCCCGTCGCCGTGGAAGACGATCCGGGGCACCATGGCCACTCGGACCAGCACGCTCTTGCCGGTCCCACTGGCCCCGGACAGAGCCATGTGAGGCGAGTCCTCCAGCAGGCTGACCGTGGCCAGGCGGCCACCCGGGCCGCGCCCGAGAACCATCTCATCGGCCTCGGCCGCCTTGATGGCCGGGAGCAAGTTTTCCCAGGTCACGGCGGCCGGCGGGACCGGGGTGGCTTCAATCGTCACCCACACGTGCTCGCCTACCTCGGACCACTCGCCGCGCGGGTTGATGATGCCCAGCCGAGCACCCACCTGGGAGGTAAGTTGATCCTTGGTGCCCTTGGGGAGCGGAGTACCCGGTGGGATGGACAGCCTGGCCGCCTGACGTTCCGCCGGTCCGCTCGTGTCCCCGGTCCCCCAACCGCGCGGGAGGTCCAGGCTCCCGCGCGCCCAGGCCTTGGTGTAGCGGATGCCGAGAACGCGAGCGGCCACCTGGGCCGCCGGGTACACCCACTCGCGATTGTGGCGGCGGCGGAAGAGAACGTCCCGCGCGCCCCGTAGGCCGCGCCAGAGGCCGTACGCCGCCGCCCCTACCTCATACGCCACGAACACCCAGAGGGTGAGCCAGGGGGCCGCACAGAGGGCAGCCAGGGGCACGGTGATCAGAAGGTTGCGCCGGACCACGCGACGCCAGCGCGCGCGCGAGAGCCGGACCACCGGCTTGTCCCGATAGTCCAGCGTCGCATCATGCAGGAACGAGGCATTGTCCTTGACGCGGCCGATGTATTCGCCGGTGATGAGGAACCGCCAGGGGATCGCCAGCAGCAACGGTGCGTGCCACCGGTGGGCCACCTCGCGAACAGCAGGGTTGTAAGGAGGCATTCTTCCAGCATACTGGACGGTAGTGGCAGATGACGATAAGCTGGCTAAAGTCCCCTACCGGGCAAGACGTGGCACCGATCCCCCTTGTCCGGCGGGGGTGACAACCGACTAGAGGGAGCGAGATGTGGAGAGATTCTCGGATCGTCTCTTGAAGATGATCCAGGAGAACCCGGGGTGGTTCCTGCGCGTGATCAAGGCTCTGCGTGAGCAGATCCCTGGGGACACTCCGGAAGCGATGGTGTCACGGGCCAGGGCGGCTGAGGCGCTACAGGCCACGATGGGGTTCATCCCCGAGGCCTTCCAGCGCGAGTGGAACGACAAGGCAGAGATTGTCCGCCGGGAGTTGCTGGTGGAGGTCAACAAGCTGATCGATGCTCACTCCGATAAGCCCACCCTGGTCCAGGTCCAATTCGTTTCCGAGAAGCTCTCGGAGGACCTGAACGGGATGATCAACACAGACGAAGTCCTGGCCAGCCTGATGCTGGAAGTCCTGTTCGTCACGCTCGCCCGGTACCTGGTGGCGGACGCGAAGAAGTGAGTCGATCATGACAACTGAGTTGCTGAAGCTCTACCGCGTCCGGATGACCCGACGCAATCGGATCCACATCTGCGTGGTCTATGCCAGGAGCCCGGAGGATGCCCTGGCCGTGCTGGCCGAGACGTTCGAGAGCCTGCCGGATGAGGATCTTGCCGAAGAGCCTTTCGTGTCCTACCAGGTGACCGAGGAGGTGTCCTTTGAACGAGGCCTGATCCTGTCCGTCTCGTCAGAGGGGAACAGATGAGAGGCGTCCACCACGTCCAGGCGACTCGGTGGATCGTGGCCGCTCTGAAGACCATTCGTGAGGCCCGAGGATGGACTCAGATGGAGCTGGCCTCCCGACTCGGGGTGAGCCAGGGGACGGTGGCCCAACTCGAAACGGGCCGCCGCCCAGATCCTCAGTTCTCGACCATCGCCAGGTGGGCGGAGGGCCTTGAGTTGGAGGTCATGATCACGATCCACGATGGCCACACGGGTGAGAAGTTGATCATCCCGGTGACCGGGGCCGGGGTGCGCGAGGTGGACGACTGATGGGGTGGCTGGCCAGAGCGAAGCGACGCCAGCCCGGGGTCTACGCCTACCGCACGCGCAAGCACTTCCGGCCCTTCCGGACGGAGTGGGGCTACATCGGCAAGAGCCGCAACCTGGACGCCAGAGATCGGTGCCATGCCGGAAAGTGTGGCCGCCACCCGACGTGCGTGGAGAAGCCGTGGTGGGACCTGAAAGTCCGGCGCTACACCATCCAGCTCCCGTGGTGGCTCGGGTGGGACTGGGTCACCTTGAGCCTGGAGACCGCTCTGATCTTCCTGGCCCGCCCCCGCTACAACATCGCCAAGAACCCTTGGCCGCACCTCACCAGGCAAGAGCAGATCAACCAGCGGCACGCCCGAGACGTTGCTGACCCTGGCTACCGAGTCATGTTGAAGCTCGGCCGGGTCGTGAACTGGATCTACAGGCTTGCCGGCATAGGAATCATTTTAGTAGGAATTGGAGGATATCTGTGGACGAGATGAGCCCTGCCGACACTCACCGTCTGGAGCTGTATCGCCCCCCGGCAGATCTGGCGCGCAAGCGTCCGGCCTCCACCGTCGTGGCCAGCAAGCGAGTCACCCGGGGCCGCAAGGAGATCATGTCCAGCGCTGACCGCTGGGCGGTGGTTGGCGCGGCCCAGCGCGCGGCCGAGCGGGGAGAGATCCAGTTCATCCGCCGCCAGCCGGTTCTGAACGCCGAGACCGGGCGATACGAGGTGATCGTCCGCCGGTTGCGTGACCCCCGCCCCCGTTGGGTGATGCCCGCCCTGATCGGCGGTGGGGCGCTCCTCCTCCTGGCCACCGTGACTGGCATCGGGTTGTGGGCCGTGCATCTCACCGGCTCCCTGGCTGGGGCCTGGCTCCTGATGATGGGGACCACGCTGCTGCTGATCTGGCTGTTCCGGGCCCTCAGTAAGCCCCGGGGCGGACGCGGCGCGGTGGACGTGGACGTGCAGGTGCGCGTGCGCTCGCGCTGAAGATGGAGATGCAGAAGGCCCGGCCAATGGCCGGGCCTTCTGTCATTCGTCGATCACGGGTGGGGGCAGGGGAGGCAGGATGTTGACCTCCCCGTCCGTGTTCACGTTGTCCCGTTGGGCCAATTCCGTGTACACGGAGAGTAGTTCTGCCAGGTAGCCGGCCGGTGCTGTGATGATCAACTTGCCAGACATGTTGACCTCATCCTGGGTCAACTGCTGAGTGATCACCGGTTGGACTTGAGCCAGGCCGAGATCAGGCCGACGATGCCACCGATGATGGTCACCACGCCCGATACCCACCACCCGGTCCACTGAGTGGTGTCCAGGTTGCTGAGCCAGGTGACCAGGCCCGAGCCGATGATGCTCAGAACCACGGTGAGCACCACGCCCACCTTGCTCTCCTTGGCCAGGCTCTTGGACCCGTCCCCGGCCGGACCGGAGGTGTTGGCGGGGTTAGTCATCCGTTGCTCCTACTTGGTATAGCAGTGGTAGGTTACGCCGAAATCATGCCATGCATCGGCGGCATTTTGACCAACGGTGGTCTTGGCATCTCGGAACACAGCCTCTTGCTTGACGACAAGACTGCACAGGACAGCCAGCAGAGCTTGGCCCTGGGCGCGCCGCGCCTCGTCCGCGTCCAGCCTGGCCTGCCGCTCAGACCGGACAGCGTTCTGGGCCGAGTTGAGGCTGTGCGTGCTGATCCCCACGCAGGCCACCACGGACAGGACCAGCACAAGCCATGCGTACCTTGGCATGAGTCAGGCTCCTAGGGCGCGCCAGATGAAGATGATGATGACGCCTGCGGCGGAGAAGGCGAGAGCGAACCGTCCGTAGGGGTGCCCGCGCCAGACCTCGCCTGCCAGAGTTGTGCGATTCCTGGCCCGCCGATGATCACGGCGGCCACCCACACCAGGGTCTCGTTGACCTGGCTCGGTGGTGGGAACACGATGCCCGCTTGCTTGAAGATCACTATCCACCCGAGGATCCACGATCCTGCGTCGCGTAGTACGACTCGGGGTCTGGGCCCAGGAAGCCGCGCGCTCACTCATGGTCCGCCATATCGGTCAGGGCAGGGATGGATCAGGACTCGGGAGTTGCTGCATCCACCAAGGCCTGGCCGCCCTTCAGAAGAACCTGGTTGGCCACCTCCTCGGCGATGTCCGGCGGAAGGGCGGCCACCACGGCGTCCGCGATGACCTCGGCCGCTCCGTCGGCTCCAGCCAGCCCGGCCAGCACCCCCTGAATGATCGCGGCCTCATCCGTGAAGTCCTTGCCCGCCAGGGCGGCCAAGTCCTGCTTCACCAACATGATCTGGGTGGCCAGGTCACGGAGCAGCGAATAGGCGTTGGTCTTGCCGCCGCTGATCGGGTTGGGGATGAACTGGTTGTCCCACACGGCCCGGCCGGTGTTGTTGCCGACCCAGGTCGGATTCTTCGGATCCGGCGCGGTCGCCTTGTCGTACTGGGTGTTTCCGTCGACTACCTCTTCGACGCTCACGGTGTCTCCAAACCTTTCGATCAATCCCCAGGTTCGGGTATCGGCTTCCATTTCCGAGATGTATTCGGCGCTGAAGTGGGCGTGTTCGGTGTGCGGCGAGGAGCCGGTGTATGTCTTCTGCACCCACCCGGACGAGGCCGACCAAATCCGCCGGTTGTAAATGATGTACTTCAGCCGGCCACGGTCATTTCCGACATCTTTGCGGCATTCGGACAGAAGATACTGAACGCAATCTTCCATCGTCAGATCGGCGCGGCGGAGATCATCATCCACGTCGATGGCGTGGACCTCGTTCACATGGTCTGAGTCCCGAGTCGGCACCGAACCGGTCTCGTCCGGGTTGTGGTCCGAGACCTCCTGCTGGTGCGCAGCATCCCCGATCGAGCCGTCCGAAGCGTGATCACGATTCGGGGCGATGTGATCGAACTCAGCAAACAGCGTCTTCAGGCAGGGGATGATAACCCAGTCGGCCATGATGATCACCTTACGCGTATCGGGTCAGGACGATGCGGCTTCCGGCTACCACCGTGACAGTGGCGGCCGAGCTTGTCACCTGGCCGAATCGGAACGTGAACGTACCCGCGTTGGCCCCGACGATGAGATCACCCTTCACATACAGGGAGCGAGGGTTGGCGTCCGCGCCGCGCGAGACATCGCCGGTAGTGGCGATGGTCGTATCGATCGTGTCGGCCCCGGTGGTGGAGCCGGTGGGCGCGCCCCACTCGGTCCGGCTGAACGATGCCCCGGACGGGTAGCTCCAGTTGGTCCGAAGATCCGGAACGTTCGTGGTGGCGGTGTAGATGATCCACCCGTCAACCAGGTAGGAGGCGTTTGCGGCCACCGAGACGAACAACTCGTTGTCATCCTGAACGGACGCGGCCGAGGCGGGGGCCGTCTCGCTGGAGTTTTTGCGAGCAACGTTGGGGATGCCCGAGCTGAGTAGAGCGGCTGTCAGCCGCATCCCCGCCAAGTAAACGGGGAACTGGGTGGCCGTCATGGTTCCTCCGTCAGAACGTTACTTCAGTGGTAATTGCCAGGTGAACCTGTTCACCCACCACGTGAGCCTTGGCCGCGCCGTTCACCCCGCGCGTCACGGTCAACACCTGTTGGTTGCCACTGAGGTCCCCCACGTTGATGACCGTCATGATCTCACCGTTGATGTTGAGGTCAAAGGGCACCTCGGACGGATAGGTGGAGGTGGGGACCCAGGTCGAATAGGGGTCCCCACCGTTGGTGACGGTGATCGTCACATCATTGTCGTCGGCCGCCACGGCCACGGTGGAGCCGTCGCAGTCCAGGCGTAGGCCTGAGTCGTCCAACAGGCTCTGATCCCATGCCGTGGCGCTGGAGCAATTCATCTGCACGTACCAGCGATGCGGCCACAGGGTGCCCTGGTAGCCCTCCACGATCACATCCGGATCGTTGCCGATGACCTGGATTCGTCCCGTGTCCACCGTCATCCGGAAACCGTATCGACGCCCCCGCCAGATCTGAGCCGCGCCGGGGATGCGGGAGATGTCCAGGGTGATCTGTGGCCACCTCAGGGCTGGATAGGTGCCGAGGAACAGACGCCAGCCAGCATGGTCCCCGAGCTGATCATCCGAGTAGAGGTTGACCGAGGCCGTGTCATCGTAGGTGCCGTTCATGACGATCGATCCATCGTCCTGCGCCACCGCGCTGGAGCCACCGATCCGCGTCACGGTCCACTTGTTGCGCAACCGCTGATCATCATTGATGGCCCTCGGCGGGCCGGACAGGTGTCCGGCCGAGACGGTGAGGGAGAGCGTCACGGGCTGGTTGAAGCGGGCCTCGTGCGGCCGGAAGCCGAGCCCGTTGTCCCGCTCGTACAAGATCCCCTGGTCTGCATCCTGGCACTGCTGAAGCGCAGGCACGATTCCGGCCAGGGGCTGGGAGCCCATGGGGACCGAGTCTCCTGGCTCCACGATGAGCGGGATCCCCTCCTCCCCCGCCATCCGGGCGGCCCGGTCCGAGGCCAACTCGGTGGCGTATCCCGAGCTGACCAAGCTGAAGCTGTCGGCCACAAAGGGCAGCGTGTTCGGCCCGATCCAAACGTGAGCGACGGACAGGCCAGCCGGGGTTGCCTTGGAGGGGTTGATGGACATGCCGGTGAACCGGGTGTCCGTGGTGCTCACGTGGGATCCTGTGATGGCCAGGTAGTCGACTGCGCCCACCTGGTGCCAGATGAAGGCCCACTCCGTGTTGGCTCCCACCACGTCGGTCTCAAGTTGCCATGCCACCCATTCGGTGGGGTCTATGGCGAACAGGCCCGAGTTCGTGGACAGGATCGTCCCGTCCGAGGCCACGGCTTGGATGGTCACGCCGGTGGCCCCGACGATCCACCGCCAGGAAGTGGCCGCCCCGGTGGAGTCCCAGTTGATCACCACTACGTCCGAGGCAGGAAGGGAATCGAACTTGGTGAACACCAGGGCGCTTCCGCCGTGCACGCCGGACGGCAGGACCCCGGTCCGGAACTTCCCCCACACCTGGCCCGTGGCATCAGTCAACTTGATCGACGGACCACCGCCAGCCGGACCATCGTCCCCGGCCACCGCGACCGCGCCCGCGTAGATGGCGGAGGGCCCGGAGGACACCAGATTGGCCAACTTGGTGGACCCGGAATCATCCTCCAGGGGCCAGTAGGCCATGGGCCCGTAGGCCGGCAATTGCCTGGTCAGAGCCGATTTGATCTCTCCGCGCCCCTGCTGGAGACGACGGAGAATCCCGTTCGCGGTGATCGATGCCCAGCAATTGTTGCCGGACATGTCCCAATCCACCGGCCACTGGCTGACCGTGCCCGCCCATTCCAGGGCCGTGGACAGGTAGTCGTCCATCGTGACGAAGGTGCCGGTGTTGGTGTTGGTCCCACCCCGGAAGGTCATCATGCCCGTGCTGCGCCCGGTCAGAGCGGCCTCACTGGCGCTTCCCGTCCAGGTGGTGGGGGACGATCCGGAGAGCGGCCAGGCGGTGGCATACACCGTGTCGCCCGAGGCCTGCGCGTGCAGTCGCCAGCCGTTGTTGGCGGTGTAGGCACCCACATCCTGGGTGAAGACGTTGGTGGTTGCCCCGGCCAGGATCTTGACGATCCGGAGGTTGACTCGGCCGCCGGTGGTGAACTCCAGGAAGATCCGCCAGTGGTTGCTGGTGTCCGTCCATCGGCAGACCACGCCTCCCTGGAGAACGTCACCGGTTGCCGCATTCGGCAGGATGACGGTGATCTGTTGGTCAACGTCAATGGCTGAGCCACCGTTGTTGATCGGAAAGCTGATCACGTTGGTGCTCACCCCGGACCAGGTGGCCACGCTGCCATTGGTGCTCCAGGCGGCGGATGAGGTCCAGGTGTTCTCCGTGTCCGAGGTGCCCAGGTTCCCCGAGGTGGTCCGGTTGAAGCTGTCTCGGCAAGAGGTCATGGCCAGCCGGATAGGGCACCCTCGATCGAGCGAGGGGTAGTAGGGGCTCAACGGGTTGTGAGTGCTGAACCGGCCATCCCTGTTGTCCAGGGTGAGGTTCAGCGTTCCCGCGTCCACCTGGTCCGCCTCGTTCTGGCGGCCCGCCGAGTAGGTGATGGGCTGGCCGCCATCGTTGCCTGGATAGCGGACGTAGTTCGAGATGTCTGTGTAGGTGGGCGGCCACACTCCGACCGGATCGATGCCGGGGTAGATCCACAAACGGATGTCGTACGGGGGCGCGTTCAGTGTCATCTGTGTCTCACTGAATCAGGTTGGCGGTACGGATCAGATACCGGAGCAGGGAGACCACCTCTTGTTGACCGACCAATTCCAGTCGCAGAGCCTGGGGCTGGAAGCTGCCCGCCTGAGTTCCACCGCCCTGAATCAGGCCTCGGCTGGCGGCGGCCGAGAGTACGCGCGCGGGACGATCCATCATCAGCAACTCGGGACCGTGCTCACCGACCCAGGTTGGGGTTCCCTCTCGGACCGAGCCGCCGGTAGCCAGACCTCCTACGTTGCCCGAGGCGATACCGGCCGGGGAGTACGGCTTGCCAAAGGTCAAGAAGTTCTGCCGGATGGTCACGGTCCAATTGGTCTTCATGGACTTCAGCTCGGCCTGAAGCGTCTTGATTTGCTTGATCGCACCGGGCACACCGTTCACTGACGCCGTGGCAGCGTACCGGCGAGCGAAGTCCTGACCAGTCTTCTTGGCGTCCACGAACTGCTTTTCAAGATCACCAATTTGCTTGTCGGTCAGGCCGGCAGCCTTCAGAGTTGATCTTAGTGCGGGGGTCATCTTGCCATCAAAGGTCTGCCCGAGAGCCCCGGCCTTGTCCTCCAGATTGATGGCCGCCTCGGCCAGCCGACGTTCCGCGTCCTTGGCCTCGTCCGAGGTGCGACCGTGCTCCTTGATCACATCGTTGAGGTTCTTCTGGCTGGACTTCAGCTTGTCCTGGGCATCCAGCAGGCCGAACACGGGATCCGTTTGCGCCTTCATTTGCTTGGCCAGGTCATCCAAGGCATCCTGCTGGCCCCGGGCCGCCTTGGTGGCCTGGTCCATCTCGTCCTTGAGCTTGCGCTGATCGTCGGTGAGTTCCTCGGTAGCTGATGCCGCGTCCTTGGCCTTGTCCTTGAACAGGCCGGTCTGCTCAGCGAAGTCAGCGAAGATCCCGATCGGACCAGCCATGAAGACGGTGAACGCGTGGAGCGCCTCACCCAGCACGGGGATACCGTCGATCGCGCCCTTGATCTTGTCCAACCACTTGTATGTCTCCGAGAGCAGGCCGATGGTGGGCCCGAGCGTCTCGGTGATCATGTGAATGGAGTCGGTCAGGTGGTCGATGGCGTCGGCCGACACGTCCGAGTGATCGGCCATCTCCTCGATCAGCGATCCCAGATCCTCACCCACGCCCTTGGCCAGGCGGCCCAGGGCCTTGAGTACGGGGGCCGCTCGCTCGCTGGCGTAGACGAACGAGTCCAGCAGTGCATCAGCTGCGCCGAGGATGTCCTTGGTCAGCGGCTCCAGGCTGGGCGCGAGGTTGTCAAAGATCTTCCCGATCTTCGGTGCAGCCTTACCGGCCTCGGCCTCCAGCAGACCGAGCGAGTTCATGATCGGAGTGGTGAACGCGCCCTTGGCCTCGGCCGTGATCGAGGTCATGAAGCGCTTGCCGATGCGGCTGGCCCAGCCCTCAATCGCGGGATCCTGGGCGGCCAGGGCCACACCACCGAGCAGGCCACCGAGGCCCACTCCGCCAACTACGGCGGCGGCCATCAGCCCGGCCACCTCGGGGGCCAGGAAGGCACCGACCGAGGCGATGCCCGCGCCCTTGAGGCTGGGGGCGGCATCCTTCAGGCCTGCCCCCAGCCGCCGGATCAAGCGGTCCGAGTATGGCTTTACCGTCTTGTCGTCGGGCGGGGGAAGGATGTCCTCCGGGGTGAGGAGAGCCTTGTTCTTGCTCAGGTTCCGGATGTCTGACTGGAGCTTGCGCTGAACCTTCGCGATGTCCAGCCGCTCGGCCGCATCGTCGGTATCGGCAAACGCCTTCGCCAAACCCTTGAGTTCGTGCTCGGCCAGCTTGATCTGAGCGTCCAGCTTTTCGAGCGAGCGGGCCGTTTCCTTAGCCTCGTCACCCAGATCATCGGCCGCATCCTCGGCCTTCTTGCTGGAGGTGGAGAAGCCGTCCAGCTTCCGGTCCGCCTTGTCGGCCGCGTCCCCAACGTCGCCGATGTTCTTGGCAGCCTTCTTGCTGGCGTCCCCTGTCTTGTCCCGAGCCAGGAAGTCAAGGATCAGTTCACGCTTGTCACTGACAGCCATGCCTCACCCTCCCTGGCTGTAGATCATGTACTCATAATGATCAACAATCTGGAGGACCGAGAGGTTCTCCAGCGAGGCAGGGTTGATGTTGCAATGTTGGGCCATCACTGGCCCGATGGCTATCAGGAAGTTGGCGACCCCGAAACCGGCATACTTACCAAAGAGACCGTAGCCGTCTGAAAGGTGTCGTCCGTAGCCGATTCGACCGGCAGCATCACCGGTGCCGAGGGAGGCATGTCCGGTGATCCCCCTGGCTCCAGCTCCGCCTGGCCCCCAGAGGAGGTCTCCTCTTTTCCCGCCTCCATCTCCTCGGCCGGAACAGCGGACCACTTGAGCAGCATCACCACGGGGTTGAAGTCAGCGAACGCGGGAGCCTTGTCCCCGAACTCCGGATCGAGTTTGAGCGCCAGCCAGGCCCCGGCCATGTCACCCATGATCGAACTCTGCCGGACGCCGTTCATCACGTCGGCCAGGGGCAATCCCAGCTCCTGTTCCAGGGGCATGAGATCGCGCGCGCGCATGCTCGTGATGGCCGACTCATCGTAGATGTACCAACGCTCGCCGTAGTCCGCGATGTCCTGGGCATCGGTGAACCGGAACCGGAGGGGCTTCAGCAGACTGGCCATGGCAGGGTCTCCCATCACTTCAGCAGACGATCGGCAAAATCGTCCAGCACCTTGATCATTTCACGTTCCACGGCGTCGGCCGCCTGGTCTGTTCCGCGTTCGAAGTAGCCACCCTTGACCGAGGTGACGGACCACGGATTAGGAATCCTGGTCCCTCGGCGTACACCGCGCCGAATGCGCCGAGACCGACCGAAATTCGGATGGCGCAAACGGCCGGCTTCCAGGGCTTTTACGTCCCGGCGCTCGTGTTCCCCCTCGCCGAACATGAGCATCCGGAA
>Ga0070665_100001572_pt1 | contig 26326 bp, 29 predicted proteins | sample KBSS13metaG_FD_65862 | JGI IMG/M metagenome (GOLD analysis project Ga0070665, IMG submission 65862) | Switchgrass rhizosphere microbial communities from Kellogg Biological Station, Michigan, USA - KBS S1-3 metaG | ecosystem: Host-associated > Plants > Roots > Rhizosphere > Soil ... | reverse complement strand
TCGATCGCCGGCGTGTTCCTCGAGCCGGTGCCGGGCGCGAACGGCGTGCTCGTGCCACCGGCGGAGTACTGGCCGATCGTGCGGCGCGCGTGCGACGCCGAGGGCGCGCTGCTCGTCGCCGACGAGGTGCTCACCGGCTTCGGCCGCACCGGCCGCGCGTTCGGCTTCCAGCACTGGGATGTCGTGCCCGACCTCATCACGGTCGCGAAAGGCCTCGCGTCCGGCTACGCGACCATCGGCGCGGTGATCGTCCATCCGCGGATCGCGAGCCACTTCGAGCAGCACGTGCTCGCATGCGGGCTCACGTATTACGCACATCCGACGTCGTGCGCGGCGGCGCTCGCCACGCTCGACGTCTATCGCGACGACAAGCTGTTCGCGAACGCGGCCGCGCTCGGGCCCGTGCTGCGCCGAGAGCTCGATGCGATCTCGATGAAGCTGCCGAAGCAGTCGTTCGTGCGCGGGTTGGGCCTCTTGGCCGCGCTCGAGGTCGAGGCGGCACTGCCGGCGTGGCAGGCGCTCGGCGCCGAGCTCGCGGCGAAGAAGCTGTCGCTGCACGTCGACGGCAAGCGCGGCACCGCGATCTTCGCGCCGCCGCTCTGCATCACCGAACAAGAGCTGGTCACGGGCGTGCGCGCGTTCGGCGACGCCGCTATGGTGGCGTTCGCATGATCGGAAGACACGGCAACAAAGTGCGCGCCTCGATCGCCGAGGCGCTGGCACCGCTCGAGGACGGCATGACGATCCTCGTCGGTGGATTCGGCCTGTCGGGCAACCCCGAGGCGCTGATCGCGGGCGTCGTCGAGCGCGGCGTGCGCGAGCTGACACTGGTCTCCAACAACGCCGGCAACCTCGGCAAGGGGCTCGCGACGTGGCTGCGCGCCGGCATCATCAAGAAGGTGATCTGCAGCTACATCGGCAACAACCAGGATCTGCACACGCGGATGGCGTCGGGCGAGGTCAAGGTCGAGATCACGCCGCAGGGCACGCTCGTCGAGCGGATGCGCGCGGCGGGCGCGGGCGTGCCGGCGTTCTTCACGCCGACCGGTGCGGGGACGGTCGTCGAAGAAGGCAAAGAAGTGCGCGAGATCGACGGCAGGCGCGTGATCCTCGAGCGCGCGCTGCACGGCGACGTCGCGCTGGTGCGCGCCTCGAAGGCCGACCGGTTCGGCAACCTGCGGTTCTGGCGGACCGCGCGCAACTTCAACCCGGTGATGGCGACGGCGGCGCGCCGCACGATCGTCGAGTGCGACGAGCTCCTCGACAACGGCGCGATCGATCCCGACGACGTGCACCTGCCGGGCATCTTCGTCCACGAGATCGTCCACGTGCCGCAGCACGAGAACGCGTTCGAGTACAAGACCGTGAGGCCGCGCCCATGACCTGGACCACTGAAGAAATGGCGCGGCGTGCCGCGCAGGAGATTCCCGCGGGCGCGATCGTGAACCTCGGCATCGGCTTGCCGACGCTCGTCGCCGACTACCTGCCGCCCGGGCACGCGTGGCTGCACTCCGAGAACGGCCTCCTCGGTACCGGGCCGTTTCCGTACGAGGGCGACGAGGATCCGAACTTGATCAACGCCGGCAAGCAGACCGTCACGGTGCTCCCCGGTGGCTCGACGTTCGACTCGGCCGCGTCGTTCGGGATGATCCGCGGCGGTCACGTCGACCTCGCGATCCTGGGCGCGATGCAGGTGTCGGAGACCGGCGACATCGCGAACTGGGCGGTGCCCGGCGGCAAGGTCATGGGCATCGGCGGCGCGATGGATCTCGCGAGCGGCTGCCGGCGCGTGATCGCGATGATGCAGCACACGACGAAGACCGGCGAGGCCAAGCTCGTGCCGAAGTGCACGTATCCGATCACGGCCATCGGCGTCGTCTCGCTCATCATCACCGAGCGCGGCGTGTTCGAGCCGCTCGGCGCCGGCAAAGGCTTCAGGGACGCTCTCCACTAGCTCAACCTGAGGGCACCTAACTCGGCGAATTCACAGATCCGCCGAGGGACGGACTAAACTTGCCCTCGATCCTGAGGTGGTCCGCGATGCGTTCCACCACGCGCTCGCAGATCGCCGGCGCTTCAGAGTGGCGGGCGATCTTCGAAACGGCTTGCTCGCTGATGCCGAGCACCGACGCGAGGTCGGCGCCGGTGAGCCCGACGAGACGACCGGCGTGGATGATCACGCGGCGCGCCTCGACGAAGCGCGGGCCGCGATTGCGCGAGCGCACGTCGGCGGCGGGCACGCCGAGCATCGTGCACGCCAGCTCGACGACGGCGCGCGGGTCCGGGCGGATGCGCGCGAACGGCCGCATCACGAGCGGCACGGTGCTCTCGTCGGGCGTCGCGACGATGACCGCACCGCGCGGCTTGACGGCGCGCGCGACCGCATCGACTGCGGCGCCGTCGACGACGCCGGCGTCGGCGTGCGTGTATGCGGCGAGCTCGGCGCCGGTCGCGAAGCCGGCGAGGCGCAGCCCCTCGGCGACGTGCAGCCAGCGCGGCGTGTCCGCCAAGCCGAGGTACGCGCGGTGGCTCGTCCAGCCGCTGTCTTCGGCGCGCGGCGCCACGCCGGCTCGCACCGGGTTGTTGTGGATGTACGCGAGCAGCGTTGCGGTGCGCGCCGACGCGAGCGCGTGGTCCTTCGCGCGGTCGCTGAACAGCGGGCCGAGCCGCCCGTGCCGCTCGTTCATCCAGCGCGCGAACGGCGTGTGAACGCGCCGGCTCCAGCGCGCGAGCGGCTCTTCGCCCGCGATCAGCGCCATATGGACGTGGTTGCTCATCACCGCGTAGCCGAGACACCGCCAGTCGCTGTCGTCGAGCGCGCGGCCGAGGCGCTTCAGATAGGCGGCGCGTTCGTCGTCGTCGGTGAAGAACCAGCTGCGGTCGACGAAACGCCAGATGAGGTGGTGGACGATGCCGGGGACGTTGAGCCGTGCGATGCGCATGGCCGGCGTATCGGCACGTCCTGGCCGAAGTTGCCTCGGTTTAGTCCGTCCCTCGCGGTCTGTGTAAAACCGCGGGGTTGGGGTGGCTCAGGTTGAGCTAGTGGAGAGCGTCCCTATCGTCGTGCCGACCGAACCAGGCTCGCGAACGGCGCGCACGAGGTCTCCAGCGCCGAGCTTGCCGAGGATGTGAATCGCGCCGACACCGGAGTCGACGACGGCGAGCGCTTCCTCGATCTTGGGGATCATGCCGCCGGTCACGGTGCCGTCGGCGATCGCGGCGCGCGCCTGCGCGGGCGTCAGTGTGCCGATGCGCGAGGTCGGATCATTGACGTCGCGGAGCACGCCGGGCGTCGACGTGACGAGGAACAGCCGCTCGGCTTTGAGAGCCGCGGCGAGCTGATTGCCGACCATGTCCGCATTGATGTTGTAGACGCCGCCTTCGGCATCGGCGCCGAGGCACGCGATCACCGGCACGAACTTGGCCGCCCACAGTGCATCGAGCAGCGCGGTGTTGAACCCGACGACGTCGCCGACGAGGCCGAGATCGACGGGCTCGGGCCCACCGCCGGCGTAAACTTTCGGCGGCCGCTTCACGGCACGCACGACGAGACCCGATGCGCCGTGCAGGCCGACCGCGGCGACGCCGGCCGCTTGCAGTGCGGCGCACAGGTCGACGTTGAGCTTGCCGGCGACCGCCATCTTCATGACGTCGAGCGTGGCCGCGTCGGTCACGCGCCGCCCGGCGATCTGCTTGGTCTCGAGGCCGAGCTGCTTTTGCAGCGCGGTCGCCTGCGGGCCGCCGCCATGGACGATGGCGACGCGCGCGCCGCCGTCGACGAGCACGCGCAGGTCGGCCGCGAGCAGCGCCGCTTCACCGGAGCCGACGACCTCGCCGCCGATCTTGACGACGAGCGGTCTCACGGCCAGTTCCCGGTGTCCGCGAGGCTGGCCTTTTCGTCGACCCCGAGGATCAGGTTCATGTTCTGGATCGCCTGGCCGGCGCCGCCCTTGATGAGGTTGTCGAGCGCCGAGAAGATCGCGATCGTGCGCCGGCCGTTCGTTGCGGCGCCGCACGTGAAGCCGACCTCGGCGTAGTTCGAGCCGTGGACGGCGACGACCTCGGGCAGCCGCTTGTTGCCGGGACGGCGCACGAACGGCTCGCGAGCGTAGCGCTCGTCGAACAGCGCGCCGAGCTTGGCCGAATCGACGGCGTCGGCCGCGACCTCGACGAAACACGTCGCGAAGATGCCGCGGGTCAGCGGCGCCGACACCGGCACGAACCGCAGCTCGACGCCCTTGGCGCCGGCGTCGCCGAGCGTCTGCACGATCTCGGGCACGTGCTGGTGCTCGAGCGGCTTGTACGTCTTCAAGTTGTTCGCGCGGCTCGGGTGGTGCGTGCCGGCCTGCGGCGCGATGCCGGAGCCCGACGAGCCGGTGATGCCCTGGACGTGGATGACGGCGTTGTCGAGCAGGCCCGCCGACGCGAGCGGCAGGAGCGCGAGCTCGATCGTCGTCGCGAAGCAACCAGGCGACGCGACGTACTTCGCTTGCTTGATCGCGGCGCGGTTGAGCTCGGGGAGCCCGTACACGAACGTGCTCGCGAGCAGATCGGGGTGCGGGTGCTTCTGGCCGTAGAACTTCTCGTACACGGCGGCGTCGCGGAGCCGGAAGTCGCCGGACATATCGACGATCTTCACGCCCGCCGCGATCAGCTCGGGAACTTTGGCGGCGGTGACCTTGTGGGGCAGGGCGAGCAGCGCGACGTCGCAGCCCTTGGCGGCGTCGGCCGGCGACAGATCCTCGAACTTCAGGTTCGTCGCGCCGTCGAGGTTCGGGTGAACTGCGCCGAGCGGCTCGCCGACGTGATCGATCGACGCGACGCGCGCGAGCTCGACATCCGGGTGCATGAGCAGGCGGCGCGCCATTTCGGCGCCGCCATAACCGCTGCCGCCGATGATCGCGGCCTTGAATCGCTTTGCCATGGTACGCACGGTATGCCATGGGAACACCGTCCGAGTCACTCGACGCCGCTCTTGGGCAGGCTCTTGCCGCTGTCGACGCCAACGAGGCCATCGCACTGACGCGGCGCTGGGTCGAGATCAACAGCTACACGGCCAACGTCGAGGGCGTGAATCGCGTCGGGGCGATGTTGCGCGAGGCGTTCGCGCTGCCATCGCTGAGCGGACAGTCGATTCCGGGCGGCGACGGCTACGGCGATCACCTGGTGTGGCGGACCGCGGCGCCGGGCGCGCCGATCATGCTCGTCGGCCACCACGACACGGTGTTCCCGCCGGGCCACTTCGAAGGCTGGCGCGAGAGCGACGACGGCCGCGCGACCGGGCCGGGCGCGCTCGACATGAAAGGCGGGCTCGCGGTGATCCGCGGCGCGCTGGTCGCGCTCGAGAAGGCGGGCCTGCTCGCGAAGCTGCCGATCGTGATCGTTTCGGTCGCGGAAGAAGAAGTCGGCTCGCCGACGAGCAAGCCGCACCTCGAAGCGCTCGCGAAGGGCGCGCGGTGTGGTCTCGTGTTCGAATCCGGGCGCGCCGCCGACGCGATCATCACCCGGCGCAAGGGCGTGGGCGCGATGACGGTGACCGCGCGCGGCAAGGCGGCGCACGCCGGCAACAATCACAAGGATGGCGCGAACGCGATCTGGGCGCTCGCGAAGTTCGTCGACGCCGCGCAGCGCATGACCGATTACGCGCGCGGCTGCACGGTCAACGTCGGCATGTTCAACGGCGGGACGTCGAAGAACACCGTGCCGGAGACCGCGAGCTGCATGCTCGACCTGCGCTACGAGACGGTCGCCGACGCGCACGCGCTCGTCGAGAGCCTGCGCGCGGCCGCGCGTGATGCTGCGATCCCAGGCGTGACGCTGGAGGTCTCGGGCGGCGCGAATCGACTGCCGCTCGAGCGCACGCCCGCATCGGCCGAGTTGCGCGACGCGTACGCGGCGTGTGCACGCGACGAAGGGCTCGGCGACGGCGAGGCTGCGCTGCTCGGCGGCGGATCCGATGCAAACACGATGGCGCCGCTCGGCGTGCCCGTCATCGACGGGCTCGGGCCGCGTGGGGCCGGGTTTCACACGACGACCGAGTACGTCGAGCTGGCGACGTTCGCACCGAAGATTCGCGCGCTCGTCCGGTTTTTAGGGACGCTCTCCACTAGCTCAACCTGAGCCGGGTCAACTCGCCGAAATCACAGACGCGCGGAGGGACGGACTAAACTTGCGCCGGAAAACGCGCGCGTTTTGTCGCGCGGAAGCGCGTGCTCGCGGTGCGCGTCGCGCGTCCGAACCCGAGATAGTGGAGACCGTCCCTCGCGGGTCGAGCAATGTCGCGCTCTTAGGTCGGCTCAGGTTGAGCTAGTGGAGAGCGTCCCTAATGGAGGGTGAGCTGGCTGGCGATCTCGACGGCGAGGGCAAAGCCGTCGCGGTAGTCCTCGAGCGCGTTGTCCCCGGAGGCGGAAGGCTCCAGCTGCTGAAGGCGCTGCTCGCAGCGATCGCGATACGCGGCGACGAGCGGCGCGAGCGCGGGGTCGGGTACCGACAACGTGGCGAGCCGGTCGCGGACGAGCATCAGCCAGCCATCGTCGTGTTCGCGGAGCGCGACCTCGAGCAGCGTGGCGATCGGAATCTCCGCCACGGCGTCGGGCCCCCGACGAGCGAACGCGCGCACGAGCGACGTTTCGTTGCCGATCGCGGGCGCGACGTCGCGCCAGTGTGCGACGCGCACGGATTCGACGAGCAAGCGACGGAGTCGGCGCGACGCGTCGGCGAGCTGCGTCGCGCACGCACGCAGGCGCTCGGATGCGCTGCCGCCACCGGGCACGCGCGCGGTCCAGCGCAGGAGCGCGATGCGAGCTTCGGCCTCGGGGGCCTCTTCGAGCCACGCGAGCGCGGTCGCGGTCGAGGTATCGCCGGCGCGCATGAGCGCCTCGAAGGCCTCGTAGCGCACGTCGCGGTCGGCGTCGTCGAGCATGCGGCGCGCGAGCTCGCGCTGCCACGCGGGTGCGCCGGCGAACACGGTGCCGAGGATCGCGATGCGAACCTGGGGCTCGTCGTGCTCGGCGCGCGCCTCGACGAGCGCGGGCGGCAACTTGCCGTCGAGCGCGAGCCGCGCGACGAGCTGCGTGGCCGCGGCGCGCACTTCGGGCGCCGGATCGCGCTCGGCGAGCGCGACCAGCAGATCGAGCTCGCCGTGGCCTGCGAGCACGACTGCGAGGTTGCGGCGTACGCCGGCATCGGGCTCGGAGCGCCGCACGAGCGCGCTCACGCCCTCGGGCGTCGAGAGCAGCGCGAGCGCCCACAGCGCCCACACGCGTTCTTCGGGCCGTCCGCGATCGAGCAGCACGCGCAACTCGGGCTCCGAGAGCGCCCGCACGTCGTCGTACCGCTCGGCCATCACGCACAAGCGTACCTCCTCAGGGCGTGGCGAGGTACTTCTCGAAAAATGCCAGCATGTGGCCGATCGCGAGCACGATGTTGCTGCGCTTCCCCTCGCCGTGCCCCTCGTCGGGGAACAAGATGAGCCCGCCCGGAATGCCACGGCGGACCAGCGCGTCGTGAATCTGGACGGCTTCGCCGACCGGCACGCGCGGATCGTTGACGCCCGCGATCATGAGGAGCGGCGCGGTCACCTTGCCGACGTAATTGATCGGCGAGAGCTGCTCGAGTGCCGCGCGATCCTTCACCGGATCGCCGTACTCCGAGACCCGCAGCGCGCGTCGATATGGCGCCGTGTTCTCGAGGAACGTGACGAGGTTCGAGATTCCGACCTGCTCGGCGCCGGCATCGTACGAGCCGGCGAAGTACGTCATCGCCATCAGCGTCGAGTAGCCGCCGTAGCTGCCGCCCATCACGCCGACTTTCGGCGCGCGGCCGCCGACGGCCCACGCCTGCTTGATGTATGCGGCGCAATCCGCGATGTCGGTGATCACGTTCAAGCGCTTGGGGCCGTCGTCGGCGTGCAGCCACGCCTTGCCGTAACCCTCCGAGCCGCGCACGTTGGGCCGGACGACCGTGAAGCCAGCGTCGACGTAGATCTGCGCGCTCGGCGCGAAGCCGGCGCGCGACTGGCTTTCGGGCCCGCCGTGGAACTCGACGATCACCGGGCACGGCTGGGGCGCGCAGCTCGCGGGCCGCCACACGAACATCGGGATCTTCGTGCCGTCCCGCGCGGGATACGACTCGAGCGTCGGCTTCGCGAACTGCGACGGGTCGAGCTCGGGCGTCGACGGCTGAGTCCACGCGGTGAGCCGTCCGGTCTGCCAGTCATAGATCACGGCGGTCGACGGCCGCGTCGCGGAGTCGTACGCGAGCTCGACGAACCGGCCGGTCTTCGAGAGCGCCATCACGTGCACGTTGTCGGCGTCGGGCAGCTTGGGCAGCGCGAGCGGGCGCAGCGTGTGCGCGTCGAGCGCGTGCAGCCGCGTGTAGCCGTCCTCGTCGACCGAGTAGTAGATCCGCGCGCGCGCGTGATCGATCCACATGCTCGAGACGTCGTGCGGCGCCTCGGGCGTGATCGGCGTCAGCGTGCCGCGCTCGAGCGAATAGAGCCGGCGAAAATCGCCGAGCTTGTTCGTGCGCACGAGCACCTGGCCGGGCTTGGCGCCGAAGCGGACGTCGTACTCTTCGACCTCGTTCTGGCCGAGCAGCGGCGCGAGCTGCTTGGTCTGGGTGTCGTAGCGATAAACCTCGACCTGCGCGTTGCCGATTTCCTTCACGAGCAGCCACTCGGTGCCGCGCTCGTCGACGACCGCCCACAACCCGGGCTGATCGAACACGAGCTCGCGATTCCCCGTCGCGAGGTCGTAGCGATAGATCGCGTACGACGCGACGTCGCGATCGTTGGCGCGGAAGTAGATCGACTTCGAGTCGTCGGAGATGAACAGGAGCTGGGTCTGGACCTTCGGCGCGTGCTGGATCACGTGCAGCGGCCCACCGGTGGGCGACAATAGATAAAGCCCGGGGTTCTCTTCGCCGCCGACGTCGCGGCTGACCACGACGAAGCTGTCGTCGGGCGCGAGCCCCACGACCGACGTCGGATCCTCGCCGCCGGTCAGCTGCACGAGCTCCTTGCCGGGGCCGTCTTGCCGCCACACCTGCGGCGTGCCGGTCACGCGCGACGTGACGAACAGGCGATCGCCGTTCGCGCTGATGAGGCCCGTCGGCGCCGCGCGCACGTCGAGCATCGCCTGGATGTGGCGCGAGACCTTCGGATCGACCGGCTTGGGCGCGTATTCCGCGACCTCGGCCGGCGAGACGCTGCTCGCACCGAGCCCCTTGTACGTCGGCGATCCGTGCGCGAACGAAAACGGATCGAACGGGTTGGGCACCGGCGGATCTGCGCGCACCACGGCAACGAGCGCGCAGACGAACAACAGCGGCCTCATCGGAGACCGACGTTATCACGCCCGCTTTACATCTCGACGTGGCCGCGGTGCTCGCGCTCGAGCGCGCGCTTGAGCTTGTCGAGCGCCGAGTTCTGGATCTGGCGGATGCGCTCGCGCGACAGATGATACTGGTCGCCGATCTCCCGGAACGTGCGCTCCTCGTCGTCGCCGAGCCCGAAGCGCTTGGTGAGCACGTCGGCCTCGATCGGCGAGAGGTGGTGCAGGAGCCGCTTGATCTGCGAGGTCAGCGTCTGCGTCGTGAGCTGGTCCGCCGGCGAGTGATCCTCGGTGTCCGGATCGGCCATCGTGTCGCCGAAGCTGCGATCGTCATCGTCATGCACCGGCCGGTCGAGCGACATCGGCTGGCCCATGATGTAGCGATGCATCTGGTTGAGCTTCGCGAGCGGCACGCGCGCGGCCTTCGCCAGCTCTTGCGGAGTCGGCGGACGGCCGAGCTCGCCGACCAGGTGCTGGCGGACCTTCTCGAGCTGCTGCTGCGCCTCGAGCATGTGGACCGGGATGCGTACCGCGCGCGCCTTGTCGGCGAGCGCGCGACCGATCGCGTGGCGGATCCACCAGCACGCATACGTGCTGAACCGCAGGCCGCGGCGGTAGTCGAAACGCGCCACCGCGTGCATGAGGCCGAGGTTGCCCTCCTGGATCAGATCGGCGAGCGGCATGCCGCCGCGGTCGTAGCGCCGCGCCATCGTGACGACGAGGCGCAGGTTCGCCCGCACGAACTCGTCGCGCAGGTTGGCCGCGTCGCGATACGCCTGACGGAGCTCGTCGAGGTACGCGCCGGCGTCGGGGCTATTGCCCTCGAGCCACCACGTCTCGTTGCCGGCGAGCGCGTTCTCGCGCGCACGATAAAGCTCGCGCACCACCGCATCGATGTGAACGCGATCGAGATCGAGCGCACGCAACTTCGTCGCCGCATCCTTGGCTTGAGCCGCGAGCTTCTTGCCGAGACGCGAGTCCTTGAACGCGCGCTTGGTCTTGCACATCTCGTCGGCGCACTTCAGCAGTTTCGGGAACGCGACGGGCGTCTCGAGGTTCGGCTCGACGAGCGCCAGCACGGCGCGCGCGACGTCGGCGCGCGCGAACACGCGCTCCCACGTCAGGACTTCAGTGTCCTCGATTCCCTGCGAGAGCTCGCGCTCGTCCTCGGGCGTGAGCAGATCGTGCTCCGCCAGCTGACGGAAATATGCAGCGAGGTGATCGTCGGCGTCCGGGCTTCGCATCGGCTTGACCGAAACCGCGCGCACGGGCTTCTCGTCGTTCGCAGCTGGCGCTGCGACGACGGGCGCCGCCTGTCCGGTACGCGTACCGGTACGGTGGACCCGCCCATGCGTCGAGGTCCGGCGCGTGGTGGGCTGCCGGCGACGAGCTGTATGAGTGGTGGTCATGGTGAGTACTCCTGATTCTTCATTTGACGCCGAGTTCCGACGAACCGTTGCAACCGGCTCGTTGTTCCCTTCATGAGGAGTACGAGTCGACCGCAATGTCGTTTCACTGCACGTTGCGCACCGAAGCGGTGCATCGCAACGACCCGACCGGTCAGGTAGGGACCCACCCGCCGATATTCAGCGGGTTGGAACTACCCCAGGACGGCCTTTCACAGCGTTGGCTCGACCCGCGGGAGCCGGCATGAATGCCACACCGAGCGCAATCTGTCGAGGAGAATGATCGCCGTGTCAGGTTTCTCGACACGTGTCGGCAACTTGGGGCACTTTCCGAGGTGCCATTCAGGCAACGCTGCGGTCGCCCAGGTGACGTTCTAGCCGGTCCAGAAGTGCGGCCTGGTCCGGGTGGATGATACGCCGCGCGCGCGTCAGCTCGATGAACTCGACCTTGTCGACTTCCCACGATGCACAGCTCGGCACCGCACCGCTCGGTGCTTCGCCGGCATAGCCGTGAACGCGTTTTTTCGAGCGCGTGTAGTCGACATGGCCGAGATCGACCAGCGCGCCGGTGACCTCGATCCCGGTCTCCTCGAACGTCTCGCGACGCGCGGTCGCTTCGAGCGCTTCATCGGGATTCGGCGCGCCCTTGGGAATGCCCCACGGCGCGCGGCGGTTGTAATTTCCCGACGGGTGCACGAGCAGCACCTCGGTCGATTCGCCGACGAACCGGTACAGCACGGTACCGGACGCGATCTTGGAGCGCGCGTCTCCGCTCGAGGCCACGGTTTGACCGTGCAAGACGCCCTGCGGCAAAGCAAGAGCGCCGCACGCGTTTGTAAACGGGTGTACCGTTTCGGAATGTCCCAAGATCCTCGTAAGGCGTGGTTCGCGAACGTCGTCAAGTCGGGTCTCGACAACCAGATCTTCAACCCCGCGGACGTGCTCGCACACGCCACGCCCGACGTGCTCGCGAACCACCTGCCTCCCGAGCTTCTGAGCAAGGTCCTGCAGGCCTCTCTGGCCGCGGGATCGATGACCCCAGAGCGGGTACTCGAGACCATCACGCCCGAAGTACTCGCCGCGCACGTTCCGCACGAGGTGCTGTGGGCGTGCATCGCTGCGGCAGCCGCACGTGCAGGGGTCACCAGTTCGGTGGCGTCGTGAACATCAAGTCGTTCTTCGGTGACGCGCTCGGCCAAGCTCTCGAGCTCGGCATCGGGACCGCCGACGACGTCTTGCGGCACGTCACGCCCGACGTGCTCTCGACCCACTTGCCGCGCCCGTTGTGGGCGCGCCTCCTGATCGCGTGTCTGGGCGCGCCCAAGGTCGACGCCCAGCTCGTGATCGAGACGATCGGCATCCCGAACCTGTGCGAGCACGTTCCGAGCTCGCTGATCTGGACCGTGATTGCCGAGATCGGCGCGCGCTCGCTCGGCCAGACGTTCACCAAGCCGATCATGACGCGCGCGAGCCTTTCGAGCTCGTCGTCGAGCTCGAGCGCGAGCTCGGCGCCGACGCGGCCGACGCCGCCGCCGATGACGAGCGTGGTCGCGCCGCCGCCCACCGCGACCGATGCGGCTGCATCTGCATCTGGCGGGGCGCCGGCAAACCAACCGCTCGCGGATCTCATCACCGAGCTCGAGGCCGACGATCGGCCGATGACGCCGACGCGCGGCCGCACGCCGACCGCCCAGCGGTTCCGGCAGAGCAACACCGGCATTGGCCGGCTCGGCACCGCGGCCCAGCAGCGCCGGCCGATGGTCGCGGCCGCGACGCCGCCGCCGGTGTCGACGGCGATGAACAGCAGGCCACGGCGCACGGGCACGGAAGTCGAAGAGGCCGAGACGACGAGCGGCTCGCGCGAGATCGCGGTCGACGACTCGCAGCTCGTCGACTGGCAGTCGGCCGAGACCACGCAGGCCTCCGGCGACGACGACTTCAGCGATATCGGCCGGAAGCGCTGAGCGTCAGTTCGCCGAGCTCGCGCCTGCAAGCTCGCGCATGTACGCGCCGAGATCGGACTCGGGGAACTTCGCGAGGTAGTGCGTCGCGACGTCGTGCGCTTCGTGCGTGCGTCCGAGCGCCGCGAGGATCTGCGCGCGCAAGCCGAGCGCGCGCTCTTGCAGCGGCGAGTCGTCCTCGTCGGCGCGCGCGATGATGAGCGAGCTGAGCGCGAGCACGGGCTCCGACAGATCGTGGAACCGGAGATACGCCGCCGAGTAGCCGGCCTCGGCGCGATCGGCGCCGGTGAGCTCGCGGGCCGCGCGATCGTACGCGGACGCGGCGTCGTCGGTCTTGCCGAGGCCGCGCGACGCGTCCGCGACGAGCAGCCACCACGGACCGTCGAGCTCGCCGCGGACACCGGCGCGCTTCGCCGTCGCGAGCGCGTCCTCGAGCTTGTTTGCGGCGACCTGCGAGCGCGCGAGGTCGTAGAGACGGCCGAGCTCGGCAGGCGTGGCGGGTTGCGGAGCCGGCGTCGCCACGATTGAGGCCGGAGTCGGAACTGGAGCCGGAGCCGGAATCGGGCTCGGGCTCGGGCTCGGGCTCGGGCTCGGATCCAGGACGGCGATGGGCAGGGGCACGGGCGACACGCCCGACGCACGCTCGCTCACCGCCGAGCTAATGCTCGGCGCGAGCGCCGGCGGGCGGGCGAGCGCGATCGCCGTCGAGTGCGTCGCGCTGTCCCAGACCGAGCCGGCCGCGAGCAGGTGCTCGTCGCCGCCTTGCTCGACCTCGACCACGCCTTCGTACACGCGTACGCGCGAGCCGGTCTTGTCGGTCTCGACGGAGAACACGGTGCCCTTGGCGGTCGCGACGAGCTCGGGCGTGGCGACCGCGAAGTGCTGGCCGGGCGCGACGCGCGCGACGTCGAACAGCACGAGGCCGCCGTGGAGCCGCACGCGACGATCCGTCGCGGCGACGCGTTCGACGTCGAACCGCGCGCCGCCGACGCCGGTGAGCCGGTCGCCGGTCGGCAGCGTCAGGTGCAAGACGCTCGCGTCGCCGGTCGCGATCTCGCTCGAGCGCGGCACGAGCCACGCGATCGCGACGGCGGCTGCGGCGGCTGCACCGGCGAGGCCGAGGGCCCACACGAGCCGGCGCGAGCGCGTCGGGATCGCGACGCTGCTGTCGAACGCGCGATCGACGATCCAGCGCGCTTCGCCCTCGGCGATCGGCGGTGGCTCGGCGCGCCCGGCGATCCGGGCGAGCTCGTCGACGAGCGCCGAAGGTGTGCGCCGTGTGCGCGTCGTCATCGGGCCTCCTCCGGATCGATCCAGCGCGACAGATAGGGATCGTGCTTGAGCATGCGCGCGACCTCGCGGCGCGCGTGGATGAGCCGGGCGCGCATCGCGAGCGACGTGGTGCCGGCGACGCGCGACGCCTCGCTCGGCGTGAGCCCTTCGATCGCGCACAGCACGAACGCGACGCGGCGCTTGGCGGGCAACCGCTCGAGGCAGCGGTGCAGGCGCGCGAGCGCTTCGCGCGCCATCATCTGCGATTCGATGCATTCGGGATCGACGAGCTCGGGCACGGCCTCGAGCGGCATCTCCGGCGACGATCCGAAATAGCGATAGCCGACGCGCACCGTGATGCGATACGCGGCGGTCTCGAGCGACGAGCGCCCCTCGAATCGCGGCAAGAAGCGCGCGATCTCGGACAGGGCTTCCTGCGTCGCGTCGTCGAGATCGGCCGAGTTGCCGATCAGCCGATACAACCAGCCGCGCACGCGCGGCAGCAGTGCACGCAACGCGTCGCGCGTCGCATCGGGATCGCCCGAGCGCAGCAGCAACGCGACCTCGGTCATAGCGGCAAGCCCCATCGCAGCGAGCCCATCAATGCGGCAATCTCGTCGTGGCCGAGCGTGTCGATCAGCACGGTCGGCGCGAGCGCGGCCTCGAGCACGCCGCTCGGCAGCTCGTACGCGAGCCCGAGGCGCAGCGACGCCATCCCGCCGGTGTCGGACTCGAAGTCGCGGTTGGCGGCGCCGTGCACGAGGCCGGCCGCGACGCCGACGTCGACGTGGATCGTGCCCGAGCCGACGTAGCGCAGCTCGCCGCCGGCGTCGTAGAGCTGCGTGCCGCTGTCGTAGTCGCCGATGCCGTCGAACAGCTGGTTGATCCCGCCGAACGCGCCGAGCCGGACATGGCGCGACAGCGGCAGTGCGATCTCGGCTTCGAGGCCGAACGTCGCCGGGCTCGCGGTCATGCCGAGCTCGACAAGCGTGCGCGTCGCGTGATCCTCCGCAGGATCGATCGGCGGGACGATCACCGGGCGTGCGGCGATCGCGACGACTGGCGCGGGCGGCGTGATCGTGACGGTGACGTGGACCTGCGGCGGCCACATCTCGCCGAGCAGGCTATTCGCGATCGACGCGACCGCCGTCGGCGTCGCGTTCGCCGGCACCGCGGCGTGGCGCACGAACCGTCCGTCGGACGACACGGCCCACACGGTGTCGGCGTCGAGCCACACGCCGGCGTCGGCGTTGCTCGCGATCGCGGCGTGCTCCACGGCGGCCGCGCGATCGAGCGCGAGCGCGCCCTCGGGCGGGGGCAGGGTGCTGAGCTCGACGTGGCGATCGGCGAGCGCGGCCGCGAGCGCGGCGGGCATCGCTTGTTGATCGGTGAGCATCACGACGCGCGTGCCGGCGCGCGCGACCGATGCAAACGCGACGACAATCGCGAGCGCGCGGATCACAGCGCGAGCTCCCAGCGCAGCGACGCCATCATCGACAGGCCCGCCGGCGCCGACGAGAGGCCCATGATCACGAGCGGCTCGAGCGCGAATTCGACGCCGGAGCGGCGATCGACCTCGTGCGCCACGGCGAGGCGCAGCCCGGCGATTCGGCCGGTGTCGGTCATGTACGGCGACTGCGTGCCGGAGATCAGGCCGGCGAGCATGCCGATGTCGAGGTGCGTGCGGCCACGACCGGTGTAGCGCAGCTCGAGCGCCGCGTCGTACATCTTCGTCTCGGGCGAGAAGTCGTTCGAGACCTCGCCGAACAGCTGGTTGACGCCACCGGCAACGCCGAGCCGCATCCGTCCGCCGACCGGCACTGACAGCTCGGCCTCGGCGCCGAGCGACGCGGTCGTGAACGCGACCCCGGTCTCGAACAAGATGCGGTTGGCGCGATCGAACGACTCGCGCACCGGCTCGCTGGGCGGCGCGATGGCGACCACGGCCGGCGCGGCGACCGCTGTCACCGGCAGCACGACGTGCACCGAGACGTGCACCCCGCCGTGCTCGTCCACCACGACCTTGGTCTCGGCGTGTGCGACCGCGCACCACGCGGTGACCAGGATCAGGGCTCGCATCGATAGGTGAGTGGAGCGGCCGCGCCGCCGCGTTGCAAAAAAGTGCGTCATCACAGCGGCAGCCCCACGGCCAGGGTGGCGACCACGCTGAACGGCGAGTCGAGGTAGCCGAAGCCGAACAGGTACATCGGCGCGATCGAGCCGGTGATCGCCATCCTGTCGAGCTCGTGGGTCAGCCCGAACCGGAACGCCGCGATCCCGCCCTGGTCGCCATCCGAGTCGCGCGCGAGTGCGAGCTCGGGGCCGAAATCGAAGTGCGTCTTGCCGGTGCCGACGTGGCGGAGCTCGACGCCCGCGTCCACCATGCCCGCACCGTCGGGCGTGGCTGCGAAGCCGTCGAACATCGACGCCAGGCCCGCGAGAAAGCCGATCCGCAGCGACGGCCCGAGCGGATACAAGAGCTCGACCTGGCCGCCGAGGCTCGCGCTCGAGACGGTCGCGCCGAGCTCGAGCAGCGGGCCGGAGTGGGCGGGTAGCTCGGACGCCTGGGCGACGAGGCTCGGCGGGGCGAGCACGACGGGCGCCACGGGCGCGGCGGTCGGCGGTGGTGGTGGTGATGGCGGAGCAGCCGCGACGGGCGCCGGCGACACATCGACGTGAACGTCGACGCTGACCGGGGGCGCGACCGGCGGCGCCACCAGCTCGTCGATCAGGCTCGTGGTGACCGCTGCGAACACGCGCGGCGACGCATCGGTCGGCAGCGGCGCGTGGCGAACATCGCGACCGTCGGCAAGCACGACCCACACCTCGTCGCCGTCGATCCACACGGCGATGTCGGCGTGGTCCGCGATCGCGGTGCGCTGCGCGGACGCGGCGCGATCGAGCCGCTGCTCGCCGGCCGGCGACGCGGGCTCGGCTGCGACATCAGCCTGGCGGCCGGCCAGCGCGAGCTGGAGCGCGGACGAGAGATCGTCGCGCTCGCTCATCACCACGATGCGGTTGCCGGCGTGCGCCACCGCGCACAGCACCAACACCAGAAAAGCTGCTGTTCGCATGGCCGGACAGTGGGCGCGACCCTAGGCCGGCGTTGCAAAAAAGAGAAGGCAGAACCTCCGTGCGCCCGTGCGCGAACTGTGCAGCAGCGCGCTCGGCCTACTTCTTGGCGTACTTCGCGCGCATCCGTTCGATCCACTGTTTGCCACGTGCGACGAGCTCGTCGAACGTCGGCCACGCGTGCGGGCCGCGAGCGGCCTGACGCTCGGCACGGCGCGCGTCGTCGCCGTGCTGTTCGACATACGTCTTCGCGGACGATGCCGCGCGCTCGACCTTTTCCTTGCCGCGCGCGACGTAGCCTTTGACGTCGCGCTCGTAGCGTCGCGCCGATGCGCGATCGCCTTCGCCCTGATTCTTCGTGTTGTTGGTCTTGTCCTCGTTCATACCGGTGAGGAACAGCATGCCGCGTGCCTCACGGTTGCGATTTTCGAGGTCGGCGCGCGGCCTACGGCAGCGCGATCGGGCCGTGCAACACGGTCGCGGTGCCCTGACCGGGCAGGTGAAACGCCGGCGAGACAACGCCGCGATCGAGAAACACCGCTTCGAGCCACAGCTGGTTCGTGCCCGCCGGCAAGTTGCCGATCGGTCGCGCCGAGTTGAACGCGATCCACACCATTCGCTCGGCGGGCCGTCCGCCCGCCTGCGCGGCGGTGATCGGCGATGCCCAGCGCGCGAGCTGATCTTTCGGATCGGTGGTCAGCTGGATGATCGCGCTGCCGTCGGCCTTGACGGCCGCGCCGCCGGTCGGCTCCTCGCTCTGCGTGCTCGTCGAATGGCCGTACACGATCCACTGGCCGTCGGGCGAATACACCGGCATCAAGATGCCGCCGCCGTCGCGCACGATCTCGCGCACGGGACCGAGCGCGGCGGTCGCGGCGTTCCACGAGCGCACGTGCAGCGCGTTGCCAACGGGATTGCCGAGCATGGCATCGGTGGCGTCGAGCTCGGTGTACGCGAGCGTGCTGCCGTCGGGTGCGACCGCCGCCGAGGTCGCGAGCTCGCCGGTCGCGAGCGTCTGGACCACGTTTGCGGTCGTGCGGTCGCGCAGCGTGAGCACGCCCTGCATCACGCCGATCATCGCGCCGCTCGGATCGAACGCGGCCTCGACCCACGGCGACGCCGACGTATCCGACGTCGCGAGGATCGTGCCCGAGCCGTCGAACAAGATGCCGGCCGGGCCGCCGTTGGTGCTCGCGACGCCGGCTGCGATCCGCGAGCCGTCGGGCGAGATCGCGATGTGACAGCCCACGCAGGCGCCGTTGACGCCGGTCAAGAGAGGCGTGGTCTTCGCGGTGCTCGCGTCGTAGCGCACGAACGCGGGCACGCCGCCGGTGGGCATCATGCCGACGAGCAGCGCGCCGACGTCGAGATCGGCGACGTCGTAGCTCGCGTGCGCGACGCGCGAATCCTGCGGCGCGTGGCTGTTCATGCTCGCGACGTCGACCGAGATCGACGCGCCGCGCGCGGTGCTCGCGATCGCCTGCCACTCGTTCGCGTCGAGCGCGAGCTCGCGCGGCCCCGGCACACCCGGCGCGTCGACCGCGATGTCGAGATACGGAGCGGTGACGTGCAGCTCGTGTGCGTCGTCGGTGTCGGCCGCCGTGAAGTCGACGGCGAACGCGCCGAGATTCGGCGGCAGCACGGCGCCGTCGGCCGGCGACACGCTCGCATCGATCGCCGTGGCGCTCGCGGCGGCGAACGCAGCGCCGGCGACCGCGGTGCCGGTGATGGTGCGCCGGCCGTAGACGGTCGCGGTCGCGGTCGCGCTCGCGGTTCGCCCGCCGTACGTGGCGGTGATGGTGGCGGCGCCGCCGGTCATGCCGTCGCTCACGAGCATGCCGTCTTCGATCGCGCCGATCGGCGTGCCGGCGAGCTCGAGGTGGGCGTCCACCGTGACGTCGCCCTCGTTGCCGTCGGCACCGAGCGCGAGCACGTGGATCGGTTGTGCAGGTGCTTGCGCTTGGAGATCGATCGCGAGCGCGATCTCGGGTGGGTCGAAGCGGAGCCCGATGACGGACGGCGCTTCGTCGACGGAAGCAGAACACCCGACGGCCGCGATCGCGGCGAGCCATATGCGCACGCTGAGTCAGGATTGCAACGGTCGCGCCGCGCGGTTTTACGCGTAGGCCTGCGAAACCGCGCCGGGGGTCTGCAGTCCCCTGGGGGCCTGCTTACCATCCTGTCATCGCGCGATCATATGACGCGATCGGTCGCGCAGGCACCTTCGGGCTCGGGCGGCGCTCGCGCTTGACGAGCACCGGTTCGTGCTCCTGCTCGCCGTGCCGGGCGAGCCCGACCAGCACTCGATCGATCGCTGGCTGCGTCATCGCCGGCCGTAGGCGTGCGTGTGAAGGCCGAGCTGGATGCCGGCCATCCAGCCGTCGCCGAAGATGCTCTCGCCGGCGACACCGCCGATCGTGAACCACGGCGTGAGCCAGAGATCCGCGCGGCCACGCACCTGGACGACGCGCTCGGCAGCCAGGTCGGTCTGCGTCGCGGGCGAGTAGGCGAGCACGCCGCCGGTGATCTCGCCGCCGAGCGTGAGCGGTCCGAACCGGTGCTGGATGCCGGCCGAAAGCAGCGCCAGCAGGCCCGACGTCGTCGTGGTCGGCGGCGACGCGAACGCGGACAGCTCGAAGTCGAATGCGAGGTAGAGCCCGTACGCGAAGCCGACGCCGACGCGCTCGTCGTAGGTGATCATCCGATCGACCGACGGCGCGTTCATCATCGTGCTCGACAAGGTCGACGCGTTTGCCGACGGCGGAGCGAGCGAGCGCGGGCTCGATGGAGCTGTGCCGCCCGCGAGCCCCGAGAACGTCCAGAAGTTCACGCCGATGTCGACGAACACGTACGGCGCGAGCAGATTGTCGCCCCATGCACCGTAGGCCGGGCATGCGCGGTAGCCGACTACGTCGCTCGGATCGGAGCACGGCGGCAACACATAGGGCGAGTCGGAATCGTCGAGGCCCGAGCCGTCGGCGTAACCGAGCGAGCTGGTTGCCATCACGACGAGCGATGCGAGCAGGATCTTCACGGCGCCTCCTTCCCTGCAGTGGCAAAGCAAATCCAACGAGGCTCCGCGATGCCGGCGATCGACGCGGCGTCGACGCACAGCTGACTCGGCGGTGCTGCGGCCATATACGCGATCGCTTCGCCGCCGACGGCTCGTGCATCGAGCTCTCGCGGTACGATCTCTTGCTCCGGATCGTATGGCTTGAGTGTGTCGATCGAGTCGCCCGCACGCGCGACGACGACCACGTTCGCGAGGTCGACCAGCGCCGGCTCCTCGCACGTGTTGCCGAACGCATACGAGACGACCGGCCGCCGATCGAGATCGGGTCGGCGATCGATCGCGAGGTCCAGACAACCCGCGCGTGTATGCGAGCCGGTGAAGTCTTGGTTCACGGAGTCGAACGAGCCGGCGCGGTAGGCGCAGCCGGCGAGAACAGAGAACGCGGTCGCGACCGCCACGGCGTGCATGCGGCGCACATGAGCAACCCGCGGACCTTCGTCGCGACAGTGTTGTTTGCAGCAGTTGGCGCGCGCGACCGTCGAGCGAACGCGCGCGACCTTCACCCCGCCGCCGCCCGCCGCCCGGCGTCGCCACACTCTGTTGTACGCGCGATAGCGCGATCGACGATGTAGGCGTCAGCGTTTCGCCGACTCGAGCGCGGCGACGGCATCCGCGAGCTCGTGCTCGGCTGACGCGAGATGTTCACGCGCGCGCTCGACGGCGCGTTCGGCATCATCGACACGACGCTGCGCGTCGCGAACAGCGCGTTCTCGGGCGGCGGCGGCTGCGCGCTCGCGCTCGGCGGCAGCCGCGCGTTCGCGTTCGACGTCTTCGGCCGGCGGCGCCGGCGCCGGCGCCGTGTGTGACGGCATTGCTTCAGCGAGCGCGCTGAGCGCTTCGAACCCAGGAGGATCTCGATCGGCGATCAGCGCACCAGGCGGATCCGGATCGAAGCCACCCGCTGCGGCGATGGCGGAGAGCGTCGCGGTCACGCGGCGCAGCACGGCCTCGTTCGCGGGGTGGCCGTCGTCGGCGAGCAGCGTCGCGGCGCGTGCGCGCACGGTCGCGAGCGCGTCGCGGTGGGCGGCCGCTGCCGCGAGCTCGCCGCTGCGCAGCCGTTCGGCCGTCGCGAACAGCGCGTCGAGCTCGGCGCGCGCGTGCCACCAGACCTGGTTGACCGCCCACGCCGAGATCGACGGCCGCTTGCGCTTGCCGAGCGCGCTCGCCGCTGCCTTGTCGCCGGCGGCCTTCAGCGCCGCGACCAGCCGATCGCGCGTCGCGACGAACTCGTCGAACGGCGCCTGGTAGAGCTCGCGCTCGGCATCGGTCATGCCGGCTACGCTACACCGGGATCATCGTCGGAGCCGAGGCGACGCGGTTCTTGCCACCGCGCTTGGCCTCGCGCATCAGATCGGCGACGCGCACGACCGCGGCGCGCGGATCGATGTACGCCGCGAACGTCGTCACGCCCACGCTCGCGGTCTGGCGCCGGCCGAGCGTCTTGACGCGATCGCCGACCTCGTTCTCGATCGCGACGCGCAGCTCCTCGGCGATCCGCGTCGCGACGTCGAGGTTCGTGCTCGGCAACAGCGCGCCGACCTCGTCCGCGCTGTAGCGATAGGCGTGGCCGCGCGCGCCCATGTAGCTGCGGATCAGCTCGAACGTCGCGTGCAGCACGTCGTCGGCGATCGCGACGCCGAGCTGGCGTGCGATCGGCGTGAACTCGTCGAGCTCGACCATGATGATCGCGAGCGGCTCGTTCAGGCTCGCCCAGCGCAGGCGCACGATCAGGTCGCGATCCCACGCGCGCCGGCTGCGCAGCCCGGACGGGTCGAGCTCGGGATCGCGAAGCAACGCGTCGCGCAGGTCCCACAGCCGCAACCGGCCCGGATGCGTGATCGCGATCGTCGTCAGCTCGCCGGACGTGACCTGCGCGATCAGATCGCGACGCGCGGTCCTCGCGCCTTCGCCGTCGTAGCGCGTCCAGTACGGCGTCGCGCTCGAGATGTGATCGGCGAGCGCGAGCGCGATCGCGAGATCGCGAAAGTGCGTGTGGTCGACGCCGAACGAGTTGAAGCTCTGCGCGACGAACGTGCCCGTCGTCTCGTCCTTGTTCGTGCAGCGCACCGACAGGCCGCCCGGCGAGCGCTCCAGATCCATCAGCAGCTCGAGCTCGACAAGCCTGGGGTCACGCATCGCCCAAACGATACCGCGCAATCCCCCGCGGCTACGTTCGCCGGGCGAGCAGCAGAGTTGCAGCGACTAATGTGAACGCGTGTGGTCGTGACGGAACCCGAGCGCGATCCCGGCCATCCAGCCGTCGCCGACCAAGCTCGCCCCGACCACGCCGCCGATCGAGAGGTTGTCGGTGAGCGCGACGTCGAGACGCGCGCGCGGATCGAGCACGAGATCGGTGTCGACGCCGGCCCCCTCGTCGGAGACCGCGACGCCCGCGGCGAGCTCGGCGGCGAGCGTGATCGGCCCGAGTCGATGCTGGAGCCCCGCCGACGCGACGACGAGCATCGCCTCGAAGCTCGCCGGCTGGGCCGCGAACGCGCCGAGCTCGACGTCGAGCGCGACATACGGTCCGTCGGCGAAGCCCGCGCCGACGCGCGTGTCGACGCTGGCGATCCGCCGCTCGCCGTCGTCGGCCGGCGCCGACGTGGTTCGCGGCGACGCCGTGTGGCTCGGTGGCGCGAAGTGCCAGAGATCGACGCCGACCGAGTCGAACATGTACGGGTCGGCGCGCGCGGTCGACGCGGCGACGAGCGCGAGCGATGCGAAGGACCAGGCGCGCATGGCCCACCTGCCGAGCAACTCGCAGACCCGGCGCAAGCGCGTGATCGCAGCGCCGCGACGCGGGTGTACCCCGGACACTCCGTCACCGCGCGGCCGTGCGAGCGCTCGGTCGCGCCACACTCCGCCTTCATGACGCGGAGCGTTTCGTCTACCGAGGCCACCGGCCTGGCAACCCGGTACGACACGCGCGGTGCGTCGGAGCTCGCGCGGTCGAGGGGTTGCGGCGGCACGTGCGGTGCAATCCGTCGCACGTGCATGGAAGAGACGATCGACATCTCGCTCGACGAGCTCGACCAGGCCTATGGCGGGGCGATGGGCCAGGTGCTCCGCGCCGGCGCGCGGGCGTCGTTCTCGAAGCCGGCCGCGCTCGAGCGCAGCCTGCCGCTGGGCAGCGTGTTGCCGCGCGCGCCGATCGTCACCGGCACGCGACGCGCCACGCCGTGACGTCCATATCGGCGTCCTTGATCAGCGTGTCGAAGTTGTCGGCGTTGGCCTCGGGGCACACGGTGCTCGCGAGCGACGCGGCGCCGTATTCGACCTCGAACACCGCCTTGTTCGCGGCGACGAACGGCGCGAGCGTGTCGCACTCGCCGTACTGGAAGCATTGCTCGTCGAGCATCCAGTCGAACGCGGCGAGCAGATCCGGGACTTGATCGGTGTCGTTCTTGAGCCCGACCGAGAGCGAGCGCGCGTGGGCCTCGCTCGCGATGAAGCGATTGTAGTCGAGCTGCGTCGCGGCGGTGAGCGCGAAGCCCGAGTCGTTCTCGTAGCCGTCGACGTTGTCGGGCTCGACGCCGTCGCAGTGCTTGGCGACGGCCGTGTCCAGCCGCGCGGTCATGAGCTGGCGGACCGCGGCGGATCGCGTATCGAGCCAGTACTCGCCGGGCCAGCCGTCGAGCTCGTTGCCGCGCGCGGCCGCTGGGAACTTGCTCGAGTCCGGACGGCCCGGCTCGTAACTGCCGACGTCGACGTAGCAGATCACGACGCGGCCGGCGGCGTGCAGCGCATCGATCGTCGCCTGCGGCGTGTCGAACATGTCGACGTCGTACATCGCGACGTCGAACGACGTATCGATGTTGTCCTCGAGCTGCCACTGCCACGACGTGCCCGGATGCGGCGTCCAGATGCTCGGCGCGGCGGCGGCCGCATCCGGCGCATCGCCATCAGCATCCGGGTCGGACGCGCCGGCGGCCGGTGGTGCGTCGCCCGCGACCGGCGAGCGGCACGCGGCGAAGAGGACTAGTAGCGCGATCGATCGCATGGCGCGCCGCTTTGCACGCAGCGCTCCAGGACGCAGCTCGCGAGGTTCCACGTCGGACGCGCGCGGCGCTGCACGCGACGAGCACGCGGTTGCGCGGACCTGCCACTAACCGGTTGCACACGCTAGATCGCGACGCCCAGCTGGACCCCACCGAGGAACCACGTGTCGACGATGTTCGACACCGCGAGCATGTTGCTCGCCGACAGGGTGCCGTCGCCGTCGAGCTCCATCGATACGCGGCGATACTCGAGCAGCCCGCGGACGAACACCGTGTCCGTGAGCGGGATCTTGAAATCGACGTCGACGCCGAGCCCCGATGACGAGGCCGAGCCGTACCAGTCCGGGTTCGAGACGTCGCCCGTCGAAAGGATGTACATGTATCGCGCGCCGACGCCGACCCGTGCGCGCTCGCTGACCGCGACCTCGAGGCTGCCGCCGACGTCGACGTGCTGGTAGCGCGTGTCCGGAATCGCCACGCTGGTCGGGAAGTCGCCCGCGAGCGTCCACGACGCCGAGTTGTAGCTGACCATGCCGTCGAGCAAGAGCGCGCCCATCTTGTGGCGGTAGTGCGCGCCGATCTCGAGCGACGTGTAGTCGAGCCCGTACGCGCCGTACGTATCGTTGACCAGGTCGTTCGCGTCGACCTCCGCGTTGATCGACTTCTGGACCTCGAGCGTGCCGCCGAAGCCGGTCAGCTCGTCGCCGTAGCGCTCTTCGGGATACGGAAATGCCGACGCCTTGAGCGCCACGGCGTTGACGCTCGATGCGGGATATGACGGCGGCGTCATCGGGGCGTCCGGAGGGGACTGCTGGAAGCTCATCCCGCGCTGGCCGATGAGCCCGCCGACCGCGAGCGCGAGCCTCGGTGAGCGATGCACGGCGGGCACCGCGGGCGGTGGCGCGACGGTCTCGACGACGAGCGGCGACTGATCGACGACCGGAGGCGGCTCGATCGCGACCGGCGCCGGTGCCGGCGTGCTCGGCGGCGCGAGCTCGTCGAGCAGGTGTGCCGCGATCGCGGCGAACACGTGCGGATTCGAAACGTCCGCGAGCGGTGCGTGGCGAGCGATGCGGCCGTCAGCTGTCACCATCCACACCTCGGCGTTGTCGATCCACACGGCCGCCGAGGCGCCGTCGGTCAGCGCGAGGTGTTGCGCCGACGCGGCGCGGTCGAACGCCAGGTCGCCGGGCGGCGCCGTCATCGGCTCGGCCACGACCTCGACGTCGGTGCCCACCACGGCCTTCAAGGCATCGGGAAGATCGGGTCGCTCGGTGAGCACGACCACGCGGTCCGCGTGCGCCACCGAGCCCATCGCGACGAGAATGAGGAGCGATCGCATGGTTGAGTTCGTGGGCGAGCCTATCGCGCGCGTTGCAGAAAAGATCGTGCATGTTTTTGCACGACGCTAGACTTCGTCGATGCTGCGCGAGCGCGAGGCCGATCGACGAACGTCGCCGGTGTCTCGCGACGCGCGCGCGCTGCGCTGCGCCGCGTGTGGCCATCGCATCACCGACGGCGGGCAGCGCATCGCGATGAACGGCGCGCACGTGCATCGGTTCGTGAACCCGAGCGCGGTCTCCTACGAGATCGGTTGCTTCGCGACGGCGCCGGGCTGCACGTACGTCGGCGCGAGCGAGGATGCGTTCTCGTGGTTCCCGGGCTGGGCGTGGCAGATCGCGATCTGCGCCAGCTGTCGCGCTCACGTCGGCTGGATCTACCGCAACGCGGGCGGAGAGTTTCACGGCCTCATCACGTCGGCGTTGCGCGAAGGCTGACGCTAGCGCGACAGCACGCCGTCGAGCGCGATCATCAACATGCCGGCCGCGGGCCGCCACGGCCCTTCGAACAGCGTGCCCTTCGCGACGAACACGTCGTCGCCGTCGCCGATCTCGAGGTACGAGCCGACGTCCGTGACGTTCGGCGTGTGGCCGTTCGGCTCCTCGCGCCACGCGGCGTCGGCGAGCGTGATCACGAGCGCGCGCTCGTCGCCGGTGAGCTTGACCGTGCGGTCGGTCGGCTTGCGATCCTGAAACATCGGATGGTCGACGTAGCGCAGCGTGCCGGCGTCGGTGTCGACCACCGTGAGGTCATCGCCGCCGATGCCGTAGATGTGCAGCGCGAGGCCATGTGCCGGCAGCGCATCGTCGAGCTTCGCCGTGCTGCGCTTGACGGTGTGCGGGCGCGGGATCGCGGGCGGCGCGACCGGCGC
>Ga0070665_100001570_pt1 | contig 26346 bp, 22 predicted proteins | sample KBSS13metaG_FD_65862 | JGI IMG/M metagenome (GOLD analysis project Ga0070665, IMG submission 65862) | Switchgrass rhizosphere microbial communities from Kellogg Biological Station, Michigan, USA - KBS S1-3 metaG | ecosystem: Host-associated > Plants > Roots > Rhizosphere > Soil ... | reverse complement strand
TCAAGCGCGGCGACCTTGGCCGCGACCGCGACGAGCAGCGCGCCGAGCGCTTCCAGGTCGGCCAGAAGTTCGACGCGATGGTCATCGGTTTCGATCGTTCGAAGAAGCCGAACTTCTCGATCAAGGCGATGCAGATCGCCGAAGAGAAGCAGGCGGTTGCCCAATACGGTTCGTCCGACTCGGGCGCGTCGCTCGGCGACATTCTTGGTGCTGCGCTGAAGGAAGCTCAGGAATCCAAGGAAACGAAGTCCAAAAAGAAGAAGTAACGGTAAAGGCGGCACTAATCTGGATTAGTGCCGCCGAATCCCGCTTGCGCGGGCCGAACTTTCCTGACAGCACAATGCCAAGCGGCCTTCCCTGTGGGGGACATTGGGAGGCCGGCCACTCCTTTCCGCGGGGAAACCAATGATTCGGTCCGAATTGGTTCAGAAGCTGTGCGGCGATTTTCCTGACCTCACCCAGCGCGAGGTCGAAAGTGTCGTCGGAGCGATTTTCGATTCCATCACTGATCAGCTCGCCGAGGGTGGCCGGGTCGAGCTTCGAGGCTTCGGTGCTTTCTCGACGCGTCAGCGTGACGCCCGCGTCGGCCGCAATCCGCGTACCGGCGAATCGGTCTCGGTCGATGCCAAGCGCGTGCCCTATTTCAAACCGGGCAAGGAAATGCGCGAGCGGCTGAACTTAAGCGAAGTCACGGCGGAATAGCCTGACGCGCCCTACCGTCGTCAGAGCTGCCGAAGCGGACGTGGCGGAACGGTAGACGCTGGAGACTTAAAATCTTCTTCCCGATTGGGAGTGTGGGTTCGATTCCCACCGTCCGCACCAGCATTGAAAAGCAGGCAATTTCCTCCACTTCGGAGGGATAATTTGTTAAGCGTTCTCGGGTTAATTGGCCGATGTGTCTTCGGCGTCCAAACCGCACAGCGAAACGCAACCGCAACGCTCGCGCCTTTTGAACGCGCGTCGTGAAGCTTTCGTCCTCACTATTCTGATCGCCGCAGTGATGCTGCTTCTGTGGAACGGCAGCTCTTTCTTCGAGCATTTGCGCATCGCCGGCCCGCAGTTCGATCGCAACATTAAGATCGCAAGCACGGCACTGACCCTCAACGTCGCGCTGATCCTGTTCGGCTGGCGCCGCTACGTCGACCTGCAGCATGAAGCCGAACTTCGGGCCGATGGGGAACGCCGTGCGGCGGTGCTCGCCAGCACCGATTCCGCGACCGGGCTCTATAACCGCAAAGGCTTCGCCGATCACGCCGACGCAATGTCGCAACGTGCTGGCCAGGATGAGCAACTCGTTATCGTCTCGATCCAGATCCACCGGTTCAAGGCGGTCAACGACCAGCACGGTTACGACATGGGCGATCGCCTTTTGCGCGAAATCGCTGCTTCGCTGACGGACGCGCTTGGATCGACTTCGGTGATTGCTCGCCTGAGCGGCGACGAATTCGCGGTCGCTTTCACGCTTCCTCAGGCTGAGCTTGCGCGTGCAGACTTGGTGGCGGACGCCGCCCTACGCGCGATCACCCGTCCCTATTTGCTGGACGAGCGAATGATTCAGGTCGGCGCATTCGCAGGCATCGCCGCAGCATCGGCGTCAGACGTCCGAATCCCTGACCTACTTCGGCGCGCCGACATCGCAATGGACCGCGCCAAGTCCGGCCGTGTCGCTCGGCCCGTCTGGTTCGACGCCGGTATGGAGCGTGCGCTCATCGCTCAGGGCGAGATCGAGCAAGGCATCCGCTTCGGCCTCGAACACGATCAGTTCGTCCCTTACTTCGAGCCGCAGGTCGATCTTTCCACCGGCGAGATCGTCGGGTTCGAAGTGCTCGCACGCTGGAACCACCCGCTTTCGGGAATCATATCGCCCGACGTCTTCATTCCAATCGCGGAAGAAATTGGCGTCATTGGCCGCCTGTCGGAGCAGGTGATCGGCGAAGCGCTTCGTCAGTCCGCTTTATGGGATCAGTCGCTGAAGATCTCGGTGAATATCTCCCCGACGCAGTTTGCCGACGGCTGGCTCGCACAGCGCATCGTCCGAATGCTGTCGGAAAGCGGTTTTCCAGCCGAACGACTGGTGGTTGAGGTAACCGAGAGCTCTTTGTTTGCTGATCTTGAACTGGCTCGATCAATCGTGACCAGCCTCAAAAATCAGGGCATCCGCCTGGCGCTCGACGATTTCGGCACGGGCTTCTCCTCGCTGGCCCACCTCCGTTCGCTGCCCTTCGACGTCATCAAGATCGACCGCAGCTTCGTCACCAACATCCACGAGAACAAGGAAAGCATGGCGATCGTGCGTGCGGTGACGACTCTGGCCAGCGCACTCTCCGTCCCCGTCTGCGTCGAAGGCATCGAAAACGAGGCCGCTTATGAGGCGGTGGTGATGCTCGGCTGCCAGGTCGGCCAGGGCTGGTATTTCGGCAAGGCAATGCCGTCGGAGCAAGCCGCCGAGCTTCTCACCTCGCGAGCCCCGCGGTCCGAAGAGCCACCGCTCAGCGCGGCCGGCTAAGACTCCTAAGATAAGGCGATGGTGTCGCGTCCCACCGTGGGACGTGCGGAGCCGTTCGCCCAACAAGATTGTTGAACATGGTAAAAGCCGCGTTAGGATTTTGCCATGTCGTTTGTTCGGCAAGCTTTTGGACTAGACCCGCGCGCCTTCGGACGCAGGTTCGAAGATGCGTCCGATTGGCCGCCAGTGCCGCGCGCGCCGCGTTCGCTCATTAGCAATGACTTGAAATTGTTCGCCGCCACGTTCCTCGGCGGCTTCGTTTTCGTCTCCGTCTACCTCGCCTGATCAATCGTAACTTCCCGACTCGTTCGGAAAGCACTAGTTGCGCGCTGCCTTCAGCGAGGGAGAAACCTATGACCGCGTTCAACGCAGTGCGCTTCAAGGTGAAACCGGGCCGCGACGAAGAATTTCTCGAGGCTCACCGTCAGGTTGATCGGGAATGGCCGGGGCTCAATCGGGTCAACCTCATCCAGACGGGCGACCATTCCTACTGCATCATCGGCGAGTGGCAGGACATGGACAGCCTGGCCGCCGCGCGACCGCACATGCTCTCGACGCTCGACAGCTTCCGCGACACGCTTGAGGAGGTCTCGGAGGGGAACGTCACGGATCCCGTCTCAGGCCCCGTGGTGCTCGAGCTGAAATAGCTCAGTCGCAGGCGAGGTGAAGCTTCCAGCCTAGCCACGCCGCGACAAGGCACATTGAAGCGACGAGCAAGAGTTGCCCCACCGGGCCGACTCCCAGGCTGCTCAAGGCAAACGCCAGCAGCGAGCCGATCACCATTGCGCCCGAATTGACGATATTATTGGCTGCGACCGTTCGCGCAGTCTCGGTCTTCGGGACCGTGGTCGTCAGAAACGCGTAGAGCGGCACCACGAACATGCCGCCAGTGATGGACACGCCCAAAAGTGCGACGATCATCAGACCTGCCAGCGGATGGAAGATGAAATTGCCGAGTGTCGTGAGGTCGGGACCGCGCTTGCCCCACGCGAGCGCAACGAAATGGAGCAACAGCACGAAAACGCCCATGGCGACGACCGATGCCGGAGCAAATCTAGCAGAGACTTCGCTCTTAAGGAGGCGATTGATCAGCACTGAGCCAATGGCGATGCCGACAGAGAAAATGCCGATGAAAAGACTCGCGACGCGCTCGTCAGCGCCAAGGACATTCTTCACGAGCGGCGGGAAAATGATGATCAGCACGGCGCCGATCGTCCAGAAGAAGCTGATCGCCAGGATCGCCAGGAAGAGACGTCGAATATGCATTGTGCCGCTGACAAGTGCGATCGACGCCCGAAGGATGTGCCAGTTGAACGGAATCCGCTCGGCCGCCGGCGGCGCTGGTGGAACCTGTCGTCCGGTCAGGAAGCCAAGGACAGCGATCCCCACGGTGGCCGCAGCGGCAATCTCAGGCGTCGGCGCTAGGACGCCCGCGAGGATCGTGCCACCCAGAATGGCGAGATACGTCCCCGCCTCGACCAGCCCCGTTCCGCCGAGCACTTCATCCCTTTGAAGGTGCTGCGGCAGGATGGCGTATTTGATCGGCCCAAAGAAGGTCGAGTGCACGCCCATCGCGAATACAGCCGCCAGCATCAGGAACTTGCTCGCGAGCATGATCCCGGCACCACCCAAGATCATGATTCCGATTTCCGCGAACTTGATGATCCGGATCAGCCGCGACTTATCGTGGTCGTCGGCGAGTTGCCCCGACAGTGCCGAGAGCAGGAAGAAGGGGAGAATGAACAGCCCCTGCGCGATTGCGCTGAACTGGAACTCCTTCGCCGGGTCACGAAGCAGTTGGTAGGTAACGAACAATACGACCGCCTGCTTGAACAGGCTGTCGTTGAACGCTCCGAGGAACTGTGTCGAAAACAGCGGCATGAACCGCCGCGAGCGAAGCAGATGACCGACGTTCTGGATCAAGGAAGAAGCGAGGCAACAACCATGGGGAGCGAAGGCATAGCCAGCTTTGCGCGCCGCTCCAAACCATATAACGACCCTGTCCTAGAACGATGCTGTCACTGCCCAACCTACTGACGCTGTCACGCATTCTCGCGGTGCCGATCCTGGTCTTCCTGCTGTGGAAGCCGGCACCGTGGGATTACGGCATAACGTTCGTCCTCTACTGCATCGTCGGCATCACCGATTATTTCGACGGCTACTTAGCGCGTGCACAAGGCTCGATATCTAAACTCGGCCAGTTCCTCGATCCGATCGCCGACAAGATCATGGTCGCCGCGGTGATCATCATGCTCTGCGCCAGCCGCAAGGCCGACGGCGACGCGCCAATCATTCAGGACTTCAACATCATCCCGGCCTTGATCATCCTGTTGCGCGAGATCATCGTTTCCGGCCTTCGCGAGTTTCTCGCCGAGCTCAAAGTCTCCGTTCCGGTCAGCCGCCTCGCCAAATGGAAGACGACTTTCCAGCTCGTCTCTCTAGGCGCGCTGATCCTCGGAGGCGCAGTACCCGGACAGCCCTGGGTCCATTCGGTCGGCGTTGTCAGCCTGTGGGCGGCGGCCGCACTGACCTGCGTCACCGGCCACGATTATCTTCGTACCGGCCTTCGCCACATGGACTAAGCCCTTGAAGGGCTCCAGTTATCGATTTTCCGACTTTCACTGACGAACTTTCCTCGTTTCCGCTGCTTCATTGTCGGGCCTAGGGCACGCTCGAACAGCTACGTGAGGAGAGGCAGTGATGGACGCGAAGACCGGTGAGATGGGCGGATGCCCGATGGGGCACGGCGACGGTGGTGTTCGCGCGCTCCTCGGCCGGACCAACAAGGATTGGTGGCCAGAGATGCTGGCGACGGAGATCCTCAATCCCAACGGCGCGACCAATCCTCTCGGCGATGACTTCGACTACGCCGAAGCGTTCAAGAAGCTCGACTATCAGGGCCTGAAGAACGACCTCACCGCGCTGATGACCGACAGCCAGCCCTGGTGGCCGGCGGACTACGGTCACTATGGCCCCTTCTTCATTCGCATGGCCTGGCACGCAGCTGGGACGTACCGCACCGCCGACGGACGCGGCGGCGCCAACAGCGGCCAGCAGCGCTTCGCTCCCCTCGATAGCTGGCCGGACAACGGCAACCTCGACAAGGCTCGCCGCCTGCTGTGGCCGATCAAGCAGAAGTACGGGAACAACATCAGCTGGGCCGACCTCTTCATCCTGGCCGGCAATGTCGCGATCGAGAGCATGGGCGGCCCGACCTTCGGCTTCGGCGGCGGCCGCGCCGATGTGTTCGAACCCGAACGCGACATCTATTGGGGCTCCGAAGACAAATGGGTGAACCAGGGAGTCCAGACCCGCATTTCGCCCGAACATGGCTTCCACGCGCTCGAAGGGCCGCTGGCAGCGATCCAGATGGGCCTCATCTACGTTAATCCCGAAGGGCCGCAGGGCAACCCGCATGACGACGAGGGCATGGCCCGCGACATGAAGGAAACCTTCGCCCGCATGGCCATGGACCATGAAGAGACCGTCGCGCTGACTGCGGGCGGCCACACCTTCGGCAAGGCGCACGGCAACGGCGACGCATCGCTGCTCGGCTCAGCCCCCTCGGGTGCCGACCTCGCGGCGCAGGGCTTCGGCTGGGTCAGCGGCCATGAGAGCGGCGGCATTGGCGAGCATACCGTCACCAGCGGCATCGAAGGCGCCTGGACCAACACGCCAGACAAATGGACGGAGAACTATTTCCGGCTTTTGCTCGATTACGATTACGAGTTGGTGCAGTCGCCCGCGGGCGCCAATCAGTGGCAGCCGATCAACCAGAAAGAAGAAGACATGGCGCCGGCCGCCTGGGACCCGAACAAGAAGGTCCCGACGATGATGACGACCGCCGACATGGCCTTGAAGCGCGACCCGGAATTCCGCGCCATCAGCGAGAAGTTCCGCAATGACCACGAAGCGTTCAAGGACGCCTTCGCTCGCGCCTGGTTCAAGCTGACCCACCGCGACATGGGTCCGAAGGTCCGTTACCTCGGGCCCGAAGTCCCCGCGGAAGATCTGATCTGGCAGGACCCGATCCCGGCCGGCACCAAGCCGTCGGATGCAGATGTCGCTGCGGTGAAGCAGAAGATCGCCGACAGTGGCCTGACCGTCAGCCAGCTGGTGAAGACCGCTTGGGCGTCGGCCTCGACCTATCGCAAGTCGGACCATCGCGGCGGCGCGAATGGCGCGCGTATCCGCCTCGCGCCACAGAAGGATTGGGAGGTCAACGAACCCGCCGAACTGAAAAAGGTGCTCGACACACTCGATGGTCTTCGCGGCAACCTAAGCCTGGCGGACGCGATCGTGCTCGGCGGCGTGGTTGGTCTTGAGAAGGCAGGCGCTCGCAACGTACCGTTCGTCGGCGGACGCGGCGACGCGACCACGGAGCAGACCGATGCCGACAGCTTCAAATGGCTGGAGCCCGAGGCTGACGCTTTCCGCAACTACGTTGGCAAGAAAAAGCTCGCGGTGAAAACTGAGGAAATGATGCTCGACCGCGCGAGCCTGCTCGGCTTGTCGGTTCCCGAGATGACGGTGCTGATCGGTGGCCTCAGGGTGCTCGGCGCTAACCATGGCGAGCGCGGCCACGGCCACTTCACGAAGCGCTCGGGCCAGCTGACCAACGACTATTTCCTCAACCTGCTCGACATGACCAACGTGTGGAAAGCTGTCGAGGGCAGCAATGACGAGGAATATGTCGCAACCGACCGTGCCGGCGGCGGAGAGACCTGGCGAGGCACGCGTGCGGACCTGATCTTCGGATCGAATGCCGAACTGCGCGCAGTTGCAGAGGTCTACGCCCAGAAGGACGGGCAAGAGAAATTCGTTCGCGACTTCGTCAAAGCCTGGACCAAGGTCATGAACGCCGATCGCTTCGACCTTGCAGCGAGCACCGCTCAGCAGACTGCGACTGAGCGGCCGCTCGAACCGGCCAAGTAGACCCGCGTTTCCGGCCGCGGCGCCCAGCCCTCCCCACTCCCCTCGGGCGCCGCGGCAAATGGGGTCAGGCCGGCTCGAGCGCTTTTGTCTCGACTGTGGGAACCAGTCCGCCGATGATCCGGCGGAGCGTCGCGCTCAACAGGCGAAACTCGTTTTCGCGCGGGCTCGACCGACGCCAGATCAAGGCAACGCGGCGATACCCGTTGTCCGAACGCAGCGGCTTGGCCGACACGCTGGTGCCGTCCAGGATGCCCGCTTCGATTGCCATCGATGGGACGAAGGTCACGCCGAGACCGTTGTCGACCATCTGCACGAGGGTGTGAAGCGAGGTTCCCATCATCGCCGCGTGGGCACGAAGATCAGGGCGATTGCACGCCGACAAAGCGTGATCCTTCAGGCAATGCCCGTCCTCGAGCAGCAGCATCCGGGTTTCATCCAGCGCATCGACCTCGACCGTGCTTCCCTGCGGCGCCTCGCCGCTCGGAAAGGCGACAAACAGCCGGTCGTCGATCAGGCTCTCGGATTCCACGTCGCCGCAGGGATACGGCAGCGCGAGCAGCACGCAGTCGAGCTGACCGCGATGGAGCGCATCGCAGGCCGCCTGGCTGGTCTCTTCACGCAGGTAGAGCTTGAGGCTCGGCCATTCCTTGCGAAGGCGCGGGAGCATTGCGGGAAGCAGAAACGGCGCAATGGTCGGGATGACGCCCATCCGCAGGTCGCCATGCAGCGGTTTGCCCTCCGCGCGCGCCAGTTCGGCAAGCTCCTCGGCTTCGCGAAGGACTCGAACCGCCTTGTCAGCGACCTTCTCGCCAAGCGCTGTGAAGCGAACGATCCGCCGCGTGCGCTCGACCAGGACAATGCCGAGCGAAGTCTCGAGATCGCGAAGCCCAGCGGACATGGTGGATTGGGTGACGAAGCAGGCCTCCGCGGCTTTTCCAAAGTGACCGTGCTGCCTCAGCGCGACCAGATATTGCAGTTGCTTGATCGTTGGGAGATGGACTGTCATCGAACCTTCCAATTACAACCGATGCTGTAATCGGATGCGTCGATTTATGCCAGCGCGCGGTACAGTCCGTAACAGCTAACAACGGTTAGAAGGGCTCCGACGAAGGTCAGCAGGGTGTCGGCGTTGACCCGCTTGGCTATCCAGGCGCCAAACGGTGCCGCGCACACACCGCCGATGAGCAAGCCGACCGTTGCTGTCGTGAATGCCTGCCATCCCAGAGTCGCCAGGAACGTCGCCGATATCGTGACCGTGAGGAAGAATTCGGCGGTATTCACAGTCCCGATCGTCTTGCGCGGATTGCTTCCCTGAACGAGCAAGTTCGAGGTCACAATGCCGCCCCAGCCTCCTCCTCCGGCCGCGTCGAGAAATCCTCCGGCGAGCCCAAGCGGCGCGACCACCCGCGGCCGGCGTTCCGTGTGCTTGTGCATGACGCCGCGATAGAAAAGATAGAGCCCGAGCGCCGTCAGGTAGACCAGCACGAAAGGCTTCGCGACCGAAGCGTCGATCGACGTCAGGACATAAGCGCCGAGCACACCGCCGATCACTCCGGGGACGACCAGGCGCGTAAACAGCTTCCAGTCGACATTGCGGTGAGCGGTGTGGCTAATGCCCGATACGGCTGTCGTAAAGGTCTCGGCGGTGTGGACACCTGCCGACGCAGCGGCCGGAGGTACGCCAAGACTGATTAGAAGAGTGCTGGAAATCTGCCCGTAAGCCATGCCGAGCGCACCATCGACCAGCTGCGCTGCGAACCCGATCAGGATGAACGGGATTAGCACTGAAGGGTCGTTGATGATGCCCGGTAGAATGACCCGCCTCCCCGTTACCTCACGCGATGTGCCGGACGCTCGGAGCGTTCGCAAGGTTCCACGATGACACAGATGTTCGGCTCGGCTGGAATTTATATCAGTCGCGACATAGATTGTGCGGCATGCAGTCTGGCCTCATCGCCTATCTCGACTCGGTCAAATCGCGCGATCCGGCTGCGCGGTCGCGGTGGGACGTCTTGTTCTACCCGGGTGTCACTGCGCTTGGATTGCATCGCGTCGCACACTGGCTGTGGGAGGGGCATCTCTATTTCCTCGCCCGGCTAGTGAACCATTTCTCGCGGTTCCTGACCTGCATCGACATTCACCCAGGCGCGAAGATCGGACAGCGATTCTTCCTCGACCATGGCTTCAGCGTGATCGGCGAGAGCGCGGAGATCGGCGACGACGTCACCATCTATCAGCATGTCACTCTTGGCGGGACCAATCCAACGACTGGTATCGGCGGCAAGCGCCATCCGACGCTTCGGAATGGCGTCGTCATAGGCTCAGGAGCGCAGATCCTCGGCCCCATCGAAATTGGCGAAGGCGCGAAAGTGGGCGCGAACTCGGTCGTTACGAAAGACGTGGCGCCGAGCCAAACTGTCGTCGGCATTCCGGCCAAGCCAGTGCCGGTGGATGCCATTCACTACAGTCCCGGATTCATGCCCTACGGCACTCCCTGCGGTGAAGACGTAGATCCGGTCCGCGCTCGCCTGACGGAGCTCGAAGAAGAAATCGATGAGCTTCGCAAGGAGCTCCGCGCACTAAAGGCCCCGCGCCCGGCTCAACCGAAGGTCAAAAGCGCTTGAGCGTCGTCGCGCCGTTCCCCAGTGCATGGGACCGGCGCCGGATTGATACGTTCGATCGCAAGGAACTCACCCGGATTCTGGATCTCTACGGCCGCATGGTCGCAGCCGGTCACTGGCGCGATTACGCTCTTCGCATCGACCCAGAGGTCTCCGTCTTCGCGGCCTATCGTCGCCACTCCGAACGGCCGGAGGTGCGCATAGAGAAACGCCCCTCGCTTCGCATGAAGCAAGGGGCGTTCGCATTGGTCAGTGAGCATGGTCAGGTGCTCAAGCGGGGCCACGATCTTGCGGGTGTGCTGGCCCCGCTCGAGCGCCGTCTTATGCGGCTGGTTGGGTAATCACCGCCGGACGATCCAGGTTTGGCAACCGATCCTGCAGGTTCGATGGCAAGCGCGTAACCACCAGCCTCCGAGCCTGGTGCCAGTAAGCGGAGAGAAGCAACAGCGCCGAGCCAATCACCAACGCGGTCAGCGCGATGTTGAGTTCGACCGCACCGAACTGCTTGAACAGCTCGGTCAGCGCATAAAGCACGTAGGCTAACGCCGAGACGAGCAACGCGCGACGATCGATCGCCAGCGCTGTTAGCCCGAACAACACGTACAGACCGACGACGGCGAGCGCCTCGCCGGTGTTCACGGCGCCGCTGTTCAAACCCATTAGCGTGAAGATCGGGTGAGCGATCATCGGCGCTGCGAGCAGGTGCAGCCAGAAGGCAACGTCGGAACGGCGAGTGGTGCGCGCGCGGTCGGACGAATCCCACCACATGGCGAACAGGAATACACCGACGCCGAGCACCAGAATGAAGCTCAGCACCAGGTTCTTTGCCGCTTCGCTATCGTGTGGCTGAACGATCCCGATGACGATTGCGAGAAACAGTCCGGCGACTGCCGCCGCGCCGGCGGCAACAGTGATCGGCACATGGAACTTGCGCCAATGAAGCCAGGCCGCGCCTGCCGCAATCGCCGCGCTCACTCCGCCCACGAGAGCAGGGACCAAGTCGTTAGTGTTGTTGTCGAATTGGTCCGGCCCAATGATCTGGACGAGCAGGAAACCGCTGGTCGTCAGGACGGCTCCGACAAAGGCGAGCAATAACAAGATCGAAGGAAGCGCCATCCGACGCTTCGCCGTGAAGAAAAGGGCCAACGCCCAGGATGTGGCGGCAACGAAAAGCGGACCGAGGAAACTCGGACCGGCTTCACCATGGTCGCTGATCACCAACCCACTTTGCTGCCCGACCCACTGGCCGATCCAGCCGACCGCGAAAAGAAGAATGGCCGCCGCGATCGACACGAAGATATCGTTAAACCCCGTGATGAGGCGAAATTGCTCTTCATCGGGGATGCTGAGCGAACGCTGACTTTCGACATGGGAACGAAGCGCGTCGGCGGCGTCGGCGCTGAGCACTCCAGCGGCAACGGCGTCGTCGAGCTCTTGTTGAGAATACATATTCGGTCCTCCCTGTAAGGCCGAAGAATATCTGATAGTGTATTATCGTGTCAATACACTGTGGCAGCGCGTTAACCATGAATTGAGATTTTGGCCGCGATATCCAGCGGTCATGGAGAGCGATGCTGCCATGACGTCGAATGCTTGCGAACAAATCGCAAGTTTGACAGTTGGATAGCCGATGCGTTGGAAGCTCGCCGCCGCAACTCTCCTAGCCGCTTTCACGGCGAGCGGTGCCGACGCCGGGCCAGCGCCAATCTATGATCCCGTCGTCCTCAACATCGGCTTCGTCTGCCGGTGGAATGCGCACTGCATGGACAAACAAAAGGACGCTATGAATCGCGCCCTCAAATTCGTCCGCAAGAAGGATCCTCCGAACTGGCGTATCCAGTTGTGCAATCGCAATGCCGGCAAGCGCGGATCCCGGATCGATTGGATCGGCTTCGACAATTGCATCCGAAATGCGAGCCTGGCGCCCCTGCCACCACGCCCGGCCTCCAAGACGACCCGCAAGCGCGCGACCCGTTTCATTGCAGAAAGAGGTCATTAAGACGCGGGTGGTGAGTCGCCCGTCAAAGCCACGCCTGCTGCTGTTCGCCTTCGGGGACTTTGCGTTCAATCTTTACTGGCAGAGCGTGATGCTCTTCCTGCTGTTCTACTACACGGACGCAGTCAGCCTGCCGATCGAGGTTGCCGCGACGACTTATATGATCGCGTCGATCTGGGATGGCGTTGCGAATTTCGTCGCGGGGATCATGGTCGACCGCCAGCAGGCAAAAATCCGTTACGGAGCGCTGATCGCCGCGGGTGGGATCCCACTCGGATTGACCTTCGTCCTGGCTTATTTCCCGCCGCTGGGTACCGGGGCCTCGGCGATCGCTGCCGTATTTTTGGCTCACCTGCTGTTTCGCTCGGCCTATGCCGCGGTGAACGTGCCCTACCTCGCAATGTCGGCGCGGGTCAGCCCAGACTCCGGCGACCGAGCATTCGTCGCGGGTGCGCGAATGCTGTTCGGAACCGCGGCCTCCGTTGCGGTCGCGCTGGGCACGGTGCCGGTCGGTCGCTTGCTCACCGGTTCGACCGCTGCGCGGGCGTATTTCGGTGCAGCGGTGGTCTTCGCTGTTGCGGCCTCCGCAATCCTGTTGCTGGTTGGCCTGACCTACCGCGATCTCGGCCAACTCGACCGACCGCCGCCTGCCAGCCTCAAAGCTGCCCTGCTGAGCCTGGCGCGCAACCGGGCGTTCGTAGCGCTCAACGCGGCGATGCTGTCGATGATCGTCGCCGTCACGGTGCTCGGAAAGTCGGTGCTCTATTATTTTAAGTATCTGCTCAACGACCCACAGGCTGGGCAGCTGGCGCTCGCGTCGATGGGCGTGGTCAGCGCCATCGCAATACCTTTGTGGATGACGATCGGCCGCTACATCGGGCTTCGCGCCCTGTGGCTCCTCGCGACCAGCTTCGCGATCGTCGCGCTCGGCATTTTCGCAGTCTCGAACGTCGGCACGCCAGCAGCGATGCAGATCTTCCTGATAATCGTTCAAACGATCGTCGTCGGGCTTCACTTCACCTTCTGGGCCATGCTTCCGAACACCATCGAATATGGCGAACTCGAGACAGGGCTACACGTTGAGGGCGCGGTGTTCGGCGTTGCCGCGCTGTTGCAGCGGATCGGGATCGGAATCGCCACCGCGATCCTCGGCTGGACGTTCGCATCGGCGGGCTATGTCGCCAACATTCAACAGAGCGCCGACATGCTCGCGACCATGCGCAACACCGTTGCGTTCGTGCCGATGTTCTTCCTCACGCTGTCGGGCGTCGCGATGCTGTTCAGCCCGTTCCGGCGTGGCACTCACAACCGGATCGTCCGCGAACTCGCCGGCGAGGCCGCAGCCTAAGCCACCAGGTCGAAGCTCCCGTGGACGCCGTCGCTTTCGGCGGACGGTGCGATCCAGACATCGAACGTACCTGGCTCGACGGTCGGCCGATTCTGCAAGCCGATGAAGATCAGGTCGCTCGAACGCAAAGTGAATTGCACGACCTCCGATTGACCGGGTGCGAGCGCTAGCTTCCGGAACGCCTTCAATTCACGGATCGGACGAGTGACGCTCGCGGTCCGGTCATGCGTATAGAGCTGGACCACTTCCTCCGCCGCGCGGGAACCGCGATTGGTGATGCGGGCTGAGATGGTTATCTGCCCGTCCATCCCGAGCGTCGGTGAGCCGAGCGCGAACTCCGAATATTCGATCTTTCCGTAAGTCAGGCCATGGCCGAACGGATAGAGCGCACTGTTCGGAACTCCGCGGAAGTGCGCCTTGTAGGGCTGCAGCGGACCCGGCGGGTTGGGACGACCAGTGGTCTTGTGCGCATAATAATACGGCTCCTGCCCCGACGCCCGGGGGAAGCTGGCCGGCAAACGGCCGGACGGGCTGTAAGCCCCGAACAGAACGTCGGCGATCGAGTTGCCCGTCTCGGTCCCCAGGAACCACGTTGCGAGGATCGCTTGCGCGTTCGCCACCGCGCCCTCGAGTGCGAGCGCACGGCCATGCTTCAGAACGACAACAACAGGCTTGCCGACGGCAGCAACCGCTTCGGCCAGCGCCTGCTGAGGCTCGGGAACGACGATTTCCGTGCGCGATTGCGCTTCGCCGGACATGCCCTGTCCTTCGCCGATCGCAAGGACGACGATGTCGGCCTGCCGAGCCGCCGCGACAGCCTGCTCGATGCCACCGGGGAGCGCCTCCTCGACGCCTGAGCCCTGGGCCACAACAAGCCCGCTCTTGTCGGCAAGTGCACCACGAACGCCGGTCGCGAGGTCGATCGCCTTGGCGTCGTCGCCATAAACTACCCACGGACCGACAAGATCGTGCTGGCCGCTTGCGAACGGCCCAATCAGCGCGATCTTCTTTCCTGAGCGAGGCAGCGGCAACAGGTCGCCGTCGTTCTTCAAGAGCACGATGGCCTTGCGCCCGGACTCGCGCGCGAGCGCCCGAGTCTTCGGAAGCATGGACCGAGCGCTTTCACGCTTCTCATCGATGCGGCGGAAGGGGTCGTCGAACAGGCCGAGCAGGGCCTTCGCCGCGAGTACCCGGCGAACCGATTGGTTGAGCACCGCTTCGGGGACTTCACCCTTACGAACGAGGTCGGGCAGATGCTGACGATAAAGTCCACTCTGCATGCTCATGTCGACGCCGGCGAGAAGCGCGAGTCGCGCCGCATCTCGTCCGTCCTTCGCATAACCGTGGAGGATCATCTCCTCGTCGCCAGTGTAGTCGGAAACGATAAACCCTGGGAAACCCCACTCGCCGCGCAGGAGATCGGTCATCAGCCAGTGGTTTCCGGTCGAGGGCACGCCCGAAATCTCGTTGAACGACGCCATTCCCGAACCGGCGCCGGCGTCGAAACCGGCCTTGTATGGCGGCAAATAGACTTCGCGCAGCGTCCGCTCGGAGAAGTCGACGGTGTTGTAATCGAGGCCCGCTTCCGCGCCGCCATAAGCGGCGAAATGCTTGATGCAGGCCATCATGCGCTCAGTGGATTTGAGATCCGTGCCCTGGAACCCGTGCACGCGAGCCTCGGCGAACAGACGTCCGAGCAAGACATCCTCGCCGCCACCTTCGACCCCCCGGCCCCAGCGCTGATCGCGCGCCACGTCGACCATCGGCGAGAAGGTCCAGTCGATTCCGGCACCCGCGGCCTCGAACGAAGCCGCTTCGGCGGTCCGTCGCGCAAGGTCGGGCTCAAAGCTCGCTACTTCAGCAAGCGGCACCGGAAAGATCGTTCGGTGGCCGTGAATGATGTCGGCACCAAAGATCAGCGGAATCTTCAGTCGAGATTCCTTGACCGCGGCCGTCTGCAGGATCCGAGCCATGCGCGCGCCGTTTCCATTGAAAACGCCGGTTAGCTGGCCCTGGCGGGCTTCCTCTGTCTGCTGCGGGAAGCTCGATCCTTCGCTGGGCGGATTGAGGGCAGTGGCGATCCCGCCACCCCAGGCTGAGGCCATCAGTTGCAGCTGCCCGGCCTTCTCTTCGAGCGTCATGCGCCCGATGAGGTCGTCGACGAACGCCGGTACAGACGCTTTCGCAGCGACCTGGACCAATGCCCGCACTGGGCTTGCCAGCCAGGCCGCGACCGCGCCTCCGCCAATCAACGCAGCCCGACGCGAAATGCGCATGTCTTGCATGGCTCCCCCTTCAATGCCGGCGTCCAATTGGCAACTAGGCCCGAATTAACTGGATTCGCGCGGCGTGCTTGACCACCGATGTAACCGGTTACATGACGAACGTTCCGAGCAAAATCAATCTGCCAGCGCGTGACATTTTGCGCAATTGCTGCCGATAAGGAGAGACATGGGACACGCGACCATCCGTGATGTCGCCCGCCGGGCGGAAGTCTCGGTCGCATCCGTGTCGCGCGTTCTCAACGGGCTCGAGAATGTCAGCGAGGAAACGCGAGCGCGGGTTCAGGAGGCAGTGCGCGAGCTCGGCTACGTGCCTCACGCCGGTGCACGGAGCCTGAGCCTTGCGAAGACAAACGCGATCGGCGTCGTACTCCCTGCTCTCCACGGCGAGTTCTTCTCCGAAATCGTACGCGGAATGGATGATATCGCCAGCGCTCGCGATTATTTCCTCCTGCTGTCGAATATGCATCCCGAGACGCACGGCAGCACCGCGGTCCTTCGCGCGTTGCGCGGGCGCGTCGACGGGCTCCTGCTGATGGCGCCTCACGTGCGCGACCAGGATCTGGTCGAAGCGCTCCCACCGGGCCTTCCGACTTTGCTGATCAATACGCGCGCGCCGGTTGCCGATCGTCCGGGGATCCATCTCGACAATGCTGCAGGAGCGATCGCGGTTGCGGAGCATTTGCTATCGCTCGGCCGGAAACGGATTGTCCACATCGCGGGACCGCAAGGGAACATCGACGCCAAAGAGCGCGCGGACGCTTTCACCGCACGGCTCCGCTCCGAAAAGGGCGTGCAGCTCGAGGTGCTACAGGGCGACTTCTATGAAGAGTCCGGCGCGCAGGCGGTCGAAAACCTGCTCGCCAAAGGTGCGTCCTTCGACGCCATCTTCGCCGCCAACGACAATATGGCGATCGGCGCATTCGAAGCGCTACGCAAAGCCGGTGTCAGCGTCCCCAATGACGTTGCGGTCGCCGGCTTCGACGACATTCCGCTCGCGGCACACCTCGGCATTACCACCGTTCGGGTCCGCATTGCTGAACTCGGTCAGAGGGCCGTGGAACGGCTCCTTGAAATCCTGGGAGGAACGGAGAGCCCGGGGGACGAATTGCACAAGCCGGAGCTTGTGATCCGCGACACCACCGGAGAATAAGATGAACCTCGACCGCCGCGAGTTGATGAAAGCGACGGCCATTGTCGCCTCTAGCGCCGCATGGGCACCCAGCGCACTGGCGAAAGCTCCCACGCTCCCCGCTTCGTATGCGAACATCGAAAGGCGGACTTTTCAATGGTTCTGGGACACTGCGAACCGCAAGAACGGGCTCGTTCCAGACCGCTGGCCCAGCCCATCCTTCTGCAGCATTGCCGCCGTCGGCTTCGCGCTTCCTGCCTACGCAATCGGCGTCGAGCGCGGATGGTGCTCGCGGGTGGAGGCACGCGACCTCACGCTCACCACATTGCGTTTCTTCTGGAATGCGCCCCAAGGCCCAGCTGCGACCGGCACAGCAGGCTACAAAGGCTTTTTCTACCACTTTCTCGACATGGAAACCGGCACCCGGTTCAGGCAAGTCGAGCTGTCGAGTGTCGACACCAGCCTTCTCTTCCTTGGCGTGCTCTTCGCCGGCCAATATTTCGACCGCGACCATCCGGCTGAGCGGGAAATTCGGAAACTTGCCAACGACCTTTACGAGCGCGCGGAGTGGGACTTCTTCCGATCCGATGGCCGCAAAGCAATCTCGATGGGGTGGCATCCCGACCAGGGCCTGATCGAGGCCAATTGGGTCGGTTTCAATGAGGGCATGTGCGTCAACATCCTGGCGCTCGGATCACCCACCCATCCCGGACCGACGAGCCTGTGGGATGAATGGACCGCCCCCTATCCAAAGTTCTGGCGAGGGGAAGGCGCAACACGCCACGTCGCGTTCGCTCCCTTCTACCCGGGCCAGTACAGCCAAATCTTCATCGATTTCCGCGGCATCCGGGACGCAGTGATGCGCCAGGCCGGCTTCGACTATTTCGAGAACGGCCGGCGCGAGGCGTATGCCAACTGGGGTTATTGCATCGCCAATCCGATGGGATGGCAAGGCTATTCGCGGCGCTTGTGGGGGTTGGCCGCATGCGACGGCCCGGGAGATTTTCAGCTACCTTACCAAGGACGAACCGCTCAATTTCACGGATATTCGGCTCGTGGCCCAGTTGGCGAGCCCGACGGCCTCGACGACGGAACCCTGACGCCGTCCGCTGCGCTAGGCGCCCTCCCCTTCGCGCCGGAGATCGTCATTCCCTGTGCTGAGGAAATGCTGAAACAGCCCGGGCTGTTCGACCGCTACGGATTCAAAGACGCGTTCAACCCGAGCTTCCGCTACACCGATGTTACGACTGAGACCGGGTCCATCGATCCCCAGCATGGGTGGGTCGCGAAGGACTACCTCGGAATCGACCAGGGGCCGATCATCCTCCAAGCGGCGAACTATCGGAGCGATTTCGTATGGCGCTACATGCGCAAGGTGCCGGCGATCCGCCGCGGCTTGCAGCGAGCCGGATTCACCGGCGGTTGGCTGCCTAGCGGACCGGGCGAACGCGGCTGAGCTTGGACACGCCGCTCTCGTTAAAGGCTTCGATCGCGACCCAATAAGGCACGCCGGCGTTCAGCGACCGTAACTCTTTCGTCAGCATCGTGCCATTGCCCAGTTCATCGGCCCAAAGCTGGTAAGTCAGAGTCAGGCGATCACCGCGACTTCCGAACCGGATGTTGTAGCCGATCGCTCCCGGGACCTTGGCCCAGCGAATCGTCGCATCGCGTTGATCCTTGTGGCGCATCGCGGCGACTGCGCTTGGCACCGAAGGCGCGTGGCCGTCGGTGTTTCCGAATATTCGAAGGTCGCTGATCGCCAGATTGGCAGCGCCGACATGTCCATGAACGTAGCGGATGAATCTCGCGCGAACCGGCTGCGCGAGTTCGAAATAGGCGTTCGGCCGGTCGCGCCGCGGCGGCTCGGTTCCTGCGATCTTCGACCAGGCCTGGCCGTCAACTGAGCTCTGTATTTCGAACTCGGTATAAATGTCGGGCGCATCGACGAAGCGGCCAGACTTATAATCCGCAAAGTTCACTTGCAGGGCGCGGACAGTGTCCACTTGGCCAAGATCGACGGTCAGGGTCTCGCCCGCCTGGTTCTTGCTGGCCGCCCAGAAGGTTTGCGGGTTTTCGTCGGTCACGCGATCCGCGGCGAACTCGCCATTGGTTGAGCTCGCCGTCGCATGCTTGCGGTACGACAGCAGCATCCAGCCGGTAAACAGACTGTCGGGGTCATCAACTTTTTTCGCGGGAACGTAATAGGGAAAATCCGCAAAGCGTGACGTGAAGGCCATCTGTCCGTCCGGGTAGATCTTGCCCGGTACCAGGTCGATGCGGCGCTCGAATGTCCAGTTATAGCCGATCCACGGCGTCCCCGTGTTCCACCAATTCCCGAACGCATCCTGGAAGGACGAGCCGTGACCTGCGCCATGGACAAACCCGCCGGGCTTGTAGGCGATCGGGTTGTAGTCCGCATATTTGTACGGTCCGAGTGGCTTATCTGAAACGTATGTCGCGTTGGCGTAGGCGTTGAACTCCGTCCCCGGAGCGCCATACTGCAGGTAATACCGCCCCCCGACTTTGTTCATCCACGCGCCCTCGACATAGGGCTTGGTTGGTTGCCCGTTCGCCAACAGGCCGCTGTGATCCTGGCCGAACCGCTCCCACCCATGCTGTTCCGGATGAAGCACGAATAGCGGTTGCGGCTTGCCCTTGTAGATCAACCTGCCGTCTTCGAACGCGATCTCGATCCCGTAGATCGGCCAGACGTTGCTGCTGTCCCAATAAAGGTACCAGCGGCCGTCATCGTCCCTCAGGAGACCCGGGTCCCACGGCCCTGGCGGTATTGCGCCCGGCTTCATCTTCTCCGGGTATGCGTCGTCCTGCGCGTCCGGCAGGTCGGGCATGGACCTGACAAGGAAATCGAGTTTGCCGGTTTCGGGCGCCGTCGAGACCAGGATCGAGCCCGGTCGCGTAAAGGACATCGACGGCCAAATGATCAACCGGTCGCCATCCGACGCCACGGCCGGTGCGACAATCCCGCCGAACGGCCACATGCTCGGCTTGATGAAGGTCCAGTGCATGAGATCGGTCGAGCGCCAGTAACCGTCAGCTAGAGTCTCGAAGAGATAATAAGAGTCCTTGTGGCGAACGATCGCCGGGTCCGCGCCAGTCCGGTAGCTGACGCCGCTGTTCGTCTGCTCCCAATTGTAGCGATAATCGATGTCTATGGGATTGATGTAGGTGCGTTGCTGCGCGTTCGCGCCTCCGGCGATTAGCAACGTGGAGAGCGCCGCGGCGAGGATTCTCATCAATGTCCTCGAACGAATATGTTGGCCGTGAGGCGTCCCTTGCTCGGGTCCGGATTTAGAATCATGTTCTTCGGAATAATGCCCGAGTGAAGAAGACTGCCTTGATAGATCAACAGCCTGTCCGGGACCGCTTCGATCGCGCCGATTTGTTCGTAGGACTCATCTGAGCCCGAGATGTAGCCCGAGTCCGGTGTCAGCCTTCCCGCTTCCACCTGCGCGACGGGGGCGAACGTCGAAATATTGAGGTCGGTGATGCGCTCGATCCCCGTGGTCCGCTGGCGATAGAATGCCGTGCCAGTGCCTTCGGGAACCCGTAAATAATGCAGAATCGCGAAGTATTTCTGGTCCGTTGAATCGTAATGAGGGGCTCGTTGGCGAAGGGCGAGGTCCTCCGGTTTCGCGGAGACGATCGAGAAGCTGGCTTCGATCAGGTCGAAGGAATCTACCTCGAACGCGCCAGCAACAAATTGCGCGACATCCTCGCAAGTCCGTTCAACGTAAGCGTCGGCGGCCGTATCCGCTCTTGAGATGAGGCGGCGAACCCCCGGATAATAACCGGTATCGACTTCCGGAAACGGCGCGAGCGCATCGGCAATCCGTCCGATCGCTTCAGGGTCACCCGAAAAGTCATCGATAACGACAACTGGACTTTGGCTGAATCCGAAGCGCCGAAGTTCAGGTTTCACGCGACTTCCCTGAAAAGAAAGGAGGGGAACGTTCCCGCTCCCCTCCCATAGCACTTCAATCGACTTAGAACTTGTAGCTGATTCCTGCCTGGAACGAACGCTGATCGTTGCTAAGCAGAAAGTTGTCGGTCCGCGGCGCAGGCGTGCCGCCACCGGCATCCCAGGACGTGTAGTTCCGGTTCAGCCAGTTGAAGACGTTGAACGCCTCGAAATCGACAGTGAGTTCGTGGCCCCATGGCATCTTGAACGCCTTCGCCACACGAAGGTCGAGCCGCTTATAGCCGATCGACTGCTTCGGGTAGAACACGCCGCCAAGATTACCGTAGCAGCACGCACCATCCGGCGCCGTTGGTCCACCGTTCCATGGAGCGGCGATGTTGCCGAAGGCCGGTCCGCGCGACAGCGTCAGCTCGCCCGATAGGATGACGTCGAACGGCGCGCGATAGATGGCGGACGTGACCGACCGCCACTTAGGAACGCCATTGACGCCGGTAGTGCCATAATCGCCGAAGTTCACACCGTTGTAGAACTCGTCGCTATTGAGTTCCTGGGCAACGTTGGTCCGCGCCCGCTGATAAGTGAACGCCTCAGTAAAGCCCCACCTGCTTGCATCAGTGAACGGCTTTTCGATCTGCAGGTAGACGGCGTTATAGTTTGCCTTTCCATTGTCGAGACCGCGGTTCAGCTTGCGCGTGATCCCGGGCACCAGCCCGTTCTGAGCCGGACAGATGCTCGTCGGCACCGGCAGGCCACCGGGATTAGTCAGTCCGCCCTGGATCGCATCCTGGATCCACGCATCGCCGCCGTCAGTGCAGCCGGTGACAAACCCGTTCGCGTCGCGCGTAACGACTCTCGTGTACCAGCCATTCTCATAGAAGTTGGCGCGCGCATACATGAAGAGGTTTCGTGACCGGATGTGCGAGAAGGTCAGCGTCGCTGTGATGCCGCCGAAACGCTTGCGAACGCCAAGATCGAACTGGTCCGAATAAGGCGGTTTGATTTTATTCGGCATGACCGAAACATCGAAGCCCAACACACCCTGAGAAGCAGCGATTGCTCGCAGCGCTGCGGGATCGGTGAGGTAGGCTGGATTCCAGGCAACGCAGTTCGCAACGTTTGAACCGTTTGCTCCGGGGACCGGTGTAGTGCCCGGCGCACAGAAGTCGACTTGGACAGATCGATCAGGGAGACTCTCGATGGCGCCTTCGATGAAGAGGCTCCGGTCATAATAACGACCCGCGCCGCCGAAGATCACAAGGTCCTTATCGCCGTGCACGTCATAGGAGATGCCCAAGCGCGGCTGGAATTCCTTGGCGTAGGACGGACGGTTATGGCCGTTTGAGATGTAATCTTCTGCATTGATGCCGCGCGCCTGCCAGCCCGGGTAAGCACGAAGTGCCGCAGCGAGCGCGTCGGGAGTGATGTAGTCATTATTGTTCGCGTTGGTTTCATAATCCCAACGCAGGCCAGCGTTGATCGTCCAATGATTGTCGGGCTTCCACTCGTCCTGCAGGTATAGCCCGACCTGGACATCGTCAGCGCTGAGCTTCGGGTTGGAACCAGTCGAAATCAGGACCGATTCTGGCTGCTGGGTCAACTGGTCGAAAGTGCCCGTCGGTCCCGGATTGAAGTAAAAGAAACCGGGGTTCGTGTACTGCGTGACGGTTCGGTTCAATTCGAGGAAATTGAGTTCACCGCCGAATTTGATCGTGTGTGCGCCGCGCCTCAGAGTCGCGTCATCGCGGAGCAATACTGCCTTTTGATTGTCAGCCTGCGTGAAAAAGTGCGCGCCCAAAATTGCTGAGCCGCCACCGTTATCAGTGCTACCCCTCGCGGCGGTCCCGAACGACCAGTTGGCGCAGGTTGGATCCGGCGCTCCGGCGGAATCGACGCAGGGACTCTGCACAACGGTGAACTGCGGTCCAGATCCGTTAGAGGGGGTCGCGAGCGTCGATTTATCAAAGGTCAGGTTGAGCTGGTTGACGAAGTCTCCCGAGCTATGCCTCCACTGTCCCTGCATTCGAAACTGATGCGTCTTGATGGTACGGCCGTGAGTAAGAGCGGCATTGTTGTCTATGTCGTTCAGATTGTTTTCGCGGCGGACATAGGTCGACAGGTTGATCGTTTCCGTGGAACTCGGCGTGAAGGTCAGCTTGCCGAAGTAAAGCCCTTGTTTGAAGTCAAAATTACGCGGTACGCCAACGATCTGGTCGACGACATTGGCAGGAAAGATCTGAGCGCCTCCCGGACCGGTCGCGAGGCTTCCAGTGCCGCCCGGCAGGGTCTCAATCGTCCCCTCCCCTGCCAAGTAGAAAGAAACCTTTCCTGGCACGATCGGTCCGCCAAGCTCGCCGCCGAATTGCTTACGGTCGTAATCCTGCTTCTTACAAAACGTGATCGGATCGAAGGGACCCGCCCCGCATTGGGGTTTGTGGAGGAATGACTGCGGCTGCCATTCGAGGAACGCTGAGCCGAAGAACTTATTCCCGCCCGTTTTCGTAATGGCGGTCACAAGCGCCGAACCGGCTTGTCCGGTTTCTGCACCGAAGTTCTGAGTCTGGACCTGGTATTCCTGAATCGCGATCTGCGGGAACGGATTACCAAGGCCGAAGGTCTGGCCGATCACGCCGCCGTGGTTGATCGGATTTTTGAAGCTCACCCCGTCCAGCAGCACGTTGACGTAATTGGACGCGATCGCGCCCGCCTGGATCTGGGCCGTGCCGCCCGCAGCGACTTGGACACCCGGCGCTAGGTTGGCAAACTCAAGGAAGTTGCGCTTGTTCTGGGGCAAATTCTCGATCTGTGCCGGCGTGATGTTGGTCGCGACCGTTTGCGCCTGGACTGGTCGAGCCGAGCGGCGGCCACGCACGACAATCGCCCCTGACGGAGCCCCAGCAGCGGTAGGCGCCGCGGCGACGAAATCCACCGTAACTGACTGCCCGACCTGGAGGGTCGCGGATTGCGGAGCCTGCCCTTCCGCCGTGACGGTATACGTCGACGGTCGGAGACCAAGGATGACATAATCGCCATTGGCATTGACCGTGCCAACGGACGTTTGACCAGTCGCAGTGTCGACCGCCGTGACTCGAGCCCCTGCAGCCGCACCGTCGACGTGCCCCTCAATGTTGCCGAGTTCGGACTGCGCGTACGCGGGCTGCGCAACGCAGAGCGCAACGGTGACTGCAAAGGTGGAAATTCCGGACGCAAGCCGGCGCTTGTTGTTCATCGTGGTCACTGGGCCCCTCTCCCGTGGCAGCGGTGTAACCGGTTACATTTCAGAGCCTATTTGAAGACTCCGTGGCGTCGGAATGAGATTCTTTCAGGCCACTGTCAATCTGGGGTTCAGGAAGAAGCGCATCACTGTGGCCTTCCGGCCACGCCTAAGTCAGTGGGTCAGGCGCTCATACTTCATCGCAAAGCTGACCGGCTGTTCCTGAGCCGCATCTAGCGCGGCAGTGCTCGGCGCAAGGCGCGACACGAACGCTCCGTGGTCCGGCAGACCTTGAGCGACCTCCGCGATCGTCTCCGCGAGGTCGTCGAGGAACCCGAACAACTCCGGGTCCTTCACGAACTGAGCGACCGGGTCGGCGCGCATCTCGAATCCCTGCCCGAGCAAGACCTGCACCCAACTCTCCTCCGCAAATAGTTCGGCGGCACCGTGCTTGAAGAAGCGCCCGGACGAGCGGAACAGGTCGAACCGCTCATTCAGGCTGTCAGGCACTTCCATCTCGCGAACGTAATTCCAGAAAGGATCGCCGCTCCTGCGCGTCACCTTGTAATGGGCGATGATGAAGTCGCGGACGTCTTCGTACTCGAACCGCGACTGGCGGTTGTATTCGTCGATGTCCGGCCGCGAGAACCCTTGCGCGGGGAACATCGCCAGGATCCGATGGATGCCCGTTTGGATGAGATGGATGCTGGTCGATTCCAACGGCTCGAGGAATCCCGACGACAGACCCAGCGCGATGACGTTCTTGTCCCACGCTTTCAGCCGACGGCCCGGCGCAAACCTGACCGGCCGCGGATCGGCCAAAGCCGGGCCATCAAGGTCAGCCAGCAAGCTGGCCGCTACTTCTTCGTCGCCAATCAATTCCGAGGCGTAAACGTAGCCATTGCCGATCCGGTGCTGCAGCGGGATCCGCCATTGCCAGCCGGCCTTCTTCGCGGTCGAGCGGGTGTACGGCGTCAGCGGCGAAACACTTTCGCACGGAACAGCCTGCGCCCGATCGCAAAGCAGCCACTTCTTCCAGTCATCGTATCCGTTGCCGAGCGCGTCGCCGATCAGGAGCGCCCGCATTCCCGAGCAGTCGATGAACAATTGCCCGTCGACCTCCCGGCCATCGGTGAGCCGCACCTTTTCGACGAAGCCGTTTTCCGGGTTCTGAACGACATCGACGATGCGCCCCTCAATTCGCTTCACGCCGCGAGCTTCGCTTTCCGAGCGCAAATAACGGGCAAAAAGAGACGCATCGAAATGATAGGCGTAATCGATATCGGCGATCGGCGAATGTGGATTGCGCTTGTCGGGGAACGCGAACTTGTTCTGGTGGCAGGCCTCGCAGTTCAGCGAATAGCTATCGAAGTGCCGCGCCCTGTTTGCGTCGCGGGCACGAGCTGCCAGCCATAGCTGGTGCGGATGCAGCCACAGCATGTCGCGGCCGATCTTCCCGAACCCGTGAATATAAGTCTCGCCCGGCGCGCCCCAATCAACGAACTGGATGCCCAGTTTGAAGCTCGCCTTGCTCTCGCTGATCATCTTGAGCGGGTCGATCCCGGCAAGCGCGATATAATTGCGAATATGCGGGATGGTCGCTTCGCCAACTCCGATCGTCCCGATCTCATCGGATTCGATCAGCCGGATTTCAACCTGGCTAAGCCATTGCGACAGTACGGCGGCGGTCATCCAGCCAGCGGTGCCCCCGCCAACGATAGTCACTGTTTTCACCGGTTGATCAGGCGCCGCCACGTTCTCTCCGTCCCAAGCGGCGCAGTCATAGACAAGCCACGCCCCGACAAACAAGGCGCGGCTGCTAAGTCTTCAAATTGTGTTTGTTTTCAGGAGGTTGGTGGAGCCGAGGGGGATCGAACCCCTGACCTTCGCAATGCCATTGCGACGCTCTCCCAGCTGAGCTACGGCCCCAATCCTTGCGCGCCCTTAGGCGATGTTTTCCCGTCGGGAAACGGGAAAATAGGCGCAATTTTCCTAATATCTAGCTTTCGTCGTCCTGGCCCGGCCGCTCGACGCCAAGGTCGTCGTCGCCGGTCTCAAGATCGACTTCCTCGTCCGCGCTGACTTCCTCGTCCTCGTCGACCGCCAGATCGTCCGCAGCGAGATCTTCGTCCTGCTCGGCTTCCTTCTGCACCGGAGCCGCAGCTTCAAACGCGAGCGGCTGCTTGGATTTCAACACCGGCTCGGGCACGAAATCGGTACCGCATTCGATGCAGTGAACCGGGTCTTCCTTCCCAAGATCGTAGAAGCGGGTCGAGCACTTGGGGCAAGTGCGCTTGGTGCCCCATTCGGGCTTCACCATGAGGGTTCTAACTCCAGTAAAATAGCGTTGGTCGCGGGCGTGCCCTGCGTTCGGC
>Ga0070665_100001569_pt1 | contig 26355 bp, 25 predicted proteins | sample KBSS13metaG_FD_65862 | JGI IMG/M metagenome (GOLD analysis project Ga0070665, IMG submission 65862) | Switchgrass rhizosphere microbial communities from Kellogg Biological Station, Michigan, USA - KBS S1-3 metaG | ecosystem: Host-associated > Plants > Roots > Rhizosphere > Soil ... | reverse complement strand
TCGACACGACGCTGAAGCAGATGACCGATTTCCAGGCCAAGCCGGTCGCGGAATGGGGACTGGTCACCTCGCTTGCGACGCGCGCCAAGGAGAAAGGCATCGCTGGCGATTGGGCCGCCAAGGCGGCGCAGATCTGCACTGCCGAGGTCGGTCCGGCGATCGCCCGCCAGATCGCCGTGCTGAAGGACCTGCGCGCCAAGGCGAAGCCCGACGCCGGTGTGTGGAAACTGAAGGACGGCGAGGCCTTCTACGACTGGACGCTCAAGATCGGCACCACCACGGCGATGACGCCCGACGAGGTCCACAAGCTCGGGCTCGAGCAGGTGAAGGCGATCGGCGACCGGATGGACGGGCTGTTGCGCAAGCAAGGCCTGACCAGCGGCACGGTCGGCCAACGCATGGCGGCGCTGGGCAAGGACCCGCGCTATCTCTTCCCCAATACCGACCAGGGCCGCGCCGACCTGCTCGCCTATCTGAACGGCGTGGTCGCCAAGATGCGGGAACGCCTGCCGCGCGCCTTCGCCACGATCAAGAAGGCCGACCTCGTCATCAAGCGCGTCCCGCCGGATATCGAGGCGGGGGCGCCCGACGGCTATGAGCAGGACGGGCCGATCGACGGCAGCCGTCCGGCCTCCTACTACATCAACCTGCGCGACACCGGGAACTGGCCGAAATTCAGCCTGCCGACGCTGTGCTTCCATGAGGGCGTGCCAGGCCATGTCTGGCAGGGCACCTTCATCCATGACCTGCCGACCGTCCGTTCGCAGCTGCTGTTCAACGCCTATGTTGAAGGCTGGGCGCTCTATGCCGAGCAGCTCGGCGATGAGCTCGACATGTATGAGGACGATCCTGTCGGCCGGCTGGGCTATCTCCAGTCGATCCAGTTCCGCGCCTGCCGCCTCGTGGTCGATACCGGCCTGCACGCCAAGCGCTGGACCCGCGACCAGGCGATCCGGTGGATGGTCGAGAATAACGGCAATCCGGAGGACTCGGCGCGCGGCGAGATCGACCGCTATTGCGCCTGGCCGGGCCAGGCCTGCGGCTACCAGATCGGCCACCTGCATATCGACGCCCTGCGCAACAAGGCCAAGGCGGCGCTGGGCCACAAGTTCGACATGCGCAAATTCAACGACGCCCTGCTGACCTCCGGCAGTATGCCGCTGGACGTGCTGGACGGGGTGATCGATAGGTTCATCAAGGGGGCGTGAGGATGCGTATGCGACCGATCGTGGCGTTGGCGCTGTTCGGCCTGTGGCTCGCACCGCTTTACGGCGCTCACGCCCAGCAGGGCGCCGTAGCCGCGTGCAAGCTCCCAAGGATCGGCGGCATTCCGGTTACCGCGAACGGGTTCAACCGCGTCATCACCAATGCCGATGCCGATGGAAACCAGGTTTCATTGCTGATCGATACGGGTTCTCCGACGACGGTGATGAATCCCCGCCCTGACGGTCAAAGACATACGGGTACGCGCAAGGGGACTTTCCGGGTTCTGGAAGATATCTCTACAATATCGGCCTACCCCGCCAAGATTGCGAAGCTCACGATGGGGGATTACGACTTCAAGGATGTAACTGTCGCTTATGCGGAGAGGCTTCTAATCACCGGAGATGTCTATGGCGTCCTAGGGGGCGATGTATTGGGCTCGGTCGACCTGGAAATGGACTTGAGCCGCGGTATCATCAATTTGTTTGGCCCGAATAAATGCGGCGAAAGTGCAATCTATTGGTCGGACAAGTTCAGCGAAGCCGAACTTGCCACCGGGCGTCGGCAAATCGACATCATCGTCGAGCTGAACGGGATTCGGGCGCGCGCACTGCTCGACACCGGCTCCGCCGAAAGCTGGGTTTCATGGGAGCTGGCCGGTCGCGCGGGTGTTCATTCCGACTCTCCTGGAATGATGGAGGACGCGCAATCCAGACATCCCGATCTGCAGGCGGGCAAGACGATGCATTATCGATTTTCAGAGCTGAAAGTCGGTGACGAAGTGGTTAAGAATGCTAATCTTGGCATCAAGAAATTCGGTTGGGGTGCATTCTGGGGAGCTCCCGTCGATAATTTTTATGATGTCGACATGGTCCTTGGCGTTGACTTCTTAAGAAATCATCACCTCTACGTCGATAGGACGGCTGAGAAGGTATATTTTACCTGGAACGGAAAAACTATATTCACGCCGCCTGCGATTAAGTAACCAAAGCCATCCGTCGACCAACGGTTTCGATAATCACTCCGGCTTCAGCTTGCCGCGGACGATGGGTTTCGCGCTCTATCCATCCTACGTTTTCTGGATCCGCGGATCATTTTTTGATCCGATACTGATCGTGACAATCGGCGCAGGCGCGCCCGACCGTCCGGAACTGCCTGGCGATCGCGTCGGGGTCGCCGGCATCTGCGGCGGTCACAAAGCTGGCGCTCTCCCGTTCCAGCGCCTGAGCCCGCGCGGAAAAGTCGTCCCAGTGCATCCAGATCTCCGGCTTGGCGTCGGTTGGTCGCTGATCGCTTCCAGGCGGAAACAATGAGCCGATCCGGGATGCGACCGCCGCAATCGTGCGGGCGTCATCCTTGATCGTCGCGAGGCTGCGGCCGCTTCGGATACGCTCCCCCGCGTCCTTCATCGCTTTGCCGGCCCCGGTCATGTCGTCCATCCGCTCCTTCACGATGCCCATGGCACCCTCATGCGCGGGCGAAACCAGAGGGATAAGGGCAAGTACCCCCGCAACGAATATTATGCGGCCCATGATCAGCCGACCTTCAGCCGCAGGAAGACCATGTACGAGGTCGGGTCGCCATAGGCCCGGTCGAGCGCCGACGGGTAGCCATAGCGGCTGACCAGCCCGCCGATGCCCAGCTTCAGATGGTCGCCCAGATGGACATCCCGGATATAGCCCAGGCTGATCTTCTCAACTGTGAAGACGCGGTCCAGCAGCGGCCCATCCTCGAACAGCTCATCTTCCGCCACCCGCTCGGCGCGGGCGAAGATGGTGTGCGTGTCGTGCAGCACCAGCTCGCTTTCCAGCAGGAACCCGTCCAGCGTGTGGCCGGGATGGTTCATCTTGCGGCCCCAGGCGAAGGTCGTCGCCCAGACATTGTCGCCGAACGGCAGGTTGTAGGTGCCTGAAGCGGTCAAGCGGTTTTCGTCGATTTCGGGCGTCAGCTGCTCTGGGCTCTTGAGATAGCCCCAGCTGGTCTGGAACGACCAGTTGGGGGTGGGATTGTAGGTGACGCGGGTCGAGACGCTGTCCAGCCGTGGCCCCTCGATGTCATAGCGATGCTGGTCGGGCTCGCGGCCCCGGAACACCGAGGCCTCGATCTTCCACGGCCCCTTTGTATAGCCGCCGGTCACAACGCCATAGGTGATGTGCGTGCTGTCCAGCCAGTGGTGGGTGATCGGCGCCTCGGGGTTATCCATGCCGGAAAAGCGGTGCATGAAGGCGGCAGGGCCCAGCGCCGGCTCACCCGGCAGGCCGGCATAGAGGAAGACCGAACTGTCGCCGGTCAGCTTCAGGCTGTACGAGGCCGACAGCTCCATGAACAGGTCGTGGGGATGCTGGCGGTCGACCAGCGGCTCGCGGCCGTTCGCCGTCTCGCCGGTGGCGAACAGCAGCGGATAGCCGTTGGCGCCCATCAGCGGGTCGAGCGACAGCATCGCGCGCAGGCCCAGCGTGCCGTCCTCGCCGACCGGGCGCTGGGCCATCAGCATGCCCATGCTGGCGCTGAACGCCTTGTCGTTGCCGCGCGGCCCGCCCTGATTGTCATAGATCGCGTCGAGGTTGCCGTGCGCCATCAGCATCCACGGTCCGGCCATGAAATGCAGCCCGCCCTCGGGCGTCGATTCCGGCTGCCAGCTTGTGCCGGACGCCTCGCGCGACATGGCATAGGGGCCGAAGGCGCCGGTCATGGTCATGGGAGGCATCGCCATGCCCCGCATATCGTCGGCTTGCATATCCATTCCGGGCATATCCGGCTTGTCAGGTTTTCCGGGTGCGTCGGATTTGCCGGCGGTCATGCCGGGCATGTCGTCCATTCCCGGCATTTGCATGTCCTGGCCGGCGGCTGGAAAGGTGATCGTCGCGGAAAGCACGGCGCCGAGGGCCGGCCGCACCAAAGGGATTGAAAACGCGCGCATAGGGGGCTCCAAGTCGGGATAAGCGTCCGAGGCTCGCCGTTCGGGCGAGTGTTACCGATCCCGCCATCGTGGGCAGGAGGTCTTCAGACGCTCGGTCTTGGAGGGTCGTGGTCGGCGCGAAGCCTCGCGCCCAGTCTCGCCGCCGATGCGGCAGGTTCGACGAGCGGCCGGCCTGGAACATGGCCGATCTGGATCGCGGCCGGCAGGGCGATGGCCGCCGCGCAATGAATCTGGCATTCCCGGTCGCCGCCGCAGCAATCCGAACCGGCATGTACGGAGATGCCGATTTCCGCACTGGTGTCAGCGGCCATGCTCGCCGCCGGCGGTTGCGGCTGCGCCGGCTCTTCCGCCGCCGGTTCTGGCGCCATCGCCATATCGTGGCAGGGATGCGCCGAGGCGCCGGCGGTCCAGGACAGGACCGCCAGGATCAACAGGACCGGAAGCAGTAATGGAACGCGCCAGCGCATGGACGATACATAACGCGTAGGGCGGCGGCGCGAAAGACGGTCACGCTCGGCCGTGGGCTACTCCTGTATCGGCCGGGGCCGTCCGGCCTCATCCAGCGCGACGAAGGTGAACATCCCGTCCGTCACCTTGAAGACGGCGGTGCCGGTGCGCGGGCGGCGCCAGGCCGAGACATGGAAAGTCATCGAGGTGCGGCCGACGCTGGTCAGGTCGGCCCATACCGTCACCTCGTCGCCGACCTTGACCGGCTCGACGAACTGCATCGCTTCGACCGCGACGGTGACGCAGCGGCCCCTGGCATGGCGGGCGGCGGCGCTGCCGGCCGCCAGATCCATCTGCGACATCAGCCAGCCGCCGAAGATGTCGCCGGCCGAATTGGTGTCGGCCGGCATGGCGATGGTGCGGATCACCGGCTCGCCCGCCGGCAGGCCGGGGGGCGGCAGGTCGGCGCTATCGGCGGCGGGCTCGGCCAAATCAGGCGGCTTGCGACTTTGCCGGCTGGCGGACCAGGGCCTCGTAATCGTCGCGCAGCTGCCGGGTGATCGGGCCGACCGTATAGTGATGGTCGGCAATCTGGCCCACCGCGGTCACCTCGGCCGCGGACCCGGTCAGGAAGATCTCGTCCGCCGTCTCCAGCTCCTCGGGGAACATCGCGCGCTCGATCACCTTGATGCCGCGCTTGGCGGCGAGCGCCATGACGGTCTGGCGGGTGATGCCGTTCAGGAAGCAGTCGGGCGTCGGCGTGTGGATGACGCCGTCCTTGACCAGGAACAGGTTGGCGCCGGTCGCCTCGGCCAGCTGGCCGCGATAATCCAGCATCAGCGCGTCGTGCCAGCCCTCGGCCTCGGCCGCGTGCTTCGACAGCGTGCAGATCATATAGAGGCCGGCGGCCTTCGACGCGGTCGGCGCGGTGTCGGGGGACGGGCGGCGCCATTTGGAGAAGGTCAGCTTGATCCCCTTCTCGCGCAGCTCGGGCGAGAAATAGCTCGGCCACTCCCAGCTCGCGATCGCGACATGGATCTTCGACTGCTGGGCCGACACGCCCATCTGCTCAGACCCGCGATAGGCGACGGGGCGGACATAGGCGTCCATGAAGCCGTTGGCGGCAACGACGTCCTTGCAGGCCTGATCCAGCTCGGCGGTGGTATAGGGCAGCGAAAAACCCAGCAAAGCCGCCGAATTGGCCAGCCGCTCATTATGGCGGGTCAGCTCGAAAATATGGCCGCCATAGCAGCGCACGCCCTCGAAGACCGAGCTGCCATAGTGCAGCCCGTGGGTCAGTACGTGCGTCTTGGCCTCGCGCCACGGCACCAGCTTGCCGTCGAACCAGATGAAGCCATCGCGATCGTCCATCGGAATCATCTTAAAAACCTCCAGAAACGCCTCAAAAAAGAGGCGAAACGGCGCTCGCAACCCACAGTCGGGGCTGGCGCAACCCGTCTTTCCATGTCAAACTTGGGTCATGATGGCTGACCTAAAGACCGCGGTCAATCCGATTTTCCTGTCCGAGGAAGACCTGCGAAGGGGCATCGAACTGCTGTTCTTCGCCTATCGCGACTTCACCGGCGAGCCGGACCGGCAGCTCGCGGCGCTGGGTTTGGGGCGGGCGCATCACCGGGCGATCTACTTCATCGGCCGCAACCCGTCGCTGACCGTCAGCCAGCTATTATCCATCCTCAAGATCACGAAGCAAAGCCTTTCGCGCGTGCTCCAGGAATTGGTGGCCGAGGATTACGTTGTCCAGACCCCAGGGCCGACCGACCGGCGGGAGCGCCGGCTGAAGCTGACGGCCAAGGGCGAATCGCTGGAGCAGCTGCTGACCGAGGGCCAGCGCCGGCGTCTCGGCCGCGCCTATGCCCAGGCCGGGCCGGAGGCGGTCAAGAACTTCCACCAGGTCCTGCTTAACGTCATCGACGATGCCGACCGCCCGCGCCTGCCGGAAGAGGCGGCGGCTCCCCCGCGCCGGAGCAGCCTGCGCGCCACCGGTTAGATGGCCTCACAAGCCGAACTGCCGCATCTGCTCGTTGTCGATGACGACACACGCCTGCGTGCCCTGCTTGCCCGCTATCTGGGCGGCCAGGGTCATGTCGTCACCACGGCGGCCTCGGCGGCGGAGGCGCGGTCCTGCATGCGCTCGCTGGCCTTCGATCTGCTGGTCCTCGACATCATGATGCCCGGCCAGAACGGGCTCGATTTCGCCAAGGCGCTGCGGGCCGAGGGTTCGACCATGCCGATCCTGATGCTGACCGCACGCAGCGAAGCGGAGGAGCGGATCGCCGGGCTGGAGGCCGGGGCCGACGATTACCTGCCCAAGCCGTTCGAGCCGCGCGAGCTGCTGTTGCGTATCGCCGCGATCATGCGGCGCAATCCGCGCCCGGCGGAAGGCCCGCCGCCGATCCGGCTGGGCCGTTGGACGTTCGATCCTGAGCGGTCGACGCTGACCGCCGGCGGCGAGACCGTACGCCTGACCGATGTGGAGACCAGCCTGCTGCGCGTGCTGGCCGAGACGCCGGGCGGAATCGTCACCCGTGACGAGCTGGTCGACCGCAGCCGCGTTGAGATCAATGCCCGCAGCATCGATGTCCAGGTCAACCGGCTGCGCCGCAAGATCGAAGCCGACCCCAAGATGCCGCGCTATCTCCAGACAGTCCGCGGATCGGGCTATGTCCTCCGTCCCGACTGAACGCCGGCGGCATCCGACCGGCATCGGCGCGCGGGTCAAGCGGTTCCTGCCGCGCACGCTGGAGGGGCGCACCTTCCTGATCCTGGTCTTGCCGGTGCTGATCGCGCAGATGATCACCGTCTATATCTTCTTCGAGCGCCATTTCAGCACCCTGTCGGTCGAGCTGTCGCGCGCCGTCGCCGGTGATGTCGCCCTGCTGATCGAAGGCACTGAGAATTCGCCCGACCGGCGCAAACAGATCTATACCAGTGCGGCAAAGACCCTCGACCTTTGGGTGGAGTTCACGCCCGATGCCGAGCTGTCGCCCACTGTCGAGAAACACTGGAACCCGCTGATCGAGCCGATCCTGGAGACGGCGCTGCAGGAGCGGATCAACCCCCGGCCCTTTACCATCGGCGCCTATGGCGACGACAACTGGGTCGAGATCAGGGTGCAGCTTCCTGATGGCGTGCTCGACGTGCGCTCGCCGCAGCGGCGGCTGTTCAGCTACACCGCCTTCGTCTTCATCGCCTGGGTTATCGGCGTCTCTCTGATCCTGACCGGGATCGCGGTCATCTTCATGCGCAACCAGGTGCGCCCGATCCGCCGGCTGGCGCTGGCGGCGGAGAATTTCGGCAAGGGCCGCTACACGATGCGGCTGAAGCCGGCCGGCGCGCTCGAGGTCCGCCAGGCGGCGGCCGCCTTCCTCACCATGCGCGACCGCATCCGCCGGCAGATCGCACAACGGACCGAGATGCTGGCCGGCGTGTCGCACGACCTGCGCACGCCGCTGACGCGGATGAAGCTGCAATTGGCCTTGCTTGAAGACAGCGAGGAGACGGAGGAGCTGCGCGCCGATGTCGGCGAGATGGAGACGATGATCGACGCCTATCTCGCCTTCGCCCGCGGCGAGGGCGGCGAAATCCCGGTGCGCACCGACATGGTCCTGCTGCTGCGTGAGGTGATCGACGGCCAGCCCGGCCGCGACCGTGTGGCGTTCAGGGCCGACGAGCCGATCGAGCTGACGGTGCGGCCGTCGACGATGAAGCGTTGCCTGGGCAACCTGATCGGCAATGCGCTGCGTTACGGCAAGAATGTCCGCGTCGAGGCCGGCTGGCGTCAGCGCGCGCTGACCGTGGTCATCGACGATGACGGCCCCGGCATCCCGCCGGAAAGCCGGGAGGATGTGTTCCGCCCGTTCTTCCGGCTCGAGGCCTCGCGCAATGTCTCGACCGGCGGCGTCGGGCTCGGCCTGTCGATCGCGCTCGACATCGCCCACGGCCATGGCGGCAATATCAGTCTCGAGGACTGCCCGATGGGCGGGCTGAGGGTGGTGCTGACGCTGCCGGGGTAACGTGCCCGCGCCTCACTGCTTGCGGAAGATGATGGCCAGGTTGTTCGCGGGCATGTCGTGGATCTCCTGCAGCTTGAGGCCTTCGGAGGCTGCAAGAAGCGCGACATCCTCCAGGTTGCGGACGCCCCATTCCGGGTTTCTGGCCCTGAGCAACGCATCAAAGGCTTCATTGCTGGCTGAGATGTGCCGTCCTTGCCGCCGATATGGCCCATACAGAAACAGGATGCCTCCGGAGTCCATGACCCTTGCCGCCCCGCGCAGCAACGCCTCGGTAGCCGATTGGGGGGCGATGTGAATCATGTTGAGGCAAATGACGGCGGCAACTTTGCCGACCGGCCAAATCTCGTCACGGACGTCGAGATGTATCGGCGCATTGACGTTCGGCAGGGATGCTGACGCCAACCAGGCGGTGATCGATTTCAGGTTGTCGGCATCCGGTTCCGTGGGCTGGAAGCGGAGATGGGCCATTGCCTGCGCGAAGTGCAGGACATGCTGACCCGTACCGCTGCTGATTTCCAGCACGTCGCCTTGCTCCGGCAATACGCGCATGAGCAGTTCCGCGATCGGCCCTTTGTTTCGTTCAGCCGACGGACTCACGACTCGACCGTCGGGCAATATATCCGCGGGTTCAAAACGCATCGATTACTCCTGGGGGTGGTCGTCCAAGCGCGTTATCCGCCAGCGGGATATATGGGGGCGGGAGGTTCGCTCCCGCCCCGTGGAGTTAGAGGACCGGGTGAAGGCCGCGGACGGGGCTTACCCCCTCGAGGCGCGAAGCGACCTCAAGCACGGTCGATTCAGCCAGCCACGAGGAGACGATTTGCACGCCGATTGGAAGACCGTCGCGACTTGTCCCGAACCGCATCGACAGGGCCGGTAGGCCGGTCAGGCTGAAGGGCGCAGTCGCACTCTGCACGTGGAAGGGAGACACCGTCTGGCCATCGACCACGAGGTCTTTGAGGCCATGCCTGGTCGCCGGAAACGGGGTCACCGGGCCGAGCAACACATCGTAACGTTGGAAATAGTCGGCGAAGCTGTCGCGGAGGCGCTCCACCGCCTGCTCAGCGGCGACGAAGTCGGCTATCGGCGTGTCAGGTGTGTCGAGGATCAATCGGGCATGCCTGAAGATCTGGGCCTCGTGGCCGGCGGTGACCTTCTCGAACTCGGGCCGGCTTTCCATCTGCTGGAGCTGCCAGAGCACGCTGCTCGCATCGGTGTGCTCCAGCACGGGCAACCGGACCTCTTCGACACGGTAGCCGGCATTGCTCAGGGCCTGAGCCGCTGCCTTCACGGTCGCGACCACCTCTGGATCGGTCGGTCCGAAGAAGCCCGGAGAGGCCAGCCAGCCTATACGGAGCGGGCGGCTCGACGCGCCCACGCCTGTGTCGACGCCGAGCGAGCTGGTGGAGAAGCCGTCGGCGCCGTCGGGTCCCGCCATCAAGGAATAAGCGAGCGCCACATCGCGAACCGAACGTGCCATCGGACCGATATGCCAGAATCGGCGTGGTACCCGGGGCCAATGGCCTGTCATCGGCAGGCGTCCGTGAGTGGCTTTGAACCCGACGACACCGGTATGTGCCGCCGGGCCGCGCAATGAGATCGAGAGATCGCTGCCCACGCCGAGTGGCGACATGCCGGCCGCTAGGGCGGCGGATTCACCACCGCTCGATCCGCCTGGTGTGTAGTCGAGGTTCCAGGGGTTGTTCGTCCGGCCGGTCAGGAGATTGTCCGTTTCGATCGAGTAGGAAAACTCCGGCGGGTTCGTCTTTGCGATGAGGATGGCGCCGGCGGCTTTCAGCCTGGCTACGACGGTGGCATCGGTATCGGGCACGCGCCCTTTGAAGATCGGCGAACCGCGCTGTGTCAGCACGCCGGCCGTGTCGATTCCATCCTTGACCGTGAACGGAACGCCGTGGAGCGGCCCCACTTGCGCGCCCGACTTCACCACTTCCTCTGCCCTCTTGGCGGCATCCAACGCGCCATCGGCCAACGTCACAATCGCATTCACCTTGGGATTGACCTCGGCGATGCGGTCGAGATGAGCCTGCATAACCTCAACCGGCGAAAGCTCCCGCTTGGCGATGAGCTCGGCGATGCGGCTTGCATCCATCTGGGTTACTGTGTTCGTCATGTTGTGCATCCTGCCTATCAGTTGGTAGGCTCCTATCTGGGCCTCGATTTTCGGCTGTCAATCCCTACCTATCAGTTGGTAGTCTAAGTTTTTGAGGGTATGGCGATGAGTGAGAGCGCGAGGGAGGCGATCCTCCAAGCGGCGCGGCGGACCGCTCAGGCACACGGCTATGGCGGGCTGAACTTCCGCGAGATTGGGGCTGAAGTCGGCATCAAGGCCGCAAGCATCTACCACCACTTCCCGAGCAAGGCCGATCTGGGTGCGGCGGTCGCGAAACGCTATTGGGAGGACACTGCGGCGGAATTGGAAGCTCTCTCGGCGACTACCGGCGATCCGAAAAAGGCACTTCAGGCCTATCCAGGCCTTTTTCGCCGATCGCTCGAGCAGGATAATCGGATGTGTCTCTGCAGCTTCATGGCCGCGGAGTATGACGACCTGCCGGACCCGGTGAAGACAGAGGTGCAGGCCTTCGCCGACATCAATGTAGCGTGGCTCACGAGGATGCTGGCCGCTGCCTCAGTTCCTGAAAGCGAGCGTGAGACAAGGGCTCGGGCGATCTACGCTGCCGTTGCCGGTGCGCAACTCATGGCGCGGAGCCGTGCAGACTTGAAGCTTTTCGATGCACTGATCGATAGCTTCCGCGAAGCTGGGCTGATCCCGACTTGAGGTCTGCCGCACCTCGTTGTCACACCCGCGGCGCTTCGGAAGCGATGACAACATCAAGCAAGGACGGCCGTCCCGATGAAATAGCGTCCTTCAGTGCGTCGGCCAGGGCGGTGGGCGTGTCGATTCTCTTTGCGTCGACGCCCATACCGCGCGCGAGGGCGACAAAGTCGAGCTCTGGTTTGTTGAAGTCCATGCCAAGGAAGCGGTCTGTTCCTCGCAGGGTGACGAGCCGCTCTTTGATGATCTGGTAGGCGCGGTTATTCGCGATGACAAACGTGATCGGAAGCTCCAGATGCGCGGCCGTCCACAGCGCCTGGATAGCGTACATGGCGCTGCCGTCGCCGATAACGGCAACAACCGGCGTCCCCTTGCGCGCCAAGGCCGCTCCGACAGCTCCCCCCATACCGAATCCGAGGCCACCGCTCGCGAGCCCCAGGAAATCACGTGGTCCACTGACCTCGAGCATCGAAGCCAGCAACGGCGCCGTCGTAGGAGCTTCTTCCACGACGATCGCTCCGGGCGGAATTGCGTCGGCGACGGTCTGGGCGAGATAGGCTGGATCAATCGGCACTTGCCCCGACTTCCGCTCAATCTTCGCCACCGTTTGAGCACGCTGTGCTGCCCAGTTTTTCTCGCTCAGGCTTCTGAGTTTCTCTCCTGCCGAGGCACGCTGTTCCGCTGTCTGGGCGGCTTCAAGGCGCGGCAGAATACATTCGAGGGTAGCCTTTACACCGGCGCGTACGGCGATGTCGGAGGGATAGTTCTTCGCGAGCTCCCAGTCGCGCTCGCTGACATGCAGAACGCGTAAGCCTTCCGGCATCGGGTCGACATTGCTGAAAGCCGACATGCGCAAGAGATCGGCGCCGAGTACGACGAGCAGGTCATGCTGCGCCAACGTCCGGCGAACTTTCTCCTGTTTGCGGGACAGGTCGCCCATGAAGGCGTAATGGCCGACCGGATACCGTGTGTTGTAGGGGATAGGCTCGTGGTAGACCGGTGCGCCAAGCACTTCGGCGAGACGCTGCGCTTCACCCATCGCGTTCTGTTCGGCCAATTCCCGCCCAGCAATGATGACGGGGGATTTGCTGGCCAGGAGCGTGCGGATGATGTCCGCTTGATCGTCTTCGGCTGGCACCGTGTGGGCGCGGACGCGTGTTCGGTGTCCCAGGTCAAGTTCGCATGCGTCGTCAAGTATGCTTCCGGACAGGCTGAGAAAGACCGGGCCAAACGGCGGGGTCAGCGCAATCTTTGCCGCGCGCCGGACGACCCGTGGAAGGTCCTCTACGCGCTGGATTTCATAGGCCCATTTGACAAGTGGTTGAGCGATCGGAACCAACGGCTCGTACAGCATCGGCTCCAGCAATCCGTAGCCAATTTCATACTGGCCGGCAGTCACGATGATCGGCGAGCCGGAGAAGCGCGCGTTATACAGCGCACCCATCGCGTGGCCGAGGCCGGGCATACAGTGGAGATTGCACGCAGTGAGGCGCCCCGACGCGCGGGCGAAACCGTCGGCCATGGACAGCACGATCGACTCCTGCAATCCGAGCACATACTGGATGGATGGCGCATCGGCCATCGCTTCCATCAGGGCCAGCTCGGTGGTTCCCGGGTTGCCGAAGATGTGTGTGACCCCCTCATCCTGAAGCAGCTTGAGAAATGCGGTCCGACCATTGAGGCGCTCTCGAGGCATGACGTGTAGCTCCTGTATCAGTCAGTGATAACGCCGAATGGCGCGGCTCGATCTGCACGGTCGCCGTCATTCCCGCCACAAGCCGCGCGTTGTCCGGGATGTGATCGAGGCGGATGCGCACGGGCACGCGCTGGGCCAGCCGGACCCAGGTGAAGATGGGATTGACCGTCGCCAGGCCTGACGTGCCGGGTTGCGCGTTCGAAACGACGATGCCGCGCGCCACGCTGTCGACATGCCCCCGCAAAGGCTCCCCATAGCTCATCAGCTTGATCGTCGCCGGGTCGCCTTCGCGAATCTCGCCAAGGTTGGTTTCCTCGAAATAGGCGTCGACCCAGAAGGAGTCGGCGTTGACCACCGAGATCGTCGACTGCCCCACATTGACATAATCGCCGAGCTGAACGAGCAGATTGGTCACGTAACCATTGACCGGCGAAACGATGCGCGTGCGCTCGAGATTCACCCGGGCCTGGTCACGGTTGGCGACTGCCTGGTCATAGGCCGCCTTCGCGCTCAGGGCAGCACTGGAAAAGCTCTGCTTCTGCTCATCCGACACTGCGAGTGTCGTCAGTATCCGACGGCGGTCCGCCTCGGCTTCCGCATTCCGCGTCGTGGCCTTTGCCTGCTCGACTGCCGCCTCCGCCCGGTTAAGAGCGATTCTGTAATCGGTCGGGTCGATCACCATCAGCAGGTCGCCTTTGTGGACGAACTGATTGTCGGCGACTGGCAGTTCGACGATGCGCCCGGTGACCTCGGGCGCCATCGTCACGACGTAGACCCGCACGGTGGCGTCGCGTGTCCATGGTGCCGCCATGTAGGCCTGCCACATCGCCCAGCTGAGGACGGCGGCAACTGCCACCGCGGCCAATGTCAGCAAGGGAGGGCCGACACGCCAGCGGCGAGGCGGCGGGGGAACCGGGGCGATGGACCGGACAATCCGGGGACGGTTGGCTTTCGGGAATGGCGTGGGTTCGATGTGCGACATGGCAGCCTCAGCGCGCGGCGACGAGAACCATCGCCGATAGGACGATCAGGTAAACCGCCGCGACGAACAGCGCGGGGTGCCAGAGATGGCGAAGCAGGCCAAAACGGCTGGCCGTCCGGCGCAGAGCGATCGTGAGGATCCACGCGGCGGCCATCATCAGCGAGATCGGTGCGACATAGACGCCGAGCAGATTGATCTCGTCGAACCTCATCCGGACACTCCTTCATCGAAATAGGCAGCGTGCCGGGTCAACACTTCCGAAATCGCGAGAATGCCCGCACGCCCTCGCAGGGCGTCGGTCTCGGAGTAGCCTGAGAGCGCCTCGTCGAGGCGGCTAAAGCCGGCGGCCGCCGTCGCGCTGTTCCCCTGCGCCAGCGCGGCCAGCGTTGTTTCAAGATCGGCGTCGAGCCTGAACCTGCGAACGACAGGACGCAGCCGGTTGATCTCGGTTCCCAACGCCATCGCCGCCAAAAGCTGGGCGCGCTGCAGCGGCGTCGCCTGCGTGGGCATGGCCGAAAGCCGGCCATGGATACGGCCTTCCCAATCATCGAACGTCCAACCCGCCGCGAGGCGGCGCAGGTCGCGCAAGGTCCGCGCCCACAGGCGCCGCGCCCGGAATTCGGGTGACAGCGGCGGTATCAGGCAAAACGACAGCGCCGCCACGCCGGCGCCGGCAAGATACGCCAGCACCGCGTTGTAGAATTGCACGGTGTCGTAGCTCATCTGGTTCGCAGGCGCGAGCAGCGGCACGAAATATCCCGACATGTAGGCGAAGGTGATCCTCTGCCACGGCTGAGCCGCCGCGGCGCCGGTGGGCACCAGCCAGGCGCCGATCACAAGGCTGAAGGCGGCAAATGTCTCGAGCCCGGGCAGCAGGGCAAAGGTGATGACGGCCGCGGCAACGGCAGCGATCCCGCTGCCCACCAGAAAGCCCATGGCGGTCACATAGGCCTCGTCGGCGCGCGGCGCGAACAGGATGACGGAGATCGCGGCCCAGGTGAGCGCCAAAGCGCCGCTGGGCCAGGCGCTGACGATCCAGAACAGCGCAACCACGCCCATCGTGACGAAGGCCCGCGCGGCATTGACGGCAGCAGGCAGCCAATCGGCGACGCGGAGGTGGAAAACGCCGCGATCGCGCGGGAGAGGCTGGGCAGGATTCGCCGCAAGCAGGGTCAGCCCATTGAGCGTGTGCGATATGCCGGCCAACGCTTCGGCCGTCTTGTCGGCGAGCATGCGGAGCCCCGGTGTGCGCGCCGGAAAAGCGATCAGTCGGCGCGCTGCCTCGTCGCAACTCCGCTGCGGACCCGACGGATCGGCGGTCCAGCGAATGGGATCGGCGTGCTCAAGCAGCGATGACAGCCCCGCCGGAAGTGCTCGCAGGATAACGGCCGCCTCCGCTCGACCCTGCTCGGACGTCAGGTGAGCGAGGTGATTTGCGACGGCGCGCCAGCCGGCCAAGGCGCCGACCAAACCGTCTGCCGCTCCTTGCAGGATCGGCGAGTGGTAGCGGATTTGAGACGATTCCCCGATCGTCTCATCGATCACCGGATCGAGCGCGATGACACCGCGCAACAGGTCGCGCCGGATCGATTGCGTGTGGGAAAGCTCACGGCCCGCCGATGTCAAAGTCCGGGCAAAATTGGTTGCGATTCCAGCCGTCAGGGCCGCGAAGACAGCGGCCAGCCGGCGCTGGGCTCCGCCGAGATCCGTCCCGGCGAGAACGACGCCGGCGGAAACGATACCGATGCCGATCTCGGTGACGCGGGTTACCGCGAGCAGGAACGCTTCACCGTCGGGGCCGCCGGTGGCGCCGAGCTGATCGCCGGCGATGATCACGGACGTATAGCCGGCCAAAGCCGCCGCATAGGCCGCGTAGTTGCGCAGGATCGTCGAGACGAACGCGCACATGGCCCCCCACAGCGCCAGACCGAGAAAGAAGAGGCAGCGGTCTTGCGGAAAGCAGGCGGTCAGCAGCACGATCGCCACCGCGCCTACCGGTGTGCCCATCATGCGGAACCAGCCTTTGCGCAGCGACGCGCCCAGGCGCGGCTGACAGACGATCGCCGCCGTGGTGCCGGCCCAGACCGGCTGGTCGAGCTCGAGCCAGAACGCGACGTAGAGCGCGAGACAGACCGATGCCCACAGCCGCAACCCGAAAACCAGCCGCCGCCCCGCGGCCCGCAAGGCCTCCGCGAACCGCCTTGTATCGGGGATTGAGCTGAACGACGCGGAGCCTTTGGGCTCGCGCGGTTCGTTTGGCGGGTTGGGATTCATCGGGTCTGCCGTTTTTGAGACCCCTCTGATGTCGTATTTCGGTGTGTTCGCATCCAATATAGAATTGTGGGGTTTTAATCTCACAAACTGATTAAACTCTCCGATGCTCGACGCCCGCCAGCTCCGCTACTTCATAGCCGTCGCCGAAGACCTCCATTTCGCGCGCGCCGCGGACCGGCTGAATGTGGCGCAGTCCGCCGTCAGCCTGCAGATCAAGGGGCTGGAGGAGGCATTCGGCACCCGCCTCCTGAACCGCCGCAAGCGGGCCGCCGTGTCGCTCACCGAGGCGGGGAAACTGTTTCTGGCCGAAGCCCTTGCCGCCATACGTCAGCTGGAGAGGGCAGAGCAGGTCGGGCATCTTGCCGCCCGCGGCGAGATTGGCCGGATCGAGGTTGGGTATGTGACCTCGGCGGCGCTGAATTGGATCCTGCCGAGCCTGCTGCGGGACTATCGCCGAAGCCATCCCGCCGTGCAGCTTCGCCTGGCGGCCATGGAGAGTCCGCGGCAGCTCGACGCGCTTGCCGAAGGTCGGCTGGATGCCGCCCTGATACGGCCTCGGGCGAGTTACGAGGCCGGGGTGGTGGCCCATGTGATTCATCGCGAAGCCGTGTGTGTGGCGCTCGCCGCGGAGCATCCACTTGCGCGCAACCCTGCCCTGTGGGCTGCCGACTTGGCCGACGAGGCTTTCATCGTCCCCCAGGTCGCGGAAAGGTCCGGCTTCGGAGGCCATCTCGAGCGGCTGGCGGTCGCAGGCGGGTTCCCGGTCAAGATCGTCCACGACGTTGGCGATCTGGTGACGGCGCTCAGCATGGCCGCCGCCGGCTATGGCGTGGTGCTGGGTCCTGAATCCATGCGCGGATTGGGCGTCTCCGAGGTGGTGTTCCGGTCGCTCGCGGACTTTGCCGAGACGGTGGAGCTCGCCATCGCGTTCCGCGCAGCCGAGCCCTCGGCGAGCGTCCGCGCCTTCGTCGATGCAGCCGTCGCGCTCGGGAACCGTCAAGAGCGTGGCGGCAAACCGCAAGATCGGTCGAGCACGTTGTAGCCCTATGCGGCTAGCTGGTGCCGCCACGGAGGAAGGAACGATGAAGGCGGCGGCGCTTCGAAACTATCACGCCCGGATGCAGCGGGTGCTGGATTATATCGACCGGCATCTCGACAGCGACCTGGACTTGGAAACGGTGAGCCGGGTCGCCGCCTTCTCGAAATTTCATTTCCACCGGCAATTCGCGGCGACCTTCGAGTTGTCTGTGCATCGCTATGTCCAGCTTGCCCGCATGAAGCGTGCTTCGCAGCGACTGGCCTCGAAGGATGCCCAAAGCGTCACGGACATAGCGATGGATGCCGGTTACGACGCACCGGATGCCTTCGCCCGCGCTTTTCGGCAACGGTTGGGGCAATCGCCTTCGTCATTCCGGAAGTCCCCCGACTGGGACCCGTGGCTTGCGGCCTTCGGGCCTTTCGACAATGCGAGGAGCAAGCTGATGCAGATTATCTTTACCCGCGACGATGTGACGATCCGCGATGTGCCCGCCACGCCGGTGGCGATCATGCAGCACCGGGGCGACCCGGCGACGCTCGAAGCCACCTTCGAACGGTTCAGGGCCTGGCGCAAGGCCGCCGGCCTGTCGCCCGAGACAAGCCCGACCTTCACCGTTTTCCGGTCCGAGAGGCGGCCGGCAAACCCGGCCGACTACAGCATGGACCCTGTGTATCGGAACCGACCGGCCGTTAGAGGCGAACGACACGCAGATGAAGGCCGGCGTCATCCCCGGCGGACGTTGCGCGGTGCTGCGCTATCCCGGCAATACCAACAATCTTGAGCCCGCCGCACTCTACCTTTACCGCGAATGGCTTCCGGCCAGCGGCGAGGAAGCAGGCGACTTCCCGATCTATGGCCGACGCCAGCTCTCATTCATACCGGAAGTCGCGGCCCATGAACCCGTTGTGGAATTGTTTCTGCCTCTGAAATAGCGCCCTCGGACGGCGGCTTGTCCCTTCGAATGTCACGCTCTCTTGTCCCTGGCCCGCCACCCTAAGGTCACAACTGATTTCGCGCTGGGTATAATATTACAACCGGCACGTCCTTCCTTACTCTGGATCAATGATGATGCAACTTGTCCGCACTCTGGCCGCAGCGGGCGTCGTTTGGACCCTTATGCACTCCGTCCCGGCTCACGCTCAGCTGAATATAGACGTGGTGATCGGCGTGGCCCCACCCGTGGCCATCGTCGAACCACCACCGCCACCTCGGGTCGGATTCGTCTGGGCGCCCGGATTTTGGCAATGGGATGGACATGGGCATGTCTGGCAGGCGGGCCATTGGGAAGCCGAACAACAGGGTGAATTCTACGTCGCTTCCCAATGGGTAGAGGCGTCTGGCGGTTGGCGATTTGTGCCGGCCCACTGGAAGCGCAGTAAGCATTTCAAGCACCATGATGACGATGATGATTACGATGATGATGATCATCATCATCACGATCATTTCTGCCCGCCCGGGCAGGCGAAAAAAGGTCGGTGTTAAGATCGCGAAGGGCAGTCAGTCGCGCGGGTGAAGACCCGGCGCTTCTTGGCCTGTCCGGGCCACATATTCGGTGTAGCCGCCGCCGAATTGATGGATCCCGTCGGGCGTCAATTCCAGCACCCGGTTCGAGAGCGCGGCCAGGAAGTGGCGGTCATGCGAAACGAACAGCATGGTGCCTTCGAATGCCGACAACGCTGCGACCAGCATCTCCTTCGTCGCCATGTCGAGATGGTTGGTCGGTTCGTCGAGGATCAGGAAGTTCGGCGGATCGAACAGCATCTTCGCCATGACCAGCCGCGCCTTCTCGCCCCCGGACAGCACACGGCATGACTTCTCGATATCGTCGCCGGGGAAGCCGAAGCAGCCGGCCAGCGTGCGCAGCGTCCCCTGTCCGGCCAGCGGGAACGACCTGTCCAGCGATTCGAAGACGGTCTCGTCGCCATCCAGCAGGTCCATGGAATGCTGGGCGAAATAGCCCATCCTGACATTGGCGCCGATGGTCACCGTGCCCTGGTCCGCCTGGGTCGCGCCGGCCGCCAGCTTCAGGAGCGTGGATTTCCCCGCCCCGTTGACGCCCAGGACGCACCAGCGTTCCTTGCGGCGCACCTGGAAATCGAGCCCGGCATAGATCGGCCGGCTGCCATAGCCCTTATGGACGTTCGCGAAGCTTGCCACCTCGTCGCCTGAGCGGGGCGGGCTGCGGAAATCGAACTGGACAGCTTGGCGACGCCGCGGCGGCTCCACCCGTTCGATCTTGTCCAGCTTCTTCACCCGGCTCTGCACCTGCGCGGCGTGGGAGGCGCGCGCCTTGAAACGCTCGATGAACTTGATCTCCTTGGCCAGCATCGCCTGCTGGCGCTCGAATTGCGCCTGGCGTTGCCGCTCGCCCACCGCACGCTGCTGCTCGTAGAAATCGAGGTTTCCGGAATAAGTCGTCAGCGTTCCGCCATCGATCTCCACGACCTTGCCGATGATGCGGTTCATGAATTCGCGGTCATGCGACGTCATCAGCAACGCACCGTCATAGTCCTTGAGGAAAGCTTCCAGCCAGATCAGGCTCTCGAGGTCGAGATGGTTGCTGGGCTCGTCCAGCAACATGCCATCGGGCTTCATCAGCAGGATGCGGGCGAGCGCCACGCGCATCTTCCAGCCGCCGGAGAGCAGGCCGACGTCGCCGTCCATGCGTTCCTGGCTGAAGCTCAGCCCCGCCAGCACCTCGCGCGCCCGCGCATCCAGCGCGTAGCCATCCAGCTCCTCGAACCGCCCCTGCACCTCGCCATAGCGCTCGACGATGGCGTCCATGTCGCCGGCCTGGTCCGGGTCCATCATCGTGGCCTCAAGCTGCGCCATTTCGGTGGCCAGCGCGCTGAGCGGCCCGGCGCCGTCCATCACGGCCGCGACCGCGCTCTGGCCCGACATCTCGCCGACATCCTGGCTGAAATAGCCGATGGTCATGCCGGGATCGATCGCCACATTTCCATCGTCGGGCGGGTCCTCGCCGGCGATCATCCGGAACAGCGTGGACTTGCCGGCGCCGTTAGGCCCGACAAGTCCGACCTTCTCGCCTTTCTGGACGCCCATCGAGGCGTCGATGAACAGGATCTGATGGCAGTTCTGCTTGCTGATATTGTCGAGGCGTATCATGAGGTCCTGTCGGCTGTATTATTCTGGCGCCCGAGCCTTAACGGGCGGTCCGACGGCTGACAAGGAAGGGGCCCCAAGAAAGGGAATTGGACATGCTCGATCAATTGCAGGCGCTGGCGGCGCCCTGTGCCGCGATCCTGCTGGAGCGCGGACAATCGGTCGCGATCGCGGACGGGTCGACCGGCGGGCTGATCTCGGCGGGCATGCTGACCATTCCCGGCGGCATCAAATTCTTCCGGGGCAGCGGCGTGCTCTATTCGCTGAGGGGCCGGCAGATCCTCTTCGGCCTCGAGCCGGAGGCCTTCGCCGGCCTGCGCCCGGTGAGCGAGCCCTACACGCGGCTGCAGGCGGACGGCATCCGCCGGCAATTCGAGGCCGACTGGGGGATCGCCGAGTCCGGATCGGCAGGCCCGACCCACCCCTACGGCATCGAGGCGGGCACAAGCTGCATCGCGGTCGTCGGCCCCGGCGTGACGATGAGCCGGATGGTCGAGACCGGCTCGTCCTCGCGGCTCCACAATATGGAAGCCTTCGCCAAGGCCGCCCTGTCGTTGTTCCACGAGGCCCTCGCCGGAGGCTGAGCCGGCGCACAAAGACCTCGCCCCTCGGGGGAGAGGTCGGAACGCATAGCGTTCCGGTGAGGGGGGCTCTCACAGATTGCACCGTGCCGGGTAGCTGGGAGCTGGCGGATGCAGCCCCCTCACCCGGAGCTTCGCTCCGACCTCTCCCACGAGGGGCGAGGTAAAATCCCAGCCTACTACTTATCGAACCACGTGATCAGATGGCTGATGTCGCCGCGCGCGGCGCCCTTGCGGCCGTGTTTCGCGAGATAGTGCTCCGACAGCTTCAATTCCGGCCGGATCGGTTCGACGAGTTCGAGGATGCGGTCGTATTCGGTCCGCGCGATCTTCCACGCGCCGCCCACGCGCTTATAGCGGTCCTTATAGATGGCGCTGCCGATGGTGAGCACATTCCGCTCCAGATCGACGAATATGTCCTCCAGATACCAGATGCCCTCCGCCTCGTCCGCGCCGGTGAAGGTGATCTCAGGCATGTGGCCGTGATGCATGCCCGCCACCCCTGCATGGAAGCTGTTGAGCACGAATTCGATCATCTTCTCGTTGCCGGTGAGGCTGACGAGATATTCGCCGCCCCGGTACTCGACGAAGATATCGTCGGTGAACATTGTGCGCAGAAGCGCCTCGTCGGCCGTGTCGATCGCGCGAAAATACCGGTGCTTCAGAACCTTGATGTCTTCGGCGTCGGACAATTGCTGCAGGCTATACGGCATCTTCGCTTTCCCACTTCGGATTGGATTGGATAATTTTTCTGATTATTCGGCGGCCGCCGGCACCGCCGTCGTGGCGTGGCCGCCCTCGCGCAGCTCGACCGTGTTTCCGCCCGGATCGACCACGACGATCACCGGCCCGCCGCGCTCGAACGGCACACCCATTGCTTCGAGGTGGCGTGCCGCGTCCTCCACGCTCTCAACCGTATAGGCCGTGTGCGGGCCGATCGAGACCGGCTTGTGCTCGCGGCTCGGCGCCTGCTCCTCGCTCTCCAGGACGTGGATTTGGGTGTGCGTCACAGGGAAGTCGAGCCAGAAGCCCGGGATGGTCTCCTCCAGCTCCTTCGGGATCGCGCGCGGGACGGAAGCGATGCCGAGCACGTCGACATAGAAACGGCGCATCTCCGCCAGCTGCGACGGTGCCGCGATGGCGATGTGGTTGATGCCGGTGACCTTGATCATGAAATGCCTCCTCTTCGCCGCCACTATACCGGAGCGTTCATGCAAGGCCACGCGCAAATGGGTCTTGGTCGGTTTCGCCGAAAGCCAGGAAGCCTGCGTTGCTGCCCTGAAGAGTCAGCCCGGTATGGGAAATTGCTTTCTGACGGAATTCGTTCAAAAAAAGCTAAAATACAGATTAAAGTATTTCCGTTAATGGTTAATCCACCTTATTTGCACGAGTGTCTATAAGAGTTCCCAATATTAAATAGAGACAATCGTATCATCGATATTTGTAGAACTTCAAAAGATTGATTGAGCAGGGAGGAAGTAATGTGGGCTTTCGCTCAACATAGTGTCAGCCGTCTGAAACTCACTGCGCGCGGGTGCCTGTGGTCCACAATGCTGGCGATGGCGTTCGGCTGTTTCGGTCTCGAAGGGCGCGCAGCGGGCGACACTGTCCGAGTCTCCACCTATCACGGCGACACGCTGCGTACCGGCTGGAATCCCCGCGAAACCCTGCTCACGCCGGCGTCTGTGCTGACCGGGGGCTTCAAACAGCGGGGCGCCGTCGATCTCGACGCCCAGGTCGACGCACAGCCGCTTTTTGTCGGCGGCCAGGCGATCAAGGGCCAGGGGACTCACAACGTCGTCTATGTGGCCACTGAAAACAACACGGTCTACGCGATCGACGCCGACAACGGGAAGGTCTTGCTGCAACGGAATTTCGGCAAGCCGGTTCCGATGGCGAAACTGCCGGGCCGCTGCTCCCAGAATTCCAACATCGTGGGCATAACGGCGACGCCGGTTCTGAACGTTGCGGCGCAGAGGATGTACGTCATCACCTACACCTACGGGACCGGCCGGCCCGTCTACCAACTCCATGCGCTCGATCTCAGCTCGCTCAGAGACGTGACCCCGCCGAAGGTCGTGTCCGCCACCGGAAGGCTTAGTCCGACCAACGCGCTCTACCGCTTCAATCCCGCGGTGTCGCGCTCCCGCGCCGCCCTGTTGCTTGCCAACGGCAATGTCTATGCCGCCTTCGGCAGTTTCTGTGACTTCGAGGCGGATATCACCCGCGGCTGGGTGCTCGGCTGGAACGCCAAGACGCTGGCTGCGCTGCCGCATTCGGCTTTGCTCAACCGGGAGGCGACGTCGACCAATAAGTACTTTCTTTCAGGGGTCTGGATGTCGGGTTACGGTATCGCGGCCAGTGCGGCCGGAGACCTCTACTTCGTGACCGGCAACTCCGATCCTGCCGGCACTGGATATCATCCGCCCCTCGCCATAGGCCAGAGCGTTGTCGCGCTGTCGTCCAATCTGGCCAGCGTGGAGTCGCTGTTCACGCCGGCGGGTGGTGGTGGCGCGGATTACAAGTCGCTCGATGCCAAACGCCTCGACTTCGGTGCGGGTGGCGTCCTGCTCCTGCCGCCCCAGCCCGGAGCCAATCCCAATATCGCCGTCGCCGCGGGCGAGATCGGCGTCATGTACATGCTGAATGCGAACGATCTCGGCGGCTACAACCAGGGCATCCCGCCGTATCGCGACCGCATCTTCAATTCTTACACCATCGGTCCCTGCTTCTGCGGCGAATCCTATTTCCGGGGGGCGGACGGCATCGGACGGGTTGTCAGCAGTGGCGGCAATCAGGCCATCGTCTGGAAGGTCGGCATCACGCCGGGCCCCAATCTTACCCAGGAGGCCATCTCCGCCCCGATCGCCAACGGCACGAACAAAGGGTTCTTCACCACGATCTCGTCGAACGGGGTGCGGGCCAGGAGCCAGATCATTTGGGGAGTGGGACGGCCGACCAATACCGCGCCGGGGATCGTCAATCTCTATGCCTTCGACCCGTCTACCTTCGACGCATCAGGCAACATGGCAACCTTGTTCTCGGGTCCCGCGGGGGCCTGGCCGACGCGTGGCCTGGCGAACCTGGTGCCGCTGGTCGCCAACGGGCGCGTCTATGTCGGAAGTTACAAGAAACTGACGATCTTCGGCATTTCGGGCAGCGGCAACGGAACAAGCGGCCACGATCTGGTCGGCTTCACGGCGTCCTCCACACTGGCACGGGGCGTGGGCGCCCATGTCAATGTCCTGGCGGACGGCAAGATTATTGGATCCACCTATGTCGGTACGGCGACCGCGACCTATTCCTTCGAAACGACGCTCGCGCCCAATACCGCGCACAACATCCAGGTCCAGTTCACCAATGACCTCCTGACCCCCAGTCAGAACCGGAGCCTCTCTCTCAATTCGATCACGGTGGCCGACAAGGTGATACCTGCCACCAGCCGATATGAAGTCTACCGCGCGCCGGGCCATGGCCGTTTTCCCCGCAGCGGGGCGATGGATTGGAACGGGGTCGCGACTTTCAGCCTGCCGAAGACGTTGTTCCCGGGCGGAACGGAGGCAGACACTGCCGATCCGGTCATGCTGGAATTAAAGTGACAGTGCATAAATTGCGATAGTGTCAGGCTGCCGAAGAGTCGTCAGCCTACCCCTCCACCGCCGCCACCATCTGCGCGACGCTGGGCATCTCCTCGATATTGGGGATCATCTGGTCGACCGATCCCAGACGCCCCAAAACCCTCCGGCCGTTGGGGTTGACCCAGCGCGTGTAGATCGTGCGGCGGCGGTTCTTGCCCGTCACCTTGGGCGCGGCATGCAGCATGCAGCCCAGATGCACGGTGACGTCGCCCGGCTCGGTCTCGTAGGTGACGATCGGCTTGCCGTCCCAGTCCTCCTCTGTGAACCGATCATGCGCCAGCGTGCCTGCCGTGCCGGCCAGGAAGAACAGCTGGGAGCTGTCTTGTGTCGCCGCGTCGAGCTGGATGCCGACATGGACGCGCGGGCAGGTGATCGGGCAGCCGCCGGTGCCGCAATCGCGGTGCCAGTCCAGTTGATAGTTTGAGCCGACACCGGCGGTCTCGGTGAATTCGCGCAGGATCGCGTGGGTGCCGTTGTCGCTATCCACCGACGGCACGACAGGCTCGTGCGCCAGCCCGGTCAGATAGGTGACCATCGGGTGGCTGTCGAGGCCGCGCATCATCTCGGACTGCAATGCCATATATTGCAGGTCCCAGACCTTCTTGTTCCCGGCCGGGTCGGCGGCCCAGCGCGAGAAGCGCGTGCCCTCGATCGCCGCGTCGCGCAGGCGGTCGACTTCGTCCGACAGCCGGTCGATCTCGTCTTTCGCGAACACGTCGCGTACGTGCGCATAGCCCGTTGTGCGCAGGAAGTGGGAGATCAGGTCGGGGTCGTCGTCGCGGTCGAACGATCTGCGGATGTCGAGCGGCGAGCCGTCGCGGTCGCGCAGGTCCAGATTATAGGGATCGTAGATCGGGGTGCCGCTATAGAGGCAGCGCAGCGCCGGCTCCCACGCATCCCACATGGCGAAACCGCCGCGCTCGAAGCGGATGACCTGGGAATAGAGCAGGCCGAAGCGCGACCGCAGCTCATAGTAATAGTCGGTCCAGCTGTCGGCCGGCATCTCGATGACCAGCGGCGCGTCGGCGACGACCCCAGGCACGATCCGCACCCGGCTGTGGTCGCAGACATAGGAATAGGCGGTACCGTCCGGTGTCATGAGCGCGATCGGCGGCGCACCCTTCACATCCCAGGCGATCAGGTCGCTGACGCCGCGGCGCAGGCGCTGCGGCAGGATGATCTCATGCATCGCCTTGAAGTCGAGCGGCGGCATGCCGAGCGCGCGCGCCGTGCAGATCGCCGGATTATGCCGGTCGCCCAGTCCGTCCATGATGCCCGCCTCCCTGAAATATTTTCAGGAAGGATATCCCGCGCACCGCGCCGGCTCTACAGAATTTATCCCGCGGGTCTCACGGCTTCGCCCCGCGCCGGCTCATCTGGTGAGGCGTTATTGGGCGGTGATAACGAAATGCGCGTAATTCAGGAAACTCGCCCGCGCATAGCCCGGGGCGACGGCATAGGCGACAACATATTGGCTTTTGGAGACCGTGAACGGTCCGGTATACGCGATGACTTTATGGTTCGGCGATCCAACGACGTAATAATATAGGGTGGCGCCGGGCGTAGAGTCCTTGAGGCTTACGGACTGAGGTCCTTTATAGGTGCCGGTTCCGATCGAAAAGAC
>Ga0070665_100001568_pt1 | contig 26366 bp, 19 predicted proteins | sample KBSS13metaG_FD_65862 | JGI IMG/M metagenome (GOLD analysis project Ga0070665, IMG submission 65862) | Switchgrass rhizosphere microbial communities from Kellogg Biological Station, Michigan, USA - KBS S1-3 metaG | ecosystem: Host-associated > Plants > Roots > Rhizosphere > Soil ... | reverse complement strand
TCGGTTCCGGCGATCAGATAGTCCCCATCCTTGCGCACCTGCAGCGCATGCCGCTTGAGACTTGCCGGGAGCCCATCCAGATAGAGCGCGTCGGGTTCCTGAATATGGCTATCAGCACTGAAAACAAACGGTTTCATCTTTTCATCCTACATCCTAGACCGCGACACTTGTTCGGCCGAGCGCCGACCTGTCATTGACAGCCGGCATCGATTCCATCGGTGCTTCGGCAGAAGATATCATATCTGACTATAATGTCAAAACACACTGGCAATCCTGGCGGGGCGGTGGCTCAGATTTTTGGGGATTGTTATCGCTTGCGGATGCACTGTGCAGTCCAGCCCTCATCATGCTTAACTTTGTGTCATCATCCAGATGGCACAGGGGCTCGGACGCGCGCGCGTAGCGGTCGCTCTTGCGTCGCCCCACCGGCGAAACGCCTGATGGATGCTGGAGCGAGTTCAGCACCGCGCGTTACCGAACAGTGGCATGCTGCCCTTTCCGCGTCTGCAAGCCATGCAATCGCGAGAATTGCTCCGCTTCCTTCATTGGCCTTTGCCAGTTATCTGCTGTCGCGCGCCTTGCTCATCATCAAAGAGGTTACAGCATTTATTGCTCTACCTCTCGACCGAATGTACCGACGAGTAGTGCAGCCACCGAACGCGTCCCCCGCGATCTGGTTTGGTTATTCTGCTGCAGATATTCCCAACAAGCCGTGTGTAGAGAGGCAAACAATGATCCATCCCGAGCTTTTGTCCAAGCTTTCCCTCGAAGGAAAAGTGGCAGTTGTAACAGGTGCAGGCGGGGGAATCGGCCGCGGAATCGCGGTGGCATTGTCACGCGCGGGCGCCATCGTGATTGCCGGAGACATCGTCGCTGAACGCGCCGAAGAAGTCGCCCATACGATTGAAAGCGAAGGCGGAACGGCCATTGGTGTGACCATGAATGTGATGGACGCGGACCAATTGCGCGGACTGATCGGGCTGGCCGACAGCAAATTCGGGCGGCTGGACATTCTGGTCAACAATGCAGGCGGGTGCACCAGCCGCCCCTTCCTCAAGCAGAGCCAGGGAAGTTGGCAGCGCCACATCGATCTGAATTTCATGAGCGTGTTGATCAGCACGGCCGAGGCGGCTCCCCTGATGATTAGGGGCGGCCAGGGTGGTGCGATCATCAACGTCAGCAGCATTGAAGGCTCGCGGGCCGCGCCAACCTTCGCAGTCTACGCAGCCTGCAAGGCCGCCATGGAAAATTTCACGAAATCAATGGCTCTTGAGTTGGGTGAACACAACATCCGCGTCAACGTCATTGCGCCCGATCACACGCTATCGCCCGGCACGATGGGAAACCGCACCGGCCCAGTCGATCAAGCACAATGGCGCCAGCGGACCAAAGAGGAAGTAGACGCACGAGAGCGCATCATCCCGCTTGGTCGCGAAGGCATCGAAGAGGAATGTGGCGATGCGGCAGTCTACCTCGCCTCAAATCTTGCGGCTTACGTGACGGGCATCGTACTCCCAGTCGACGGAGGAACGTCTGCATCCTTCGGCTGGCTCAAGGGCACCGACGGCAAGTGGACATTGAACGAAGGTTTTCAGTGCATTCCTGATTAGTATCGATCATGCGCTGATTTTGAGCGATGGTCCGCGGATCGGGCTATTCGAACCGCGGACCAGTTGAACTCGAGCTTTAAAGCTAATCTGGTTAGGCTTCCGGTACCGGTCCTACCCACGGCCCTTGCTCGCCTGCCTCCATGACGATGGTCTTGCCCGTTACCGCCTTGCCGCCCTCGCTGGCCAGGAACACCATACCGGCGGCGATCTCGTGCGGGGCGATGAAGCGGCGGAGCGGTACCTGGCGCAGCATACCCTCAACCAGTTCGGGGTTAGCCCGCATACGTTCCTGCAACTTGTCCGATAGGGTTAAGCCGGGAGCGATCGCGTTGATCCTAACATTATAGGGCGCCAGTTCTCCTGCAAGGCCACGTACGAAGAAGCTGAGCCCCGCTTTCGACGTACCATAAGGCAGGACACTATAGGCCGGATTAACTCCGCTGCTTGAACTTGTTACCAGGATGACGCCGTCACGCCTTTCTTTCATCACCACCGCCGCGTGATTGATCAGCGCGGCATTGTTCACGATATTCCATTCCATCAATCGGCTATATTCTTCGGGGTCGTTCGTGGCCGCAGGTCCAAAGCCAGTGGGATGGGCGGCAGCGTTGCATACGAGCACATCGATACGGCCCAATTTACGGACGGCGCTATCGTAAGACGCGATCAGCTTGGTCCGGTCGGCGAGATCGGCGGCCAAACCGAACGCAACTTCGCGCTTCACACGCTCGTTGATGTCCGCTGCAACGCGCTCAGCCTCTTCAAGCGAACGACCGGTGAGTACGATCGCAGCGCCGTGATCTACGAAGGCATTTGCAATAGCCCGACCAATACCTTTGGTTCCTCCGGTGATATAGGCTGTCTTCCCGGACATGTCGAACAAAGTGCTAGTCACTATCCACTCCTGTAAATCACGTTTTGACGATGTTATGAAGTCAGTATCTTTTGCAGGCCTGACCGAATTACGCGCGTTCCGGACTTCGCAGATATGGCTGACTGTGTGCAAGGGCACGCATGCCGTACTGTGCAATGCACCGCCAGCCACTCCTGCCGATCTTGGATAACGCGAAACGCGCGACGCGAATTGCCGGACTGGGGGGCAGCCCGATTTGTGCTCGCGCGACCGCAACCGGCGAAGGCGTAGTTGACATTATCGTCAATATACGAAATGGTCCAGGTCAAAGGCGTGGCATAGGCCTAGATGCAGGAATGGGTGGGCGACAAAACTTCATGGCTATCTTGTGTCAACCACGTGGCTGCGTACAGCTCGGCGGCCCTGACGCTGCTCAGCGCTGCAGCGGGATCGCCAGCAGGCCTTTTTGCGAGCGCCCCAGGAGAAGCTTCCGTGACGGGCAAGGCACCTTTGTACATGCGGTATCTTGATCGTAGAGGTTGTAACGCAACTAACACGGCGCACATCAAGCCGACAGCGCGAGGTGCGCGCTGACCGCGCAGCACTAGGCACTCCCTGCAGCGGATCTGGATTAGGAGAATCAGAGTGGCCGAAGTGAGTTCGTTCACTGTTCAGGACGGAATAGGAATACTCAAGATCGATTCACCGCCGGTCAACGCGCTCGGGGCAACGGTGCGCACTGCGCTGTATGAAGGATTCTCGAAATTTGCCGCAGACGATTCCGTCAGCGCGATCGTCCTGATCTGCGGGGGGCGTACGTTCTTCGCCGGGGCCGATATCAGCGAGTTCGGCAAGCAGGTCAAAGAGGGCCCCAGCCTCGGCAAGGTGCTCGAAGAAGTGGAGAGCGTAACGAAGCCCACAGTCGCCGCGATCCATGGCACGGCGCTCGGCGGCGGCTACGAACTCGCCCTCGCCTGCCACTTTCGCATTGCCGTGCCATCGGCCAAGGTCGGGTTGCCGGAAGTCAAGCTTGGCCTACTGCCGGGCGGCGGAGGCACCCAGCGGCTTCCCCGCATCGTGGGTGCGGCCACGGCGCTCGACATCATGGTCACTGGCGATCCGGTTCCGGCTGCCAAAGCGCTTGAGCTGGGCATGATCGACGCGCTCGCTGACGAAGGGAGATTGCTGGAAGACGCCATCGCATTCGCGCGAGAAATTGTGGATGAGAACAAACCGCTCCGGCGCGTTCGCGACATTCAGGACAAGGTCGATCGGGACAAGGGCAACACGGCCCTTTTTGACGATTTTCGGCGAAAAAATTCGCGAGCCTTCCGCGGGTTCACGGCGCCGGAAAACATCATCAAGGCGGTCGAAGCGGCTGTCGGACTGCCGTTTGATCAAGGCATGAAGCGTGAGCGCGAACTGTTTACGGAATTGTTGAATTCGCAGAAGTCTGCCGCCCAGCGCTATACCTTCTTTGCAGAGCGCCAGACGTCCAAAATTCCTGACGTGCCGATTTCGTCCGATCCCGTTTCAGTCAAGTCGGTCGGCATCATTGGCGCCGGCACGATGGGTGGCGGCATCGCAATGAATTTCCTATCGGCCGGCATCCCCGTCGTGCTGGTCGAAACCAAGCAGGAGGCGCTTGATCGCGGCGTTGGGCTGATCCGTAAGAATTATGAAACCTCCGCCCGCAAGGGTCGAATTACCCAAGACCAGGTCGAGCAGCGCATGGGCCTGATCACGCCTGCGCTGGACTACTCGGCCCTGGCGAACGTCGATCTCGTGATCGAGGCGGTGTTCGAGGACATGGACCTTAAAAAGACGGTCTTCGCCAAGATTGATGCGGTCGCCAAACCCGGCGCGATCCTGGCGAGCAATACCTCGTTTCTGAATATCGACGAGATCGCTTCGGCGACAAGCCGACCGCAGGATGTGATCGGGCTTCATTTCTTCTCGCCCGCAAACGTCATGCGTCTGTTGGAAGTTGTGCGTGGCGAGAAGTCGTGCGTTGAAGTAATCGCCGCGGGCATGAAGCTGGCCAAAGTGATCGGTAAGCTGCCGGTCCTGTCGCGCGTCGGCTTCGGCTTTATCGCCAATCGCGTGATGGCGCCGCGCAATCAACAATCCGAAGCGATCATCCTTGAAGGGGTCTCCCCGCAAGAGGTTGATGCGGCCATCTATGATTACGGTTTCGCGATGGGCCCGTTCCAGATGCGCGACCTCGCCGGCCTCGACGTGACCAAGCCCGATCCGACGCAGCGCACGGTGCGTGGCGAATTGCTGAAGATGGGGCGTCTCGGGCAGAAGAGCGGTGGCGGCTTTTACGATTACGATGAGAATCGCAAGCCGACTCCCGCGCCGGTCGTGAAAACGGTGATCGCCGACGTGGCCGCCGCGCTGGGCGTGGAAAGCAAGGGCTCCCAATCGCCGGACGAGATCGTGGCCCGGCTGCTCTATCCGGTCGTCAACGAGGGCGCGAAGGTGCTTGAGGAAGGCATCGCGATGCGTGCTTCAGACATCGATATCGCCTGCATTCTTGGCTACAACTGGCCGGTTTACACGGGTGGCCCGATGTTCTGGGCCGATACCGTCGGGCTATCGAAGATCGTGACCAAGCTGGAGGAACTTGAACGATCCTATGGCGCGGCCTTCCGCCCTTCGAAGTTGCTGAAGGAAAAGGCCGCAGCCGGAGGCTCGTTCACCCGCTGACGCACTGCGGCGGGCCCCGCCCGTTGCGGTGCGCAAGTCTCAACCGGAGAGAGGATTTCGATTGGCCGACGCCTTCATCATCGACGCTGCCCGTACCCCGCGCGGAGTTGGCAAAGCCGGCAAGGGTGGATTAGCGCATCTGCATCCGCACCACCTCGCGGCAACGGTCCTCAAGGCATTGAGAGACCGCAACGGTCTCGCTACCGCCGATGTTGGGGATGTAATCTGGTCCGTCACGCACCAGCGGCGCCAGCAGAGTTGCGACCTTGGCCGAATGGCTGCCCTCCTCGCGGGATACGACGTCGGCGTCTCAGGCGTGACTTTGGACCGCTTCTGCGGCGGCGGCATTACGGCCGTCAGCTTCGCAGCGGCACAGATCATGGCGGGAGTCGAGGACTGCATGATCGGGGGCGGCACCGAAATGATGTCGCTTTCGACCCTGTTCAACAAGAACGAAGCGGAAGCCGGGTGGCCGGTCCTCGGCATCGCCGCCGGCGACACGGCGCTGCAGGAAGTCCACCCGCAATGCGGACAGGGCGTTGCCGCGGATGCTATCGCCTCGATGGAAGGCTTTACGCGCGAAGAGCTTGATCGCGCCGCCTTGCTCAGCCAGCAACGCGCGATCGCTGCGATCAATGAGGGCCGCTTCGATCGGTCCATCGTTCCAGTTTACAATAGCGATGGCAGCTTAGCGCTTGCCCGAGATGAGAACCCACGAGCCGAGACAACGCTAGAAGGGCTCGCACAGCTGAAGCCGGCCTTCGGCCAGCTTGCCGACGCTCCGATTGGATTCGTTGCCGAGACGCATCGCCAGGCGATCAATCGACGCTACCCGGATCTGAAGATCGAGCACTTTCATCATGCCGGCAATTCGTCAGGCGTGGTGGATGGCGCAGCCGGCCTGTTGCTGACGTCTGCCGCTTACGCCGACAAGGTGGGCTGGAAGCCGCGAGCCCGCATTGTTGCCATGACGAACAGTGGCGACGATCCCACGCTGATGTTGAACGCTCCCGTTCCGGCCGCGAAAAAGGTTCTCGCGAAAGCCAACTTGACGCCGGATGACATCGATCTGTGGGAAATCAACGAGGCCTTCGCAGTGGTTTCCGAAAAGTTCATTCGTGACCTCAACCTTGATCGTGACAAGGTCAACGTGAATGGTGGTGCAATCGCTCTGGGCCACCCGATTGGGGCCACGGGCGCCATCCTGATTGGCACCTTGCTGGACGAGCTGGAGCGGCGAGGAAAGCGGTTTGGTTTGGTTACCATGTGCGCCTCGGGTGGCATGGCACCCGCAATGATTATCGAACGCATCGGCGAATGAATGCCGTCAATGCAGCAGCCGAAGTGACATACGGGAGTGTGAAGTGAACCTCGATTTAAGCGAAGAGCAGCAACTCTTGGTGGACTCGTTCGGGCGGCTGTTCGCCGAGCTTGGCGGCACTTCGCGCTCGCGCGAAAGGCTGGCGCACGGCGTGGATCGCGAGCTGACCAAAAGTCTGGGAGAGATGGGTGCGCTCGCAATGCGGTCGCCACGCTCGGACATGGGCTCGCTCAGTGTGTTCGAAGCCATTTTGCTGCTGGAGCAAGCGGGACGTGTTGTGGCGAGCGTACCTCTCGCGGAAACGCTCGTCGCCGTACGCCTGATTGGCGATTGCGGCGATGCGGCCGCTGGCGAGTGGTTCGACAAGCTGGCATCAGGCGACGCAGTTGTCACTCTCGCGTTGTCCAATGCCGCGACCGCGCCGAACCAGCTCGTGCATTTCGGCGCGGATGCCGATGTGGTGGTGGCCCTCGATGGTGATCGGCTATGCCTTTATCATGGAGGGCTCACCTCCGTCGGCAGCGACCACGGGTCATACCGGCTCGCCCGCTTTTCGCCGGCGCAGGCCGAAGTCGTCGCGGAGCTCGCGCAGGGAAGCGATGCTGTCCGGCTGCACGCCGCTGCCGTTGAGGAATGGAAGCTGCTCGTTGCTGCGGAGCTGTACGGCATGGCAGGGGCCAGCCTCGACCTGTCGGTCGCCTACGCAAAAGAGCGTCAGGCGTTCGGCCGCCTGATCGGCAGTTTCCAGGCGATCGCCCATCCGCTGGCCGACCACACCGTGAATCTGGAAGGTGCCAAGCTGCTGACGTGGTGGGCAGCATGGGCTGCCTCGAGGAACGACAAAAACGCCCCCGCCGGAGTGAGCATGGCCTTTTTCTGGGCCATCAGCACAGCGGACCAGGCGACGCGGCGCGCCCTTCATACCCTCGGCGGCTACGGCCTGCCGCTCGAGCACGATTCCCAGCTGTACTTCCGTCGCGCCAAGGCCCGGGCCCTGATCTTGGGTGATCCCGGTGACGAACTCGCGCGCGCCGCCGAGCGGCTGTGGCTGGGCGCCGAGGCACCAACGATCGATGCGGGCGAAGTGGGGGTCGATTTCACGCTGGGCGCCGATGCCGAGGCGATCGCGAGCGAGACGGCCGAAACGCTGCAACGGCTGATGACGCCGGAGCGGCGTGCCAAGATGCAGGATTCCTACGAGGGGCATAATCCCGAAATTGCAACCGCAATGGCCAAGGAAGGTCTGCTGTTCCCTTCATGGCCGAAGGAATGGGGCGGCCGCGATGCGGCTCCACTGTCGCACCTTGCGATCCTTCAGGCTTGGCGTGAGAACGGGGTGGCTTCGCACTCGCAAACGACGACCGATATCGTCGGCTATATGATCATGAAGTTCGGCGGCGAGGCGCTGCTGCGGGATGTGATGCCGCAGATCGCCAGCGGCGAGGCGCCCTGCTGCCTTGGCTATTCGGAGCCAAGCGGCGGCTCCGACATTTTCGCCGCTCAGACCAAGGCGACGTGGGATGAGCACCGCAAGGTCTGGCTGATCAACGGCCAGAAGATGTGGACCACCGGGGCAAACCTGGCGAAATACATTCTCATTCTGACCCGAACCGAGCCAGGGAGCGTCCGCCATCACGGTTTGACTCTGTTCGTGTTGCCGATGGATACACCCGGCATCGAGGTTCATCCCATCTTCACGATGATGGATGAGCGTACGAACACGACCTTCTATTCCGACGTGGCGGTGCCCGACGAATATCGCCTTGGCCCGGTCGGCGGCGCGATGACCGTGATGGGCGCCGCGCTCGCTAAGGAGCACGCCGGCGTCTATGGCTCGGGTGACCGCCGCTATCTGGAAGGCATCCTTGAATGGGCGCAGAAGCCGGGAGCTGATGGGCAAATCCGGTTTGCCCATCGAGACACCCGTAAGCGCATCGCCCGCGCTGCGACCATCACTCAAATCGAAGACTTGCTGGCAAGACGGGCGGCCTGGCATGCTGGCGCCTATCCCAATGCGGGGCGAACGGTCTATGGGCCGATGGCGAAGCTGTTTCACGGCGAAAGCAGCCAGGCGAGCTATGCCGACCTGATGGATCTGGCTGCGCCGGATTCCTTGGCCGGGGATGCTGGGTTGCTGACGGAGCTGGAGCACTTGCACCGCCAAGTGCAGGTCGAGTCCATCGCCGGCGGCACCAGCGAAATCCAGCGCTCTCAGATTGCCGAGGTCTATCTTGGTTTGCCCAAGAGTCGGTAACGCACAACCCTGTCCGGAGTGAAGGTCGCGAGCGTGTATCGACGCTCGCGACTCCTCCAAGGCGGATGCCGGTAGCACGGATAAGATCCTGCTGAGCAACATTGCCGAGACGATTTTTGGGTTTCCCGGGATTGACACCCGGACAAAAGCACGCCGTCCGATTTAGCTCGGCAGCGATCCGTCTGCGTGTGAATGGTTCATCAGACTTTGTAGGACAGCACCTTCTGAGCAGACCCATGACTGGCGCCGCTGATGCGGTAGCACGTGTCCGATGACGGACCGTCTCTACCGTCTTGGAAGGAGGGTGAAAGCGCCGGATGGATCCGATGAGCCACCCTCCTCCAGCCCGAGGCGCAACGAGTTGCGCTACACTGCCCGGAAGTTCGGCAGCACCCAACCGTCGTTAATCGGAGTCCATTCGACGGTCACTTTCATGCCGATGTGAACGTCTTCTGCGGAGCAGCCCGTGACGTTCGCTACTAGCCGTGTGCCTGGCGCCCCGTCGATATCGACCACGACAGGAACGTAGACGTAGTCCTCTCCGGTCACGAAATTCTTGTTGCAGATCGCATAGCTGAAGACGGTCCCGGTACCGGGAAGATCGGGCCACACCTTCTCGGTGTTCGAGCAGACCGGACAGAAGGGCGTCGGCGGCATACGGAACGCGCCACAGGACGCGCATTGGCAAGCCGTGAGGCGATGCTCCTTGGCGGCAAGCCAGAAAGGCTCAGTGTCGGGATTTGTCGAAATGCTGATCTGGTCACCAGGCAGGAAGCGCGCAGGCCCGTAGGTGATCGGACTGGTCATCACAAGCTCCTCAATATCAGGCTCGAAACCGGGATTGGCGCAGGTCCGCCCGATGCCAGAGCGAACTCACACCCTTTGACCTGATTGATTGCGGTACCGCGGATCTGTTCGACAGCTTCCAGAATGTGAGTCATTCCAATGATATAGGCCTCCGAAAGGTTGCCCCCATGCGTATTGACTGGGGTGCCCCCGTTGACGCCCTTGCCCGTCGCGGGATCATAGCGGGTCTTGCCGGCAAGAACGTAATCGTTGCCCTCCCCCCTTTCGCAGAAACCATAGTCCTCGAGCTGCATGAGAACCATCGAGCTGAAATGGTCATACAGCAGGGCAACATCCATGTCCTTGGCGCTCAAGCCAGATTGGCTCCAGATTCGATCCGCCGTAAACTTGTGGCCCGAGCTGGAAAATTCTGGGTCTGGCATGCCCATCCAGCTGAACGCCCTGCCCCAATCGCGTGACGCCCCGTGCGCGCAAGCATGCACCGCGGCCGGCTTGTTGCGACAATCCTTCGCGCGATCCGTGGTCGTTGTAATCACTGCGATGGCACCATCCGATTCCAGGCAGAAGTCCAAGCGCCGCAGAGGATCGGCCAGCATCACCGATTCCTCGTACTCTTCCTTGGTCAGCAGGCTCTTGCGAATACTCTTGGGACGGTTGTGCGCATGTAGCCGCGACGACATAACGATCTCGCCGAACGCATCCTGAGTCGTGCCGTAGAGGTGCATGTGCCGACGGGTGAGCACGCTGATCAAATGGCCAGGGCCGAACAGTCCGGCCGGCTGAATGAAGCTGAGTTCCGGAGATGGCGCCGTCATTCCAAACACAGCACCTAGCCGTGCGGTGGGAACCTGCTGCACTGCCATCACAGTGACGGCATATTTGCAATCTTCATTCATCAGCGCGGCCGTGGCCAAACCAATCGCCCCGACCGAACCGCCGCCGCCCGAGGTGAGCGCAGCCGTAAACGAAATGTTGGGCATGCCCAGCGTTTCCATCAACGAGCCGGTATCGAACTTGTCCAGATATCCCGCCAGCGCACCGGAATAGTACGCTATTCCGTCAATGTCCTTGACGCTGATACCGGCATCCGCGCAGGCTTTCAAAATGGCCTCGCCAGCCATCTCGTTGATGGTGCGCGGCCAGCTCTTGCCACGCACGTAATAGTCCGTTGCGCCCACCCCAACGATCGCGCACTTGTCGGCATTTACCCAAGTCATGATGCCCGCTTCCAGATAATAGGATGAACAATGTATGATACGACGCTCGCCAAACCCTTGCGAAAATCAAGGTCTGTCACGAGTCATCACTCCCGCACCGCGAAGCTGTTCACGCAGCTTTTTGGGCTGAATATGCCGATGCGGCGAAATTGAGACAACGACCGCCCAGCTCAGCCTGACCCATCAACCGAATACTCGGAAGCCGGGTTGGTCGAGGCTTCGTCCGATACCAGAACGTATAGCCATGATTTTCCAACATCTGTCAACAACGTCAACTTCCGCTAGCTGAGAGCGCCATTTTATGACGAAATCGGCGCCCGGCACGTCCTATTGAATGACACATATGTCGAGCCCGGAACAAGGGTTTCCGCTAACAGCTGAGGCTCGCTCATGGTGTCAGCCAAGTCGGCTTCGCCTCTGGACCGGAAAGCAGTGCCGGCATGCTGGTTCAAGCCGTTGCGGCGGCTACGCCACTCTGGGGCGTGACTTAGCCGCCGATCAAACTGGAGTACGAGCGAGTCCCAAGGCGATCGGCAGGCACACCGCTCGCTCCGTAAAGGCCAGGGCGCCCTTATCGCAGTCAGGTCAGATCAACACCTGCCGCCGGCGCAACGTTCAGTTGTCCCACACCAGATCGAGCCGCTCGATCTTGGCAATCGATCCGCCGAGCCGTGGAGCGACATAGCCGGGCGCAAGCGAAACGTTGGGCATCCGTGCAAACCACTCTTCCAGCAGGATACGCAATTCAGTGCGTGCGAGCGGCGCGCCCACGCAGGCATGCGGGCCCGTGTTGAAGGCAAGGTTGGGCGCGCCCTTGCGATCGATGTCGACCTTTTCGGGGTTGTCTACGATCCGGGGATCATTGCTGCCGCCGGGGAGGCTGCAGTTGATTATGTCGCCTTCCTTCATGAAGACGCCTTTGTAGACCGTATCTTTGGTTACCCGCCTATAGGTGACCACGAAGGAAAAGCGGCGCAGAAACTCCTCGACCGCCTTCGGGATATCTTCTGGATGATCCCGAAGCCGATCCTGCAAGGCGGGATTCGAGGCAAGGTAATGCATCGAGAAGGTCATTGCATTGGTGACCGTGTCAAGACCAGCCAAGAACAACAGATGAGTCATCTGTTCGACCTGCTGCGGATCCAGCCTCTCACCATTCACCTCGGAGTCGAGCAACAGGCTGATCGGATCGTTCCCCGGATGAGCGATCCGGTCCTTAACGACTTGCGACACGAACTCGCTCATCTTGGTGAACGCCGCAATACGGATTTCCGGCGACCGGCCATCGGTGATGTTGGGCACCCAGCTGACCATGTCGTAAAGCCGCGAGGTATCCCACCCCATGATCGTCATGAACACGGTCACCGGTAGCACGACAGCGATTTCCTTGCGGAATTCGCAACTACTGCGCCCCTTGAGCTTTTCGATGAGGTCGATTGCCAGATCCCGCACAAAGCCCTGCTGCTGCTTCAGACTCTTGGGCGAGAGGAACTTCATCAGCAAAAGCCGGTACCGCAAGTGCTCGGGCGGATCCATCGTCTGCGGCGGCAGAGGAAGTTCGCCCTCTTCCCGCGCGGTCTGGCTCTTGCTCGAAAATGTTTCGGTGTCAGTGGCGATCGCGCAAACATCTTCATAACGCGTAGCCATCCAGCGTCCACCATCGTGAGGGGACCAAAAGATGTCAGGAGCATCACGGTGCAGGCTCATATACCCGAGTTGCACGTCATCCTTGATGCGCGGATCTTCGAACATATCGAAATCGAACACAAGATGATCGGGCACGTGGTCCGGCTTTCTTGCGATGGTATCTAGACCATTGGTCAGATCGGTCACGATGCTGGCTCCTTGTAAATTCGCTTATGTAAATTTGCTCAGAAGACTAGGTGTCAAATTTTGAGAAGTAGCTTCAGGAACGTTATCATGATGGTTCCACGGCTGAGTCCGCCGATCTGGGACTCGCGAAGCGCCAAGCCCGACGCCATGGACGACACCATTGCCGCCGAAAGATTGACATCCATGATCACTCCGACCTTATTGGCCAGTGCAGCAACCATTCTCTCGCAGGCGACCTGGACCTTCCGCTCACTGTCGCGATAATAGGCTGCAAATTCATGACTACGTCGAGCAGTCATCTCGAGCTCCACCAACAACAAACCTCTCTCATTAAAGAACTTATCGACACTATCTCTAAAACGATAAAAGAGCGTATCCAGGTCCTCTACATCCTCTGTGAGCTTTATCCAAAGATTGATTTCACTGTTTGAAACCACAAAAAGCACATCGGCTAGCAAAGAATACTTCGACACATAGTTGTAATAGAATGCACCTCGCGTGAGGCCCGCCCGCTCCGATATTCTCTCGATCGATATTCCGGCCACTCCCTTCGCAGCGATCTCCTCGATGGCGGCCATGCAGAGCCTATGGCGCGTCAGGGATCGGCTCACGGACCGGCTCGTACTATTCAACTCGCACGAACTTTGTTCGTCATACATGTGTGTATGATTAGATCACTGACGCCCGGCGAGCAACTTTTTTTGCGCTAGATCGGGCCTAGCCAACGTTGGCCTGCGCGGTCGTGGTCAACTCGAAGCGAAGCGTGATGCTGAACACCAGCGTCAATCCAAGAGCCAACCGTTCGCGACCGGGTTTGGAATGTGGGACTCGACTGATGGCGCCGATTAGTAGACATGATCGGAAGGCGTCAAGCACATGAAAGAGGCGACGTGAACGATGGGGAGAGTTAACGAGTCCGTCAAACGGACGCTGGACCAGCTTGTCGCCGAAGGCAGCGAGATCGGCATTCAGGTCTGTGCCTGGCTTGGCGAAGAGCAAATCGTCGATTGCTGGTCAGGAGTCGCTGATTTGGAGACCGGGCGCCAAGTTGATGGCGACACGCTGTTCAACGTCTTTTCCGTGTCCAAAGCCGTGACCGCCGTCGCCCTGCACATGCAGGTGGAGCGTGGTCTGGTCGACTATGATGCACCGCTAGCTGATTACTGGCCTGAGTTTGCACAGGCGGGCAAGGCAGATGTCACCGTGCGTCACGTTCTCGGGCACATCTCGGGAGTGTTGCGTATGCCGCCCGACGTCACTCCTGGATTGATGACTGATTGGGACTGGATGTGCCGCCGCATCGCGGAAATGCCACCCTCGTTCCCGGCGGCATCACGCTCCTCTTACCAGTCAATGACCTTCGGCTGGCTGATCGGAGAAGTGGTGCGCCGCACCGATCCCAAACTGCGGCCGTTCGGTCAGTTCGTGAAAGACGAGATTGCCGATCCCCTAGGAGCCACCGATTTGTGGTTAGGCATTCCCGACTCGGCCGAGTCGCGCGTCGCCAGGCTGGACAGCACTGCAGCGTTCGTCGCTCCCGACGACCATCCGATGCGCGAGGCTCAGCCCGTGATCGTCGATCTGATGCCCGATCCGTTCGAGCGTCCCTATGTCAAGCGAGCTTGCATCCCGGCGGTCGGCGGTATCTTCAATGCGCGCAGCGAAGCGCGCTTTTGGGCGATGCTGGCGAATGGCGGTCAACTCAACGGCGTCCGCCTCCTCTCTGCGAGCCGCGTCGAGAGCTTCCGCGGACCGCGGCTGCACCACGATGCGCCCGATCCGGTGTTCTTCGGCATGGTCGTGCCAATCGCTTGGTCGGGCTTCTGGCTTGGCGGCGCGGAAAGCCCCCCCTCCTGCGCGCCGCGCAACATGCGCGCGCTCTGCCATCCGGGGATGGGTGGCTCGATCGGCTGGGCCGATCCCGATAGCAAACTCGCAGTCGCCATCTGCCATAACCGGATGTTCGACGCGGCCGATATCGCACAGGATAACCGGACCATCATCGGCGACGTAATCCGCGGCGCGCTATGACCAGCGATTACATCATCGTAGGCGCCGGCTCCGCCGGTTGCGTGCTGGCTGACCGCCTGTCCGAAAACCCCAATCGCTCGGTGCTTCTGGTCGAAGCCGGGCCTGACGATACCAGTCCCTACATCCACATGCCACGCGGAGCCGGCAAGCTCTACAACGACCCTCGGCATGCCTGGCACTTCCAGACCGAGCAGCACGATTCCGTTCCATCCGAATCCTGGATCCGCGGGAAGATGGTCGGCGGCTCGTCGTCGATCAACGGAATGATGTATTTTCGCGGGCAGCCGCAAGATTACGACAAATGGGAAGCGCTCGGCGCTAGAGGCTGGGGTTGGAATCAGATCGGCCCGGCGTTCCGCGAGATGGAGCGACACGAGCTGGGAGAAAGCGAGTCGCGGGGTGGCAACGGACCGCTCGGGATCACCATTGAGCCGATCCACGATCCGCTGTCGGAAGCCTTCATCGCGGCTGGCGAGCAGATGGGCCTCCCACGCGTGGAGGATCTCAATGCCTCGATCGGTGACGGGGTCGGCTACGCGCCGCGTACCATTTGGCAAGGCCGCCGACAAAGCGCGGCACAAACCTTCCTCAAGCGGGCCCGCCGCAGGCCCAACTTGCGCGTGCTGACCGGGGCCATGGTGGACGCCGTGCTGTTCGAGGGTCGCCAGGCGATCGGGATCAGCGCGATCGTTCATGGCCGTCCGCACCGGTTTGAGGCGGGACGAGAGGTCATCATCTCGGCGGGTGCTCTCATGTCCCCGCAAATCTTGCAGCGATCCGGCATCGGTCCGGCACATGTGCTCAACAACTGCGGCATCCCGGTCCTCGTAGACAGTCCGGGGGTAGGCCAGCACATGCTCGAACATCGCTTGTTGCAGATGGTGTTCGATCTCCACGTGCCCCACAGCCATAACAAGCATCTGAGCGGACTTCGCCTCATCGGCAATGTCCTGCGCTACTATCTGACCGGGCGAGGCCCAATGGCTGCGGGCTATGGCAGCGTCGCGGCGTTTGCCACCGTGCTGCCCGAGTCCGAAACGCCTGACATCGAAATCCTGTTGTCGCCGGTCGTCGCCACCGGAGATGCTAGAGGCCGTCTGGTGATCGATCCGCAACACAGCGTCACGCTGTTCGGCTACCCGCTACGCTCACGCAGCGAAGGCTCTGTGGAAATCACCGCGCGTGACCCCACGACCCCTGCCCGGATTCGCACCGGCTATCTCACCGACAGTTACGACTGCGCGGTGACCGTGGCGATGCAACGTTACTTGCGCACATTGATGACGCAACCCGCGATCGCACCAATGATCGCCGGCGAGCGCGAACCCACCCGCTCGCTCCAAACCGACGATGAGATTCTCGACGGTTTCCGCCGCCTCGGGCAGGCCGGATGCCATGCCTGCGGCACATGCCGCATGGGCGACTTTGCCGATGCTGTACTTGACGAGACCTTGGCTGTGCGCGGCGTCGGCGGCTTGCGGGTTGTCGACGGGTCGATCATGCCCAACATTGTTTCAGCAAATACCAACGGACCGATTATGGCCTCCGCATGGCATGCCGCAGATATCATCACCGCTGCCAAGACGGCTTGATAGGGAGATGCAGGCAAGGACGGGCACCGCGAAAGGACGATTTGCGGCATCACGGCCTGATCCCAAGTTGAAGGTACGGAGTACCCCCCGTGTCGGCTGCTGCCACACAGAAGCCCAAGACCATTCAGCGCAATGAAGCACGACAGTCCCTTTCCGGCCCCTCGTGCCGGACCATCAAAAATCGCAAGATCACGCCAACCAGAAATTGACGAATATGCCAATTTAGTGCGAAGCAGGACCCTGCTGAAGGATTGATGCGAAAGGGGCGGAGAGGTAATGCCTATCTCCATGCCGGACCGTGATCCTGCTGATGGGCTTCGCGTAAGCGTTCTGGAATCTTGCAAGGGTTTTAATGACACAATCTGACCGAGGAACGTCGCGGGGCACTTCGCTCGCAGGTGTAAAGGTACTCGATCTTTCCAGAGTGCTGGCCGCTCCGCTCGCTGCGCAAATCCTGGGCGATTTGGGAGCGGAAGTCGTCAAGATAGAACGACCGGGTTTGGGAGACGATTCACGCAATATCGGCGGCTTTGCGCTGGCCGGTCCAGACGGCCCTACGTCTGAACGATCGTTTTATCTTTCCTGCAACCGTAACAAGCAGTCGCTTACGCTAGATCTTGCCAATCCAGCGGCACAAGCTGTCCTTAAGCGGCTTGTGGCGAGCGCCGACGTGCTCATAGAAAATTACAAGGTCGGGACGCTTGCGAAGTACGGTCTGGATTATGATAGCCTCGCTGCTGTGAACCCGAGGCTGATCTACTGCTCGGTAACAGGCTATGGCCAGGATGGCCCCCGCGCCCCGGAGCCTGGATATGATCCGGTCTTCCAAGCGGAGAGTGGGCTCATGAGCATCACCGGCTTCCCCGACCGGGAGCCGGTCAAGGCGGGAACCTACCTCGTCGATATCCTGGGGGGGCATAATGCGGCGATTGGCATCCTCGCGGCCTTGCACGACAGGGAAACGACCGGTCTGGGTCAGCATGTCGATATCGCCCTGTTCGATTGCGCATTGGCCTCGCTTGCCACGGTGGGCCAGGGCTATCTCGTGTCGGAACAAGTCCCCGGGCGGCAGGGCAATGGCCCGCTCAGCGGCGGCCCATCGGATGTGTTCAACTGTGCCGACGGTGCTGTCTACATCATCGCGGGCCTTGATCGCCAATTTGAGAAGCTGTGCGCGGTCCTGAAGCTCGAGCACTTGCCGAAAGATCCGAAATTCTCGAAAACAGCTCTGCGATACGCCAATCGCGCTGAACTGCGGGAAATCCTGCAGGAGGTAATCGTTGGTTGGGAATGCGCATCGCTTCTGGCCGAGCTTGCGAAAGTGACGGTGCCTGCGGGACGGGTGAATACCGTCTCCGAAGCGCTGTCTGACGAGCAGGCGGAGTTTCGCCAGATGGTCTTGCCGATGGCGCACCCCTTGTCCGACAACCTCAAGGTGCTGGCAAGCCCGATCCGGCTGTCAAGAACGCCGCCGGTTTATGACCAGCCGCCGCCGCTGCTTGGCGAGCATAGCGAAAGTGTCCTGAACCGCTGGCTAGGCATGTCGCCTAGCGAAGTTGGAATGCTTCGTGAGCAGGGGGCACTCTAGGCCGCGGCAAATGACCATCATGACAGTCGATGTGTACGCCGACTTGCATCGCGCAAGTCTATCAAGTTCAATGGCACGCTCCATCCGAATGGCCGAACCTTTACGCAGCAGTCGGACCTCGTGATTTTTAAGATGTGCCTTCAGTTTAAGTGTGTTTGGCCAATGCGAAGTTCCAAGGTTATATAACCAGACCAGCGCAGAGCCACCACTCCTCCCCTAAGGGAGGGGTTTCGCCTGGGGTGGGTCGAACCGATGGGTATCGCTTTGTTCAACCAAAGTGAAAACCTGTTGAGCGCTCCGGTGACTGATAGTTCGAGATGAAAGGGTAGAGGTAATGGCATCGAGACCAGTTCCGCAACCGTCCGAGGCGTCTTTACCCTATTGGGAAGCGTGTCGATCGCATGAGCTGCGCATTCAGCGCTGCCTCGAGTGCGGCTCACTGATCCATTATCCGAAGCTGCGCTGTCCGACGGATGGCAGCGACCAATTCGAGTGGGCCCTGATGAGCGGGCTGGGCGCCGTGCACAGTTTCGTCATTCCGCGACGCGCCTTCCATCCGGCGTTCAAGGACGAGGTTCCCTACGTCATCGCGATCATCGAACTCGACGAGGGAGTGCGGGTACTTTCGAACCTGATCGGGGTCGAACCCGATGCGGTGAGCACAGGGATGCGAGTGACGGTAGAGTGGGACGATGATGCGGGCGAATATCCGCTCGCCAAATTCAGGCCGATCGCAGGAGAACCAGCATGACCCTTCATCGCAAGGCGGCCGTCACGGGGATCGGCGAAACCAAGTATTCCAAAGGCTCGGGAATGTCGGACCGGGCTTTGCAATTGCAGGCCGTGGAACGGGCGATCGCCGACGCCGGTATTAGCCGCGACGAGATCGACGGCATTATCCCCTCTCCCCATGGCAATGGCTTCACCAGCGAGGGGTTCAACGAACATCTGGGCCTCAAGCGACTGGCGTTCTCGACCACGGTCCATTTCGGGGGAGCCAACGGCCTTACGGCGATGCACAGCGCGGCAATGGCCGTCGCGAGCGGTTCGGCGCGGCACGTTCTGGTCGTTGCCGGGCGCAACGGGTATTCCGGCACAAAGATTTCCGCCCGACCGCAACTGGTCCAGGCCAATTTCGAGGCCACCCGCGAGTTTGAAAGCCCGTTTGGGGCTACGGTGCCCATGCATTTCTATGCCTTGATGGCGCAGCGCCTGATGCACGTTTACGGCACGACAAGCCGTCAGCTGGGCATGGTTGCCGTTACCGAGCGTGCGCATGCGATGTTGAATGACAATGCGATTATGCAAGCGCCGCTGACGATCGAAGAGCATCAGCAATCCCGCATGCTGGTCGATCCGCTGCATCTCTTCGATTGCTGCATCGAGTCGGACGGGGCCGCCGCATATATCGTCAGCGCAGCCGACGCGGCTCGGGATTGCCGCAACGAACCGGCGTGGATTCTTGGCATCGCCGAGGGCCATCCGGACTCCCCGTCCTCGATCGTCACGCGGTCCGATACGTTGCGATCAGGGGTCGGCATCGCCGCGCCTTATGCTTTTGGGATGGCGGGGATCGCGCCGCAGGATCTGCGCGCCGCGATGCTGTACGATCCGTTTTCCTTCCTCGTCATTCTGCAACTCGAGGCGATCGGCTATTGCAAGCCGGGCGAAGGCGGGCCCTTCGTCGAGTCCGGCGGCATTGCGCTTGATGGGGCCCTGCCGACCAACACGCATGGTGGCCTGCTGTCCCAGGCGCATTCCGTAGCCGGGATCAACCATCTATGCGAGGCCGTGAGGCAGCTCCGGGGAACCGCCGGCAAGGCCCAGCTCGACCTTTCCGGCCCGGTGATCGTGACCGGAAACGGTGATTTCGGTGACGGAGCCGTCGCTATCCTGTCGAACACCTAGGGGAAGCATTTGCGGTAAGGAAGTACGCGCAGATGAGAGCTGCCGATCGATCGCGATCGCGCTTCGATGCCGATAGAGAGCAACTGGGTGAGCACCACGTCAGGATCGGCAGACAAGTCCGTGGCAGAAAAGATCCTCATCGCCCTGTATCAGCCACGCAGCGGCGTACGAACGGCGGACCTCCAATCCAGCCAACATCGTGAATCAGATTTTCAGGCGTTTGGGAATCCCTCCGGATTCTGACCGGTCAGAAAACGCTCTATAATCGCGACCGGAATGAGACCTAAGATGTTTTTTGATGGCACTATGACCAGGTAGCTTTCTGCATCATGTCGCTCCTTAGCCTGGGTCCTTTGCCGGCCGTGGTCGAACTGAGCGATGCAAGTCGGCGCAACGGCGCGCGGCTTTGGGAGAAGAATGACCAGGCGGTGCGAGCAACCGCCGGATTTAGGACAATTCCAGTCACCTGGTTCAAGGCGACGGTCCGACGCTCCTTATGTCCTAATAGGCCCCAATGCCGCATCGGCCCTGCCGGGACTGCACGCAAGGGCAGTACCGTAAGCTATTCCAAAAACCCCCTTAAATCGGGCAAAAAGCGGTCGAGCTGATCGTGATGGACCCAGTGTCCGGCATCCGGATAGCTGGTCACCCGCGCGTTTTTGAAGTGCGCAAGGGCGCCGTCTTTTTCCGGGTGATGCGCCCAACTGTTTGCGCCATGGACGAGCCACACCGGGCACTCAATGGCGTTCCAACCGTCCTGGACCTGTTCGCCGGACAAGCCTATCGGAATGAACGAGCGCACATAATTGTCGTACTTCCAACTCCAAGTTCCGTCCTCGTTTCGGACAGTCCCGTGAACAGTGAGATGCGTCGCCCGCTCTATTGAAAGATGGTCGTTTTCTTGTCTCATCCGCGCTAACGCTTCGTCCAGCGTGGCGTAGCGCCGGGGTGAGCGCGCGCTCAGGCTGCGACGCTGGTCGATCCAATCACGCCAAGTTTCGGCCGGGGGTTTCGCCCTATCCTGCTCGAAGTGACTGACCCCCACTCCCTCGATTGCGACAAGCCGGCGCACCCGTTCAGGATAGAGACTGGCGTAACGCAGCGAAATCGCACCACCGAGCGAGTGCGCGACGATGGAAACGGGTTCGTCGCTAATCTGATGAATAAGCTGTGCAAGATCTGACACATAAAAGGGCAGCAGATAGCTGCCGTCGGGGGACCAGGCACTGTCGCCATGCCCTCGTAGGTCTGGACAGATGATGTGCCAATCGCGGCAGAGCTCGCGAGCGATCCCGTCCCAATTGTGTGCGTGATCCATGCCTCCGTGAACCATCACCAGGGGCGGCGCTGTCGGGTTTCCCCAATCGAGATAATTTAAAGCAAGGCGCTGTGAGAAAAACCTGCGCGACGTAGGTTCAATCTCCGTCATATCACCTCCTTAAAAATCCGCGTTAAATTCTGAAATAGCGAGCGCAAGGCCATGCTGCTTTGCAAAAGGCTACACCTTGAACGGCCAGCAGATCTGGGACTCGTTCCATCGCAGGACGGCCACGGCCAGAGCAAACATTTTAGACTGCGCCGTCATAGACAACTTCGATCCGGCAGGTCCCCTCGCCTTCAGGATGTAGCAAGGAGCGTGCGCAACGTGTCGGCCAGCCGGACGGGTTGATCCAGCATGACGTGATGAGCAGCATCCGGAATTCCGGTAAAGGTCGTCCCGGTTGGCGCCTGCGCCAGCTGTGCCCAACGGATGTGAGAGGGCGTCAGTTCAGATTGTTCGCCGTAGACGAACGCGAGCGGGCAGCGGCTCTGGGGCAAGGCCGCAAAACTGTTGGAATAACGAAGCTTTCGAACGTAATCGGGGTCAAAGCACCATCGCCAGGACGCATCCGTGTCCTTCACGAGACCATGACGCGCCACTTCATCCACCAACCAGAAATTCTCGCAGTTCTGCGGCGGCGAGAGCCGGAATCGGCTCAGTGCGTCGTTCAGCGTCTTGTACCTACGTTGTTTGGTGGATGACGAAGGATGTTTGCCGGGAGCCATTCCGGTGTCGACCAAGATCATGCGCGACAATTCGTCGCCATGACTGGCCGCAAGCATGATCGCTGAGTGAGCCCCAAAACTATGGGCGACCAAGGCCGGTTTCACGCCTCCATCGAAGAACCCTGCATCTCGCATCACTCCGAGCATTTCTTCCACATGAATGCCGAAGCTGTACTCACTGCGCCAGTCTGATCTGCCCATGCCACATAGCGAGAGCGATGCGACCCGGAAGTTCCGAGCTAGGAGCGGGGCGACGGGCCCCCACCAGCGTGAATGGGCAAAGAGACCATGAACCAACAGGACACTGGGAAGGCCGACCTGGCCCCACGTGCAATATTCGACCTCCGCACCGAGGACCGTGACATGATGGGTTTCCGGTTCGCCCAAGTCTAGGTGCGAGATCCAGCTTGCTGGCGCCGGTTGTGCGCCTCTAAACCTCGCAAGCGGATATTTGACGATTGCGTTAGTGTCTTGCCTGATACTCACGCACTCTCCGTCGCCTTGGTGCTAATCGCCACCTGCCGATAACGTCAAGCCGAGGGCTGTCAATGAAGCAACTGGCGAACTAGCGACGCCCCTCACCACCACGGGGCAAGCCACGAGCGCTACTAGACCGGCTGCTATGCGCGTGTCCTCAAAGGCTTGCGGGATCAGCCATCCTCCCAGATTGCAAGCGCATCAAGGGCCTCGATTTCGCTCCCGTCGACACGCAGCGGGTTTATCTCAAGCGCCGCAAGCGTCGGCCCAAGATCGATCGCGGCGGCCGCGATCGACTCAATAACCTGGGCGAGCCGCTCGACATCGACCGGCGTAGAGCCGCGATAGCCGGCAAGCAGTTTCGCGGCGCGTAATGATTGCAGGGCTCCCGCGATATCTTTGGCCGATGTCCCGGCAAGCCGAAGCTGCACGTCCTGCATCACTTCGACCCAGATGCCGCCAAGGCCGATCGCCAGAACCGGCCCCCACTGCGGATCGCGAGCGATACCGACGACGAATTCAAGCGCCGATGACCGCATCGGCGCGATCAGAGCCCCTTCGATGCGCGCGTTGGGTTTATACGCACGGGCCCGTTCGATCACCGTGCGCACGGCTTCGTCGACCTGATCCGCAGCGACATTGAGCAGGACTCCGCCCGCTTCGGTCTTGTGGAGGATGTCCGGCGACGCGATCTTGACGACAAGCTTGTCACCCATCTGCCTCGCAGCCTCGGGCACGGCTTGACCATCCTGGACCACTTCAAACGGGATCGTCGGCACACCCTTGCTCGCGAGGTAGCGCAGGGTCTCGATCTCGGACTTGGGTCGTGCGTGGGTCGCCTGGTTGGCCCGGCGCAGAGGGGCTGGCATGGCGTCGAGGTGCCGCGACCAGCGAAAAATTCGGGCGGCTGCATCGATGAAGGTATTGAGCCCGCCGGTAACGTGCGGCAGTTCCGCATCAATGATCGCCTGATCGCCGACTTCGGTCACCGGTGTGACAGCCTGATTCACCATCGCTCCCGGCACGGGAATGCGCTTGAATCCGCGACCGAGCGCGCGCAGCAGCTCGCCGCTGGCTCCCACCTCGATTTTGGCGGGCAGGGGTTGCACGACGCCGATCATGGCCACGCCAGGATCCTCCCCAACGATGGCCAGAGCGTCTTCGAACAGATGCGGCTTGGCGACGACCCCGCCGGTCACGTCGAGGGGATTTGAGGCCGTGCAGAAATCAGGAAGCACATTGGACAGTTTCTCGACTGTTTCCGGCGCGAACGGAACAAGCTCGATCCCAGCGCTCGCAGCCGCATCGGCGACAATCTCGCATGCCCCTCCCGAAATCGAGAGCATCCCGAGCCCGCCCTGGCCAATCCGGCCGGTATGACCCGCGAGCGCGGCGGTCAGCACGGCATCTTCCAGCGAATGGACGCGGATGATGCCGTAGTGCTGGCAAACGGCGTCAAACGCGGAATCGTCACCAACCAGCGCGCCAGTGTGAGCAGCAGCCACCTGCGCGCTGAGCGGACTTGCCCCGACCTTGATCATCACCAGCGGCTTGGAGTGCTGCTGCGCCAGTTCCGCCATCGCGAAGAAGCGCTCCGGATTACGGACCGTTTCGATAAAGAAGCAGATTGCACCTACGCGGTCGTCAGCGATGATTTGCGGTGCGATTTCCGTGAAATCGATGTCGGCCTCGTTGCCCGTCGCGACGATGTGGCTGAGACCGATCCCTTGCTGGTGGGCGAAGCGCGCCATCCCGCTAGCAATGGCGCCGCTCTGCGAAACGATCGCCAGGTTCCCAATGCGCAACGGCACTTGAGATTTCATCGTGCAGGCTGCGGCTCGGTCGAGGTAATTGATAAAGCCGAGGCAGTTCGGCCCCATCATACGGATGCCGTGCTCGTGCATCTTCGCAAGGAGGGCGTCCTGTTTGGTCTTGCCCTCCGAACCAAGCTCACCGAACCCCGAGGCAAGCACGATGGCGAAGCGAATTCCCGCCTCCGCGACTTCTTCCACCTTTTCCGTGATCCCGTCCCCTGGGATCATGAACACCGCGATGTCGGCCTTGCCGGTGATCTCGCGAATATCGGTGATCGTCGCCCGGTCATGAGCCTGGCCGCCGCTGCGCGAGATTAAAAACGTATTCTCCTCGAAGCCAATCAACTTCGTTGCCGCGTAGGCGGTGCGGGAGAAGGCAGAGCGGTCACTCGCGCCGATCAAGGCCACACCTCGAGGGTTCAGGAACCCATCGAGCGAGGCCAGTTTTGTCGTGAGGGTTGCATCAGCGCTCATCAAGTTTCTTCCCGAGTGAAATGCTCGCCCGCCCTGTCAATCTGGCCCTACGAACCAGACCATTGCTCAGTGGGAACAGGCGGGTTGGTCAATGCTACTCCGAAACTAAGGACACTGTCCCGGTATCCCCATCAAGGCTCGTCCCGAGCTCGTCCCAAGCTATCTTTGTCGCGACCCCCTCGCATGCATTGACAGGTTCGTCAAGTTTCTCTTTACTTGCACAGTACGAGAGTGCTCCGGCTGGACCGAACCAAGCTGCGCGAGATGCAGGCGTGGCGTTCAATGGGGAAAGCAACAATATCGCGCGATGTGCATCTAGTTTTTATTGTGTTGGCAAACGACATCTTTCTTGAATTCCAATCCTGCTTTTAAGTTTCGATTTAAGAAAGCGAATCTATTATAAAACTGCGGACGTTTAAGCCGTCCTTTGGCGCACCTGCGCATTGAACTTACCAAGGGGTGCTTAAATGAATTGGATCGAGCAACTCTTGAGCCCGATAAGCTTGGTGCGCGGGCCGGAGTTCCGCAACCGCCTAGCGCTCGCACCACTCACCAATCTCCAAAGCAACGACGACGGCACCCTCACCGAAGATGAGTTCCATTTCCTCGTCACGCGCGCCAATGCCGGATTCGGGATGGTGATGACCTGCGGGGCGACCGTTCATCCGCTCGGCAAGGGTTACCCCCGTCAACTGGGCATCCATTCAGATCGGCATTTGCCAGGGCTGGAACGGCTGGCGAAGGCCTTGCGCAAGGCCGGTGCGGTCAGCTCGGTTCAGATCATGCACTCAGGCGCCCGCGCCAGAGCGGAGCTGATCGGCGCCCAGCCAGTTGGCGTAGCCGATGACGGTGCGGGCACGCGGAGTCTTTCGACCTGCGAAGTCGACCAACTGGTGGAGGACTTCATTCATGCCGGTTTGCGCGCGGAAAAGGCTGGGTTCGACGGCGTTGAAGTGCATGCAGCGCACGGCTACCTGCTCTGCGAATTTCTTGACCGGACCCGCAATCATCGGCTTGATCGCTACGGTGGATCGGCTGAGGGCCGCTCGCGTGCTCTGATGGACATCCTGTCCGGCCTACGCGAACGGACCGGCCCGGACTTTCAGATCGGCGTTCGGCTCTCACCCGAACGCTATGGGATCGACTTCGCGGAAATTCGGGAGCTTGCGCAGCGCATCCTGACGTCCGAACTATGCGACTACATCGACATATCGTGTTGGGACACGTTCAAGGAGCCCGATGATCCGGCGTTCAAGGGACGTCCGATCATGGACTGGTTTACAGATCTCAGCCGAGGAAAGACCCGCCTTGGCGTTGCGGGCAAGCTGACGGCGGGACGGAACGTCCTAGAATGTCTGCGTCATAACGCTGATTTCGTGCTCATCGGCCGCGGCGCGGTCCTCCATCATGACTTCCCGCGCCGGATCGCGGCAGACCCTGATTTCACGAGCGCCACGCTGCCCGTCAGTCGCACATATCTCGCCGAAGAGGGGCTTGGCAGGCACTTCATCGACTATATGGCGACCTGGGCAGGCTTCGTCGAGGATGAGCATCTCGTCACTTGATGGCCATCAGGCAAGAACGCCGTGCCGCTCTCGTTCTTCAAACCGCGTCGTGGGTAGGCCGCTCAGGCCACGATTTGTGCCGTTGCTGGCGATTTCATCGTGACCGCCTTGAAGTCGTACACCAAGCGGAGGGGTATCTTGACCGCCGCCTCTGGCGCTAGAGGGGCGTCGCATGCTCACGCTCTTGACGAAGGTGTCAAGAATGGGCAGTGTATCGGGGCTGGTTTGGAGAGAGAAATGGTCACCGATGTAGCCGTAAAGTTT
>Ga0070665_100001566_pt1 | contig 26379 bp, 24 predicted proteins | sample KBSS13metaG_FD_65862 | JGI IMG/M metagenome (GOLD analysis project Ga0070665, IMG submission 65862) | Switchgrass rhizosphere microbial communities from Kellogg Biological Station, Michigan, USA - KBS S1-3 metaG | ecosystem: Host-associated > Plants > Roots > Rhizosphere > Soil ... | reverse complement strand
GGGCAGTCCGCAATACAACGGACGCGCTCGGATAGAAGAATGGGAAGTTCTCGCAGCCACGCCACCCAAAAGTCGCCATCCCTCTTGACCGAATACGAACTTTCATAGAAGTCATCACGGGCCCCGTGATGACAGCGCAGCGAACGACTGTCAGTCCTCGACGATGCGTTGCGGCGCGCTCGCACGGACACCGTCTCGGATATTCGTATTTCGACTACCGAAGTGCCTATCAAAATACTTGCAGATATCGTGATGATTGTGGGGGGTCGCATGGGCATGCCGATTCGCGTCTACGACCCGCAGGACGATTGTTCGATTGTTGAGCGGCGGCTGCCACACTGGTCGCAGGCTTACACCATGTGTTTTATCACATGGCGGACGTGGGATTCCATGCCAGCCGAAGTCGTCGCAAGGTGGCAAAAAGAGCGCGCCGACGATTTGCGGAACAATGGAATTGCCCCAACGAAAGACTGGCGACAATCGCTTTACCAGCGAGGCGACGACTTTGCGGAAAGACTACTTACTCGATTCTCAGATCGCTGGCACGAGCATCTCGACAATTGTCATGGACGATGCGTGCTGGCGCGACCTGAGCTCGCACGAATTGTGGAAGAAGGGCTTTTGCACTTCGACCGAGATCGCTATGAGCTGACAGATTTCGTGATTATGCCGAATCACGTTCATCTGTTAGTGTCGTTTCCAGATCGCAGTGCGATGCTGGCGCAATGCGAGTCGTGGAAGCAGCATTCCGCTCGACAGCTCAATCGTGAACTCAAGCGATCAGGGCGGTTTTGGCAACAAGACGCGTTTGACCATCTGGTTCGTTCATCGGATCAGTTTGCCTACCTGAGAAAGTACATCGCGGACAACTCAACCAAGGCGAGGCTTCCTCCAGGCCGGTTCATCCACTATTCACGTCCAATGTAGGCATCACGGGCCCCGTGATGCTATGACCGAAGTAGCGTCAAAGATCGTGATTTGAGACGAACGCAATTAGACGTCTGAAGGATCAATGGAAGTGGAAAGACTTGATTCGCTTCTGTCATCACGGGGCCCGTGATGACTACTGACTTGCGCGCATGCGCCACTGTGAAAGGCTGATCCTATGTCGACCGTTAGTCGAATGCAGAAGTCGTTCGATTGGCTAGCCCTCCTCGGCTTTTTCGCTCTCTGCTTCGCTGCCGCCGCGATCGGCGTTTGGTTGACCGGCGACGCGATCGACTCGTGGTATCGTGGGCTGAATAAGCCAAGCTTTAATCCGCCCAACTGGGTGTTTGGGCCGGCCTGGACCGTGCTTTATTCCATGATGGCCGTGGCGGCTTGGCTGGTCTGGCGCGAGCGCGGCCGGCGTGACGTGACCGTGCCGCTGGCGCTGTTCGGTGTGCAGTTGGCGCTCAATGCCGCCTGGTCTGGCATTTTCTTCGGAATGCAGAACCCCAGCGCGGCGCTAGTCGAGATCGCGTTTCTCTGGCTGGCGATCGCGGCGACGCTCGTCGCTTTCTTCCGGGTTCGACCATTGGCCGGCTGGCTACTGGCGCCGTACCTGGCCTGGGTCGCATTCGCCAGTGTGCTGAACTTCGAGATCTGGCGATTGAACTAGAGCAGCCGGAATTTTCTCCTGTCCTTAGGACTGTAGCTTCAAGCCTTTCAGAACCCGCGGCTAGCGCCGTACGGCTAACGAGAGTACGTTAGATCAAATCCAACCGTCGCGTCGTCCGCTTGGGCCGGCTGCAATCTGCGCAGACGCCGGTGATGATCAGGCGGTGTCCATGCACGCGGAAGTTGTGCTCGCGGCCGACGGCGTCGCGGATCTCCTTGACTTCGTCGCTGGAGAACTCGATCAGCTTGTCGCACTTTTCGCAGTGCAGATGGTCATGCTGAGGATAGCCATAGTCGTGCTCGTAGACGCTCCGCTCGTTCAGCACCATCTTCCGCAGCAGGCCGGCGTCGACCAACTCCGTGAGCGTGCGGTAAACCGTTGGCCGACTGACCGATCGATCGTCCGACGACTGCCGTAGCTGTTCGATCAGGTCGTCGGCGTCAAAGTGCTCGTGATGGCTGAAGACTCGCTCGACGATGGCCCGCCGCTGCTGCGTGACCCGCTTGCCGCGACTTTGCAGAAACTCCTCGAAGCGCGCGAGCGGCGTCAGATTGACGTCGACGCTGCCTAGCGAGAAATCGCGTTCCATCGGAGGAGAGCTCATGAAAAAACAGGGGGCGAAGCGAGAGAACTAGCGAGAACCGAACAACCCCTTAATTCTAGGCCGTTCCGGCGATCGTACAACCTCTGGCGCCCCGAACAAAACGTGGCGTTTTTCAAGGTGGGTGGGCTCAAGCCGGGCTTTTCACAAGGCGCGAATCGCGCGCCAGGGTTCTTCATCCTCTTGATGCGACGAATACCGAAGAACCCTCGCTGGCGCTTCGGGTTAGTGTTGGGGCGCGGATGAACGAGTCCGCCCAACAAAAAACGCCCCGCCGAAAACCTCGGCAGGGCGTGAATGTTTGATTTCGCAGCTTGCAGACGACTCGCTTTAGGCGATTTCGTCCAGCAGGCGTTCGATAGCCAGGTCCAGCTTGGCCGAACTCTCGTAGGCCCCACCGGCGATCTCAGCCCGCAGCTGATTCACTCGGTCCGTACGAATCTCGGGCAATTGAGCAGCCATCTCCAGCAAGCGGCCGGCAGGCGAAATATCGACGCTGTCTGTCGGAACGGCGGACGGCGAAGCAGCCCGGGTCGAGTCGATACGGGCGGCGTGTGGGGCGCTGACTTGTTGAGCGCCATGAACTTGCGATGTGCCGTAGATCTGCATGATTTTTCTCCCTCAAGGTTTATCGCGCTGTCCGGTTGCCGCCGCCCGCAACCCAAATCAGGTTGCCGCATGGCAGGCACAGACAAGCGCAGGACCACTCGTGTTCGGTCGGAAACGATACGCCAGCTGGATGAGAACCGTCGAGCAGTTTGCGCCTTAGCTCATCTGTTCCTGCGGCCAGCCCGAATGGGCTTGCAAGTCATTTGCGAACGGCCGAACTGAACCTCATTGAACTAACACACTGCGACAAACGTCGAACTGTTCAAAGCTACCTTTGCCGGCGCCGCATTCCCTGTCACGTTGGTGACCTCGCGGGCGCCAATCTCTTACACCCGTAGTATCGACCAACCTGTGTCCGTCGGTTGAACCAATCCTCCTTGATGGCTGTTGTGCCCAAATCGCGGCTCTGCGCACGTTTGACGACTATGCGGAAATCGGGGTGGCTGAGGATTTCTCGCGCCAGCACACGCGCCGCATTCCTGTTTGTTGCCTGGCTGCCACAGCCGTTGCCGCGCGACGATGCAAACCAGCCACATGGGGCCTTTTTGCAGTGCGAATTACGCCGGTCGGGGCATCTCGGGGACGGTCAGTCGGGCAAAATTGGTGGGGCGGATTCTAGGGAATTCGACCAACCTGGACAAGATCGCTCAAAATCGCCTCAGAGCCGATTTTTTCGTGTAGCGCTAGCAGGGTAATCCGGGTTGTTTAGTCAGGGTGGACTGCCACAGGCCGAAACCTTCGAGCCGATGGGCGGTTTGATCTGTAGAGGCCAGTGATCCACTAACCCGAAGCGCCAGCGAGGGTTCTTCGGGGCCAGGACAACCATTTAAGAACCCTCGCTCGCGCTTCGGGCTAGTAAGTGACATCGCTGCTGGCGCCCGTCGATCGACAACCGCGTAAAGCGCTCTGGAGAGAAATGATATGACTGGCTGGATTCGCTCAATGCTGGCCCTGGCGGCGGTTTCGATTGCCACATCAACATGCACGCCACAATTCGCCCTCGCGGACGACTCGATCGCCGTCGATTCGGCAAAGTTGTTCTCGCAGTTGGACACCAACGGCGACGAAGCAGTGGCCGAAGACGAAGTCCCCAAGGACAAGCAGCCGCTACTCAAGCGACTGCTGCGCACGGCCGACAAAAACGGCGACGGCCGCTTGAGCCGCGACGAATTTGTCGCCGGACTGAAGGGGGCCGATAAACCAAAACCGACCGATGAAAGTTCGCCTGCAGACAAGGCGACACCAGACAAGGCACCCCCGAAGGACGAAGGCAATCGCCAGGGGATCGCAGCGCTCGTCGAACGCATGGACAAGAACGGCGATGGCCGGGTCACGCCGGACGAAGTGCCGGAAGAGCGACGCGACCGCTTTAAGTCTATGCTCGGCCGGTTCGACAAAAACAAAGACGGCGCGCTCTCCAAAGAAGAAGTCGCGAGCGCCCGTCCCGACAAGAAGGAATCGACCAGTTCCAGCGCCGAAACACCGGCCGGTGGGCGTGATCTCAATCAAGCCCGCCAGCGAATGAAAGAGGCCGACAAGAACGGCGATGGCAAGTTAAGCAAGGAAGAGATGCCCGAGCGAATGGCGCCGCTGTTCGGTGTTCTCGATAAGGACAAAGACGGCCTGGTCGACAGCAGCGAGCTTCGCGCCGGCCTGGAACAGATGCGCGAGCGAGCAGCGCTCGACGAAAAGCAGCAACAACTGAACGAGCAGCAGAAGAAGCTGAACACCAAGAAAGCCGTCAATCGACGACAGGCCAAAGTGCAGGCGGCGAAAAAACGCGCGAACAAACAAGAGGCCCAAAGGGTCAAGGAAGCCAAACAGAACGCCAAGCGAGACAAGAACGACGGAACTAAAAAGAACGACGCCGACGGCAAGCCGGCATAACGCTGCGGAGCCTTCGCCTCGGAAAACCTGCCAGCGTTCGGCCCCTGCGACGCCAGCGGCCTCGTTCTCTTTGTCCCGAACGTCGATAACCGTACAAGCCAAGGGCGGCGCGGCCTCGGTCAGCATTCGCCTAAACGCCGCCGTTTCGCCCTGAAAATCAGTCACGCGCATTTCTACTTGCACCCGGCCAAATCCCGGCGCACAATATCGACATGAAGACAACATCGGCCCGCTGGTTTTGGCGCAGCTTTTTTACCCCGACGGGTCGCGGGGCCGGAGGCGATATCTAACCTCAACGCGACAACTGCAAAGCAGCCAAAGCCCCGCAACCCTAGTGGTCCGCGGGGCTTTTTTCGTTTTTCGACCCAAATATTTCACGGACCACACTAACCCGAAGCGCCAACGAGAGCTCAACACCGGAAAGAACCCTCGCTCGCGCTTCGGGTTAGTGGAAGCCACGAAACACGGTTCATTCCGTAGAGCGCAAAAATAGTCCTTCTAACGATTCACAAAGTAACGGCGATCGTCCACGTAGACGGTCACATCAAAACCGACGCGGCAGCGTTGCACAAAAAAGGAGCACACGGTGATTGTTGTCATGAACAAAAACGCCACGGCAGAACAGATCGAACATATGGTCCAGCGCGTCGCCGGGCTGGGGCTGAAACCAACCGTGCTGAAGGGGGTCGAACGCACAGTCGTCGCGGCGATCGGACCCGAGGTCGATGGATTGAAGGAATCGCTCGAGGCGGGCGTGGGCGTTTCTCAAGTTCTGCCGATCCTGGCGCCGTACAAAATCGCCAGCCGCGAGACCAAGAGCGAGCCGACCGTGATCAAGGTCGGCAGCCTGACCGTCGGCGGAAAGCACATCGGCGTGATCGCCGGGCCGTGTTCGGTCGAGACCGAAGAGCAACTGATCACCACGGCCAAAGCCTGCAAGGCAGCCGGCGCCACGGCGCTCCGCGGCGGCGCGTTCAAGCCACGCACCAGCCCCTACAGCTTCCAAGGGCTGAAGGAGGACGGCCTGAAGATCCTCGCAACGGCCCGCCAGGAAACCGGCCTGGCCGTGGTAACCGAAGTGATGGCCACTGAAGACGTGGAGTTGGTCGCCCGTTACGCCGACGTGCTCCAGATTGGCGCCCGCAATATGCAGAACTACCGGCTGCTGGAATCGGTCGGTAAGACGGATCGAGCCGTGCTGCTCAAGCGCGGCCCGAGCGCGACGATGGAAGAGTTGCTATTGGCCGCCGAGTACATTCTCGACGCTGGCAATCCGAATGTGATGCTCTGCGAGCGCGGCATTCGGACGTTCGAATCGCACACGCGGTTCACGCTGCCGTTGGCCAGCGTGGCGTACTTGCACGCCAAGACACACCTACCGGTCGTTGTCGACCCAAGCCACGGAACTGGCCACACTTATTTGGTGCCGCAGATGGCCTGCGCGAGCGTTGCCGCTGGCGCCGATGGTCTGATTTTGGAAGTCCATCCCGATCCCGAAAACGCGCTCTCCGACGGTTATCAGTCGTTGAACTTCAAGCAGTTCGCAGACACGATGGCGCTCTGCCGAAAGGTGGCGACGGCGCTGGATCGAACGATGTAAGTTGCGGTTCAGTGGGGGCGCATCGTCGTTGATAAATGTTGCGAACGCGCGCCGAGTGGTCTGACGTTCGGCACTGTATTGCCTTTGGTAGAATAACGGACATGCCTACGCCGCTACGCCGCCACTGGTTGCAGTTTGGACTGGGTACGTCCTTGATTTTCATCGCAGTTCTAGCGATGGCGCTGAGCGAGTTGCCCTGGACAGTGACCACAGAAGAGTGGGTAACGAAATCGCCCGATCAGCCTGCGCCGCTCAGCGCGAAGGCATTGAGGGGCGAGGAGTACTTAATCGATAAGACGTACTTCAATCCACCTCGCTACGCTACCCTTGCTTTTGCAGCATTTGTCGTTTGGAAGGTCGCTGTCATTGTGTCCAAGCGACCTACAGAATCCGCATCCACAGACTAATCACCAACCACCGACATTTCCTGCTCGTTGTGGGCTCTCGATTCATCCTGTAAAATTGCCATTCCCACTCAAAGCCGGTCGTCCCATCTCACGTCCCCGTAGCTCAACTGGATAGAGCGTCGGCCTCCGAAGCCGAAGGTTACTGGTTCGAATCCAGTCGGGGATATTTCTTGTGGCAGGTATAATACGGATGAGCCTCGTTCGCCCGATCGGCTCGCAGAGGAACTGCAATTCCATAATCGAGAACAGAATCATGGCTACAACCGCGCAAGACCTGGATAACTTCCGCCGATTCGTCGAAGTCAGGCTGAACGCCGGTGGCGCCGACGCCAGCCTGGACGAGTTGTTCGACCTTTGGCGTCAGGAAAACCCGTCGGCGGATTTGTACGCGGAAAATGTGGCGGCCATTGCCGCATCGCTTGAAGATTTCGAGCGCGGCGAACGCGGCGCCATTGCCGGGCCCGATTCAGCGCAACTCCGTCGCGAATTCGGCCTGGGCGATCGATGAAGTTCACTGTCTTTGAGCTTCCCAAAGCAACGGCCGACAAGCGGCGCATCGTCGAATGGATATTCGAACGCTCTCCCCAGGGCGCGGCGGCATGGCTTAACGCGTACGATCAAATGGCCGAACGTTTGCAGACGATGGCAAGTATCCTGCCCGTGGCTCCCGAGAGTAAAGAGCTTCCCTTGGAAGTGCGGCAGATCTTCTTCAAAACAAGACACGGTCGCATTTACCGAGCTGCGTGTTACATCGAAGGTCAAAGCGTCTACATTCTACGCGTTCGAGGGCCAGGTCAGGCCCCGATCCAAACAGACGAGCTAGATCGGTAGCTCGATCTGGACCACGTTCTGAAATCTTCGAAACGCAATGGAATCGACTGCAATGAGCAAACGCGATCGGCTCCGGGACCATCTTGATCCAGTCTATCGCGAGTGGGGGCGTGAATATCGTCGGTTCCCGGGAGTGGCGGAATGCGCACGGCTTGTTCGCGAGGGGAAGGTAACGGGCGCCAAACTGGACATTCTGATTTGGGGAGCTGACGGAGAATGCCGCCGAGTCACTCGATGAAATGATCGCCGCATTTCGGGAAGATCCGTCGGCATTCTTCGCGATATGTGTAATTCAGGCGCTGGAAGAGGCGAAGCTTCCTGCGAGCGTCCCGTTCCTGGCCGAGGTATTGCGCGAAGGAAATCCTCGATTCAGACAATATGCCGTGAGAGCACTACAGGAAATCAATACGCGAGAATCGCGGACTGCACTGTTTAACGCGACACATTCCAAACCTTTAGCGATCGACGACCAATGAGTACAATCACCATTCGCCAGGCAGCCCTCGACGATCTCGACGCCATCGCTCCGCTGTTCGACGCTTACCGGCAGTTCTACGGCCGCCCGAGTGACCCAGACGGCGCGCGAGCGTTTCTCGATGACCGCTTGCAGCGGCGTGAGTCGGTCGTGTTGCTCGCGTTCGATGGCGAACAGGCTGTTGGCTTCACGCAGCTCTACCCGAGCTTTTCGTCGGTCTCGCTGGCGCCTATCCAGATTCTGAACGACCTCTACGTTGACCCAAGCGCCCGCAAGCATGGCGTGGGCACTCAACTGCTGAGCGCGGCAGTCGAATACGCTCGCTCCGTCGGCGCCATTCGCCTGACGCTCACTACGGCTACCACAAACCTCCCGGCTCAAAGAGTCTACGAAGCCGCTGGCTGGAAGCGAGACGATGTGTTTTACGTCTACAACTTCATCGCGTAGCATTACTGAGTATTCGATCATGAAGCGCTCTGCACTGCGCGCACTGCGTCGAATTGCGCTAGGCAGCGCGACCATTGTTTTCTTCGCGCTCTGTGGTGGCGCCGGCGCAATGGAACCGTCGAATGCTCGTCGCCCGGTGAACGACGCAGAGCTGCGCTACTGGCTCGAAAACATGATCTGGCGGCATCGCTTTTCGACCGATGAAGTCTCAGCGGCAACTGGCCTGAGCGCGGACGAAGTCGCGACGGCGACCAAGCGGTTCGATATCACCGCGGCCACGCGCCCGCGCCGCGCCGCCGACGCGCCACTGTTGGTCCTTCCATATCCTGGTGGTCGTCATCCGCGCATCGGCTTTCTCGACGGGGCGGTGCGGCCACAGCGCGAAACCAAGATCAGCGTCTTCACGCCGTGGGATGAACAGAGCTACGTGGTGGCCGATATTCCTGAAGCGATCTGGTCGAACCTCGGCCTGACTTACCTGGCCCATACGCATGTCCCCACGGTCTGGAGCAGGCAGCACAAGGAGCTCGAACCGCTCGAATGGAATCGCGCGGCGGACGGGACGCTCGACTTCGAGCGCAAGCTCCCCAATGGAATCCGCTTTGGAACCAAGGTCCGCCCGACGGCAACATCGGTGCGGATGGAGATGTGGCTTACCAACGGCACGCCGGAAACTTTGAGCGACTTGCGCGTGCAGAACTGCGTGATGCTCAAAGGCGCCGATGGCTTCACCGCGCAAACGAACGACAACAAAGTGATCTCCAACCCGTACGTTGCGTGTCGCAGCGAGGATGGGCGACGCTGGGTGATCACGGCCTGGGAACCAATCAATCGCCCCTGGGCCAACCCGCCTTGCCCTTGCCTGCATTCCGATCCCAAGTTCCCGGATTGCCTCGCCGGCCAGACGGTGCGCGCCTGGGGTTGGCTGTCGTTCTATGAGGGGACCGACTTGGACGCGGAATTGCGCCGAATTGACGCCACAGGCTGGCGACAAGGGAAATGACGCGCGTACTTTGCGTGGACGAGATCCACCGGATCCTCGCAGACCTCACCGGTGGAAATCATGGCGCCAGCGGCATAAGATTCGATACGCCGAGCTATACGGGCTTGGTCTGTTTGAAATTATGCTTGCCACGCAATGCTCGTGAATCGCGAGTTGCGGTCAGCCCAGCATAAAAATAGCAATCCACGCGAGGAATCTCCGATGCCAAAAGTTCACGTCTTCAACGCCCAGGGCGAGCTTGTCGGGCCTGTCGAATCGGCCAAGTTCGTCCTCTCAGACGCCGAGTGGCAAAAACGTCTGACGCCAGAGCAATATGAAGTCTCGCGCGATAAAGGGACCGAGCGCCCCTTCTGCGGCACGCTGCTCGACAACAAGCAAAAAGGGATCTACACCTGCATCGGGTGTGGGCTGCCGCTGTTCTCGTCCGCCGACAAGTTCAACTCCGGCACCGGCTGGCCCAGCTTCTTTCAACCGATCGGGAAGGCGAACATCGCCGAGATCGTTGACAGCAGCCACGGCATGCGGCGGACCGAGATCCTCTGCGCGCGGTGCGACGGCCACCTGGGGCATGTCTTCGACGACGGCCCACGCCCTACCGGCTTGCGCTATTGCTTGAACTCGGCGTCGCTCGCCTTCACGCCGATTGAAGACGTGGCGAAGCTAGCCGACCCGGCCGCCAACCAGGCGCCAGCCCAAGCCGGCGCTGGCGACAAAACAGCCAGCGCAAAAACTTCGAAAACGGCCGTCTTCGCCGGCGGCTGCTTCTGGTGTACCGAGGCGGCGTTCGCGCAACTCAAAGGCGTGTCGGATGTCGAGAGTGGCTATGCCGGAGGCGAGGCGGCGACTGCTAATTATCAGGCCGTCTGCGGCGGCGACACCGACCACGCCGAAGTGATCCGGGTCACGTACGACCCCAGCGTAATCACGTATGACACGCTGCTCGATGTCTTCTTCGACGCCCACGACCCGACGCAGCTCAACGGGCAAGGCGCCGACCTGGGAACGCAGTATCGCTCGTCAGTCTTTTACGCCGACCCCGCGCAAAAGCAGGCCGCTGCTGCCAAGATCCAACAGCTGACGGACAAAAAAGCGTACCCGCGAAAGATCGTCACGCAGCTCGAGCCACTCGAAGAATTCTTTCCCGCTGAGGCGTACCACCAGGACTACGCCGACAAAAATCCCAACCAACCGTACATCGCCGGACACGCGTACCCCTTGGCCTGCAAAGTGCGGGCAAAGCATCCGAGCCTGGTGAAGCCGGCCTGAGAACTTGCCAAACTAAGAAGCTGTTTCAAAACGTCGGGGGCTGTCCCCATTTTTTCCAGCGGAGCGGAGAAAAACTGGGGAATGTCCCCCTACATTGACGTTTTGAAATATCCTCTAAGTGATCGCAGCTAACTCCAAGCCACAAACCGTGGCTTCGTGCGATGGCCCGAGAGGAGCACGACGGCGCGTTTGCCGTCAGTGAAGTAGGGGTCGCCTGTGAGATTGTGCCGCGGGGCCGATCGCTCGCAGGGCGTGACTCCATCGACATAGCCGGCCGCGTCGATGCGCTCGGCTTGCAGTAGATCCTCGATGACGTAATCTCGCGCTTCGTCGACGTCGGGATCGATCCGGTGCGTTGTCAGGTTCCAAGTTTTGGGGGTAAACCGCACGCCGATGTCGCGGCTCACCTGGCCAACCCAAACCGGCTGGCCGCCAAGTGTCAGCGGCGTGAGCCAGAGCCTGAGATGCAATCGCTCGTTGATACTGCGCCGTGTCCGTTGCAGCGCCACGTCCTGGCTGCGGCCGAACAAATGCAACGCGCTGACTGGCGAGTAGCGATAATCCGAACCGAGCATGAACGCCAGAAATGTTTTCCAACAGGTTTCAAGCGTGATGACTTCGCAGGCGTCCCAGCGCGCGGCGAACGCGCTGAGCAGTGTGTCGAAACTCCCAATCACGACCAGATTGACCGGGTCGCCTTGTCGCAGTTCTTTGGCGTTGGTCGTCGCTCGGGGCATTTCCTGCAGCTTTGTCACCAAATCGCGCACGTCACAAGCAATTTCCGATCCCTTCGGGACGAGTTGATTGAAGTCGATTCGCAAATAGTCTGCTGCGATGCCAGGGACCGGCAGTGAAAACGTAAAGTCAGCGGTCGCCTGCGCAGCGACCAGTCCCGGCGACTCTTGCGCATCGCCCGCCTTGCTATGCAGCAGAATCCGCTCGGCGTCTCGCATCGCTTCGCCGAGCGCCCCGCCGGTCGAATGCAGGCACACGTGGATCACCTTCGTGCCGGCGTCGAGCGGCGTGAAGACAAAGCCTTCCGATAATTCGCCGGGCGGGATGGGACGCAGATGAAACGCGTGCTCGCTAAAGAATTCATCCATCCGCCGGTTCGCTCGCCAGGCCGTAATCATTTTCACCGGCGCGAGAATTAGCAGCGCGAAGAAGAAAAACCCGAGCACGAAGCCCATCAGCCCAAACGCCGACAGTCGCTTGATGAGCGAAAAATGGTTCACACCGGCGGCTTCGAGCGGCGTGTAGTAATTCGGGTCGACGCTGACCAACTGCAGACGCAAGCCAGACTGGCCGCGATTGGTGATCTTAATGTAGACCGGCTGCACGCCGCGCCGCGCAACATGCACGCCAAAGAACTTCGCGCTCTCCTTGGCGTCGAGCACGGCCACGGTGACCTCGGCCAGCGGCCCGGTTTGCGTTTCCGCCCGCGCGAGAAAGCTATTCAACGTGGGATCGGGCGCGTAGTACGTAATCAGCCGCCGCCACAGCGTTCGAAGAACCGGATGTGCCACGCGAAGATTCTTTTCTGCTGAAAGCGTTGGGCTGGAATAGTCAGCCGATTGTCGGTTGTCTGGCGGATCGCGTCCAGAGCGTGGAAACTGCAAGTTCAAATCCTTCCCCCGCCGGGGGAAGGTGGTGTGCGTAAGCACGTCGGATGAGGGCAGTTCGCCTGCGGCGAACAGAGAGTAGAGGGTTGAGAGTAGACAGTAGAAGGAAATTGTTCTTCTTATCTACTCTCAACTTTCTAACCTCGACTCACTAGTCGGCCCTCACCCCAACCCTCTCCCACCGGGAGAGGGAGAATACCTTTTACGCGTGGCTGTACTCCTCCGTCGGTGCGCAGAGCGAGGCTGTGTCTCTGGCGATCTTGGTGCAGATCTGCTCCAGCGGCAGGCAATTCGGATCCGTTCCGAATGGACGTTCGATCTCGACGCCTGCTTCTTCGATCCCGAGCATCCCGAACGAGACCACGGCAATCACCAGTGGCGCGGCGTAGCCCATCCGGCCGACGAGCACAAAGGGCAGCGATCCCAGATAGATAAATAGCAATTGCCGAATCAGCGACGCGTAGACAAACGGCAGCGGTGTCGATTGAATCCGCTCGCAGCCGCCTTGCGCGTCGACCATGCTGTTGAGCGTCTGCTCCATGACCATGGCCTGATAGTTATCGATATGCCCGTCGGCGCGGCGAGTATTGATCCAGTCGCTGATGGCGCCGGCGAGAATGGTCGGAGGGTTCGAAGCAGCCGCTGCCCGCGCGGCCAGGCGGCCCGGCACCAGGCTCGAAATCGATCGCGCGTCGAACGTCCCCCGCAGCGTTTCGCGGACCGCCGTCACGTAGGCTGTGATCAATCGTGGCAATTCATCGGCGGGCGGCGCGTAGCGAGACGCCAAACGCGACAGATTGCGCGCGCCATTGACCAGCACGCCCCAGAATGTGCGACCGTCCCAATAGCGATTATTCGACGAGTTGGTGCGGAACACGATCAACATGCTCATCGCCACGCCCAAGACAGAATGGCCCAACTGATCGAGCGATGGCAGCGGGTAGCCAAATCGCTCGAACACGTAATCGTCGAGCAAGCAGAGAATCAGGCAGAAGGCAGTGATAATGCCGACGCGGCTGAGCACGTTCGGCAACACCGTGCCGTAGAAGGCAAAGATGGTTCCAAACCAGTTTTGCGATTTGTATTCAATCATCAGCGTGTGGCTCGTATCGGTAGACGATCTCTGACAAGCGATTCGCCAGCGAGGACTGCGCGGCGCGTTATTTTTTGGGAGCGTCGGCGCGCCAACCGCCATGCCAACGCTTCTTCCAGGATTGTTGAAACTTTTCCCACTCGGCCTGAGTGCGCGAGGCGGGGAATGGGTTGGGTTCGATCTGCTTTGGTGATGACCAGACGACGTCGAACTGCAAATCCTTATTGACCTGACCAATCAACGCGCGACGCCAGGCGTGATGGTTCTCTTTGTCGATCCAGATCTCGCCCTCCGGCGCATCGAAATCCTCGTCCAGCATCGCGTCGCGAATCGCCAGAGTGCGGGCTGAATTGCAATCGTACACGGCCCGTGCCCACAGGTAGACGCCGTTGAAGGCAGCCACCATCGGGTCGTTGGCGGTGCGCTGCGGACCATACCGGTCGCGGAGGCGTTCCAGAAAGAACTGATTGTTGTCGTCCGCGATACTGGCGAAATAACTCATCGCCGAGTAGTCGCCGACCAACTCGTCGGCATTAGCGGCCGCGTTTTGGAGTTCGATCTCTCCGACCCGAAACGAGATTGTCGGCACGTCGCTCGACTGGATGCCGGCCTTGCGCAGGCATTGCACGAGGCTGATATTTCCGGCGCCGCTGATCGTGTTGATGATCACGTCCGCCTTCGAAGCCACGACCTTATTGGCGATCTCCGTGAAGTCGACTTCGCCCAGGTTGCGGTACTCTTCGCCGACGACTTCACCTCCCAGCGACTGCAACTCGTCCCGAACAATTTGATTGACGGATCGCGAGTAGATCCCCTCGACGCCAATCAAGAAGAATTTTCGCTTGTTCAAAAAGGCAAATGCCCATTTGACCGCCGGCAGCACTTGCTGATTGGGGGCGCCGCCCATGTAGATGACACTGGGCGACGCTTCCAACCCCTCGTATGTCATCGGGAAGACGAGCAGGTGGTTGTGTCGCTGGCAGACTTCTTCGACCAGCTTGCGGCACGGCGAACGCCAGCAGCCAAACAACGTCACAACGCGCTCGTTTTCGATCAGGTCTTCCGCCTGTGAGGCAAAGACCAACTCGTTTGATTTGCCATCGCGGACGATTGCCTCGACCGGCCGGCCCCCGAGCAACCCTCCGGCTTCGTTGATTTCGTGGACTGCCATCAAGACGGCGTCGACAATCGGCGCTTCGTTCGCCGCCATCGGACCAGTCAACGAATGGATCACGCCGATTTTGATTGATGGCAGATCCTTCGAGGCAGGCATGACCGGCGCGTCTTCACTAGAGGCTTCGTCGGAGTCAGCCACATCCGCCGGAGGGGCCGGGCTATCCGACGACTCATCCGACGGCAGCGCCGGTCGCTCTTCCGAAGCACTATTTGTCTCGGGCGAGGCTTTCGCAGGCGCAGTCACAGTCGTTGCATCCGCTTTGGCTGGCGCGCTTGCCGAGGGCTGCTTTGCCGCGCCGTCAGCAGCGTTTTCTTTCACAGTAGCGGCTGCGGCGACGGTGGCTGCCGTGTCGGTCGCATGTTCGGACGGAGGTTTGCTCGCTTCCACTTTGACTTTCGATGCAGCCACCGGAGCGTGCGGCTTGGCGTCGTTCTCGCTCAACGACGCGACATGCCCGGTCCATTGGTGATACTGGCCGGCGACGCCCAACAAGATGGCGGCCACAATCGTGGCGGCCCCAATCCACACGCCCCAACCTAGCCGGCCGCGCGGTTGCGATAGTGCCGGGCGGAACGTCGTGGGACCGGGCGCCTCGACAACTTCACTCGAAAGATGCTGTTCGATCTGGCGGATCTCGCTGGCCACCTGCCGGGCCGTTGCAGGCCGCGCCGTGGCGTCCTTTTGCAACAACCGATCGACCAAATTGGCGACTTGCGACGGCAGTCCGCCAATCAGTTCCCCCAGCGGGCGTGGCGTTTCGTCGACGACCGCGCGCAGAGTGTGCAGGTAGTTAGCGCGCTCGAACGGCGACCGGCCTGTCAGCATGGCGTACAGCAGGCAACCCAGTGAGAACAGGTCTGATCGCTGGTCAATTTCGGACCCACACGCCTGCTCTGGCGACATGTAGCAAGGCGTGCCGACGATGTTGCCGCTTTGCGTAAGGTGTTCATGCACGGCCATTGGACGGGCGACACCGAAGTCGAGCAACTTCACGCGCTGGGCACTGTCGTCGGGGCGCTTCGCTTCGAGCCAGACGTTGGCCGGCTTGATATCTCGATGAACAAGTTGTTTGTCGTGCGCCGCGGCCAGTCCTTCGGCCACCTCGCGTGTGATGCGCAGTGCCTCGGCCACTGGGAGCGAGCGTTCCTCTTTCAAACGGCTTTCGAGTGATTCGCCGTTCAGCAATTCCATCACAATGAACATGGCGCCGTTGTCTTCACCCACGCGATGGACGGTAACGATGCGATCGCTGGAGATCGACGCGGCAAGCTGGGCCTCTTGCAGAAATCGCTTGCGCTGGTCAGGCGTGATTTCGCCAGGACGCAAGACTTTGATCGCCACGTGCCGCGCGAGCGTGAGATCTTGCGCTTCGAAGACGATGCCCATGCCCCCTTCGCCGAGGATTCGCAAAATGCGATAACCGCCGAGGCGGCCAAGCTCGCCGGGGGCCTCGGGCGGCGAGAGGAGCGGACGACCGTTGGAGTTCCAAGGGGTTAGACCGGTCACGGCGGCGCCGACGTCTGGAGCATAGTGCTCGCCGGTTGCCGCGTCGGGATCCATCGCCGAGTTGTGATTTGCTTTGGTGTCACCACGAGGCGTGGCGTTCGCCGCTGGCAGCGCGCCAGGCGTGAAACCGGCGCCACGCAATTTGGAGAGGCAGGAATCGCAATTCATCACGTGCGCCAGCACACGCGAGATTTCGCCGGCCGGTAGCACGCCTGCCCCGAGCGCAACCAACTCCATACCTTCCGGGCAAGTTCTCGTCGCAGTGTCGGCAGTCACAATCGCGTCCTCGCACGTCGTAAGCAATCTATCCCAAGTGCTCGTTTCGCATCGCCGGGCGATGCGCAGTGGCGCCGTTGAGCAGGGCGCTCAATTGCCCGGCCCGAACGTTGCTACTGTGGGCGCAGAGACTTGCGCGCTAAAGACTACGTCGCGGGCGATCTTTTCACAGCCAAGTGGGCAATGAGGCAGCGTGCGGGCGTCTGCGCCATCGCTTGAGAAACCCGCATATCCGTGCCAACGCGAATAACTGGACGTTGTAATGCGGCGTTTTCCCGCCGGCGCCACAGGTGCGCCCCGCGGCTTAAGCTCCAGGGCCCAACAGGTTCCAATGCTGCAGGAACCAGACGAACGCCAGGCCGGCCAGCATCACCGCCGTGTAATGCAAACGACTGGAGAGCCGCCACCAGTGCTTGGCCCAAGCGACGAGCGTGCAGACAACAACCAACGCGACCAAACCTGCGATCACCGGCGTGCTCCACAGCAAACCGGCCAACAGCGGCGGCACGCCATAGACGATTTCGTCCGTGTTACTGAGGGGAATCATCGCCAGGCAGAGCGCGATCAAAATCGTCACGCTCGTTCCCCAACCGATCCAGCTCGCGAACTTTGCGCCGGGGGCTGCGCGCGACGGATCGCGCGGAGTTCCGCGCCGGATGAACTTGGCCAGCGGCCAGCCAATCGCCGCCGAGAAAAAGACCGCTGTGCACGCCAGCACCAATCCAATCGTAAATCCTGGCGCCTCGTGCCAAGGGAGCCTGACGAACGCCACTGGCGACCCGCCGAAATACAGCCGGGTGACGTTGTGATTGCCGTCCTCACCCAGCGCGAGCGTCGCTTGCCCGTCGACTTCGCGAAACACGCGCGGCTCGATCTCGACAAAACGTCTTGTGCCCCCACCCCCGGCCACCACGAGCTGCCCATCGTCGCTACTGACACTGACCACGGAGAACAGCGCCCCCAGCTTGGCCAGGGTGCTGTGCGAATAACGAACTGCGCCATAGGTTCCTGAGTAACCTGCAGAACGAGACGCAAAATCCACCGACGGCAGCGGCGGCGGCAAGTCGGCCGGCACGTAATAGCGATCCAAGAGCGCCTTCAAAAGGTGATCCCGCGCTGCGCCAGCCGACGTGGTGTTGTACGAAACGAAGAAGCCGCTGTTGCGCTCCGGCAGCATGACAAAGAACGAATGGAACGCGATCGTATCGCCGCCATGCTCAAGGATCTGCACGCCGCCGTAGTTCATTCGCATGAATCCATATGCCATCCCTTCGATATGCGGATCATGCGTGAACAGCGACTCGCGCATCTTTGTAGCCGTCTCGGCTTTCAAGATGCGGATAGATTCGTACTCGCCATTTTGCAAGTGCGCGATCAAGAATCGAACCATATCGCCGGCCGACGCGCTCATCGCTCCGGCCGGGGCGGGTGGAACGTACTCGAATGGTTGCTCGATAAACCTGCCGTTCTGGTATTTGTAGCCCTTCGAAAGGTCATCTCGCAGCGCCTCGGGCACTGGCTGATGAACCGTGGTGTGGGTCATGCCGAGCGGCTGTAAAATTGTCTTTTCAACGTATTCCTCCCACGGCACGCCGGAGACTTTCTCGACGATGTAGCCGGCGATTGCGGTCCCATGGTTCGAATACGACGCCAGATCGCCCGGCTTGCGCACCCGAGCTGGGAGTCGCTCTCCCAGAATCTTTCCCAGCGGCCGCATGTCAGCTTCTGAGCGACTAAACAGCCCAATGACATGATCCTCGAAACCGGGCGTGTGCGTCAGCAGATGCTTCAGCGTGATCGGTTCCGGGTACGTCGCCGGAACCTTGACGTCGCCCAGGTAGTCGTTGACATCCGCGTCGAGGCTCAACTTGCCTTCTTCGACCAGCCGCATGACGGCCGTCCAGATGAAGAGCTTCGACACCGAGGCGATGCGGAACATCGTCGTGTTGGGGTCGACCTTTTTCTTGGCCGCCACATCGGCGTAGCCATATCCTTTGGAGAAGAAAGGGCGATCGTCCACCACAAAGGCGAACGTGGCGCCGGCAATGTGCTTATCGCGCATCTGCGCCGCCATAACGCCATCGACAAACGCCTCGAGCTCGGCCGGATCGGTTGGGCCGCGCCGCGCTGGGGGCGCTGCTTCTGCCGGCTTGCCAGGCGCCTCATCGGCGCGCACGGCTGAGATCGCCGCCAGCGTCAAGATCGCCAGGCCAACTGCCAGCACGCGATGTCGTGAGCCAAGCCAAATCGCCAACATGATTTCCCCTTGCCTTCGCCCCAGCTCACCGCGTGACGCGCAGCTGGCCGGGCGAATAGTTCCCACTGCTGGCAATCCATTCGCCTGGGCGAGCGAATTCTTGCTGCGCCGCTGCAGCGTATGGGCCTGCCAGCGGGCATTCTAACGCCCATAGGTGGCGCCGGACGAACCGATTTGGCGTGCAGGGCGGTGTCGACGCCCTCGGCGACTAGGCCCCTAGCTGCATGAGGCTCTCCGGAATTTCCGGCGGTGTTGACCTGTTTTGCGGGACATACCTGTTAGGCCAACACGATTCGCCCGTTGGCAGGCCAGAACAGCGGGCTTGGCGCCGAACTGCTGGCGTCGAGTGGCTGGTCAGGCGAGACTGAACAATGTCGATTGAAGAACACATTTTGGCCTTCTCGGCCGCCAACTCGGGATTCCCCGATCAACGACCGCTCTCAATCGAAAGTCTCGATGACAGGTCTCGCATCATGACGGCAGATCCAGACGAGCTGATCTCGGCGGCCAAGCGCGACGGCGAGGAAGCCCTCGGCCGCCTGTTGGAGTTCTATCGCAACTACTTGCACTTGCTAGCACGGTTGGAAGTTGGCGGACAACTCCAGCGCAAACTCGATGCGTCCGATTTGGTGCAAGAAACGTTTCTCGACGCCCATCGCAATTTCGTCACGTTCGAAGGGACAACCGAGCCGCAGTTCGTTGCCTGGCTCCGCCGGATCCTGGCCAATAACGCAGCCAACGTCGCCCGACACTACCTGGGAGTCAAAGGGCGCGACATCCGGTTGGAGCAAAACCTGACCGAGTCGTTTGAGCAATCGGCCAATCGTCTCGCGCAGTTGTCGGCCATCTCGGCCACCAGCCCCAGCCAACACGCTATGCGTCGCGAGCAGTCCGTGGTGCTGGCAGACGCGCTGATGCAATTGCCGGTCGATTATCGAGAGGCCATCGTGCTGCGACATTGGGAAGGGCTGACCTTTCCGCAAATCGCGGAACGGATGAATCGCTCGCTCGATAGCGTGGAAAAACTTTGGATGCGGGCGCTGGTTCGGCTGCGCTCGCTGGTGGGAGAGCAGACATGAGCGACTCGAGCGCGCGCAGCAACCCGAAAACGATCTCGCCTGATTGGGGCCTGCCCGGCGCCATTCCGGACGATCCGCGGCTGCTGCCGATCGTCAAAGATTTCATGGGCCGGTTGGAAAAAGGAGAGCGACCGAACATCGAAGAGTACATCGCCAACCATCCAGAATTTTCCGACGCGCTGCGCCGCTGCCTGGAAGGTCTGGACTTGATCTATCGTGCGGTGGGCGGAGAAGCGAGTTCTCCGCGCGGCAGTCGCGCAGCCGCCCCCCCGCACGAATATTTGCGTGACCCGCTGGGCGATTTCCGCATCGTCCGCGAACTGGGGCGCGGCGGCATGGGCGTGGTCTACGAAGCTGTGCAACTCTCTCTCGGGCGCCGCGTGGCACTGAAGGTGCTTCCGTTCGCCGCTACGCTGCAGCCAAAGCAGTTGCAACGCTTTTTGAACGAGGCTCAGGCCGCCGCGCAATTACATCACGCCAACATCGTGCCGGTCTTTGCCGTCGGGTGCGATCGAGGCGTTCATTATTACGCCATGCAATTGATCGAAGGCCTCTCGCTGGCAGACATGCTGTCACGTCTGCGGCGCGACGCCGGCGTTCGGCCCGAGGACGAGATGGCGTCGTCCCACTTGCCGGATCCTACGCCAACGTTTTTATCCGGCTCGCAATCGCCGCCGGTCATCGCTCCAAAGTCGCAGGCGGCCATCGCCACGCAAGACGACCTATCGGCGCGGATGTCGACGATGAAGTCGCGCAGCGCCAACGAGTTTTATAAAACCGCGGCCCGCTGGACGCGGCAAGCGGCCGAGGCGCTGGCCTACGCACACGACGTCGGCATCGTCCACCGCGATATCAAGCCAGCCAACTTGATGATCGACGCCCGCGGCAATGTTTGGGTCGCCGACTTCGGGCTGGCGCAGTTCCGTAGTCAGGCCGATCTGACGGCCGCCGGAGATCTGGTCGGAACACTGCGCTACATGAGCCCGGAGCAGTCGCTCGGCAATCGCAGCTTGTTGGACCATCGGACCGACGTCTATTCGTTGGGCGCCACGCTCTACGAACTGCTGACACTCCGCCCGATTTTTCCAGGCTCGAACAAAGAGCAATTGCTGCATGACGTTGCCGCGGGCGAGCCACGCGCTCCGCGGTCGCTCAACCGCCAGATTCCGGTCGAGTTGGAGACGATCGTGCTCAAGGCCGTCAGCAAGGCGCCGCAGGATCGATACGCGTCGGCCCAGGCGATGGCCGACGACCTGCAGCGATTCTTGGAAGATAAGCCGATCCTGGCCCGGCGCCCGACGCCCGCCGACCGCCTGCGAAAGTGGTCACGCCGCCACCCGGCGATCGTAGCGGCGGGCGTATTATTATCCCTGGTAGTGGCCGTGGGGTCGTTGATCTCGAACCGGGCGATCTCGCGGCAGCAAGCTCTCACCACGGCGGCGCTCGCGCGAGAGCAACAGCGCGCTGGCGAAGCCGAAGAGCGCTTTCAACAAGCTCGCCAGGCGGTTGACGTGCTGATCCAGGTCAGCGAGGAAGAGTTAGCCAACAAGCCGATGACCGATGGCACGCGTCAACGCCTGCTGGCCGTGGCCCTGGTCTACTACCAGGACTTCATCGAGCAGAAGCGAGACGACCTGGCCGGGCAAGCGGAGCTGCGAGCGGTCGAAGAACGAGTCCGTGGCATACTGCATGAGTTAGCGATTCTGCGCGACGAGCGCCGCATCGATCTGTTGGCGAACGTCGACGTGCAACAAGATTTGCAACTGTCGGAAAGTCGCGTCAAGCAGGTCGAAGCGTTCGTCCGTCAATGGTCGCAAGAGAAAAGCCGGCTCTTCGAAGAAGAGGGCATGCCGGAGTCGACCGATAGCCGCCAGGCATTTATCGCCGCGGCCGAAAAGCGCGAACGACTCCTGGCCGAGGTTCTCACTTCGGAAGAACGCGAGCGGCTGAGTCAGATTGCCTTGCAATGTCGCGGACTGTTTGCCTTTCAGGAGCCTGAGATCGTCGCGGCCTTGGCGTTAACGCCTGAACAACAATCGAGAATCCGCCAGCTCGAACTCGCAGGCTACGGTCGGATGCACCGCGCGATGCGTGGCGATCACGACCATCCGCGTGGCGAGCACGGGCCACCTCGCGATAAGCCAGAATTCAAACTGGACTTCAAACCGCGCTTCAAACCAGAGGAAATGCGGCGCGACTTCGAAGCCTATCAGCGCGAGGCTGTCCAAAGTGCGCTGGCACTACTGACGGCCGACCAACTCGAACGCTGGCAGACGTTGATCGGCAAGCCGTTCGAGGCGGTCGTCCCACTGGGCCCCCCGGGAGGCTTTGGCCCACCACCGGGCGGCTTCGATGGACCGGATCATGGGCCAGATCGTGGACCAGATCGTGGATCAGATCACGGTCCTGGTGGGCGATCGTGGCTCCGCCGCGGACCGCCGCGCGATGATGGCAAGCTGCCCATCCTGTCGCCGCGCGAGCTGGAAAGCGAACGCGAGGAGCTGCCATGAACGAGAATTTGGCTTTCGACATCACGGCCGGACTACGCGCCGAGATATCGTCGGCGGCGAATGCAGTCCGCCATTTTGTCGAGGCGAGTCAGTCCCCTTCATTACGTCCGAACGGCGCCAGCGCACTGCCGGCTTTCGAAGTGAAATTCCTCCTTACCGATTCTCGCGCTCTGGAACTTGAGCGCCAACTGTCCGAGCAACTGACGCTCGATCCCCATGCAGATCCGGCGCTCGATAACTCGTACCGGATCGCCACGGTGTACGCAGACACGCCACGATTCGACGTTTATCACCGGTCGGGTTCGCACAAGTATCGCAAGTTTCGTTTGCGTCGATACGGAAATGAATTGTTGACCTACTTGGAAAGAAAAACCAAGCGCGGTCAACGAGTTCGGAAGCGTCGCACCACGATGGAGCCGAATTCCGTCCTGCGAATCGACGAAGCGAACCCAACGATCGCCTCTGCGACAGACTGGTATCGCCGTTCGTGGTCGCGGCACGCGCTGCGCCCGGTCTGCCGTGTCAGCTACACTCGCAGGGCCTACTTTGGCGCTTGCGACGAGGGTCCGTTGCGCATGACCTTTGATCGTGAGTTGCGCGCGGCGCCAACCGATCAGTTGGCGTTCGACGCGGACGCGCAAGAAACGCCGATCGGCGACGGTCGCGTCATCTGCGAGTTCAAGTTCCGCGGACACCTGCCGGCCATTTTCAAGATCGCGATGGAAACCTTTCAGATCGTGCCGGGCGGATTTTCGAAGTATCGCAACGCCGTGCGTGCGCTCGGCCTGGTTCCGGCGAATACCGACGCGAAAGGGGCCAGCGATGCCTGAATGGATGATGTCGACTGAGTCCCTCGAAGCGGCGCTCACGCCCGAAGGACTGCTGACGCGGCTCTTGGCTGCGCTAGTGCTGGGAGGATGCGTGGCCGCGGTGTACCGGGCTTCGCACGGGCGCGAAACGCAGCGGCCCGCCGCGCTGATGACCACGCTGGTGCTGCTCTCGGTCCTAATCGCCATGGTGTCGATCGTCATTGGCAATAGCGTTGCCCGCGCGTTCAGCCTGGTTGGCGCGTTGTCGATCGTGCGGTTCCGGACCGTCGTGGACGACACGCGCGACACCGCGTTTGTAATCTTCGCCGTGATCGTCGGCATGGCCTCCGGCGCCGGGTTGTTTCTGGTCCCACTGATTGGCATCCCGATCGTCGGATTGGCGTCGGTCGGACTGAGCCGCTGGACCATGGCGACGCCGATGCAGTCGTCGCTCCCTTGTCGGCTGACGCTACGACTATCGCTGGGGCGAGACCCTGCCGTGCTTGCTGAGACTTTATCGCGTCATCTCGCCTCGTTCGAGATGATCGAAACCGCTACGGCGCGACAGGGCGAGGCGATTGACTTCACGTACCGGGCAAACCTGCGATCTCAAGAGGCGATCACGGCTCTGGTAACCGAATTGAATCGAACCGCAGGCGTTATGAGTGTCGAGCTGCGTCGCGTCTGATCGGGTGGGCAACGGCCATCATCTGAAATTCAATTTGCACAAGGTAACCATCATGCGGAAACTCATAGCCGTTTTGCTCATCGCTTTGCTGGCCGCGTTCTCGGCGTCTGCTCAAGCTCAGTTACCACTGGGACCACCGCCGGGCGGACCGGGTGGGCCTGGCTTTCCGCCGGGCGGGCCGGGGATGCGAGGACGCGGGTTTGCTCCGCCAGATGGCGGGCTGGGTCTGCTCGCTGTCCCCGAAGTTCAAAAAGAACTCGCCCTGACAGACGACCAAAAGAAGGTGGCGGACGACGCGCTCGCAGACTTGCAGGACGAGCTGCGGGCCAGCTTCGAGAGCCTGAACCCGCAAGAGTTGCAAAGCCTCGACGACGCAACAAGAGAGAAACGCTTCGCCGAAATGCGCAGGAAGTCCGAGAAAGTCGCCACGGCGGCGCGAGAGAAAATTGAAACGTCGCTCAAGCCATCGCAGCAAGAGCGATTCAAACAATTGCAACTGCAGCGAGATGGCGTGAACGGCCTGCTTGGCAAAGAGGTGGTCGAAAAGCTCGCGTTGAGCGACTCGCAACAGAAGAAGCTACAAAGTTTGCAGGAAGATCGGCCTCCTTTCTTTGTCTCGGACGAAGAACGGAAGCAGCAACAAAGCGACGCGCTGGCCGTGTTGAATGACGATCAACGCGCGCAGTGGAAATCTTTGCAAGGAAGCGACTTCACGTTTCCAGAAGAGGCGCTCGGCCCACCACCGGGACCATTTGGTCGAGGGCCCGGTGGCCGTGGCGGGCCCGGCGGAGACCCCGGTGGGCAGGAACGCAAGCTCCTCGCCGAGTTCGACAAGGACAACGACGGCCGATTGAACACCGCAGAGCGAAAGGCCGCTCGAGAGGCCAGCAAGCGACAAGGCGCCGGATCACGGCAAGGACCAGGCGGCAGACCCGATCGTGGTCGCAACGCCGGCCCACGCGGCGGCGCCGGATTTGGTCCGCCGGATGGCGCTCCCGCGGATCGCAGACCGGATGGCCCACCACCTGGAGATCGGCCAGGGCGCGACGGCGCTCGTCGAGACGGCGCTGGACGCGACGAGCAAGCGCGCGGTGGACCACAAGATGCCAACGGCCGTCCGCCGCGCGGCCCGGGAGGCCCTGGTGGCTTCGGCGGTCCTGGCGGCTTCGGCGGTCGTAGTCGAGAGCCGGTCAAACCGGGACCGCGGGTTTCGCCTGACGAAGTAAAGAGCCTGACGACTCCGTTCTACAGTCCTGAGAATGGCATCCGCACCATCTTCCTCGACTTCGAAGACGCCGACTGGGAGGCCGAGCTGGTCGACTTTTACAAGACCGACGTTGACGTGCCGGCCACGCTCATTTGCGATGGACAGTCGTACCCGGAAGTCGGCGTGCACTTCCGCGGCATGTCGTCCTTCTTTGCCGTGCCGGCCGGATCGAAGCGTTCGCTGAACATCACGCTCGATCACGCCGATCCGAAGCAGCGTTTGCATGGATACAAAACGCTCAACCTGCTCAACGCGCATGAAGACCCGTCGTTTCTGCACACGGTGCTGTACTTCTATATCGCGCGGCAATTCATTCCGGCGCCCAAGGCGAACTTTGTGCGCCTGGTGATCAACGGCGAGAGTTGGGGGCTCTACACGAACGTCCAGCAATTCAACAAGGAATTCATCGACGAAAACTTCCCGGGCCAGAAGGGAACGCGTTGGAAAGTCCCCGGCAGCCCCGGCGGGCGTGGCGGGTTGGAGTACTTTGGCGAAGAAGCGGCCGCGTACAAGCGCGTCTACCAGATCAAATCCAAGGATGACGACAAAGCCTGGAAGTCGCTGATCAAGCTTTGCAAAACGCTGAACGAGACTCCGCCAGAGCAACTGGAACAGGCGCTCGAACCGCTGCTCGATATCGACGGCGCGCTCTGGTTCTTAGCGCTCGAAAATGTGCTGATCAATTCCGATGGCTATTGGATCCGCGCCAGCGATTACAGCATCTTCCTCGACGACAAAGGGAAGTTCCACATCTTGCCGCACGACGCGAATGAGACCTTTCAACCGGCTATGGGTCCTGGCGTTGGCCGCGGCACAAGTGGCGTCGAGCTCGATCCGCTCGTGGGACTGAACGACAAGTCAAAACCGCTGCGCAGCCGACTGCTGGCTGTTCCAGCGCTGCGGGCGCGCTACTTGTCGCACATCCGAACACTGGCCGACGATTGGCTCGATTGGAACGAGCTTAAACCCGACGTCGAAGCATTGGTCGCGTCGATCGATCCGATCGTCGAGGCCGACACCCGCAAGCTGTCGTCCTATGGTGAGTTCCAATCGATCACGTCAGAAAAGCACCATGCGGCCGAACAACCCGGCGGGCGCAGAGGCCACGTCTCACTGCGAGACTTCATGGATAGTCGCCGGGCCTATTTGCTGAATTACCCGGAGATTAAGAACCTTCCGTGAGACAGTGATTGTTCATTGCACGGCTGTCTCCGGATTGACAATGCGTGCGTCTGCGCGACTGTTCCTCACGCAGGCGCACGCTTGTTTTTATCTGCCGTAACGTCGGTCGCATCCAATTATCGGCGTTCAAGCACCACGTCAAAGACGCCGCGCGTTGTGCCATCATGGAATGTCACTCCGCGTGGCG
>Ga0070665_100001564_pt1 | contig 26397 bp, 18 predicted proteins | sample KBSS13metaG_FD_65862 | JGI IMG/M metagenome (GOLD analysis project Ga0070665, IMG submission 65862) | Switchgrass rhizosphere microbial communities from Kellogg Biological Station, Michigan, USA - KBS S1-3 metaG | ecosystem: Host-associated > Plants > Roots > Rhizosphere > Soil ... | reverse complement strand
TACGCCCGAGGCCCGGGCGGACCCCTCACATCTTAGACTCGTCGATGCTACCGATGAGCTCAAAGCACAGCCAACCCATGACGACGTTCAAGCGCATTGACACCTGGATTTGGATATTGATAGAAGCTGCGCTGATCGCAGCGTATCTGTATCCCAATACGATGCCAAGGTTGAATCAAGACAGCTATCAATACTTGAGTGTCGCTGAAAACGCGCTGCGTGGGAATATCGCATATACCTCTCTTGTTCATTTCGATGCTGAAAGATCATTCGGGAGAATGCCCGCACCGCTAGTCACATTTCCTGCGGGCTATGGAATAGCCATCGCGGCGGTGAGTCTCCTGGGTCTCTCAGCGCCGGTGGTCGGGTTTGCTATCAGTGTGATCTCGATATTGTTATGTATCCCGTTACTGATGTGGATGTCTGCGCGTGCGGAACTCTCAAGGATGTTAGGGAATGTGGTTGTCGCGCTCTTCGTTCTCAACGCCAACACCATTATTTACGGCTCCAATGTGATGACGGAGGCGCTTTTCACCATACTTGGTCTAGCTGGCGTCGCGCTGATCATTCAAGCAAAGCGCCGCAACGCGAGTGGCGTCGGTTGGTATTGGATGGCAGCCGGATTGAGTTTTGCAGCAGCATACTACGTTAGGTATGCGGGTATGTTTTTCGTGCTTGGACTGGGAACCCTCGTAATATATTACGCGGTGACGGCCGACAGGGCGATGTTGAAGGGCTATTTGATCGCATTTTCTGTTTCAGCTGTCGCTGTGCTTGTCGTGATAGCAAGAAATATATACCTAGTGAACAATTGGCGCGGAGGAAACGACAAGGTCGTCAGTAATCCATTTTTTCAGACGGTGGGAAAGGCTTTGCAGGGCACTAATATGCTCTTGCTCGGGCCCGGATCCGGTGCTGCAGGTGGAACGACCGGTCCCCGCTTGGTGTGCGTCTTGCTTTTTGTTGTGGGAATGACGCTTTTGGGAGTTGTGTATACACGGGCCAGTGGCAGCAAAAGGGATGCCGCGACACCACGGATACCAATTGCAATCGAAGTGATATTTCTTATTGCCGCTTACATGGCGTGCCTGTTTTACGCCGGCTTGAAGAGCGTGATCGATTACGGGGATCCACGCTACTTCTTACCAATTGTGCCGATGTTATTCCTGCTGATCGGAATTGGTGTTTCGCGTTGGACGGCGGTGGCAAGCGAGCGCTCATTACCGATGCGAAAGGTGGCACTGATCGGTTTATCGGCGAGCGCGATCATCTATTTCGGATTGAATCTCCTTTTGTTCCGATTGCCTAGCAATTCGCGTCCATCGCCGCTTGAGATCGATATATCGGAGAGCAGAATTGACAATGCGGCCTTCCGAGATAAAGTTCTCGAAATAGTCGGAGAGAACGGGATAATTATCTCCAACAACGGACAGAATGTTGGCCACGTTCTCGATCGACCAATGGTTTCATTGGTCGGCCCTCGCTACAGCAAATCGGAATGGACTGAAGCCGCCGTTCGCGAAGTTGCCGCGAGATATAAAGCAAGGGCGATTGTTATCTATATACCGGTCGGAGAGCAGTGGGATGATGGGGACTATATGCCGTCGGCCTTTGTTCGCCAGCTGGCGGAAGGAAAACCCCCCGCGTGGATGCGCCTTTCTTTGAGGTCAAAGCGCCTTCTGGTATATGTTTCACCCGGCACGAATGATATCTCGTGGACAGGTCGATGACCTTATTAGGAAACGAGGCTATCTTTCGTTAGTCCCTTGGGAAGTTTAGACAAGATATTTTGCTGAGGCAGTGAGGCGCCAGGCTCATATGCATTGAGAAAATAGAGAGGTCGGTTTTTCGATTCGTTGAATATTCTCCCAAGGTATTCACCCATAATTCCGATGAACAGCAGTTGCACGCCCCCGAGAAAGAGAACCACCACCATCAGCGAAGGATAGCCCCGAACTGGATCGCCGAAGACAAACGTCTTGTAGACGACCCACCCAGCTGCGAGGAACGAGAGCGTCGCAACCAAGAGGCCGAGATAAGTGGCCGCCTTTAGCGGCGCGATCGTGAATGATGTGATTCCCTCGAGGGCGAAGTTCCAGAGTCGCCAGTAGTTGAATTTGGATTCACCGGCAAATCTTTGGTCACGACGGTACGGTACGGCCTTCTGGGAGAAGCCTATCCAGGCGAACAGCCCTTTCATGAATCGGTGTTGCTCCCGCAGCTTCCCGAGCGCGCCAACTGCGCGCCGACTGAGCAGGCGGAAGTCACCGGTATCCTCCGGAATTTGTACCCGAGAGACTCTCCGAATCAGGCGATAGAAGCCCGCGGCGGTCGCTTTCTTGACGGCGCTTTCGCCGTCGCGAGCAGTCCGCTTCGCATAGACAACTTCGAATCCATTGCGCCATTGCTCGATCAGTTCGGGTATCACCTCTGGCGGGTCTTGGAGGTCAGCATCGATCACGACAACGGCATCACCGCGCGCATGATCGAGCCCGGCGGTCAGGGCGATCTCCTTGCCGTAGTTGCGGCTCAGGTCCACCACGGACACGCGAGCATCCGATGCCTGGATGTCGCGCATCAACTGGAGCGTGTTGTCGGTGCTGCCGTCGTTGACGTAGACCACTTCACACGACGCGCCTGGTAAGGTGGCGAACACGGCAGCCAATCGCCGATGGAACTCCTCAAGCACCTCGTGCTCGTTGTACGCTGGGACGACGACGGAGAGCGAATACTTGCCTGCGGAGCTCGGGTCAGTTCGAAGTTCGCTCACGGGTGATCCTTCATGGAAATGAGAAGGCAGATTCTGCAAACGGCTGGTACTGTCGAGAAGCCCGTCAATGCGGGGAAAAGATAGCACGCCAAACGCCTATGGAGGCAGCTTGGCGTCCGCTTCTGCGGTGCATCGCGAGACGTCCACCAAAGAGACGATGTCCAGTGGTAACTTGTTCGTAGGGGATTGGTGATGCGGGAAAGCGACGTTGGCACGAATGCACTGGTTCGTCGCCCCGGAACTTCGTCACGATTGGTGACGGCTCAATGGTCGGCGCCGTTGTTTGCGCAGCGTGCGGTTGCCCCGGCGTCAGGCTCGTTTCCCCTGTGTGGCCGGCCCTCGTGCGAACCCGCATGTCGGGGGGCCGACGGGGTCGTTTCCTCGCGAATCTTCCGCGTTAGACTTGCTGCTCAACGTGTATTCAATCGCTCACCGAGTGAGCCTTGTCGCCGTCGGAAAGTCGGAGCGGGTCTTGGCGGGATGCGGTGCAAACCGCCTTTGTCCGCGACCGGTGTTCGGGGCCCCATGGTACGGCACATGATGGTGTGAGGAATCAATGAAACGAAGGTTGCTGCTGCGATATCCAGTCTGGCTGACGCTGATGGCGTCAGTAGGCGCTGCTCGAGGACAGGCAACGGCGCCAGCTGTGGCGAAGGCCGACTACGTGCTGGGCGCTGGCGACGTGGTCAAGGTGACGGTCTATCAGAGCCCGGAGCTCAGTGCCGAAGCACGCGTCACCGAATCGGGCATCGTGAGCCTACCGCTGATCGGACAGTTGAAGATTGGCGGCCTCACGATCAGTGAGGCGGAAAAGGCGATTGCCAATGCCTTGTTGACGGGCAAGTTCCTGAAGCAGCCGCAGGTCTCCATTCTCGTCACTCAGCTGAAAGGCAGTCAGGCATCTGTGCTCGGTAATGCGGTTCGCCCTGGTCGCTACTCGCTTGAACTCGCGAGCACGCGCCTGTCGGATCTGATGGCCTTGGCCGGCGGTATTGCACCCGACGGCAATGACATTCTGACCGTGACGGGGACGCGCGAGGGCAAGCCGTTCCGCAAGCAGATCGATTTTCGAGTCTTGTTCCGTGGGGGTGATCCGTCCCAGGACATCGTCATCCAGAACAACGATGTGGTCTATGTCGACAAGGCGCCGCAGGTCTACATATACGGCGAGGTACAAAAGCCCGGCACCCTGCGCCTCGAACGCGGAATGACGTTGCTGCAGGCCTTGGCAGCCGGTGGCGGGCTGACTGCACGTGGTACTGCGCGAGGCATCAAGGTTAATCGGAAGGGGCCTGACGGTACCGTCCAAGAACTGAATCCTGGAATGCAAGACCAATTGCAGCCGGACGATGTTATCTATGTTCGTGAGAGCTTGTTCTGACGGGAACGCAAATGAACCTCAGTCAATTTTTGTCGGTTGTTAGGGCGCGCTGGTGGGTGACGTTGCTCGTGTTTCTGCTCACGGTGGCCGTTGCGGTAGGTGTGAGTCTCGTTTTGCCGAAGCAGTACATGGCAACGGCGACGCTGGTTGTGGATCAGTTGCGCCCTGACCCAGTTGCGGGGGCCGCTTACACCGGCAATCCGTCGCCGGCGTTCATGGCGACGCAGATCGATGTGCTGAAAAGTGACCGTGTCGCACAGCAGGTGGTGATAAATCAGCACCTCATGGACGATCCGGGCGTCAGAGAGGCGTGGGCGAAGGCGACAAACGGCGCTGGCAGTGCCGAGACCTGGCTTGTCGAGCGTTTGCAACTAGCTCTCGATGTAAAGCCTTCGCGTGAATCGAACATCATAAGTGTGACGTATAAGGCGGGCACAGCGGAGAAGGCTGCTACATACGCCAATGCCTTCATGCAGGCATACCTCGATGTGAGTCTCAAGCTGAAGGTGGACCCGGCGAAACAGTACTCGAACTTCTTCGACACTCGCGCCAAGGAGCTGCGTGCCAATGTCGAACGAGCTCAATCGAAGCTTTCGGCGTACCAGCGCGAGAAAGGCGTTGTCATCGCGTCTGACGGGCAGATCGATGTCGAGTCTTCTCGTCTCAACGAACTGTCCTCGCAATTGGGAGCACTGCAGGCCGTAAATGCGGGCGCCGGTACCCGAGAGGCCCATGCCACCTCTGCACAAGAGGTTACCAACAGCCCGATCGTGGGGAGTCTGCGTGCTGACGTCACTCGCGCTGAGGCGCGGCTGCAAGAGTTGACGTCTCGCTTGGGCGACAACCACCCCCAAGTGATCGAGGCGCGCGCAACAATCAATTCACTTCGTGGTCGCCTCGATGCCGAGATGCGTCGGATCTCCGGCGCAGTTGGGGTAGTGGGGAGTATCAATCGGCAACGTGAAGTCGAGTTGCGTGCTGCGCTCGAAGTGCAACGTGCGCGGGTGCTGAAGATGAGGACAGCGCGCGAAGAGGGTGCCGTGCTGCTCCGCGACGTCGAGAATGCGCAGCGCGCATACGACGCAGTGCTGACGCGCTTGAATCAAAGCAGCCTGGAAAGTCAGACGACGCAAAGCAATGCGTACGTGTTGGCCGAGGCTACGCCGCCGATCGAACCGTCATCTCCGAAAATCACCCGGAATGCAATGCTCGCATCGATCCTCGGCATTTTGCTTGGTGTTGGGGCGGCAATGCTACTCGAGTACACCGATCGCCGTGTGCGCACGGTGGACGAGGTTTCCGAGTTGCTCGGCCTACCAGTCTTCGGAGTGCTACCGAAGCCAGGCGGGATGGGTGGATTGCCGGGTGCCGGGACTCTGGCATTGTCGCCACGAGGGCTGTTCGGCTCGTTGCCCGCACCGCGTAAGGAAGCATGATGGCAAAGTTTCGTACGTCGAAGGTTATCGATCTTCAGATTCCGACGGCCGCCGCCGCGGCGTCCTCCGATGAGCAGAATCAACTACTTGATCGGCCGATCGGCGAGATCCTGCGCGACAAGCTGCATTTGAGCGCCGACCAGGTGGAGCAGATTCTTGCTCACACGCGCGACCATGGCGGCCGCTTTGGCGACGCTGCCGTGGCTCTGGGATTCGCGTCTCAGGACGACGTCTTGCAGGCACTGTCGGAACAATTCGGCTATCCGTATGCCGATGAGGCCCGCCGAAGGCTTAGCCCCGAACTAGTGACGTTGAATCAGCCGTTCTCGTCACAGGCTGAGGCCTTCCGAGCGATCCGCAGCCAAATCATGATGCGTGTCTTTAGCGAGGAACAGCAAAAGCGGGCATTGGCGGTGGTGAGCCCCGCCTCTGGCGACGGCAAGACTTTCTTCTCGGCGAATCTGGCGGTAACACTGGCGCAGGCCGGCGGTCGCACTTTGCTTGTTGATGCAGACCTTCGGGGACCCCGCCTGCATCAAGTCTTTAATCTCGACAATACTGCGGGCCTGTCGAGTGTGCTCGCAGGGCGTGTGGATTCGCAAGTGGTCCAGCAAGTTGACGGCGTTCCAAGTTTGTTTGTGATGCCTGTGGGAGTGACGCCGCCGAATCCGCTGGAATTGATCGATCGTCCGGCGTTCAGCATGCTGATGCGAGAGTTGGTATTGAAGTTTGATCACGTGGTTGTCGACACGCCAGCTGTCATGTACGGTACAGATGCACATGTGATTGCTGCGCGCTGCGGTGCTGTGCTCGTCGTTGCCCGGCAGAATGAGTCGCGCATCGGTGCGCTGCAGCAACTGGTCACCGCGCTTTCGCACAGTCCAGCCCGGATGGCGGGCGTCATCATGAACGAATTCTGATCTGCCTGCCAACACAGGAAGTCCGTGGCTCAGCAACGCGTCCGGCGTGTGAGCTTGGGGCTGTGTCAATCTTGTGAGGCCCGAGGCGAACGCGATGTCACACCGCCCAGCATTCATCATCACCATCGATACCGAAGGCGACAATGAGTGGTCTCGACCGAATCCGATCCTGACCAGGAACGCAGCGTACTTGCCGCGTTTCCAGTCACTCTGCGAGGAGTTCGAATTCAAACCGACGTGGCTCACGAACTACGAGATGGCGACCTCGCCGGAGTTCGTGCGCTTTGGTCGAGATGTTCTCTCTCGACGCGCCGGTGAGATCGGGATGCACTTGCATGCGTGGAGCAGTCCGCCACTGAAGCCGTTGACGCACGATGATCATGCGACACACCCCTTCTTGATCGAGTTTCCTGCGGAGGTCATGGCCGAGAAGATCGGCTTCATGACGGAATTGCTACAGCAGCAGTTTGGTGTGAAGATGCTCAGCCATCGAGCTGGTCGCTGGGCGTTCAATTCAACCTACGCGAAGCTGCTCGACGAGAACGGTTATCTCGCTGACTGCTCCGTGACACCACATGTGTCATGGCGCCGCACGCTGGGTGATCCTAAGGGCGAAGGCGGTCCCGACTACCGAGGCTTTCCGTCGAACGCGTATTTCATTGACCTTGAGAATATCGACAGGCCGGGTTCATCAAACTTGCTGGAGGTCCCGCCGACGATCATCAGATCGAAGCTGGCGGATGCTGCTCCTTGGATGTACGAGGTCCGAGGCGTGAAGCGATTTGCAGAGCAGTACAGCCCGCCCATTTCCTGGATATTTCCCAACGGTAGCAATGTTGATCGCATGATTCGATGCGTTCGGACTGCAGTGAGTGAACACAGGGAATTTATCGAGTTTGTTATTCATTCGTCTGAGTTAATGCCGGGCGGGAGTCCAAGATTCTTGACGAACGAAAGCATTGAAGCGTTATATGTTGATCTGCGTGTGCTGTTTGGAGAAATCTCGAAGAACTTCGTCGGTGCCACGCTTGGAGAGTTTCAGGCGACGAAGCGGGCGGAGAGAGTTGAGCAGGCTGTGGCGTGCCTTGTCGAGCGGTAGCAGAACATGTGCGGAGTAACAGGGTACTTCACCGCCTCCGGGTCTTCGGAATTGACCGGTGAGGATGTCTGGAGGGCTGTCTCGACGTTGAAGCTTCGCGGGCCTGACGACCGTGGCGTGTGGTGCGGGGAGAATGGAATCGGCCTGGGCCAGACTCGCCTGTCCATCTTGGATCTGAGCGATCGTGGGCATCAACCGATGCGCACCGATGACGGCCGTTTGGTAATGGTCTTCAACGGCGAGGTGTACAACTTCGCGGAGATACGGGCGGAGCTGTCGCTGAAGGGCCACTCCTTCCGCGGCACGGGGGACTCGGAGGTCATACTGGCCGCGTTTCATGAATGGGGCGTACACGCTGCTGTTGCTCGGTTCGTGGGGATGTTTGCGATCGCCTTGTGGGATCAACAGCTCAAGAAGCTGACACTCTTGCGGGATCGGCTAGGAGTCAAGCCGCTTTACTACGGGTGGAACGGGCGCACCCTATGGTTCGGCTCGGAGCTGAAGGCTCTGCGCGAATACCGCCACTGGCGTCCTGCGATTAGCAATGACGCGCTCGCGGACTATTTCCGATTCAGCTACATCGCTGCTCCGCGCTGCATCTACAAAGGCATTGCACAGTTAGAGCCTGGGCACGCTCTGGAGCTCGTGGCGGGGGGGAGCCCAACGATCGAGCGCTACTGGGGTCTCGGCGAATCGCTAGGCCGAGAGTGGGCTGACGACGACGACACTCTTGAACAGCGACTTGAAGCGTTGATGTCCGACGCCTTTAACCTGCGAATGATTTCCGATGTGCCAGTCGGAGTCTTCCTGTCGGGGGGTATCGATTCGTCGATCGTGACCGCAATGCTCAAGCGGGACGGTCCGCCGGTACGCACCTTCACAATTGGCTTTGATGATTCGCGATTCAACGAAGCTCCTTTCGCCGAACGGGTTGCCCAACACCTAGGCACGCAACACACGACTCAGATCGTTCGTGAAGACGACGCACTGCGGGTGCTCGCTGGATGGGGTGACCTCTTTGACGAGCCTTTCGGAGATGCCTCGGGAATCCCAACACTGCTGGTCTCGCGGTTGGCGGCGCAGCACGTCAAGGTCGTACTATCCGCGGACGGTGGCGATGAATTGTTTGCCGGGTATAGTTCATACGCTGCAGTGGCGAGCCGAATGAGATCGGCTCAGCGGCACTCACCTGTAGTACGCGCAGCGCGCGATGTGGCCGCCACATTGCCCTGGGAACGGTTCGATGCGTTGTTGGCGAAACGATCTGCTTCGGCAGACCCTGATCACAGTCGCAGCCGCGCCATGGCGCTTCGGTTGCGCTATCTCCGTGAAACGAATCGGCTCACGACGCCTGGCAGTCAGTTCGAGCATGTGCTGACTTCTCAATACTGGCATGACGGCGAATTGTCCACATTGTTGGGTGCGGACTTTGGGCGTTCACGGCGCACCAGTGACGAGTATCCGGGTGGGCCAGGCGAGCAGATGTGCCGCTGGGATCTCGACTACTACCTGTCGAGCAATGTACTTACAAAGGTCGACAGGACGACTATGTCCCTCAGCATCGAGGGGCGCGAGCCACTCCTCGATCATCGACTTGTCGAGTTCGCATTCTCACTGCCGTTCCATCTCCGGCGTGGCGAACTAGGATCGAAGCACCTTTTGCGCAAGGTACTCTATAGGCATGTGCCTCGTGAATTGGTAGACAGACCCAAGGCGGGCTTTACGCCACCGATCGGCCGTTGGATGTCCGGAGCGCTCAGGCCCTTATTGGATCACCATCTCGGCCATCGACACGTTACCGATCAGGGAATTTTCGACCCGGCGATGGTGAGAACCGTACGTCAGCGGTTCGAGGCTGGCGATCCCTATTCGGTTCAGCGAGTTTGGCTGTTGCTGGCATTTCAACTCTGGCACTCGCGTTGGATGAGTCAAACCAGCAAGACGAATAGCAATTCGGAGCCTGCAGAGGGCAGGGCGCCGTTGACTGAGAGTCAGACATGAGTGCCGAGCGGGCTGCGCTTCAATCGTCTGATCCGAGAGAGCACTCCGCGTCAAAGCGCGGCGAGGACACAGGCCGCCTGATTGCGCATCGTGAAGAGAACAGGCCGCATGTGTGCTTCGTCTCGCTGGGCATCTACCCGATACTTATCGGGTCGACGACGATTGAATCGGCAGGCGGCGCAGAGCTTCAGCAGGCAGTCCTGGCCAAGATGTTGACGGGTGATGGCTACCGCGTTTCGGTGCTGACTGCCGATCACGGCCAGCCGGATTTAGTCATCCGTGACGGAATCGAGATCCACCGCGTTCCGGCACCAGGGACGCGTGGTGTCCCTGGTCTCCGCTTCATTTCCCCGCACATGTCCGATGTCGTGAAGGGTTTGGATCGGATCGATCCGGACATCGTCTACTTCAGAGTGGCCGGATTCAGGGCCGCCGCGGTGGCTTGGTATGCTAGAACACGGGGCAAACGCTTTGTCTACTCTTGCGCGAGTGACCGCGAATTCGAGGGGCGCCAAGTATCAATGCTACCTCGACGCGACGAACTCTTGTTCCGTGCCGCCGTTCGGGCGGCGGACGGTGTTCTCGTACAGAACCTACGCCAGGCCGACTCGCTTCGAACGCACTTCTCGCGGCCTGCCGAACTGGCGCCGAACTGCTACGCCGAAGCAGCAGCTCCGCGGTCCCGCTTCCCGGGTGACGTGCTTTGGGTCGGTACGTTCAAGCCCGTCAAGCGCCCGGAACTATTCATCGAGTTGGCGCGTCGTTTACCTGCGTTGCGCTTCGTAATGGTTGGTGGACCGGATCATCCGAACGACCCGGACCAGATCTACTTCGAGAGTATGCGAGAGGCGGCCCGTGGAGTGCCGAATCTCGAATTCGTAGGATTCGTTCCGGTCATTCGCGTGGGAGCGTACTTTGACAGGGCCAGCTTTCTGGTCAATACCTCCGACTCGGAAGGGTTCCCGAATACCTTCCTTCAGGCGTGGATACGCGGCATTCCGACCCTGTCCTTCGTGCGGCCGGAAGTGACCCCAGGGGAGACGGGAACACTGCCCTGTGGCGACATGAACGATCTAGCCAACCAATTGGCTCATTTGGCGTGTGACGCTACGGCGTGGCAGCATGCTAGCGACGCTTGCTACAAGCACTTCTCGAATGTGCATAGCGTTGACGCGGCGCTCGGCGGTTACCGCCGCTTCTTTGGGAATCTCATGGACAGCCCGCGGTTCCGCCGAGAGGCTGCGCGGCGCGGTGCGCAGCGCTGACCCGATGTCGATCTCCTCCGGCGTCAGCATGCGCACGTTGCGCAACAGTATGGGATTTGGGGCCGCCCGGGCATTGGTGCGCCTCGTGTGCGGCTTTATCAGTGTCAAGCTGACGGCTGTCTATCTCGGGCCCTCCGGGATGGCGCTCGTCGCACAGTTCAACAATTTCTTGTCTCTCTGCCACGGCGTCGTTGCCTCAGGGCTTGAGACCGCAGCGTCACGCTTGACGTCGGAATACGCCGGGGACCGTGAACGACGTATCGTCTTGCTGCACACCCTAGGCAAGATGGCGTTTGTTCTGGGCCTAGGTACGGCTTTGATCGTCGCTGTGAGTTCACCTTGGTTGGCGCAATGGTTGCTGAACGACAGTGGCTATGCGTGGGTATTTGTGTTGGGCTCGCTTGCGATTCTGTCGTCGATCGCGAATGCCTTGTTGTTGGCGGTCCTGTCGGCGCGTGACGACTATGTGCGATCAATGACATCCGCCATCCTCGCGACCATCTTGGGCTTGATCATCTTCGCTCCCGCTGCCATTCGATGGGGCATCGTGGGGGGATTGTTCGCATCGTCGATGGTCTACGTGGGATCACTCGTCGTCACTTTGGCCTTAGTTCACCAATCTAGCTTGGTGTCCTTTGCCGACTTCGTGGGCCGCTTCGATCGAGGTGAGGCTAAGCGAGTAGCGGCGTTCTATCCCATGCTTCTTGTCCATGCGGCGCTCACACCGCTTAGCTTGATCCTTGTTCGCGAGCATGTATCTTCTGTGCTGAATCTGGAAACGGCGGGACTTTGGCAGGCCTGCTGGCGCTTGTCGGAAACCTACCTGCTGATCATCATGTCGATGGTCTCGACGCAGTTCATGGTCCGCCTTGGTCGGGTGGTCAATCATCCCGTTCAGCTACGACATGAGCTTCTCCGCACCCTCGGGGTAGCGGTAGGGGGCACGTTGGCCATCGCCATAGTGGTCTACATATTGCGTCAATGGATCGTTCGCATCTTGTTCACCTCGGCGTTTGCGCCGGTCGCAGACCTGATGCCCTTCCAGCTTCTGGGTGATGTTGTGAAGATGGCAGGCTGGACGATGGGCTTCGCGCTGGTCGCCACACTCCGCAGTCGATGGTACATAGCGATCGAAATCATCGTGCCTCTGGTGTTTGTGCTCGCGACACGCGCCTTTGGTGGCTCGATGGGTGTATCCGGTGTGACAATTGCGTATGCAATCTCCGCGCTTGTACAGGTTCTGATGTCGACCACCGCATTGCGAGACATTCTTTTCTTGGGGAGCCGAAGCCGTGAACTCGAGAAGTGACCAGCGGAAGACGCTTGCGCTGGTAGCCGCGGGGGCGGCCGCGTTATTCCTGGGGTTGGCCATTACTTGGCTCGACGTCAAGTGGCTGACTGTCGGTCTGCTGGGATTGGTGGCAGTTGGCTGGGTGTTTCGCGACTACCGTGTCGGGGTGGTCTGCCTCACCATGTTGATGCCTTGGTCCTTTTCGACATTGCTTCCTCAGACTTACGGTTTCAATCTGATCAACTTTATCGTATTGGCGTCAGTCGTTTCTCTGGGCATTCAGCGGACCTTTGGAGCGCGGGGCATCGTCCACTTACCCAAGGTCGTGTGGTGGTGTTATTTGCTACCGATTGCCGTTGGCGTGGTCGTTGCGTGGCCACATTTGCCGCAAGGGATCGCCAACTTCCCGCCGCTTGCCTCCGGAGAGCCTTCACTGTTCGCGCCGCAGAATTTCCTGAAGACCGTGATCGCCAAGCCATTGTTCTTCGTGTTGTATGCGCTGCTGTTGGCGAATGCGGTGCGTGACTCGAACGTACCACGACGCTTTTTCATTCCGTATGCCATCTCTGCGCTGCTCTCGGCGGGAGTGATCATTGCGGATGTGCTCATCAATGGCGGCTCGGTGACCGACCGATCGACGTTTCTCCTGGATCTAGGGATGCACCCCAACGAATACGGAATGCAATTGGCACTCGCTGCAGGGCCATTGCTATTTCTCACGGTAGGTTCGTCCTCAAGGTGGGCGAGATTGCTGTGGGGCGTTGCATTCGCGTGTGTTTCCTTGGCGCTATTGCTCACAGGTTCGCGAGGTGCGGCACTCTCTTATCTGATTGTGCTGGCGGTGTGGCTGCTGCACCGCCGCAAGTTCACCGACCTGTTGTGGATTGCCGCTTTGGTGGCTGTGCTGCTCGTTTCAGTTCCTGAGAGCTTTCGCGAGCGATTGACGCTGGGGCTGGACGATATCGGATCTGCTTCCGTCCACAAGGACGATGATGAACTGACCAAGGGGCGGTTTGCCTCCTGGGCGTTGCTCGCGCCGGAAATCCTCGATAGTCCGGTCTGGGGGCAGGGAGTCGGCGCAACCGCATGGAATGCCGCCACAACGTCGGGTCGCTACGGCGCTTCGCATCCGCATAACATGTACCTGGAGATCCTATTGGACGTGGGCGTTCTGGGCTTCCTTGCATTGATGTATCTTTACTATCGATATGCGAGGGCGTTTCGACTTCTGTCACGGGATTCTCAGGTCTCTCCGATCGAGAGAGATTTCTTTCATGGAGCGCTGGCGTCGTTGCTCGGCATGGCGGCGATGGCCATGACAAATGGGCACTGGATGCCGCACCCGGAGCAGGCGTTTCTGTGGTTCGCTCTCGGCTTCGCGTACGCCTATTGGAGTTTGACTCAACCGGTACGAGAGCGGATGAGTCAGATATTCCCCGCGACGAGCAAACGAAGTTCTGAACTGTTGTCGCGGCAACACGGCGCGAGTTCCCGTTCATGACTAGCGAGACAGCGCGCTGGCAAGTCGCATGAGGATCTGCATCGTTAGTCTGAACGCGTTGCCGGCTCTGTCGGAGCAACACAAGCATCTGTACATGGGGGGCGCTGAGGTTCAACTGGCGCAACTCGCGATGGCCCTCGCGCGGCAGGGACACGAGGTCAGCGTCATCGTCCACGACGAAAAGCAGACTGACGGCGCTGTCTACGAGGGAGTGCGGACGATCAAGGCCTTCAGGCCGCATGCAGGCTTGCCATTTGTACGATTCGTACACCCGCGCTGGACTGGTCTTTGGTCTGCAGCGTCACGTGCCGGCGCCGACGTCTATCTGTACAGCTGTTCAGGCATGCTGCTCGGTCTCTTGGCCATGTTTTGCAGACTCAAGGGCAAGCGGCTCGTGTATCGCGTTGCCAGCGATGCGGACTGCGATCTGCGCACAGCCCTCGTCAAGTCGGCCCGCGACAGGTGGCTCTACCACTATGGCCTCGTGCGAAGCGACGCTGTGCTGGTTCAATCGACGTCGCAGCAACAAATGATCGAGAAAAACTTCGGGAAGAACTCGATCATTGTTCGTGGGCTGATTGAAAGACCGCGAAGCGAAGCGGCTGGTAAGGCGAAAGATGTCGACGTTCTTTGGATCGCGAATCTCCGCCCGGTGAAGCGTCCGGAATTGTTTTTGGAACTGGCAAGACTCGCGCCAAGCTTGCGTTTCCACATGGCTGGAGGTGCTGTCCCCGGTGAAGAGAAGTACTATCGACAGATCGAAGATGAGGCGCGCCACGTGCCAAACTTGACATTTCATGGGAAGGTGCCGTTCATGGACATCGGCGGCCTCTTCGATCGCACAAGACTCTTTGCAAACACCTCCGAGTTGGAAGGCTTTCCGAACACCTTTCTCCAGGCGTGGGTGCGGGGAATCCCTGTGGTGACGACATTCGATCCAGATGGGATGGTCGCACGCGAAGCGTTAGGTACGACGCACGCAGACGTCCGCGACATGGCACGGTCGATTGACTCGCTACTGCAGTCGCCCGAAGCCTATGCTGTGAAGCGGTCTGCATCGCTACGTCATATGGGGAAGCTATTCGACGAAAATGACGTACTGCGTCCGTATCTTTCGGCCTTGGGCGGCATAGCGCAGGCGAGCGAGGCAGTCGGCGCGCTTCGGCGCGCTACGGGCCGTGAATAGGCGGATTGATCAAGGTCATCGAGCCCGTCGGGGCTCGAGTGGCTTTCATTTGAGCTGAGGGGCTCATGGAGTCGCCGTACTCGGTTGCTCGGGCAGACTTGGAGACATCTCAGGCGCAGGTCGAACGGCTTTGGGCACAGGGATTGGACGGGCTCGTCGACGAAACAGCCAAAGCGAAGTTTCGTCGTTTCTACGTCGACAACCCTGCCGGGCGTGGTGATTGCATGCTCCTGTTCGCAGGAGCCCAAAGTGAGCCCGTCGGTGTGCAAGGATTTGTGCCGCGCAGATTTTGGATGGGTGAGCGAGAGACCATAGCGGCGGTCATGGCCGACTTCGTGGTCGTTCCGGCGCATCGCTCGTTGGGCCCGGCGCTGAAGCTGATGCGGACCGGCATCGAATTGGGCAAGGCTCGTTTCTCCTTCTCCTATGGAACCCCGAACGAGAAGTCGCTTGCCATTGTGCGCCGCGCGGGCCTTGAGACCATCGGCGTGTTCACGCGGTACACGAAGGTGCTTCGTAGCGAGAGCTACTGGAGGCGCAGGATACCTTCTTGGCTGACGCCCGTGGCTGCAGCACTTGTAGATCTCGGCATCTTGGCCGTGGATCTCGGACGTGGATGGCTGCGAGGGAACCCCTTCCATTGGGCTGAACGAGTCGATTTCGGCGTCGAGTTTGATCGCATCTGGCAGATGCGATCAGTGCATCGTGTCTATGGGGATCGATCGTGTGGAACGCTGGCATGGCGCTATCCAGCCGGTTCGGGACAAGGTGCTTGGAGGATATCCCTGGCGTCAAGCGCAGGAGGGGATGTATTGGGGTATGTTGTTTGGCGCCTTCGAAATGGAACTGTCATGGTGAACGACTTCCTTGTTGTGGAGTCGGGTGCTTCACAGAGGACGTTTCTCCATAGCTTCTCGCAGTATGTGCGTCGCTTTGCGGTTGATCGAGTGTCCGTGGAGTTTTATGGGGCCAGTGACGTGGTTGAAGCCTTACGTGATTGCGGTTTCGCACCGCGCGAGCAATCATCGATTGTCCGCGCGAGTCAACAGGGTGGCGATGTCTCTCTTTCGCAGGCATCAGCCTACATGACAAGTTTCGACAGAGACAACGACGAGTGAAGACTCACGCTCGCGTCTCCGCAATAGACACCGCCAAGGGAATCGGTATCGCGTTGGTCGTTTTTGGCCATATGGTGGCGCGCGATTTGAAGCCCCTCGAAAATGACTGGTGGATGGTTTGGCACGACCGCCTCTACACCTTCCACATGGCGTTCTTCTTCTTCCTCAGTGGCTACGTGTTCTTTATGCAGCCCGCTAGCCACTGGCCCGCGCGCTTTCGGAAGAGCGCGAGCAAACTGATTCCGGCATATCTGCTATTTGCGCTCCTCGTCTATCTCTCCAAAGCCGCAGCGGTTCGAGTTCTCCACGTCGACAGACCGGTGCAGGAGCCGATTGACGAGATCCTGAGAATGTTGATCTATCCGACAGAAGGTTTCGCGCAGTTTCTCTGGTTCATCTATACATTGATGATGATCTATGGCCTCATGGTTCTCCTGAGGCACTGGGTGCCGCGGTACTACCGCGCATCTCTTGCGATCGCGTTCCTCTTGCACCTCCTGTCGGTTTACGGTTTTGTGACCGAGATGATTGCGTTACAGCAGCTGACCCGCTACACATTCTTCTTTTTGATTGCCGGGGCCTGTCACCGGCATGCTGAAGTTTGGCAAGCGATGTGCGGCCGATATGCTCTTGTGTTCCTGCTTGGCTTGGCTGCTGCACTAGTTGCTTTGCCTGAGGTCTGGCTCGCTACCGTCGCGGGCTTGCTCAGCATCCCGGCATTGGTAGGACTGGCTACGTTGCTCGAGCGTTGGGAGGGACCGCGTGCCTTCTTGCAGTTCTTGGGTCGCAACACGTTGCCGATCTATTTGATGAACTCCTTAGCCATGGGTCTGGCGCGCGCGCTCATTCTTAGGCTATGGGGTTGGGACGGATGGCACTTCTTTGCGGTTGCCCCGCTGCTACTGTCCGTGGGGCTGTTGGTGCCAATCGCTATTCAGCGCCTCGTCTTTTCACGATGGGAATGGTCCAACCGGATCACGCAGTGATGAGCGCGACTCCCGCTACTCATGCTGGTGTGGCATACCGGCCCGAAGTCGACGGCTTGCGCGCCCTGGCCGTGCTACCTGTCATCTTCTATCACGCGGGTTTTCAGGCATTTCGTGGCGGGTTTGTCGGTGTCGACGTGTTCTTCGTGATCAGCGGCTACTTGATCACGTCGATCGTCGCGAGCGACTGCCACGCAGGTAAGTTTTCAATCGGACGATTTTACGAACGGCGAGCGCGACGCATCTTGCCTGCCTTGTTCGTGGTCATCGCGGCGTGTCTGCCGTTTGCGTATGCGTGGATGCTGCCCGCACAGACGCAAGCGTTCGGCCGCAGTATGTTGGCTACGCTGGACTTTGTACCGAACTTCTATTTCTGGTCGACAACTCAATACTTTGCCAATACTGCGGAGGAAATTCCTCTGCTGCACATGTGGAGTCTTGGCGTCGAAGAACAGTTCTATCTGTTGTTTCCACTGTTAATTTGGTTGTTGTGGCGATTCGGACTGCGTACGCAGTTCTGGGCCACCATCGTGCTGGCTCTGGTGTCGTTTGGGCTGAGTGAATGGGCGTGGCGTCACGGCAAGCTATCGTCCAACTTCTTCTTTCCCGTGACACGTGCTTGGGAGCTGATGTTGGGGGCTTTGCTGGCCTTGGCTTGGCGAGTCCGCCCGGTCCACGATCATGTACCGCTGCCTTGGTGCAGTGTCCTATCGACTATAGGTCTGATATTGCTGTTGGGTGCCACGTTCGCATTCGATAGCTTTACGCCGATGCCAGGCATCTATGCGTTGGTGCCAGCACTTGGTGCGGTGCTCGTGATCGGGTATGCCCGGCCGGGTACCTGGGTGCATCGAACGCTGGCGCATCCTTGGCTGGTCGGAATTGGCTTGATCTCCTACAGCGCGTACCTGTGGCACCAACCTCTATTCGCGTTCACTCGGGTGCGCATGGGGGAAGAGCCATCTGCACTGGCGCATTGCGCATTGATTGTGCTGACGTTTGTGTTGGCGTATTTGACTTGGCGCTTTGTCGAAGCGCCATTCCGCGACTCGCGACAAGTCTCGCGCCGCGTGCTGATGCGAGGGGCGGTGGTCGGCGCCGGCCTGTTCATTGGCGTTGGCCTCGTCTCCGAAGGCACCCAGGGGTTTTCGTATCGCTTGCCAGCCAGTGATCTGGCGCTGGCTCGCTTCATTGATGCCGCGGCGCAGGAGGACTACGAGAACGCGCGATTCATGGCGCTCGGCCGAGATTTCTCCGACTCAGCCACGCTGAAGGTCGCAGTCGTTGGTGATAGTTATGCAGAGGATTTGATCAATGCGATTTCCGAGTCCGAGCGCTTGAGTCAGAACGTGGAACTGAGAACGTTCTATGTTCTGCCCACATGTCAGATCTACTTCGGTGATGCGGGCCCTGTCGAGAGCTTTATCAGGCCAGAGCATCGGCCGAACTGCCGTCCCATGCGAGATGCAACGTCGATTCGGCGCCGCTTGGAGCGAGCGGATATCATTGTTTTCGCCAGCAGCTGGCAACGCTGGGCCATCGAGCGTCTTCCGCAGACCGTCGCACTGTTGAGCCTGCGCCCGACGCAGCGGGTCATCGTCGTCGGGCCGAAGCGAGTCGGCACGATCAATATTCGCAAAATGCTCCAAGTGCCTTCGGAGCAGCGAGCGACGATTGCGCAGCCTGTATCCGACGAAATACGGGAGACGGAGGCCATTCTGCGTCGATCAATGCCGGATAGCACATTTCTTAGCATGCAGGATGCCGCCTGCGGCGTTGGGCAGTACTGCCGATTGTTCACTCCGCAGGGCGACTTGATCTCCTTCGATGGAACTCACCTGACCCGGGAGGGAGCCAAGTACGTGGGCCGTCGCTTGTTGGAAAGCCAGCCGTTGGCCGCGCTTGGCAGCGTCGCTCACTAAGCGCTGCGAACGAGAAGCATGTCTGACCTCGGGGCGAGAACCTATGGCACCACATGGGAGATCCTGACTTACGCCGGTGAGCAACCGGCATGGATCAGCGAGCTAGCGCGACGAATTCAGGTCGAAACGGGTGCGACAGGGCGTGTCGTGGGCATCGTTGGCCGTCAGCATGACGATGCGAGCCGGTGCGAAGCTGCGTGGAAGTACGACGCGCTGCGCAAACGCATTGCGCATTCCCTGGCGCCCAAAGGTACAGTCTCTGACCGAGATGCCGGCTCGACTGTCGATACGCGGATCGCGCTTGGTGGCGAGGTGTCGGGCCTGATTGCGCACAGGTCTCTCGTGCTCATGATTGACGCGTATCCGGCCGCGGACCTCCGCCGTGCGCTCGAGTCGGCGATGATCGAAGGCCGCGGCGAAGTGAAGGTTTCGTGTCAGTGGCGCGAGGCGAATCGGCAAGGGACCGAAATTTGGCGCTGCGGCTTGGTTGAATGGTCAATCGCAATATCGTTGGAGCGTGTGGTTGAAAAGCTGCAAGGACTCATCTTGCACTGCCTGTTGCTCCGTGAAGCTCGCCCCGACACGCAAGTCCCGGGATGGGTCTCGCCCGGCGACACCGTCCCCGCGCAATCGCGCGGTGGTCCGCTCGGAGTCGCACTTGCTCAGGCAAGGCGGCGACTGACGAGCTGTGACCAATGGGCAATCACCGTGTACCAGAACGTCGACGTTGATGTCCTTTGGCCTACGAGGGCTGGCATACAACTGGTGCCGCCGATTGATCGGTTTTGGGCCGATCCATTCGTCGCGCGGGATGATGATGAGCGCCTTTGGGTATTCTTTGAGGAGCTAAAGTTTGCCTCGCCCAGGGGCACACTGCGATGCGTGGCCATCGATGCCAGGGGGAACGCCGGAGAGCCTATCGATGTCTTGACCGAGCCCTGTCACCTGTCTTATCCAAACGTATTCAAGTCCGAGGGCGATTGGTATCTCCTTCCTGAGAGCAGCGAGCGCAAGAACCTGATGCTCTATCGTGCGCGGCGCTTTCCAGACGACTGGGAACCGATCGCTGAATTGCTGACCGACACCGCAGTAGTCGATGCCACGCTGCATCGTGACGCGAATGGTTGGTGGATGTTCGCCGGCGCAGCGAATTCGAAAGGTGCCGCGTTCGATGACACGATGCACCTCTATCGGTCAAGCACGCTTTCTGGCCCCTGGCTGCCTGCTCAGGCCAATCCCGTCCGCGTCGATCCTTCATGTTCTCGCCCCGGCGGACAACTGTTTCGATGGCGAGGGAAGTGGCTGCGACCTGTGCAGGATTGCCGTGGCCGTTACGGTCGCTTTGTCCATCTGATGGAGTTTGCAGGTGTCGGCGAGCGTGGGCCTCAAGAGCATGTGGTCGCGACGCTCGCTGGAGTCGATGCTTTCAACGTACAGGCTGCGCACACCTACAACCGCGTGGGTACCGATTTGGCGGTGGATTGGCAACGGTGGCGATCGCGCTGGGGCGGGACCGCGACGTTGGATGAGCGAGCGCTGGCATTCACGTTGTGGAAGTCCCACTCCTCGAGCAAGTAGTGATCGGAATTCAGAGCAACAGTCACGCAATTGAGGGGCGCGGCCGCCATTGATTCCAGCACGTGAAGGCTCCTTGATAGAGTCGAGCGTTTTGTTCACGATCGAATTAAGAATCCAATGAAACAAGTGACCCATACATTGAAGGATGGCCGCATCGAAGTGGCCGACGTCCCCATTCCTGCTCTGACCGATAGGGTGGCGTTGATTCGCACGAGCGCATCGGTAATCAGCGCGGGTACAGAGAAGACCAAGATCGATATGGGCAAGAAGAGCCTTTGGCAAAAGGCTAAGGCGCGGCCCGATTTGGTCAAGCAGGTCATGCGGAAGGTGCGCACTGAAGGGCTGTCCAAGACGTTGTCGACTGTGGGAACGCGGTTGGGAGCCGCCAATCCGCTCGGATACAGTTCGGCCGGAACCGTGCTTGCCGTCGGTGGGCTGGTCGAGGGGCTGCGCCCTGGTGATCGCGTGGCATGTGGCGGTGTCGGTTATGCGAACCATGCGGAATTCGCGGTGGTACCTAAGCATCTGCTGGTCAGAGTCCCGGCTACTGTTTCGGATGAAGAGGCCGCCTTTGCGACCCTTGGGTCCATCGCATTGCAGGGCATACGTCTCGCAGACCCAAAGTTGGGTGAGACGGTGCTGGTATTGGGACTTGGTCTGCTCGGGCAGATGACGGTGCAGATGCTTCGGGCGAACGGCTGCCGCGTTCTTGGTACCGATCTCGATGCGAATCTCGTGAAGCTCGCAGAGCGATGGGGTGCGATCGGCCTTGCGGCCGACGAGATCGAGAATGCGTGTCGTGAGCTGACCCGCGGCGTAGGCGTGGACGCGGTGCTGGTCTGTGCCGGAACGTCGTCGAACGAACCGATCGAGTTGTGCGGGCGCATTTCGCGCGAGAAGGGCCGGATCGTCGTAGTGGGAGCGGTTCGCATGGACATTCCCCGCGAGGACTTCTTTAAGAAGGAAATCAGCGTCGTGATCTCTCGCTCGTACGGGCCCGGACGCTACGATCCGACCTACGAAGAAGGCGGTAACGACTACCCGGTGGGCTATGTCCGATTCACCGAGCAACGCAATATGCAAACCGTCATCGACCTGATCGCCAATCGGTCGCTCGATGTCAAGACGCTGATCACGCACCGATTTCCGATTGAGGACGCAGTGACGGCGTATGGATTGATCGAAGGTGCGAAGCGCGAGCCCTATCTCGGCATCGTCCTCGGTTACGACAATGCGAGGGGAGCAGAGCTACCCGCGCCGGTGAAGCTGAGTGTGTCGAGTACGCCGATTCGCAGGGACAAGATCGGCGTGTCGCTGATCGGCGCGGGGAACTATGCGACTTCCACACTGCTGCCGACTTTGCGAGCCGACGCGACGGTTGAATTGCGAGGACTATTGACTTCGAGTGGGCGCACCGCCGCTGGCGTGGCCAAGCAATTCGGCTTCAAGTTCTGCGCGTCCAATCTCGACGATGTGCTGAACGCCGATACCGATGCTGTCGTGATCTCGACCAGGCACGATACCCACGCCGAGTATGTCTGCAAGGCACTTGCGGCCGGCAAGAATGTGTTCGTGGAGAAGCCGGTCGCGCTCAACATGAACGACCTGGGCCAGGTGGAGTCGGCGCTCGAGAAAAATCCGTCGCGCCAGCTTCTAGTGGGATTCAATCGCCGCTATGCGCCACTCACGAAGGAGGTTCTAGACCACTTCTCCTCTGTGCGATCGCCCCGTGTCGTGCAGATTCGCGTGAATGCCGGATTCATCCCGAAGGACCACTGGATTCAAAACCCGGAGGCTGGTGGCGGCCGAATCATCGGCGAAGCATGTCACTTCATCGACCTGGCGAGTGCTTTGGTCGAGTCCGATCCTATCGAGGTGCACACGGTAGGCGTGCAGAAGGCTGGTGTGTCGCCACTGTTGAACGACAACGTTTGCATTTCGCTTCGTTTCGCCGACGGCAGTGTCGCGAGCGTGGTCTACACATCCGACGGGTCGAAGGCGCAGTCCAAGGAGCACGTCGCCATGTTTGGCGGCGGCCGATCGGCCGTCATAGACGACTTCCGCGGCGCGGAATTCTTCGAGGGTGACACCGGCCACAGGCGCAGCAAAGGGTCTGCCCAAGACAAAGGTCAGACGGCGATGTTCGAGGCTTGGCTCGCAAGCCTACGCTCGGGCGAGCCGGCTTGCGCGGCGACAACATTGCTCGCCGTCAGTGCAGCGACGATCGCTGCCGTCGAATCGCTGATCGTAGGAGGGCCCGTTGCTGTGGAACCTGCTGCATGGCGTAGCGACTCAGAATCGCCGAACCCAACGCGCTGAATCGATCGCTACAAATCCGCCGGACTGGTTGTAGGTGTGGACAGCGTCGCCAGGCTCAATGCCACCTGGTGACAATGTCTCGAGCGTGCGCTCTTCGAATTGCGTGTCGGACAACATCAGCACTTCCTGAAACGAGACCGCGTCGCCGTATCGATTGCGGCAATCCTGGGTCGGTCTTAGCAACCGTCCGTCTTCGACAAAGGGCGCTCCCGCCGGGCGCGCAGAGCTCGCGTCAATCTTGACTGGATTGAGCGGATGCGCGGTCCAAGTGCCGAGGAGATCCGACGCCCAGTACAGATTCAGTTCGTCATAATTGCTCGCTCCCGCTTGTGCGTGAGCGGCAAACATCCACAGCCGACCTTGCCATTCGACGATAGATGCGTCCGCCAGCGAGACGCCTGAGATCAGCGTCGCAGCAAGCGTCCATTGGTCGGGGAAGCGGATGCACTCGTACAGGTCGAGTGTTTTGTTCGCGGATGACTCGGGCATCATGTATCGCTTCCCTCTCCACTCGAACACGTAGGGGTAGGACAGGTGCCACGGTCGATCGAGGATCGCTTTGGGATGACTCTGTCGACCTTGGTGATCCACATCAATGAGCGAGATCCTGCCGACATTGGACGCGTAGGGCAGTTCCTCGAAGAACACTGCGACTCCGCCCGGGTGGGGAATCACGAACGGATCCGCCCATAGCGCAGCCTTGTTCGGCTGAAGCTCCACCCACGGCTTCGTCAGGTCGTATCGCGATTGAGCTCGATACAGGACGACGCGCCAGTGAACGCGCAAGCTCACTCGCTGCACGACCGACGTCAAGAGGCGGCGCAGCAGTTGCATCGCCGTTGCCGGTGTTGCTTTGGATTCGGGCCGCGCCAATGTGCTGTTGACTAGCTGGTCTCGAGCGTGCCGCTGCAGTGCCGCTTGCACGAACATCGGCAGCTTGTGGGCTACGAGGCCGATGCTTCGAATGAGGGAGCGGTGGTCTATGTAGCAGCGACCGTGGAACAGCTCTACGGGAGGAACTGTCGATGATTGGGCCCATAGCGCCTGTATTCGGACGCTCCCTTGCGGCGTCCCAATGCATTGTCGTGTGGCCTCCGCGAGATCCGATACCGGGCGACCGTCGATGCTCAGGCGTATCAGTGGAAGCCCCGACAGTTCGGGCGTCCATTCGAGTGTGTTGGTAAGATCGATCACCGCGTCGATGCGATGGTCGTGGACCAGTGAGGCGATCTCTCCAGCCGCTGCCACTGGGAGCGATGCGCTGGGGCTCCTTTCAAAGAGTCGTCGATCGAGTGCCCGGTACGCACGCTCAATGAGACCCAGCGGGTGCCTTGGAAGTACTGAAGGTTGAAGCGTCAGCAGCAATTCGAAAGCGTTGGCTGCGTTGAATGCGCGAACGACCTCGCCTTCAGAAGCTGTTAGCGGGTCCCCAGCCACGATCAGGAGCTTGGGCATTTGGACTGCCGCACAGGCGAAGCGGAGAACAGTTCGGCGTAGCGATCGATCATCCTGCCCTGCGAGAATTCCTGTTCTACACGGTGTCTGGCCGCGGCACCCATGCGCCGCACCATTCCGCGGTCCCAGCATTGCTCGATGCACGCGGCAAGCGCGGAGATATCGCCAGGGGGAAACAGCAGCCCATTCTGTCCGTGCTGCACCTGCTCTCGCGCTCCACCGACGTCGCTCATGATCATCGGCTTGGCCATCGCCATGGCTTCCAACGCGGCGATCGAGAATGTCTCTGACGTTGATACGAGAGCAATCGCATCGCACAGCGCAAGGTAAGGCCGGACATCTGCCTTGAAACCGGTGATATGCATGCAGTCGGCCACGCCGAGTGCCGCAGCATGGGCCTCGATGGCAGGCCTCAAAGGCCCGTCGCCGATCAGGACGATTTTCCACCGCTGGCCTCGGTCCCGAAGTTGAGCAACTGCCGAGAGTAGGGCGTCATGCGCCTTCTCAGGCCTGAGAACGGCACAGATCCCGACAATGCGATCGTCAGGACCGAACCCCAGAGCCGCGCGCATGTGCGAGCTCGCTTCATCGTCGAGAGGGGCAAAGTGATTTGTATCGACACCGTTGTAGACCATGTGGACTTGGCGGCCCCACAGTCCTCGCTTGAGCCAGTAGCGCCTTTGCGCCTTGCAGACGAACACCACGTGGTGCGATACCCAGAATACGGGCCGGTAAAAGACCATCTCCAGTTGCTCCTTGAGCGTCCGCAAAATCGTGGTGTGAAAGACCTCGATCGTGGACAAGGGCTGCCGCGACACCGCGCGTGCCAAGTGCGCATACAGAAGGGCGAACGCATTGGCGCAGACGATCAAGTCCGCGCCATGAGTCCTCGCCATTTCAGCCAATTCGCGCGCGGCACGCATGTCGAATCGCTTTCGAACATGCAGACAGCGCAACTCGAGCAGTGACTGGCGGTCGAGCGCGTCGATCATGTCCTCGTCGGGTTTGAGGTATGCGAACACGATTCGAAATCGGTCGCTCAGCAGGTTTGCCAGCGTAATGGTGTGTCGCTCGGCGCCTCCCATGCCGAGGCGGCTGGTCAGAAACAGGATGGTCCTGCGCCGATCGATCGAAGGAGGTCCCGCGGTAGCCACGACGCTCATCTGTTCGCTATCCCTTTTCGCGACTCATCGCTCGGCGACGCTGCAAGTGTTGAGCGCGCACTTTAGCTGACAGGTAGCACCCGGGCGCCACCCGAGTGAGAGGTCATTCAGCGGTGACTTGATGTAACCGGAGACGACCGGGAACTGCCAGATCGGTTCGAACTCGCTTCGAGGTGTAACGGGCGGCGAGCAACCACCGGTAAGCCGGGCTTGCACATGGTGGACTTTGCATCCGTGGAACCCCCTAGTTCAGAGGAGTTCCGGGAGACGACGCAGGTGTTGCGCATGTAAGGACGCCCGGCTACAGCGCGGAGACCTCGTTACATGCGCCCAGCGCGACTCCCTAGGATTCAATCCTACAAAGCGAGGCGCCTCACGGGGCGCTGGTTCCAATCATTAGTAGGTGACGTCGTTGAATCGTAGAAATGCCACACTCAGACAAGCCGCCTTTGCGCTGCTTGCCTCCAGTTTGTTCGTCCTCAGCGCCTGTGGGGGCGGCAGCGGCGATCAAGCGCCGGCCGCAGCTTCCTCCACCGACACGAGCGCAGGGGCGTCGTCGGCCGCGCCGGCAGCAGACGCCACGTCCTGGACGGAATGCGCGAGCGAATACCAGACCTGCGAGTTCAGCGGAACGCGCAAAGTCAAGTATGGGACCGCGGCGAACAGCGTGGAAGGTACCTTTACAGACTCGGTCCCTTGCGGCAACGCCGTCTTCGGAGATCCGGCTGTGGGCGCTACCAAGGTTTGCTGGGTTGCCGATGCTTCTGCAGCCACGAGCACCGCACCGAGTACGAGCACGGCGGGCAGTGACGCCTCTGTCGTCACCACTCCGTCGACCGGCGCGGGTGGCTCCGGCACGACGGCTCCGACATACGCTGGTGGGATTACGCCGGGCTTTGCCGCAGGCAGCTATGCCGCAGGCACGGCGATGAGCATCGACTTCGGTGCGGCGCTGAACAGCCCGCAAGGCTATGACGTGCAACTGTACCGTTCGGGGACGGCCATC
>Ga0070665_100001563_pt1 | contig 26398 bp, 22 predicted proteins | sample KBSS13metaG_FD_65862 | JGI IMG/M metagenome (GOLD analysis project Ga0070665, IMG submission 65862) | Switchgrass rhizosphere microbial communities from Kellogg Biological Station, Michigan, USA - KBS S1-3 metaG | ecosystem: Host-associated > Plants > Roots > Rhizosphere > Soil ... | reverse complement strand
CGCGGCGGCTGCGACTTCGCGACCGACATCGCCGAAGAGATGCCGGTGTTCATGATCTGCGAGATCCTGGGCGTGCCGGCCGCGGATCGCCGCGCGCTGTACGCGCTCACCACGCGGATGTTCAACAGCGAGATCGTCGATCCCGATGCGGCGATGCGCGACAAGATGGCGGCGGCGGGCGAGATGCGTGCGTACGGCGGCTCGCTCGGTGCGCAACGCCGAGCCGCGCCCGTCGACGATCTGGCCAGCGAGCTCGTGACCAGCGAGGTCGACGGACGGAAGCTGACGCCGGAAGAGTTCGAGGCGTTCTTCATGCTCGTGTTCAACGCGGGCTCCGACACGACGCGGAGCCTGCTGTGCTATGGGCTGAACCTCTTGCTCGAGCACCCCGACATCGCGGAGCGGTTGCGGCGCGATCGCTCGCTGCTGCCGGCGGCGATCGAGGAGATGGTCCGCTACGAGAGCCCGGTGATCCAGATGCGCCGCACGGCGACGCGGGACACCGAGGTCGCGGGCCAGCGCATCGCCGAGAACGACAAGGTGGTCGTGTTTTTCCCCTCGGCGAATCGCGATGACAGTGTCTTCACGGACCCAGATCGGTTCGACATCGATCGGACCCCGAACGATCACGTCGGCTTCGGGTTCGGCCCGCACTTCTGCCTCGGCGCCCCGCTCGCGCGCCTCGAGGCGAAGCACGTCTTCGAGCAGATGCTCGACCTCGGTGGGCTCGCGCGTGTTGCCCCGCCGGAGTTCGCGAGAACGAACTTCTCGCGCGGGATTCGGCACCTCCAGATCGCATTCGAGCGCTAACATAGGGCTGCGCGCCCGCCATGAACGAGGTCTCGTCGAAGGCTCTGCACCCGCTGTTCAAGCCTGCCCAGCGCAAAGGATTCACGTTGGAGCAGATGGTCGCCGGGACCTCCGTCGACATCGCCACGCTTCGCAGCAAGAACGGCCGGATGGACTGGGCCGATCTCTGCGTGATTCATCGCAACCTGCGCGCGTGCCTCGACGAAGCAGAGCTGGTGCACATCGGCGGCACGCTGTTCCGGCAGCGAGCCGTGCGCTTCATGTTCATCATCGCGCGGCTGCTGCTCACGCCGATGGGGTTCTATCGCTGGGTGAACACGCCGCGGCAGGGCGGCGGCAACCAGATGTTCACGTGCGTGACCCCGTCGTTCCAACAGATCTCCGAGTCCGAGTGCGTGGTCGAGCTGACGCTCGCCGAGGGGCTCGAGGTCTGTTGGGACTTCTTCCTCATGACCAAGGGGGCGTGCATCGAAATGCCGCGGGTCCTCGGCTATCGCGCCGCGGACGTTCAGCTAGAAAGAATTCCGAGAGGCGGCCGATACCTCATCACCATTCCGAGCCGCACGCCCCTGTTGACCAAGATCCGACGCGCCGTCACGTTCCCGTTCGCCGCTCGCGCCGCCGCGCGCGAGCTCAAAGAGGCGAACGAGACGCTCGTCGATCGCAACGAGCAGCTCGAGCTGGCGCAGGGCGCGCTCGAACGGCAGCGCCTGTTGCTCGACGCCGCGTACAAGACGGGACAGCGGATCTGGGGCCATCGCGAGGCGGATGCGACAGCCGCGGCGATCGTCGAGTCGCTGGCCGACACCGACTGGTTCGGTGGCGCGACGATCGAGGTCGCGACGCCCGCTGCGCCCGGCAAGCTGGCCGCGACCGCGGGCGACGTCGCGAAGCTCACGTCGACGCTCGACCTGACGCGCGGTGCGATCACCGGCAAGGTTCGCCTCGCGATGCGCGACGGCGTCGATCCGACCGAATCGGAGCGGTTGATCGAGTTGCTCGCGCCGACGGTCGCGCTCGCGGTCGACAACGCGTTCGCGAGCCGGCAGCTCGTCGAGTACCAGACCGGCCTCGAGAAGCTCGTCGACGAGCGGACTCGCGAGCTGCGCGAAGCGCAGAGCGCGCGCGAGCGATTCTTCGGCAACGTGTCGCACGAGATTCGCACGCCGCTGTCGCTCATCATGCTCGCGTCCGCCGACATCGAGTCGCGTGCGGGCGGCCTGCTCGACACGCGGTCGTCGCAGAACCTGAGCTCGATCAACGACGGCGCGCGCAAGCTGGTGCGGCTCGTCGACGAGATCCTGCTGCTCGCCGCCGGTCAGGAAGGCAAGTTCACGGTCCATCGCGAGCCGACCGATCTCGCGGCGCTGCTGTCGCACTTGCTCGCCGCATGGCGGCCCGCGACCGAGCAGGCGGGCCTAGAGCTGGTCGCGACGCTGCCCGATGCGCTCGTGACGAGCGTCGACCCGATCGCGATCGAGCGCGTCGCCTCGAACCTCGTCTCGAACGCGGTGAAGTACACGCCGCGCGGCGGCCGGATCGAGCTCGTGCTCGTACGAACCGGCGAGACGCTGCGGCTGTCGGTGCTCGACACCGGGGCCGGCATCGCGCCCGAGCTCGCGGCGCGATTGTTCGGTCGGTTCGAGCGCGGCGCGCGCGATCTCAAGACCAAAGGCACCGGCATCGGCCTGTCGCTGGTCAAGCAGATCGTCGAGGCGCACGAGGGAACGATCGAAGCGCTGCCGCGCGAGCCGCACGGCACCGAGCTGCGGGTCACGCTGCCGCACACCGACGTGCGCGAGGCAGCCGCGCCGATGCGCGAGCTCAAGCTCGACGTCGTCTCGGCGGCCACGACCACGCTCGTGAGCGGTACGGTGTTCGATCCGCCGGGCCTGGCGGGCGGTACGGTCGTCGTCGCAGAGGACAACCCGGGCCTGGCCGACGCGATCGCGCGGCTCCTGTCGGAGCGCTACAAGGTCATCGTCGGGCTCGACGGCGAGGCCGCGCTCGCGCTCGTGAAGCAGCACAAGCCGCAGCTGCTGATCACCGATATCGACATGCCGAAGATGAACGGCATCGAGCTCGCGAAAGCGTTTCGCGAGCACACCGCCGACAAGCTCGCCCCGATCATCATCTTGTCGGCGGTCATCGATCTCGGCACGCGCGTGGCCGGCCTCGAGGCCGGTGCGATCGACTACGTCACCAAGCCGTTCGATCCGCGCGAGCTACGCGCCCGCGTGGACGCACAGTTCCGGATGCGCGACCTCGTGCTGCGGCTCAAGCGCGCCGAGCAGCTGTCGACGCTCGGCATCCTCACGTCGGGCTTGGCTCACGAGCTGCGAAATCCCGCGAACGGCATCGTGAATTCCGTCGAGCCGTTGATCGAATGTCTGCCGGCCGAGCTGGTCGCGCCGGGCACCGGCCCCGGCGAGCTGTTGTCGGTGATCGGCGAGTGCGCCGCGCAAATCAATTTCCTGTCGAAGCAACTCCTGGGATTCCGCGGCGAAGCGCCACTCGATCTCGCCGACGTCCGCGTGTCGGACCTCGTGAGCCGCGCGATCTCGGCGGTGGCGCCCGGTGCGAGCGGCGTCGAGCTTCGCGCGGTGTCGGACGTCGATCGCGAGCTGGCCTGTGCGCCGCGTCTCATCGTTCAAGCGCTGGTCAACGTGCTCGAGAACGGCGTGCACGCGGCTGGCCCGAAAGGCTGGGTCGAGGTCTCGACGTGGTCGGATCGCGGTCGAATCGGCATCCAGGTGTCGGACAGCGGACCTGGTGTCCCCGCGCAGCTCCGCGATGCGATCTTCGAGCCGTTCTTCACGACCAAGGACCCTGGCAGGGGCACGGGCCTCGGTTTGCCGTTCGCCCGCGCGATCATGACCCGACACGGTGGCACGTTGGAGGTGCGCGAGCGTCAAGGTCGGTCCACGTTCGTGCTCGAGCTTCCGGCCGAAACGTTAGCCGAAGCTCGCGCGAGCCGGTATGCTGCAGTTCAGGCCCAGCGATCATGAGCGAACCAGGCGTTGTTAAAGGGCCGCTCGTCCTTTACGTGGACGACGAACGCGGCAACCGCGTCGTGTTCGAGTCGTCGATGAAGGCGGAGTTCAACGTCCGCGTCGCGTCGGAGCCGCAAGAAGCGCTCGACGTGCTCGAGGCGAACGACGTCGCCGTGATCGTCACCGACATGCGCATGCCCACGATGAGCGGTGAAGAACTGCTGCGCATCGCGAAGGAGCGCTGGCCGCAGACGATCCGCATGGTCGTCACCGCGTATTCCGACATCGATCCGATCTTGCGCGCGATCAACGAAGGTCTGGTCGCCCGCTACATCATCAAGCCGTGGGTGCGCACCGAGCTCACCCAGGTGCTGCGGTGGGCGACCGAGGCGTGGGCGTTATCACGCGACAACGCCGCGGTGCACCGCCGGCTCATGGAGACCGAGCGTCTGGCCACGCTCGGCAGCATCTCGGGCATGCTCGTCCACGATCTGAAGCAGCCCCTGATGTCGCTGGCGGTCAACGCCGAGCTGCTTCGCGAGCTCGCCGAGTACGCGCCGGTGTTGCGCCAAGCGCTCGACCACGTGTCGATCCCGAACCGCTCGAACCTCGTCGAGATGATCGACGAGCTCGGCCAGGTCACCGACGACATCAAGACGTCGATCGAGCACCTCAACACGCTGATCTCGAGCCTGCGCGGGTTCAGCGTGCAGCGCCGCGATCCGAACGTCGCGGTCGCGACCGATCCGCTGCCGATCCTGCGGCACGCGATGTCGGTGTGCCAGGAGCTCGCCGTGAAGGTTCGCGCGCAGATCGGCTACGACGGTCCGGGTGAGCTGCCGCGCGTGCGGATCCCGCCGACCGAGCTCACGCAGGTGATGATCAACCTCGTCGCGAACGGCGCGCAGGCCGTCGCGGCGCGCGGCGAGCCGAACGGCAAGGTGCAGATCCACGCGACGCAGACCGCGGGCATGCTCGTGCTCGAGGTCAAGGACGACGGCGTCGGGATGACGCCCGACGTGCTCAAGCGCGTCGGCACGCCGTTCTTCACGACGCGCGCGCAAGGCACGGGCCTCGGGCTCGCGCAGTGTCAGCGCCTGATCGGCACGGCCGGCGGCCGGCTCGCGATCGATAGCGAGTACGGCAAGGGCACCACCGTCACGATCACGCTGCCGATCTCGGCGTAGAGGCGGCGGCCGGCACGGTCAGCCGCGCGACGGTGCCTTGACGGGGATCGCTGGCGATCGAGATCGTGCCGCCGTGCGCGATCGCGATCCGGCGCGCGAGCGTGAGGCCCAGGCCGACGCCGCCGCTCTCGCCGCTCGACCGCGAGCGGCTGCGATCGCCGCGGAAGAACGGGCTGAACACGCGCGGTAAGTCTTCGGCGGGAATGCCGACGCCGTGGTCGGCGATCTCGAACACGACGACGTCGTCGCTCTGCGAGACGCGCAGCTCGATCGGCGTCGTGATGTCGGGCGTGTACTTGTGCGCGTTGTCGACGAGGTTGTCGACGACGCGGCGGAACAGCACCGGATCGACGTCGATCACCGGCAGCCCGGGAGCCACGTCGAGCGTGAGCGTGCGGTCGGCGTGGCGAGCTTTGAGCCGCTCTGCGGCGGTCGCGGCGATCGTCGCGGGCTCGACGGTCGCGCGCCGCATCGGCAGCTCGGTGGCGCGGCCGCTCTCGAACCGCATCGCGGTCAAGATGTCGTTGACGATCGTCTCCAGCTCGTCGACGTCGACGGCGATGTCCTCGAGCGACGCGCGGGCGCGCTTGCCGTCGCCTTCGGCCGCGAGATCGAGCGCGACGCCGATCCGCGACAGCGGCGTGCGCAGCTCGTGCGCGACGTTGGCGAGCAGCTCGCGCTCCGACGCGACGAGGAGCTCGAGCCGGCGCGCCATCTCGTCGAGTTGCGTGCCGAGCACGCCGATCTCGTCGTCGCGGGCCACGCCGCTGCGCGCACCGAGGTCGCCGCTGCCGATCGCCTTCGCGGTCTCCGACAGCTTGCCGACCGGCTGCAAGATCCACCGCGCGGTGAGCAGCGCGCCGACGCCGAGCACGATGAACCCGGTGAGCAGCGTGAGCATCGGGCCGACCGGCAGGCCGAACAGGTGCGGGCCGTGGCCGTGCCGGCGATACGGCGCGGGCAGCACGTGATCGAAGTGATGCGGCACCGTGAAGTACCAGATCGTGATCGCCGCACATTGCAGCAGCACCACCTGTGCGATCGCGAGCAGCACCATGCGCGTCGCGAGGCGCTTCTTCGGGCCCGTCACGCGTCACCTGCCGCGAGCATGTAGCCGACTCCGCGCACGGTCTTCAGCATACGCGGGTTCTTGGGATCGAGCTCGATCTTCGCGCGGACGCGAGATACGACGACGTCGATCGAGCGATCGAACGCCTCGTCGGGCGTGCCGTGCAGCAGCTGGAGCAGCTGTTCCCGGTCGAGCACGCGGCCGGGCCGCTGCGCGAGCGCGTGGACCAGCGCGAACTCGTTCGCGGTGAGCACGACCGGCTCGCCGCGCACGGTGACCGACATCGACGACGGCTCGATCACGAGCGAGCCGACGCGCAGGCGATCGGGCCGCGGGCCGACCTCGCCGCGCGAGCGCCGGGCCTGCGCGCGGATCCGCGCGAGTAGCTCGCGCGACTGGAACGGCTTGGTGACGTAGTCGTCGGCGCCGCCTTCGAGCCCGCGCACGCGCTCGGCCTCGTCGAGCCGCGCGGTCACCATGATGATCGGCACGTCGGTGCGCGCGCGGAGCAGGCGGCAGATCTCGAAACCGTCCGCACCGGGCAGCATCACGTCGAGCAGCACCACGTCGGGCCGCGTGCGCATGACCTCGGCGACCGCGAGATCGCCGCGCGGCACGAGGTGAACTTCGAGCCCGTGCGTGACGAGATACTCCATGGTCAGCCGCGCGAGGCGCTCGTCGTCTTCGACGTAGAGGACGCGGATGCCGTCGGTCACGGGGGCAGTATTCCACCGCTCCCATGTGGAGTGGACCGGCGAGAAACTACGTAACACGCCGAAATACGTCATCGCCTTAGCCGTCCGTTCTCGTCGCGTAATAGCGCGCGAGGTCGAGCGCCGACACCATGCCGACGAGCTCGCCGCCGAGGCCGGTCACGACGATCTGACCGACGCCTTCGTAGGCCATCAGCGCCGCGGCGCGCTCGACGTCGGCGCCGGCCGGCAGCGCGAACACGATGCAGCTCATCGCATCGCCCGCGGTCGCGAGCGTTTCGTCGATCGTGCTCCGCACTGCCTTCGGCAGTGCTGCGCGCCCAGCCTCGGCCGGGCTTGCGAGCGCGCGCAGGACATCGGTGCGCGTGACGAGCCCGCGCAGATGAAACGCGCCGTCGACCACCGCGAGCGCGGGGACGCGGTGGCGCACCAGCAAACGCCCGACCTCTTCGATCGGCGTGGCGGACGAGATCGCGATCGCCGGCTGGACGACGAGCGAGCCGAGTGCGGTCATCACGACGGCAACCTTGCGCCGGAGCGACGCTCGGGTCGCGTCGTGAAACACTACGACATCGCGCTGAGCTATCGTGCCTCGTGGTGCTGTCAGCTCGCCCCGCGATCGCCGCGATCGTCGTGACGTGCGTCGCGTGGTGCACGTACGCGCACGCGGACGGCATCGTGATCGCCGGCGGATCGCCGCGCGCGATCGGCCGCGCCGGCACGGGCACCGTTTCCGACGACGGCGCGGGCGCGCTCGTGCTCGATCCCGCGGTGCTCGCGCGCCGCGATTCGTATCGCGCGCAGCTCGGCATCGCGTTCGTCGACGACAACGTGCAGTGGCTCGAGAATGCGAACGCGCCGCTCGCGCGCGACCAGGCGGAGTCGCGCATCGTGCCGACGTTCGCGCTCGAGGCCGGCTTCGGCGACTGGGTGTTCGCGGTCGGCGCGCTCACCACGGCGACCTCGGAGCGCTCGCTGCGCGAGCCCGGCGATCTCGATCCCGGTCACTACGGCAACGCGTTCGACTATCGCTACGACGGCTACGTCGGGTTTTCGCGGCGCGACTCGCTGGTGCTCGGCGCGGCGCGCCGGATCGGCGATGCGGTCGCGGTCGGAATCTCGCTGTCGGCGTCGCGCGTGAGCATCGGCGAGACGCGCTCGCTGTGGGCCGGCTTCGTCGATCGCAAGGACGTGCTCGGCGATCCCGCGCACGACGTGACGCTGTCGATGACCGGCACCGATTGGTTCTCGCCGAGCGTGGTCGCCGGCGTGTTCGTCGCACCGCCCGACACGCGCGTCGAGCTCGCGGCGTCGGTCGGCTGGGCGCGCACGGCGCACGTCGACGGACCGATGATCGCCGTCGGCTCGACCGACGTCTCGGTGCGCACGACGGCGGCGCCGACCGCGCACCTCGACGTGCCCGAGCCGATCACGGTGCGCACCGGCGCGCGGTACCTCGCCGAGAAATGGATCGTCGAGGTCGGGGGCGACCTGTGGATCTTTCCGAGCTCCGCGGCCGAGAATAGCTGGCAGCTCGACGGCGTGACCGTCGTCGACGAGAGCAGCGCCGCCGTGAACCTGACGTCGCTCCAGTCGCGGCTGTCGGAGCGCACGCACGGCGCGGTGCGCGGCGCGCTCGACGTGCAGATCATCCCCGGCTATCTGTGGGCGACCGCGGGCTACGCGTACACGACGGCCAACACCGACGCCGCACATCGCTCGACGACGTTCGGCGATCTGTCGGGCCACACCGTCGGCCTCGGACTCGAAGCGACCGCCGGCAACTTCACGTTCACGCTCGGGCTGTCGCGCACGTTCACCGTCGAGCGGCCCGAGCAGTTCACGGCATGGACGCTCGACAATCCGTTTCACGCCGGCGATGGCCAGGCACCGTCGGGCACGTTCGAAGAGTCGATCGACGACGTCGGCATCCTCGTCGACGCCGAATATTGAGAAAGCAGCTCCGATGACATGCACCTGTGGTTCCGGAGATCCCGAGAGCGGCTGCTGTGGCCTCGCGCTCGACGGCGTGCCCGCGCCGACCGCGCTCGCGCTCATGCGCTCGCGCTACACCGCGTTCGTGCGCGGCGCGATCGACTACCTGATCGACACTCACGATCCTGCGACGCGCGGCTCGGTCGACCGCGCTGCGATCGCGAAATGGTCGCGCGAGACGACGTGGCAAGGCCTCGAGATCGTCGCGACCGAGCGCGGCACCGAGGACGACGACACCGGCGTGGTCGAGTTCATCGCCCGCGGCATCACGCGCGGCGTGCCCTTCGCGCAGCGCGAGCGGTCGCGGTTCCGCCGAATCGACGGTGTCTGGTACTACGTCGACGGCGATGTCCGCCGCGCCGAATCTTGAACAGGTCGCGACGACGAATCGCGGGCTTGGCGGCCGGCCCATCGCTTGCTGACGAGCTGCGCCATGCGCTTCGCTGCCGCCGCCGTGCTCGTCCTCGCGCTCGCCTCCGTGGCCCATGCCGATCCGCCCGGGCTCACGCCCGCCACGCCGATGCCGGTCGATGCCGCCGATACCGGCTCGTACCGGCTCCAGACGGCGGGCGTCGACGCGGCCACGCTGCTGCTTGGCGTCGTCGCCGCCAAGGACAACAGCGATGCCGCGCTCGGCGCCGCGATCGGCACGTACTTCGTCGGGCCGGCGCTCGTGCACCTGTATCACCATCACCCGGGCCGCGCGGCCGCGAGCATCGCGCTTCGCGTCGGTCTGCCATTCGTGCTCGGCGCGATCGGCAACTCGCTCGGCAAGTCGCAGTGCTCGTACGAGTGCGACAACGACGCCGACATCGCGTTCACGGCGTGGGGCGTCCTTGCCGGCGGCATCGCGGCGAGCGCGATCGACATCGGCTATCTGTCGCGCGGCGAGGATCGCGCGGCACCCGCCGCGTTGTTGCCGCCGCCACCGCCGCCTTCGCAGCCGCTCGCGACGCACGAGCCGCACGAGATGAAGGTCAGCCTCGCGTTCGCGTTCTAGCGGTCTAGAGCGAGCCGACGACGGCGACCGCGACGAGGAGCAGGTGGCCGATGATGAACAGGCGGACGCGCATGCGGCGTGTACTATCACGCGGCATGCCCGGATCGACCGGCTCTAAGCCATCGAGATCTGACAGGGCGATGCGGCCGGTCGACGCGCCTGGCTACTCGGGCTTCTCGGCCTGCTTTTTCGCGCCGGGAGCCAGTTTCTTCGGCTTGTCGGCAGCTTGCTGCTGGGCCCCGACCGAGTCGTCGAGCTCGACAAAGCCGCCGTAGGCGGCGCCGACCATGCCCCCGACGAACGGCGGCCAGGTGGCGGGGAAATCGGCGATCTGGAAGCTCGGATCCCAAACTTTCGCGATCAGCGCGTAGAGGCCGCAGCCCACGCCGAACCCGAACAGGGCCTTGAGGACGCCGACCCAGCTCGTCGCGGACGTATCTTTGATGAGCGACCAGAGCGGACGGCCGACCAACAGGCCCACGAGCATGCCCACGACGCCGTAGGTGAGCCACGCCGTGGCACCCCCGCCGAAGCCGATCTGGACCGCGCCGTAGCCGACGGCCGCGCCGATCACCGCGCCTTTCAGGAGACCGACGATCAGCTTCACCACTGCTCAAGCATGACGAGGAAGCTGCGCGTAGGCAAGCAGTCACGTGGGATCGGCCACCCCGGTCAGTGCACCGTTCGCGGCACGGATCACGCGGACATGGTGATTCTTCGACAGCTCGAGGTCGAAACGCGTGACGCGCCCGTCGGAACCCCGCTCGATGCGGTAGGCCGCGCCGGCCCGGAGCGTACGAAAGTCGAGGACGCCGGACAGCGCACGGATCACGTCGTCGGACTCGGCCGCGGTCAGGCCGCTGCGCCTGAGCAGCTTGCCGACGGTGTCGGACTTGGCGACGTGGCCGTCGACCGCCGTGACCGGCTCGGCCGCTGCCGCTGCCGCGACCGCAGCGGGGGCGCCCGCCAGGGGCGGTGATTCGATCGTCATGCTCGGGCCGGCCGCGCTGCCCGCGAGCGCCTTCTGCTTGATCGCGCCGACGCTCGTCTTCTTGTCCCACACGAAGACGTAGAGATTGAGCAGAACGAGCGCGCCGAGCACGACGATCACCAGCGCACCGCCTCGCCTCGCCGGCGCGGCGGAATCCAGTTTGGCGTAGGCCGCCCTTTTCTTGCGCGGTGCCGTGCGTCTGCGGACCATGGCCTCGAGACGCCAGCAATATCACGGCCCTTTTCACGGCCCTATTTTTTGGCAAGGACCCGATGGCAACCCCTCGAAGCGATCTGCCTCCCCGCGAGCAGCTGGAACTTTTTTCCCAGTCGGGGCAAGGTGCGCGACACGACATGGCCAAGAAGTCTTCCAAGCCGAAAGCGGCGAAGTCGGCCGGCGGCGGCGGTGGCGGCGGTGGCGCCGGCAGCGGCGGCGGTGGCGCCGGAGCGGGCGCGCCCGGAACGTTCGATGCCTCGCTCGAGGCCGAAGCGCGCCGACGCTACCTGAACTACGCGCTTTCGGTGATCACGTCGCGCGCGCTGCCCGACGTGCGCGACGGCTTGAAGCCGGTCCAGCGCCGCATCCTGTACTCGATGCTGCACGACAACCACCTGCGGCCCGACGCGAAGTTTCGCAAGAGCGCCAAGGTGGTCGGCGATGTGATCGGTAAGTACCACCCGCACGGCGATTCCGCCGTGTACGCGACGATGGTCCGGCTCGCGCAAGACTGGGCGATGCGCATGCCGCTCGTCGACGGCTCTGGCAACTGGGGCTCGCTCGACGGCGACGAAGCGGCGGCCATGCGTTACACCGAGTGCCGGCTCGCACCGCCGGCGATGGCGCTGCTCGAGGAGCTCGGCAGCGAGACCGTCGACATGCGGGCGAACTACGACGGCACGACCGAGGAGCCGGTCGTGTTGCCGGCGCAGTACCCGAACTTGCTCGTCAACGGCTCGACGGGCATCGCGGTCGGCATGGCGACGAACATCCCGCCGCACAACCTGCGCGAGATCGTCGACGCGACGATCGCGCTGTCGAAGAACCGCGAGATCGACCACGTCGCCCTGATGTCGCACATCAAAGGGCCAGATTTTCCGACGGGTGGCCAGCTGCTCAACAACAAGGTCGAGCTGCGCCAGATCTACAAGGAAGGCGCCGGCGCGCTGCGCGTGCGCGGCGAGTACAAGCTCGAGACCCAGAAGCGCGGCGCCCCCGATATCGTGATCACGAGCGTGCCCTATGCGGTGTCGACCGCCGATCTCGTCGCGCGGATCGCCGACGTGATCATCTCGCGGAAGCTGCCGTTCCTGCTCGACGTCCGCAACGAGTCGACGACCGACGCGCGCATCGTGCTCGAGATCAAGAAGGACGCCGATCCCGAGCTCGTGATGGCGTACCTCTACAAGAACACGCCGCTGCAGCAAAACTTCCACGTCAACCTGACGTGCCTGGTGCCGCCGGAGCTGCTCGCCGAGGGCGGCGTGCCGTCGAACGCGGCGCCGCAGCCGAAGAAGTGCGGCATCAAGGAGATGCTCGAGCACTTCCTCGACTTCCGCATCATCACGACCGAGCGGCGGTTCCAGTACCAGCTGCGCCAGCTCGAGGCGCGGATCCACATCCTCGACGGCTTCGTCACGATCTTCGACGCGCTCGACGAGCTCATCAAGATCATCCGCGCGAGCGACGGCAAGGAAGACGCCGCCGGGAAGATCATCAAGCGGTTCAAGCTCGACGAGATCCAGACCGACGCGATCCTCGAGCTCAAGCTGTATCGGCTCGCGAAGCTCGAGATCAACGTGATCCGCGAGGAGCTCGACGAGAAGTCGGCCGAGGCCAAGAAGATCCAGAAGATCTTGAAGAGCGAGGACCGGCTGCTCGACGTCGTGCGCGGCGAGCTCGAAGAGGTCGCCAAGCAGCTCGGCACGCCGCGCCGAACCAAGACCGGAGGCGTGGGTGAAGAACAAGAGTTCGACGCCGACGCGTTCATCGTCGAGGAAGACGCGAACATCGTCGTCACGCACGACGGCTGGATCAAGCGCGTGCGCGAGGTCAAGGACCCGGCGCAGACGCGCACGCGCGACGGCGATTCGGTGACCCACGTGCTGCCGGGCTCGACGAAAGAGAAGGTGATGTTCCTGACCAACCGCGGGTCGGCGTACGTCATCAAGATCAACGACATCGCGGCCACGACGGGCTACGGCGATCCGGCGCAGAAGTACTTCAAGTTCGGCGATGGCGAGCGGATCGTCGCGGCCTACACGCTCGATCCGCGCGCACTCGTGCCGGAGACGATGCTCGCGATCTCGCGTCAGGGCTTCGGTCTACGGTTCGCGATGGCCGGGCACGCCGAGATCACGACCAAGGCCGGCAGGCGCTACGCGAAACCCAAAGACGGCGACGAGATGCTCGGGGTGGTGCCGTGCAACGACGGCGACGTCGTCGTCACTGCCACGCGCGACGGCCACGTGCTGCACTGCAAGGCCGACGAGATCGCCAAGCTCGAGGGTCCGGGCCGCGGCGTCACCGTGATCAAGGTCGCCGACGACGATGCCGTGATCGGCTTCATCGCCGGCGGCAAGGGGGACATGCTCGTCCTCCAGGCCGAGAAGAGCGGCAAGGACTACTCGCAGAAGGCCGATCCGAAGGAAGTCAGCTCGCGCGGCGGCAAGGGCCACCAGATCGTCAAGAAGGCGACGCTGGTCGCGATCCCGAAGCCCGTCACGATTCAACCTTTGGCGAACGCCGAGGGCGGCCAAGGAGTGAACTGAGATGGCGCAAGCTGGTAATTACAACGCCAAGAACATCACCGTCCTCGAGGGGCTCGAAGCAGTCCGCAAGCGGCCGGCGATGTACATCGGCGGCACCGGCAAGGACGGCTATCACCACTTGCTCTGGGAGATCGTCGACAACTCGATCGACGAGGCCATCAACAAGCACGCGACCAAGGTCGAGGTCACGCTGCACAAGAACGGCAAGTCGGCGACCGTCGAGGACAACGGCCGCGGCATTCCCGTCGACACGATGTCGAAGCAGAAGAAGAGCGCCCTCGAGGTGATCTTCTCGACGCTGCACGCCGGCGGCAAGTTCGAGCGTGGCGAGAGCTACGCGGTCTCGGGCGGCTTGCACGGCGTCGGCGCGTCGGTCGTCAACGCGTTGTCGAGCGAGCTCACGGTGCAGGTCAAGCGCGACGGCGAGCGTCACGAGATGACGTTCGCGCGCGGGGTGACGACGTCGAAGCTCAAGAAGCTCGGCGCGGCACGCGGCAGCGGCACGACCGTGACGTTCACGCCGGACGAAGAGATCTACGGTAACAAGCTCAAGTTCGATTCCGCGACGATCGCAGAGCGGCTCGAGGACAAGAGCTACTTGCACGCCGGGCTGGAGATCGTGTTCGTCGACGAGACGCAGTCGCCGGCGGTCACCCAGAACTTCGTCCATCCGCAGGGCATCGCCGAGTACCTGCCGAAGCTCGTCGGCGAGCGCGGCAAGACGCCGGTGCCGCCGAGCGGCGCCGTGTTCTACATGGAGAAGGAAGACAAGGACGCCAAGCTCGCCCTCGAGCTCGCGCTCCAGTGGACCGAATCCCCAGACGATCTGATCAAGACGTACGTCAACTCGGTACCCACGTACGACGGCGGCACGCACGACGCGGGCCTGCGCTCGGCGATCGTCAAGGCGGTCCGCAATTACATCGCGACGCACAAGCTCGATCCGAAGGGCGTGACGCTCACCGCCGAGGACATTCGCGAGGGCGTCGTGGCGGTCTTGTCGACCTACGTCCACGACCCGCAGTTCCAGAGCCAGACCAAGAACCGCTTGAACAATCCCGAGGTCGCGGCCCAAGTCGAAGGCTTGGTGCGGCCGGCGCTCGAGAACTACCTCAACGAGAACCCGAACTGGGCGCAGGCCGTCGTCGCCCGGTCGATCATCTCGGCGCGCGCGAGAGAGGCATCACGCGCGGCGCAGCAGGTGTCGCGCAAGACTGCGATCAGCCACCGGCTCAACCTGCCGGGCAAGCTCGCCGACTGCAAGTCGACCGATCCCGGCGAGAGCGAGCTGTTCCTCGTCGAGGGCGACTCGGCAGGCGGCTCGGCCAAGCAGGGCCGCAACCGCGACACGCAGGCGATCCTCCCGCTCCGCGGCAAGGTGCTCAACGCCGAGCAGGCGTCGGGACAGAAGCTGCTCGCGAACAAGGAGCTCCAGGACATCGTATCGGCGCTCGGCTGCGGCATGGGCGAAGCGCTCGACATCGGCAAATTGCGCTACGGGAAGATCTTTCTGCTGATGGACGCGGACGCCGACGGCCATCACATCGCGACGCTGCTGCTCACGTTCTTCTTCCGCCACATGCGTGCGCTGATCGAGCAAGGCCACGTGTTCCTCGCGCAGCCGCCGCTGTATCGCATCGACGTCGGCAAGCAGACGTTCTGGGCACTCGACGATCTCCACAAGGAGCGATTGCTCAAGGAGCACGTCAAGGGCAATGCCAAGCCGAACATCACGCGGTTCAAAGGCCTCGGCGAGATGGACGCGCCCGTGCTCAAGTCCACGACCCTCGACCCGAAGACGCGGCAAGCGCTGCGCGTGACCGTCAAGGACGGCGAACAGCTCCTGACCGACCAGGTGATCAGCGACCTGATGGGCAAGGACGTGGCCGCTCGGTTCAAGCTGATTACCGAGAACGCCGGCGAAATCGGCGAGCTCGACGTTTGACGTTGCCGGCGCCGGCCGGCTTGGGTATGACGCCGCGTGTGGAGTGCGTGAGGATCGGCGACTACCGGCTCGAAGAGGAGCTCACGGCAAGCACGTCGGCGCGCACGTATCGCGCCACGCACCAGGTGCTGCCGCGTCAGGTCGTGATGAAGATCGCGAGCGAGGCGCGCGATGCAGTCGGCGTGATGCGCGAGGCGTGCATTCTCGCCGCGCTCCCGCACTGCGGGATCGTGCGCGTCTACGAGACCGGCCGGCTCGGCGACCACCGCACGTGGTTCGCCGCGGAGGTCGTCGAGGGGCTCGCGCTCGAAAATGCGCTCCAGCTCGGCCCGCTCGAGGTTGCCGTCGCCAGTGGCATCGTGCGCGATCTCGCCGAGATCCTCGCGTACGCGCACCACCGCGGCGTCGTGCACGCGGGGCTGTTGCCGGATCGCGTGGTGCTGACCGCGCGCACGCGCGGGTTCCCGCTGTGCATCACCGACTGGAGCGCGGCTCGCACCCACGACGCGCAGGGCATTCACATGTGGGAGCCCGGCCCGTACACCGCGCCCGAAGTCGTGCGCGGCGAGCTCGACGATCGCGCGGACGTGTTCGCGCTCGGTGCGATCGCGTATCGCGCGTTCACCGGCACGGCGCCTGATGGCGCACCGATCAGCGCGACCGCGCCGCACCTGCCGCGCTCGCTCACCACGCTCGTCGATCAGATGCTCGCGTACGATCGCTGGGATCGGCCGTCGAGCGCCGAGGTTCGCGCCGAGCTCGCGGGGGTGGTCGCCGAGCCGCCGCCCGATCTGCGGATCCGCCGGCCGAAGTGGACGCCGCCGCTCACGTTCGCGTCCGACGGCGACGAGCGGAACACGGTCGAAGATCTCTCGAAGCCGGAGTGATGGCGCGCAAGCTCGCGATCGTCGCGATCGCGGTCGTCGCGAGCTGGCTCGTCGCGCTGGTCGTGATCGGCGTCGTGGTCGGCCGCGACCAGTCCGTGCGAATCGCGGCGCGGCTCGGCGAGTCGCTGCAAGGCTCGGCGAGCGTCGGCGACGTCGATCTCGCGCTCGTGCGCGGCCGCTTGTCGATCGATCAGCTGAGCGTGCGGCGCGACGACGCGGTCGGCACGCTCGCGCTCGACGTCCCGGAGGTTCGCTGCGAGCTGGCGCCGCTCGGCGGTGCGCTCGTCGATCGCGGCTGCAGCGAGCTCGCGGTGCGCGGCGTGCGGCTCGCGATCTCGAGCCTGGACGTCCTGCATCCGCGCCATCCGCAGCGCGCGCCGATCCGCACGGGCCACGTGTCGATCGCCGATTCGAGCGTCGCGCTCGCGCTGCCGGCGATCGGCTCGGTCGAGCTGCGGATCGAACGCGCGCTGGCCGGCCCGACGGTGCTGCGCACGCCGCTGTCGTGGATCTTCGCGCTCGATGCGCTCGACGCCACGATCGAGCTGCCGGCGAACCTGTCGCTGCACCTGCACTACGCGGGCGGCATGCTCGGCGCCGATGGCGCGTTGTTCGGCAGGGCGCCGGTCGTCGTCCCCGTCGAGCTGCCGCGCCCGGCCGCGGATGCGCACGCCGAGACGCGCGCGCTGGTCGAGCTCGGCGAGGACGTCGCCGAGCGGCTGGTCGCGAAGCGCGCCGAGGACTGGCTGCGCTCGCGCTAGCCCATGTACGTGTCGTCCTGCTCGATCTTCGAGAGGACCCAGTCGAACTCGCCGGCGGTCACGTGCGCGCCGCAGTGCTCGCAGTCGCCGGCCATCGTGATGTGGAGCGGAGCGCCGCAGTTGTTGCACGTCGCAGTCGTCTGCGGCTTGCCCTGCTTGCCGGCGCTGCGGATGATCGTCCAGTACTCGCTGTACGCGCGCTCGACGTGCTTGGAGCCGCGCACCACGCTGCCGGTGTCGGTGTTGACCACGTAGTCGAGGCCGGTGCCCCACAGCCGGATCGTCACGGCGTCGTAGTACTTGTCGCGCTCGACCTTCGCGAGCGCGGTGTTCGTGATCCGCATGTTGGTGAGCTGGTTGCGCAGCGTCTGGCGCTTGTACGTGTCGACCCAGTACTGCAGGTAGTCGTAGAGCGCGTCGGACACGAACGGCCGCGCCGGCCCCAGCTCGTTGTTCGACCACGCCGCGTTGAGCGCGGCGTAGATCGCGCCGAGCCGCGCCTCGAGGCTGGCCTGCGTGACGTTCGGATCGTCGGTGCTGAGCTCGCCCATGCGGTCGGCGAGATCCGGTGCTTCCTCGGTCGGATCATCCGTGCCGCGCTCGGGGACTTCCTCGGTGACGGTCGGCGGCCGCTCGTCGTTCGTGTCGACGTCCACGCGATCGACGACCCAGTCGAACCGGCCGTTGTCGACGGCCTGGCCGCAGCTCGCGCAGACCTGCGTGCCCATCGCGGCCGCCTGCCACGGCGCACCACAGTTCGGGCACGGGAACGTGTGCGCGGCGCCGGGCGGCTTCGAGTGGCGATTCGCGGCGCGCTTGAACGTCCAGGTCTCGATCGAATAGTAGGTGTGCTGGGCGGTCGCGACGTTCGCCTCGTACTCGACGGCGATCTCCACGAAGCTGCCGTCGGCGATCGGGCTCGGCACGCGCACGCTGTCGACGCGCAGCGAGCCGACCACCACTTGCTGGACCGCGCCCGCGGACGCGCGCGTCGCGAGCTCGGTGCGCGCCTGATCGGACACGTACGGCGCGACGGCGGCAAGCGCCTCCGGGTTCGCGCGTGCGCGCTGCGCGGTCGAGAACAGCCGGAACGCGAAGTCCTCGAACACGATGCGCGAGAAATCGGGATCGATCGCGCGCAGATCTTCCGCGGTTGCCGTCGGTGGTGCGAGCGTGGCCGCCGGACCGCTATTCCAGTCGCCGCTGTTCACGCGCTTCTGGTGCGCCGAGCGCCAGATCAAGAACACGATGACGATCAGGAGCGGGATCATCACGAACGGGAAGTCGACGAACAGGATGACCAGGTAGTAGATCAGCTCGATCGCGAAGAAGATCATGTCGATCGCGTCGCCGATGCCGCCACCACCACCACCGCCACCGCTGTGGCCGCCCGAGAAGCTCTCGCCGCCGCCTGGTCGCGCGAAGGCCACGCCCGCGAGCGCGAGCAGTACGAGAGCAGCGAGTGCGAGCTTGCGTCTGGTCATTCGTCGGAATCGATCGCGTCGGGGAGCTCGTTGACGTCGTCGGCGCGGTGCGGCATCGCGGTCGCCATCGCGGGCGCGAGCGCCTCGACGCCCGCCGCGACGGCCACGCCTTTCGGCATCGCGCGAGACAGCTCGTCTTCGGCGCGTGCAAGCACGCCGTCGGCGATGTCGCGCGCGAGCCCGAGATCGGGGACGAGAGCGACCTCGCGCTCGAGCCACGAGATGTAGACCAAGAGGCCGCTGCGGCCCGTCGTCGCGTGCACGCCGCGCTCGACGAACGCCGCGCGCGCGGCCCGGGTGACGTGAGCGCGCCGCCATGCCCGCGGCGTCAACCGGCGCTTGACGTGCGGCAGCAGCTCGACGAGCCACGCCGCGAGCAGGCCGACGATGAACGGATCGACGAGGATCGCCGGCAGGCTGAACGAGCGCGGCGCGAACAGCATCACGGCCAGCGCGGCAAACGCGACGAGCCCGCCGAAGATCGCGTTCGCGTGGCGGTACGTGCCCGACGTGTGGCGCACCGCGATCACCACCTCGACGGCGGAGGCGTTCTCCACCGTCTCGACCGCGCGCGAGAAGCGCTTGCGCGCGGCATCGTCCAAGAATTTCGACACGCTAGTGCTCTGAACCGTACACCATCGGCGCGGTGGGCAGCGCGGCGATGGCGCGGCGATCGAGCTTGCCCGATGGCAGCAGGGGGAGCTCGGGGAGCACAGCGAGCCGGCGCGGTCGCGCGTGACTCGGCAGCGCCGCGTGCCAGCGCGCGCGCGCGTCTTCCGGCACGAACGCGGCATCGGTGGCGATCGCCGCGGCGACGACGTGGCCCCAGCGGGGATCGGCAACCGCGAACGCGCACGCAGCGCGCACGCCCGGCGTCGCGGTGAGCACGGCCTCGACCTCGAGCGGATGGATCTTCTCGCCGCCCGTGATGATCACGTCGTCCTTGCGGCCGAGCACGTGCACCGCGCCGTCGGCGTCGACGCTGCCGAGGTCCGCGGTGACCAGCTCCGGCGCGATCGCCGGGCCGCCGAGATAGCCGGTCGCGAGCATCGGGCCGCGCACGTGCAGCGTCTCGTCGACGACGAGCTCGACGCCCGGCAGCACGATCGGCGGTCCGCCGGGCACGCGCGCGGTCGCGATCTGGCCGAACGTCTCGGTCAGGCCGTAGCTCGGCAGGATCGGCCAGCGCCGCGCGACCGCGTCCTCGACGAGCGTCGGCGCGGCGGCGGCTCCGCCGAGCACCGCGGCGCGCAGCGTCGGCGGCGGGGCGGCGCACAGCTCGACGAACGCGCTGACCTGCGCGGGCACGAACGAGGCGAGCGTGGCCTGGCGTGCACGCGCGAGCTCGAGCACGGCGCCGGGGTCGAAGTCGCCGTCGTGCAGCACGATCGGCCGGCGCGCGGCCAGGCAGCGCACGACGATCGACAAGCCGCCGGCGTGCGCCATCGGCAAACACGACAGCCAGCGATCGTCGTCGCGCCAGCCGAGCCGAGCGGCGCTCGCCGCGGCCGCGGCGACGATGGCCGAGCGCGACAGCACCACGCCGCGCGCCGCGCCGGTCGAGCCCGACGTGAACAGCACGAACGCGGTGTCGTCGGCCAACGCGTGGCCGTCGATGGCCGCGAGCTGGCGCGCGCGCTCGTGGGGCGCGAGCTTGGCGTGAACGAGCGCGAGCGGCCTGCGCGCTTCGAGCGCCGCGTGCACGGCCAGTACGGTCGAGATCGACGGCACCGCGACGAGCGAGCTCGGCACCGGGTTGATCGCGGCCGCCCTGTCGGCGCACTCGCGGAACGTCAGCGTGCGATCGCGCGTGATGATCGCGGGTCGATCGCCGGCCTCGCGCGCGGCCGCCGCGATCGAAAGCTCGGCGGATGCCGAGCGCTCGCTCACACGTGCTCCCAGAAGTGATCGAGCGCGGGGTGCGGGCCGAGCCCGACGGGCACGTCGGCGCCGATCGCGCGCGACAGCTCGTGGCACGCCGCGAACGCGATCGGCCCTTCGAGCGCGTGCGAGACGATCGGCGCGATGCCATGCGCGTGCGCGTGCGCGGCGAGCCCGAGGCTGCGCGCGAAGCCGCCGAGCACGGTCGGCTTGAGGATGATCGCGGCGAGCTCCGGCGACGCGAGCGCGCGGTCGAGCTCGGCGCGGTCGAGCGTCACGAGGCTCTCGTCGAGCGCGAGCTTGCACGGCAGCGGCTCGCGGAGCAGCTCGACGCAATCGGCGCACGGCTCCTCGACGAAGTCGACCGGCAGCTGCGCGACGTCCGCGAGCCATTGCATGGTCTGCGAGCGCGGCCAGCGCTGGTTGGCATCGATGCGCAGCCGGATGCCGGGCGCGGCGCGCGCGATGCGGTGCGCGAGCTCGGGCGTCTCGGCCTTGAGCTTGAGACAGCGCGCACCGGCGGCCACCGCGCGCGTCGCGTCGGCCTCGTCGTCGACGATGATCGCGGCCGACAGCTCGCCGAGCGGCAGCGCCGACCACAGCGCGGCGATGCTGGTGCGCGCGTGCTGGGCGATCGCCGCGAGCAGCGCGGTCTCGAGCGCGAATCGCGCCGCCGGTGCCGCGGTCACGCGATCGGCGATGCCGGTCGCATGCGCCGGCGTCTCGATCGCGAGCGGAAATCTCGCAGCGAGCGCATCGGCGGCGGCAAGCGTGTCGTCGATCTCGTCGAGCGAGCGGCCCTGCAGCGGCGCGGCTTCGCCGAGCCCGGTCTCGCCGCCATCGCCACGCACGCCGACGATCACGGCGGTGCGCTCCCCGCCGAACGTGCGTGCGGCGCCGCGCCCCTCGATTGGCCAGCGCACGACTTTGGTCTCGACGCCGACGATTTTCATGAGACGGGCAGGTTACCCGAAGGCGAGCCCCGCTGCGAACAGCGCACCGTGCAGGAGCAAGAGCTGCGCGGTTGCGGCGAGCAGAGCGTCGTGCTCCGGACCGGTCGCGGCGCGCGCCAGGCCGCGCACGCGCGCGATGCCGAGCGGCAGCGTGACGAGCGGCAGCAGGCGCAGCAGATGGCCGGGCGCGAGCGCGAGCGGGATCGCGTACGCGAGCCCGACGAGCAGCGCGTATTCGACGATGCCGGCGTTGCGGCCGAACCGCACCGCGAGCGTGCGCTTGCCGGTGCGTGCATCGCTCGCGCGGTCGCGCACGTTGTTGACGACGAGGATCGCGGTCGACAGCGTGCCGACCGGCACGCACGCCCACGCCGCGAGCGCGGGCACGTGGCCGAGCTGCACGAACGCGGTGCCGCACACGGCGACCACGCCGAAGAACGCGAACACGAACACGTCGCCGAGGCCGTGGTAGCCGAGCGGCCACGGCCCGCCGGTGTACGCGATCGCGGCGACGATCGATGCGAGACCCATCGCGACCACCGGCCAGCCGGCGACGCTCGCGAGGTACACGCCGAACGCCATCGCGACCGCGAACGCGCCGATCATCGCGCGCTTCATCGCGGACGCGCTGATGAGGCCGGCGGCGACCGCGCGCACCGGGCCGATCCGGTCTTCGCCGTCGGCACCGTTCTCGGCGTCGTAGACGTCGTTCGCGAAGTTCGCGCCGATCTGGAGCGCGAGCGCACCGCCGAGTGCGGCGAGCGCGGGGCCGACGGCGATCGCGCCAGCCGCATGCGCACACGCGCAGCCGACGATCACCGGTGTGGCCGCCGCGGGCAGCGTTTTCGGTCGCGACGCCGCGATCCAGTGGTTCATGAGGACCTCAACGCGTGAAGGGCCGACGCGCGCACGTCGCGTGCGCCCGTGGGCGAGACCGGGGCGTGGATGATCGTCGGGCCGGGCGTCGCGAGTGCCGCCGCGACCGCGCTCGCGATCGCGCTCGGAGCTTCGGCGCGCGTGGCTCGAACTCCCAGCGCCGCAGCGACCGCGACCGGATCGACGCCGGGCGCGGCGAGCCAGTGACGCTCGAAGCTGTCGGCCGGCGCGTGTGCGGCGACCGGCAAGCCGCCGAAGATGCGGCCGCCGGCGTTGTCGATCACGACGATCGCGAGCGGCGCGTGCGCCTGCCGCGCGACGAGCAGGGCGCCGAGGTCGTGCGCGAACGCGACGTCGCCGATGACGAGCAGCACGGGGCCGGCCGACGTCGCGCCGGTCGCCGACGCGACGTGGCCGTCGATCCCGGCGGCGCCGCGCTGCGAGATCACGCGGCGATCGCCGCCGGTGCACGCATGGTCGACGACGCGGATCGGCAGCGAGTTGCCGAGCTGGACGAGCGTGCCGGGCGGCGTCGCGCCGAGTGCCGCACGCAGCGCGTCGACTTCGTTCTTCGGATGCAGCGCGCTCGCGTGCTCGATCGCTGCAGCCGCGCGGTGCTCGGCATCGAGCCAGGCGCGTGCGAACGCGCGGTCGGCGCGCGGCTCGCCGTGCAACGCCTGGAGCGTGGCTGCGACGTCGCCGACGATCACGTTCGCCGCGCGCGAATCGGGATCGAGCCACTCCGCTTCGGCGAGGATCCAGCGCTCGGCAGCCGGAAACGCACCCGGCCACGCGGCCGCGACCGGCTCGGCGCCGAGGCGAATCACGAGCGCGGGCTCCGGCGCGAGCTTGGCGGCGAGCACGAGGTCGAATCGATCGATCGCCGCCACGCCGTCGCGCGGCGCGAACCGGAGCTGGCTCGATGCCTCCGCGAGCAGCGGATAGCCGGTGCGGCGCGCGAGCTCGAGCGCGGTCGCGTGCGAGAACCCGACTGGCATCGCGCCCGCGACGATCACGCCGCGCGGCTCGTCGGCGATGCGCGCGGCAAGCGCGGCGACGGCCTCGGGATCCGCCACGAGCTTGGGTGAGGGAATGCGAATCGCGCCGCGCAGCTCGCGGGCGAAGGCGGCGAGCGCGCGCTCGTCGTCGGTCGACGGCACAGCCGGCTCGAGCGGCTTCCTGAGCGGGACTTCCAGCTGCACGGGGCCCGGGCGCGGCCCGCGCGCGGCGGCGATCGCTTGCACGACGGTGCGGCGCAGCGCGCGCAGCGCATGCTCGCCGCCGACCGGTGCGCCCACGTCGAACGCGGCGCGCACGAAGCTGCCGTACATGCCGACCTGGTCGATCGTCTGGCTCGCGCCACAGTGCTGGAGCTCGGGCGGGCGATCCGACGTGATCGCGACGAGCGGGACATCGGCCTGGCTCGCCTCGACGAGCGCGGGATAGTAGTGCGCCGCCGCGCTGCCGCTGGTGCACACGAGCGCGACCGTGGCGCCGGTCGCACGCGCCACGCCGAGCGCGTAGAACGCCGCGGCGCGCTCGTCGACGATCGTCGGCAGCGCGAAGCGCCCGTCGGCGGCGAGCGCGGACACCAGCGGTGTCGATCGCGAGCCCGGGCTGATCACGCAGGTCGTCACGCCGGCGTCGGCGAGCGTGCCGACGAGCAGCTCGGCCCAGATCGTCTGGACCGCGCCGGTCGTCATGCGGCGACTCCCAGCGCGCCGAGCATCGCGCGCAGCTTGACGTCGGTCTCCGCGAGCTCGCGCTCGGGATCGGAGCCGGCGACGATGCCCGCGCCGGCCCACAGGTGCGCGCGGTCGCCGGCGATCACGCCGCTGCGAATCGCGACGGCGAGCTCGCCGTTGCCGTCGAGATCGAACCAGCCCACGGGCGACGCGTACCAGCCGCGCGCCATCTCGTGCGCCGCGATCCACTCGGTCGCATCGCGCGTGGGCGTGCCGCCGACGGCGGGCGTCGGATGCAGCGCGGCGACCAGCTCGAGCACGTGGCGCGGCGCCGGCAGCGTCGCGGCGATCGGCGTGTGCAGGTGCCAGACGTGGCGCAGCGCGCGCAGCCCGGGCTCGCTCGGCGCGTCGACGTGCGCACCACACGCGGCGAGCGCCGAGGCGATCGCATCGACGACGAGCCGGTGCTCGCGGCGATCCTTGTCGCTCGCGAGTAGCGCGCTCGCTTCGAGATCGCGGGGCAGCGAGCCGGCAAGCGCATCGCAGGCGACGCGCGTGCCGCGCAGCTCGACGAGCCGCTCGGGTGTGGCCGCGACGAGCGTCGCCGCGCCGGGCGGGCGCACCAGCACGCGCACGCAATCGCCGTGGCGCGCGTCGAGCTCGGCGAGCAGATCGGCGGGGCGCGCTTCGCCGGCGAGCTCGACCAGCGCCTTGCGCGCCGCGACGATCTTCGCGTAGTCGCCGTGCGCGATCGCTTCGGTGATCGCGCGGATCTCGGCGCGCCATGCGCCGGTGTCGCCCGGATCGATCCGCGTCATCGGCGGCTGCGGCCGCGGCGCGAACCGCGTGCCGAACGCGGCGCGGAACGCGGCGAGCTCGTCGTGCCAGCGGCCCGCGTGACGCGCGTCGGCCGCGTCGACGGCGAGCACGAGCTGGCCGGTCGTCGAATAGGTCCAGCGCGGCAGCGCGAACCACGCGTCGCCGAAGCCGGTCCACGGCGCTGCATCGGCGGCACCGGGCGTGAACGCGGCGCCGCCGAGCATGCGCGGCGTCCACCGGCCGCCGGTCACCGCGCCGAGCTCGATCGCGCGTGCCTGCGCGACGACGTCGTCGAATCGGCTCGGGCCGCGGCCGCGCAGCTCGCGCGCGCAACCCACGCCGACGAGCGCGAGCTCGCGCGACGACCACGCGACCATGGGCAGCGCGCGGAAGGCGGCGACGATCGCCGCCGGCGACACGACCGGCGCCGGTAGCACGACGAACGACATGCCGCGCGTGGCGCGCGCGGCGGCGAGCCCGGCGTCGAGCGCACTGACATGATCGTGCCCGGCGTCCAGCACTAGGCCTCCTCGGTCGGCGTGGCGACGAACAGCGTGCACGCGCCGAACGCCAGCGGGATGATCTCGACCATCGTCAGGCCGGAGTCGCGCATGATCTGCGCGAACTCGTCGGCCGGCGGGAACGCCGCGATCGACTTCTGGAGATACGCGTACTCGCGCTTGCCGCTGAGCAGCGCGCCGATCCGCGGCACCAGGTGATGCGTGTGAAACCGCGCGGCCGTCGCCATCACGCCGCGGCGCGGCTCCGACAGCTCGAGCACGCCGATTCGCCCTCCGGGCCGCACCACGCGCGCGAGCTCGCGCAGCGCCTTGGGCCGATCGGGCACGTTGCGGATGCCGAACGCGATCGTCGCGGCATCGATCGAGCAGCTCGCCTGCGGCAGCGCTTGCGCATCGCCCTGGACGAGCTCGACGGACAGCCCGCGGCGCGCGACCTTGTCGGCGGCGATCGCGAGCATGCCGGGCGACGGATCGAGACCGATCACATGGCCGCCCGGATACGCGCGCGCGAGCGCGATCGCGAGATCGCCGGTGCCGGTCGCGACGTCGAGGACGCGCGGCGACTCGCCGAGGCCCACGCCGACGGCGCGCACGGTGCGTCGCCGCCAGCGCTGGTCGAGCCCGAGCGACAGCACGCGGTTGACGAGGTCGTAGCGCCGCGCGATGCGGTCGAACATCTGGCCCGAGCCCAGCGTGGTCATCTCGGTACTCACGACACGCGCTCCAGCGAAGCGAGCACGACGGTCTCGAGCGCGTCGCGGGCGGGCCCGGTCGGCAGCGTGGTCAGCGCGTCGAGCGCGCGGCCCGCGTGATCCTCGGCGAGCTTGCGGGTGGCGACGAGCGCGCCGGTCTCGCGCACGGCGTTTCCGATCGCGTCGATCTCGCGGAGATCGGCTTCGCCGGCGAGCACGCTCTCGATCCGCATGCGCAGCGCCGGCTGGCGCTCGAGCGCGACCACGAGCGGGTACGTCATCTTGCCCTCGCGCAGATCGGCGAACGCGTCCTTGCCGGTGCCCGACGTGCGGAAATCGAGCTCGTCGTCGATCGCCTGGAACGCGAC